>Ga0233375_1000733_pt1 | contig 16375 bp, 15 predicted proteins | sample ElkDunMinimDraft_10_FD_191539 | JGI IMG/M metagenome (GOLD analysis project Ga0233375, IMG submission 191539) | Fecal eukaryotic communites from dung pellets of Tule Elk in California, USA - Elk Dung E16 | ecosystem: Host-associated > Mammals > Digestive system > Large intestine > Fecal | place... | reverse complement strand
GGCGACCTCGTCGAGTGCTGCGTGCACCGCCTCGACCGCGATCTCGAGGCACCGCGGGGTCGGCGGAGCCGGCTTGGCGAGCACGGACGAGCCGGCCGCGAGCGCCGCGAGCACGCCGCCGATCGGGATGGCGACGGGGAAGTTCCAGGGCGGCGTGACGAGCGTGACGCCGTCGGGCGTGAACGTCGCGCCCGCGACGCGTTCGAGCGCCTCGGCAGAGGTCGCGTAGTAGCTCGCGAAGTCGACGGCCTCGCTCACCTCGGGGTCGGCCTCGGCGACCGTCTTGCCGGGCTCGTGCACCATCGCGGCCACGAGGTCGGTGCGGCGGGCCTCGAGCTGCCGCGCGGCGGCACGCAGGACCAGCGCCCGGTGCGCGGGCGCGACGGCGGCCCAGGCGGTGCGGGCGGCGACCGCGCGGGCGACCGCGGCGTCGATCTCGTCGGTCGACGTGATCTCGGCGGCCTTGACCGGCACGAACCCGCTGTCGGGGCCGATGACCTGCTGCGCCCACGCGCGGTGCCCGGCCACCGCCGGGTCGGTGTCGACGGCGTTGTGGAACTCGGCGTTGTGGAACTCGGCGGTGCCGGTCTCGGCGGGCTCGGCGCCCGCCGGGGTGGCGAACCGGGACCGGCGCCGAGGCGCGACGTCGTCGGCGGCGTAGTGGAGCCCGTGCGTCACGGAGGCCCGGAACGCGGCCTCCTGGCCGTCCATCGCGCCGGTCCCGGCGCCGGGCGTCTCGGGAGCGAACGCCGCGTGCAGGAAGTTCTGCACCGCGGCGTTCTCCTCGAGCCGGCGCACCAGGTAGGAGATGGCGACGTCGAAGTCCTCGTCGCGCACCACGGGCGTGTACAGCACCACGCGACCGCCGTCCTTGCGGACCTCCTCGCGCACGAGCCGGGCCTCGGTCGGGGCCATGCCCTGCAGCATCTCGATGTCGAGGCCCTCGGTCACGCCGCGGGACCGTGCCAGCAGCACGGCGAGCGCGACGTCGAACAGGTTGTGGGACGCGACCCCGAGCCGCACGGCCGAGGTGCGGTCGGTGCGCAGGTGGTGGTTCAGGATCCGCACGTAGTTGGCGTCGACGCCGGGCTTGCTCGGGTAGGGCGCCTGCGCCCAGTCGTGCAGCTCAGCCTCGACCTGCTCCATCGCGAGGTTCGCACCCTTGACCAGCCGCACCTTGATGCGTGCACCGCCCGCGGCCACGCGCCGGCCAGCCCACGCGGTGAGCTCGTCGAGCGCGCCGAGGGCATCGGGAAGGTAGGCCTGCAGGACGATGCCGGCCTCGAGGTCGCGGAACTCCTCGCGGTCCAGGACCGCGGTGAAGACGGCGGTCGTGAGCGCGAGGTCCTTGTACTCCTCCATGTCGAGGTTGAGGAACACGCCGTGGTCGCGCGCCGTCCGGTACAGCGGCAGCAGGCGCTCGACGACGCGGTCACGCGAGCCCTCGAGGTCCCACGGCACCAGCTGGGCGGCCACGGAGGACACCTTGATCGAGACGTAGTCGACGTCGGGCCGCTCGACGAGCGCGATCGTCCGGGCGAGCCGGGCCTGCGCCTCCTCCTCGCCCAGCACGGCCTCGCCGAGGAGGTTGACGTTGAGCGTGTACCCCTCGGCGCGGGTCCGCGCCAGGTGCTTGCCGAGGCCGGCGCCGGCGTCGGCCACCAGGTGCCCGACGAGCTGACGCAGGCGGACGCGCGCGGCCGGCACGACGACGGACGGCATCGTGGGCGCGACCGCCGCGCCGACCTTGAACAGCGTCCGGTCGACCCGGGACAGGAAGGTCGCGGCACCCGCGTCCCGTCCGAGGCGCGCGAGCGCGGACGCCGCGACGTGCACGTCCTGCGGGCGGGCGACATCGTCGACGAAGCCGACGGCCAGCTCGAGCCCGGCGGGGTCGGACACCAGGGAGCCGAGGCGCTCGGCGGTGGCACGGGCGCGACGGTCGGCGCGCGTGGTGGGCGCGTCCGCCGTGCCCGAGGCCGCGGCGATCCAGGAACGGGCGAGCGCGACGGCGTCGTCGACCAGGTCTTCGCTCGACGGCAGGGAGGGCGCGGGGTGGTGCGCCGGGACAGCGGTGCTCATGGTCCCAGGGTGCACCGGACCGGGCCGGCTCGTCTTGTACGAACGGCCCCGGGACGTGCGGGGATTCGTGCAACTTCGGCCGCGGGCGCGGGTGTGGCATCGGCGCCGGTGGGGCATCGTGGTACCACTGGGCCCGGCCGCGAAGGAGCACCGCATGTGTCGCTGGAACGCGTTCTACGGGCAGCCGATCCTGATCGACGAGCTCCTCTACCGGACCCCGCACGGCCTGATCGACCAGAGCCTGCACGCCAGGTTGGGCGTCGAGACCACCAACGGCGATGGTTTCGGCCTGGGCTGGTACACCCCGAACAGCCCGGTCCCGGGTCGTTACCGCAACCTCAACCCTGCCTGGAGCGACCCGAACCTGCGCGACCTGGCGAGCCATATCCAGTCGCCGCTGTTCCTGGCCCACATCCGCGCGACCACGGGGACGCCGGTGCAGCAGACGAACTGCCACCCGTTCCGGCAAGGGCGCTGGCTGTTCGTGCACAACGGCTCGATCCGCGGCTTCGCCTCCTACCGGCGAGAACTGCTCCTGGCGGTCGGCCCCCGGTACTTCGGCGGGATCGCGGGCTCGACGGACTCCGAGCTGCTGTTCTACCTCGCGCTGACCTTCGGGCTCGAGGAGGACCCGATCGGTGCGGTCGAGAGGGCTGTCGGGTTCGTCGAGGCGGTCGGCCACGCGCACGGTGTCGAGTACCCGGTGCAGATGACGCTGGGGTACGCCGACGGCGAGCGCCTGTACGCGGTCCGTTACTCGAGCGAGGGCCGGTCCAGGACGCTGTTCGCCTCCGCGGACGCCGAGACGCTGCAGGCGCTGCACCCCGAGTACGAGCGGTTCCGGCAGCTGTCGAACGAGGACCGTGTCGTCGTGTCCGAGCCGTTGTCCGACCTGCCCGGCGTCTGGCTCGAGATCCCGGAGTCCTCCGTGATGGTGGTCCAGCGCGGCCCGGACGAGCACCGGGAGTTCACGCCGCAGCCGCCGGCGCGCGCGGCGACCGGTTGACGGCGAGCCGCTCGCCACCTGGGTACGATCGGCCGACGATGAGCAGGAACCCCAGCTCGCCCGTGCCGACCACGTGGCCCGAGGCCCAGGCGCTGCTGGCGGCGCTGTCGCCGGCCATGGTCGCGCTCATGGACGAGCTCGCGGACGTCATGTTCTGCGCGAAAGACGCCGAGCGGCGGTACGTGCTCGTCAACCAGGTCTTCGTGCGGCGCACCAACGAGCGGTCGCGCCGCCAGGTCATCGGCCGGCGGGCCGGTGACCTGTTCGTCCCCGAGCTCGCCGAGCGCTACACCACGCAGGACGACGAGGTGCTGCGCACGGGCAGGCCGCTGCGCAACGAGCTCGAGCTGATCCGGCGGATCGGCGGCGGGCCCGGATGGTTCCTCACGTCCAAGCTCCCGGTGCACGCCCCCGACGGCCGGGTCGTAGGCCTCGTCTCGGTGTCGCAGGACCTGCGCTCGGGCGATGCCGACGACGCCACGATGGACGCGATGGCACGGCTCGTCTCCGCCGTGGGCGCCCACCTCGACACGTCGCCCGCCGACCAGCTCACCGTCAACGACCTCGCCGCGATGGCCGGGTCGACGCCGGCCGTGCTCGACCGCCGCGTGCGACGCGTCTTCGGGCTCACCCCGCGCCAGCTCGTGCTGCGGGCTCGCGTCGACCGCGCGGCGCACCTGCTGTCCTCGACGACGACACCGCTCGCGGACGTCGCGGCAGCCGCAGGGTTCTACGACCAGGCGGCGTTCACGCGCACGTTCGCGCGCCTGACGGGCGAGACGCCGTCGTCGTTCCGCCGTCGCGCCCACCGCCACTGAGCGGCACCCCCACGTCGGGCGCCCCGCCCCGCCCTGCCCGAGGCGCTCCGGGCCCGTCGGAGCGGCACATGCATTGTGGTCGCGCTCCTGTGCGGCGACATTGTCGCGTCACAGTTGCGCGAGTGAATCGCATCATGCCCGGGCTGCGGTCTGGTGATCCGGTTCGGTGCTCCGGTTCGTGGCGGCCGAGGGGCGCGGCGGCCGCAGAGGGCGGCTGCCCGCCAGGCGTCGACTGCGTCACACTCGCGCTAGGTTGGTGTTCGAGGCCCAAACCCCGGGCCGCGCCACACGCGCCGGTACCCCACAGGGCGACCGGCGCCACGCATGGAGGAACCGTGACGACGACGTCGCTCACCTTGACGGACACATCTGACATCACCATCCCCGACGGCCCGCCGCGCGAGGGCAACATCCTCGCCACCGCACGCGCGCAGCTCGCGACCGCCGTCGAGCACCTGGGGTACGACGACGGCCTGCACCGCATGCTCGCCACGCCGCGCCGGGAGATCCACGTCGCGGTCCCGCTGCGTCGTGACAACGGCGAGACCGTGCTCTTCCACGGCTACCGCGTGCAGCACAACGTCTCGCGCGGTCCCGGAAAGGGCGGCCTGCGCTACCACCACAGCGTCGACATCGACGAGGTCCGCGCGCTGGCCATGTGGATGACCTGGAAGTGTGGCGTGGTCGACCTGCCGTACGGCGGCGCCAAGGGCGGCGTCACGATCGACCCGCGCGACTTCTCGACGGCCGAGCTCGAGCGCGTCACGCGCCGCTACACGTCCGAGATCATGCCGATGATCGGCCCGGACACCGACATCATGGCGCCCGACATGGGCACCGACGCCCAGACCATGGCCTGGGTCATGGACACCTACTCCGTCAACCACGGGCACACGATCCCCGCGGTGGTCACGGGCAAGCCGCTCGCCGTCGGCGGGTCGCTGGGCCGCGGGACGGCGACCAGCGCCGGCATCGTGCACGTCACGGCAGCGGCGCTCGCCGAGGCGGGCGAGCGGCTCGACGGCGTGTCGGTCGCGATCCAGGGCTTCGGCAAGGTCGGCTCGCACGCCGCGTCGATCTTCGCCGCCCGCGGGGCGCGCGTGGTCGCCGTCAGCGACCAGTACGGCGGCGTGCGAGCCGACGTCGGGCTCGACGTCGGGCGCCTGGTCGCGCACGTCGAGGCGACCGGCTCGGTGACGGACTTCGACGGCGCCGACGCGATCTCCAACACCGACCTGCTCGCGCTGGACGTCGACGTCCTGGTCCCGGCAGCGGTCGAGGGCGTGCTCGACGAGGACACCGCGGGCCAGGTGCGCGCCCGGTACGTGGTCGAGGGCGCCAACGGTCCGACGACGACCGTCGGCGACCGGATCCTCGCCAAGAACGGCGTGACGGTGGTCCCGGACGTGCTGGCCAACGCGGGCGGCGTGGTCGTGTCGTACTTCGAGTGGGTCCAGGCCAACCAGACCTACTGGTGGAGCGAGCAGGAGATCGCCGAGAAGCTCGAGAACCGGATGACGTCGGCCTACGCGGACGTCTCGGCGATGGCACGGCGCGAGGGCATCTCGCTGCGTGACGCCGCGCTGCTCATCGGCGTCAAGCGGACGGCCGACGCGCACTCGATCCGGGGTCTGTACCCCTGACCAGCATGTGTCATATCCCTGGTTTCCGAGGCCTGTGACCACTACGGTCTGGGGTCGGGCCGCACCGTGGCGGCCCGACCCCAACCTCGGAGGTCCGGATGAACACAGCGCTGCGGGCGCTGCTGTCCGTGCTCATGCTCGTCGGCTTCTACGTCCTCGCGGTCGGCATGCTCGTGGGCTGTGCCGTGCTGACGGTCACCATGGCCCAGCACAGCCACGGCCCGGCCGCGCTCAAGTTCGGCATCCTGACGCTCATCGTCGCCGCCGGGATCGTGACGGCACTCGTCCAGGTCGCTCGCGCGCAGCGCGCGAGCCGCGACCAGGACGAGTCCGGTGTCTACCTGACGCCCGGGCAGGCGCCCGAGCTGTGGGCACAGGTCCGGGAGCTCGCCGACCTCGCCGGGACGCGAGCGCCTGACACCATCGAGCTCGTCCCGGAGGTGAACGCGGCAGTCAGCGAGGAGACCCGGCTCCTGGGCCTGGTCGGTGGCACGCGCCAGCTGTTGCTCGGAGTGCCCCTCCTCCAAGGACTGACGGTCGCCCAGCTCCGCTCGGTCCTCGCGCACGAGCTCGGCCACTACTCGAACGCCCATACCCGGCTCGGGCCGATCGCCTACCGGGGCCGCGCCGTCGTCGTCGTGACGGTCTCCCGCCTGAGCGGCAACATCGTGGGCTGGCTGCTGCGTCAGTACGCCAAGGCCTACCTGGTCGTGTCGCAGGCCGTGAGCCGCAGCCAGGAGCTCGAGGCCGACCGCCTCTCGGTCCAGGTGGCCGGCCGGCGCGTCGCCCAGAGCACGCTGCGCGAGCTGCCGGTCATCGACGCCGCGTGGTCCTTCTACGAACGCCGGTACCTCGCGCCGGGCTGGGCTGCCGGATATGCCACCACCGCGCACGGGTTCTTCGGCGGGTTCGGCCAGCTCCTCACGGCGCGCAGCGCCGAGCTCGAGGGCCTGCGCGGACAGGACGTCCCGGGCGAGCGGTCGGTGTGGGACTCCCACCCGCCCATCCCGCACCGCGTCGCCGCCATGGACCGGCTGCCCGAGACCCGACAGGCAGCCGAGGACCCCCGGCCTGCGACGGCCCTCGTCCCGGGGTTCGACCAGGCCGCCGCGGCGCTCGCCGGGCAGGTCGTCGCCTTCGAGGGTCGCCAGCAGCTCGAGTGGGGGCCGCTCGTCGGCGCGTTCATGGACGCCTCGGCCGCACAGGCGGCGCAGGTCCTGTACGACGCCGCGGCCGCGATCGCGCAGCAGCCGTCGGCCACCCTGGGCACCGTCCTCGACCTGGTCGAGCGCGGGTGGGGCGGTGAGCTGGCCCGCTCCGTGGCGGGCGACGCGGACGCCGACGAGCAGCAGGAGGCGCTCGTCCGCCTGCTCACGGCGGCGTTCGAACATGCTTCCGTGCGGTCCGGCACCGCGCGTTGGCAGGGCTCGTGGAGCGAGCCCGCGACCGTCGTGGCCGGAGACGGCAACCCGATCCCGTTCGAGCAGGTGGCCCGGCTGGCGGCCGACCAGCGCACGGTGGCGTCGGCGCGCGAGTGGCTCGTCAGCGCGCGCATCGACCTCGCGACCGGCCCGCAGTCGCCGGAACGGGCCGGACTGCACCAGGGTGCGAGCGCCTAGGATCCCCGGGTGATCCTCGAGCACGCACTGCTGCCGGTCCGGCCCGGGCTGGAGCCCGCCTTCGAGGCGGCCTTCGCCGAGGCCCGGCACCTCATCGAGGTGACACCGGGCTTCGGCGGCCTCCGGCTGGCCCGCTCGGCCGAGTCGCCGTCGACCTACCTGCTGGTCGTCGAGTGGGAGTCGGTCGAGGCCCACACGGTCGGCTTCCGCACGTCCGACCGGTACGCGCGGTGGCGAGAGCTGCTGCACCACTTCTACGACCCGTTCCCTACGGTCGAGCACTTTGCGACCGTCGTCGAGACGAGCAGACCCGCATGACGGACGGCACCCCGCCCGCGGACCTCGTCGCTCGCCTGCGCGCCGCGGGCTGCGTGTTCGCGGAGGACGAGGCGGCCCTGCTGCTCGCCGCCGCCGACGGCCCGGCCCTGGCGGACCTCGCCGACCGACGGGTCGCCGGCGAGCCGCTCGAGCACGTCCTCGGGTGGGTCGAGCTCGCCGGCCGGCGCTGGTCGGTCGGGCCGGGCGTGTTCGTGCCCCGACGGCGGACCGAGCTCATGATCCGCACCGGGCTGGGGCTGGCGACCGACGCGGTCCCGCCGGGGAGCGACGCCGTGCTGGTGGACCTCTGCTGCGGCTGCGGGGCCATCGGCGGTGCCGTGCTCGCCGCGCTGGCCCCTGGCCGTGCCCGCCTGCACGCGTCCGACGTCGACCCGGCCGCCGTCGAGCATGCGCGGCGCAACCTCGAACCCCTGGGCGGCGTGGTGACCTGCGGCGACCTGTTCGACCCGCTGCCCGCCGACCTTCGCGCACGCGTGGACGTCCTGCTGTGCAACGCGCCGTACGTCCCCACCGGGGCGATCGCCGGCATGCCGCCCGAGGCCCGCGACCACGAGCCGCGCACCGCGCTCGACGGCGGTGCCGACGGTCTGGACGTGGTGCGCCGGGTCGCCGGCACGGCGGACGACTGGCTCGCGCCGGGCGGCAGCCTGCTGTTCGAGGTCGGCGAGGACCAGGTGGGAACGGCCACGGCGGTCGTCGCCGAGGCGGGCCTGGACCCGCGCGTCGTGCGCGACGAGGACGACGACGGCGCGGGCGGCATCGTCGTCGTCGGCACACGGCGCTAGCCGGCCGACCCGCGGCACGGGGCCCTACGGCCCTTGCCCCGACGACCGCGACCCGACATGGTGAGCTGGTGAGCACTCCTGCGCTGCGGCTGCAGTCCTTGCGGAAGGTCTTCACCACCCACGACGGCCCTCTCCCGGCCGTCGACGGCATCGACGTCGAGATCGCCCAGGGCGAGATCGTCGCGTTCCTCGGACCCAACGGTGCCGGCAAGACGACGACCCTGGACATCGTGCTGGGGCTGACCGACCCGACGTCGGGCGTCGTCGAGGTCCTCGGGAAGCCGCCGCGAGCCGCGGTCAACGCGGGGCAGGTGTCCGCCGTCCTGCAGTCCGGCGGGCTGCTGCGCGACCTTCGGGTCGACGAGACCGTGCGCGCGATCGCCGCGCTGAACGGTGCGACCGACCGGGTCGACGACGCGATGCGGCGCGCGGGCATCGCGGGGCTCGCCCACCGCAAGGTCGGAGCGTGCTCGGGGGGCGAGCAGCAGCGGCTCAGGTTCGCGCTCGCGCTCCTGCCCGACCCCCAGCTGCTCGTGCTCGACGAGCCGACCGCCGGGATGGACGCCGCGGCTCGGCGCGACTTCTGGGAGACCATGCGGACCGAGACGCACCACGGGCGCACCGTGCTGTTCGCCACGCACTACCTCGAGGAGGCGCAGGCCTACGCGCCCCACACCATCCTGCTCGACCGCGGGAAGGTCGTCGCCGACGGCCCCACGGACGAGCTGCGCAACCTGGTCGGCGACCGCCGCGTGACCGCCACGCTGCCCGACGACGAGGTGGACACGGCGCTCGAGAAGCTGCGCGGCGTGGCCGGGGTTCGCCAGGTGTGGCAGGAGGGCGCTCGGGTCGTGGTGACGGGCACCTCGTCCGACGACGTCGCGCGCCTGCTGCTCACCACGCTGAGGGGGCGCGACCTGGAGGTCGGCGCGCCCTCGCTCGAGTCGGCGTTCTTCGCGCTGACCCAGGAGGTCGAGAAGTCATGAACCTCACCTACCTGCGCATCGACCTGGTCCGTCAGCTCCGCGACGTCGCCAACGTGGCCTTCGTCGTGGGTCTGCCGGTCGCGATGTACATCATCTTCGGGTCCACGTTCGGAGCCGGGGGCGAGAGCGCCGGCAACGGCAACGTGAGGTTCTACGTGATGACGTCGATGGCGGTCTACGGGGCGTCGGTCGCGACGACGTCCGTGGCCGGCATGGCGGCCATCGAGCTGATGCAGGGCTGGGGCCGCCAGCTCGGGCTGACCCGGATGCGCCCCACGGGCTACGTCGCCACCAAGGTCGTGGTCGCGCTCACCGTGGCCGGCGGCGGGGTCACGGCGGTCTACGTCGCGGGAGCCCTCACGGGTGCGCGTGCCGACACGCCGTGGGTCTGGGTGAGCACGTTCCTCATCGCGTGGCTCGGTTCCGCCCTGTTCGCGATGTACGGCCTCGCGGTCGCCCAGACGTTCAAGTCCGAGTCCGCGGTCAGCGTGGCCGCGGCGGGCCTGGTGCTGCTCGCGTTCTTCGGCAACCTGTTCGTGACGCTGTCGGGAACCATGCTCGAGGTCGCGCGCTTCACCCCGATGTACGGGTACGCGGGCCTGATGCGCTATCCGCTCACGGAGGGGACGACGGTGGGCGGCTCGGACGACTCGCTGCCCATGCTGATCCTCAACTACGTCGTGTGGGCCGTCGTCTTCGCGACGGTCGCGATCTGGGCGACGCGCCGCGGCCGGAACCGCCTCTAGCCGAACGGGCCGGGCGGGTCCGACCGCGACGAGGTCGTCCGGACGACGCTCAGGCGCGCGGCTGCTTGTCCGCCCACTCGGCGAGGGTCACGCGCGGGCCGGTGAAGAACGGCACCTCTTCGCGCACGTGGCGGCGTGCCTCGGTCGCCCGCAGGTCGCGCATCAGGTCCACGATGCGGTGCAGCTGGTCGGCCTCGAAGGCGAGCAGCCACTCGTAGTCGGACAGCGCGAACGTGCTCATCGTGTTGGCGCGCACGTCCTGGTACCCCGCGGCGGCCATGCCGTGGTCGCGCAGCATGGTGCGGCGCTCGTCGTCCGCGAGGAGGTACCAGTCGTAGGAGCGCACGAACGGGTACACGCACAGGTAGTCGCGCGGCCGCTCCCCCGCCAGGAACGCGGGCACGTGACCCCGGTTGAACTCGGCAGCGCGGTGCAGCGCGACGACCGACCACGCGGGAGCGAGCGCCGACCCGAGCCGCGACGCCCGCAGGCGCTGGTAGGCGCCCTGGACCGACTCGACCGACGGCCCGTGCAGCCACACCATGAGGTCGGCGTCGGCCCGCAGGCCCGCGACGTCGTACAGCCCGCGGACCACGACGTCCCCGTCCGCGCGCGTGGGGTCCTGGTCGTCCTGACCGTCCCAGAGGGCGACCTGCGCCTCGGCGACGGCCTCGGCCCGCTCGGCGTCCGCCGCGGGCAGCGGCTCGACGAGCGAGAACACCGCCACCATGGCGTACCGGATCGAGCTGTTGATGGACTCGGCGTCGACGGACTCGCCGGTGTCGCCGTGGATGTGCTGGGTCATCGGTGCATGTCCTCCGAGCAGAGAGCCGGGATACCGCTGGGCTGGCCGTCGAGTCGCAGGCAGCAGTCGGGCGCGCAGACCGAGCGGAACGGGGGCAGCTCGCCCACCGTGGCCTCGGCGACCTCCTGGCCCCGGGCCAGCGCGGCGCGCTCGAGCAGCAGGTCGACCAGGCCCCGCACGAACGGCTCACGCGTGCCGACCGTCCCGGCGCGCACCGCGGTCATGCCGAGCTCGGTCGCCGTGGCCAGCGCCTCGGTGTCGAGGTCGTAGGCGACCTCCATGTGGTCGGAGATGAAGCCGATCGGGGAGAGCACGACGTCGTGCACGCCCTGGGCGGCGAGCGTCTCCAGGTGGTCGTTGACGTCCGGTTCGAGCCACGGCTGGCTCGGCGGGCCGGACCGCGAGCAGTAGACGAGGTCCCACTCGACGTCGTGGCCCAGGCGCTCGGACACCTGACCCGCGACGAACCGGGCCAGGTCGAGGTGCTGCGCGGAGTAGGTGGCGTACGAGATGCGCGACGCCGCCTCCATGGTCGTGGGGATCGAGTGCGTCACGAACACCAGGCGCGCCGCCGCGGGCGAGCCGCCCTTGGCCGCGAGCGCCTCGTAGCCCTCGAGCACGGCCTCGACGTTCGCCTGCGCGAAGCCGGGGTGGTTGAAGTACGAGCGGATCTTGTCGAACTGGACGCCCGTCGACCCGTCGGGGCCGAGCTGTCCGCGCTCCCCGAGCACGACGGCGAGGTCCTCGCGGTACTGACGGCAGCCCGAGTAGCTGGAGTAGGCGCTCGTGACGAGGGCGACGGCACGACGCGCGCCGAGCCTCTCGAGCTCGTCGATCGCGTCGGTGGTGTACGGCGCCCAGTTGCGGTTGCCCCACACCACGGGCAGGTCGACACCCCGGCGGGCGAGCTCGGCCTCGAGCGCCGCCTTGAGCGCGAGGTTCTGCTCGTTGATCGGACTCTTGCCACCGAAGCCGTAGTAGTGCTCGCCGACCTCTTCGAGCCGGGAGTCGGGGATCCCCTTCCCGGCGGTCACGTTCCGCAGGAACGGGACCACGTCCTCGGGACGGTTCGGGCCACCGAAGGAGTACAGCAGCAGGGCATCGTACGGGCGGACGTCGGCCGCCGACTGCGTGGTCATCGGCATGAACGCCATCCTTTCATCCGCCCGCGTGGGGTTCGCCGGGAAAGTGGGCGGATGGGACGTGACGTTGACGCGACAGGCTGTCAGATCGATAGTGAGATCGCTCGTCGGACCGCTTGTCCGACATCTGCCGCCCCGACGAGGGTCAGGCGGCGATCCCGTAGCGTCGGCGGCCGTCACGGCGCACGACCGCGCCGTCGGGGATCACGCTGTCGGGCTGCACGTGGGCCCCGGGCTCGACCCGGACGTCGCGGCCGATACGCGAGCCGTCCTCGAGGCGCGCCCGCGCCCCGACGGTCGTGCGCCGGCCCACGTGCACGTTGCGACCGACCACGACGTCGTGCTCCAGGCAGGCGTCGACGTCGATCCAGCTTCCGACGCCCACTCGCGCCCGGGCCCCCACGCGGGCGCCCTCCTCGACGTAGGACTCCCGGGCGAGGCTCGCGGTCTCGTCGACCTGGGCGCGCGGAGACACCAGGCCGCCCCCGGAACGCTGCCGGTGGTAGACCACCGGGCGACCGAGGTCGTCCTCGAACTCCACGCGTACCTTGCGCCGCGCCATCCCGTCTCCGTCCCTTCGCCTGGGTCGTGTCGCTCTACCTGCGCCGATGCCTGGCGCTCCGCACCGAGGCCGGCGTCGACGCGCCCGGGCGTCCGGGCGCTTGTGAATATCAACGCAATCACGTGTGCGCGTGTTCCGGCGCTCAGCGGCGGGCCGCGAGCACGAGCGCGGTGACCGACGCCGCCGTCTCGGTCAGGCGTGCCGCCGTCCGCGCGACCAGCTCGTCCAGGCCGACCGGTCCGGGCGCGATCGAGAAGGCCGCGTCGATGCCCGCGGCCCGGGCCTGGTGCGCGGGCAGCAGCACCTGGCCCGCGACAACCACGACCGCCGGCCGGGCGGGCGATGCCGCGGCCAGGCGCGCCACGCCGTCGGCCACCTTGCCCCGCACCGACTGCGAGTCGAACGACCCCTCGCCCGTGATGACCAGGGCGGCGTCCTCGAGCGCCGCCGGCAGGCCCACGGCCTGCGCGACGAGCTGCGCGCCCGGGACCAGCTCGGCGCCCAGCACGGCCACGAGCGCGGCCGGCACGCCCCCTGCCGCGCCCGCCCCCGGGCGGTCGTGCACGCGGACGCCCGTGGTGCGCTCGAGCAGGTCCGCCCACGCACCGAGGGCCCGATCGAGGAATGCGACGTCTCCGGCACGCGCACCCTTCTGCGGGCCGAAGACGGCGGCCGCGCCCAGACCGCCCACCAACGGGTTCGTGACGTCGACCGCGACGCGCCAGCGCACCTCGCGGGACCGGGGGTGCATACCCGAGAGGTCGAGCGACGCGACCTGGGCCAGGCCCTCGGCGCCGGCGTGCACCTCGGCGCCCTCGGCGTCGAGCAGCCGGGCGCCCAGCCCGGTCAGCAGACCGGCGCCGCCGTCGGTCGAGGCCGACCCGCCCAGGCAGACGAGCACCTCCTCGACCCCCGCGTCGAGCACCGCGGCGGCGAGCTCACCGGTCCCCCGGGTGTGCGCGGACAACGGCTGCAACGGCACGTCGGTCACGTGCGGGAGCCCGCTGGCCTCCGCGAGCTCGACGACGCCCACGCGACCGTCGGGCGAGGCGGCCCAGCGCGCCGTACGGCGACGACCGACCGCGTCGACCGTCGTCAGCTCCCGCGGCCCCACCTGCCAGCTCGTCAGCAGGGCGTCGAGCGTGCCCTCCCCGCCGTCCGCCATCGGCAGCCGGCTGACCCGGGCGTCCGGCGCGGCGGCGAGCACGCCCGCGGCGATCGCGTCGGCCACCGCGACCGCAGGCAGGCTGCCCTTGAAGGAGTCGGGCGCGACGACGACGTGCGGCGCCCGTGTGGTCTGCGTCACGCGCCCGAGGATAGAGGAGTCACACGCGGGGCCGGGACCCCGGTTCGTCGGCCGTCGAGCCACCCGGCGACGGCGGCGCGGCCACGGGTGCGCCCTCGGGCCCAGCAGCGGGTGCGGCACCGTCGACCAGCACCGCGAGCCGGGCGAGCTGGGCAGCCGCGCGGTCGGCTCGCTCGGCGAGCGCGGCCGTCGGGAGGCGCTCGGCGTTCCAGTCGGCCGTGCTCGCGTAGACGCCCGTCGGCACGAGCACCGCCCCCATGAACGCGAACAGCGGCCGGAGCGCCTGGTCGATCACGAGCGTGTGGCGGACCGTGCCCCCCACGGCCGCGAGCAGCACGGGCTTGCCCGCGAGCGCGCGCCCGTCCAGCAGGTCGACGAACGTCTTGAACACGCCCGAGTACGAGCCCCGGAACACGGGCGAGGCCGCGACGAGCAGGTCGGCGTCCTCGACCGCGGTGAGCGCCGCCGTGAGCTCTGGGCTCCGGGAGCCCAGGACGTTGGCGGTCGCGGCGTCCGCGGCGACGTCCCGCACCTCGACGGGCGACGTCGTGGCCTCGCGGCCCTGCGCCTCGAGGTGCGCCGCGGTGCGGTCCAGGAGCAGGTCCGCGAGCAGTCGGGACGACGAGGGGAAGCTGATGCCGCCCGTGAGCGCGACGACACGCAGAGCGCTCACCCCGCGTCCCGCTGCCAGTCCGGGATGTCGGCCTGCGCTGCGCGCAGGCGGTCGAGGAGGCGGGTGAGCGTCTCCAGCTCGTCCTCGTCGAGCGCCGAGCCGACGTACTGCTCCATCGTCCGCACGTGCAGGCGGCCGGTCTCGCGCTGGAGCTCCCGGCCGGCGTCGGTCAGCGTCACGACCGTGCCGCGGGCGTCGTCGGACGCCACCGACCGCGAGACCAGCCCGCGCGCCTCGAGCCGGTCCACCATGCGCGACAGCGAGGACTGCGCCATGAGGATGTTCTCGTTGAGGTCGCGCAGCCGCAGCCCGTCCGGCGCCCTGGAGAGGCTGAACAGCACGTCGTACTCACGCATGGTCAGCTTCCGCCAGACGTCGTCGGACTGGAAGCGCCGCATCAGCGTGACCTGCGTGCGAAACAGGGACTCCCACGCGCGTGCCGCCTGGCGCGCCGAGGGGGCCGTGCTGGAGTCGCGAGGCGTCGTCACCGTCGCAGTCTCCCCTGGCAGCCGCTCCTCAGCGACCCAGTCGACGTTCGCGGCGCGAGAAGTCGCGCACGGCCCGCAGGAAGTCCACGCGCCGGAAGTCGGGCCAGTACGCCTCGCAGAAGTAGTACTCGGAGTGCTGGCTCTGCCACATCAGGAACCCGCCGATGCGCTGCTCGCCGGACGTACGGATGACGAGCTCGGGATCGGGCTGGCCCTTGGTGTACAGGTGGTCGGCGATGTCGCTCACGTCGATCCGCCGGGCGAGGTCGTCGAGCGTCACGCCCTTGGCGGCCTCCTGCCGCAGGTAGGAGCGGACGGCGTCGGCGATCTCGTGGCGTCCGCCGTAGCCGATCGCGACGTTGACCTCGAGCCCGTCGACGTCGCACGTCTCGTCGGCGGCCTTGCGCAGGGCGAGGGCGAGGGGCTCGGGGAGCAGGTCGAGCCTGCCCACGACGCGCAGCCTCCACCGCCCGGACTCGGCCAGGCCGTCGACCGCGTCCTTGATGATGTCGAAGAGGTCGTCGAGCTCGTCGGCCGACCGCTCGAGGTTGTCCGTGGACAGCATCCAGAGGGTGACCACCTCGATGCCGAGCGGCTCGACCCAGCCGAGGAACTCCGCGATCTTGTCCGCGCCGCGGCGATGACCCGTATGGGCCGGCTCGCCGAACGACTTGGCCCACCGGCGGTTGCCGTCGAGGATCACTCCGACGTGACGGGGCATCCGGCCGGACGGCAGCGAGGCGGACAGACGCCGCTCGTACAGGCCGTACAGCAGGTGGGGCATGCGCACGCGGCACCTCGCGGATCGGGCTCGCACCACGCCGGCGGACCGGTGCGGGGCGGGTGAGAACAGGACGAAACCGGGACAACGGTACCGCCCCGAGGTGGCCCGTCCGACCGCCTGCGCAGGCCCTGCCGTCGAGTCCCCGACGTCGTCGCACGATCTTCACACCCTCAGGTGGAAACGCCCGGTTCGCCGCACGTACCGTGGCGTAACCTACGGAAGCGTAGGTTGGTACGAGAGCAAGGAGTGCCCGTGGCCGCAGCCGCCCAGGACGACCGCCGTCACGCCCCCACGGCCCGGGGCGTGGTCGATGGCGCCAAGGACGCCGTCGACGACGCGCGGACGGCCGTCTCGGACGCCGCGCAGGCCGTCTCCGACGCCGCCGCCGAGGGGGTGGCGAAGCTCAAGCCCCGCCTGCGGGGCTGGATCCATGCGGTGACCGCCCCGCTCGCCCTGGTCGCGAGCATCGTGCTCGTGGTGGTCGCGCCGCCCGTCGCCGGGAAGGTCGCGGCGGCCGTGTTCGGGGTCAGCGCCTGCCTCCTGTTCGGCACGAGCGCCATCTACCACCGCGGCACGTGGTCGCCGCGGGTC
>Ga0233375_1000731_pt1 | contig 16426 bp, 17 predicted proteins | sample ElkDunMinimDraft_10_FD_191539 | JGI IMG/M metagenome (GOLD analysis project Ga0233375, IMG submission 191539) | Fecal eukaryotic communites from dung pellets of Tule Elk in California, USA - Elk Dung E16 | ecosystem: Host-associated > Mammals > Digestive system > Large intestine > Fecal | place... | reverse complement strand
AACGGGCGTCGGGTCGCCGGTGGTCTGCGGGACATGTCCCTGCCTCTCGTGGGGGAAGCGCTTACGCGGGCTCAGCGAACCACGCCGGACATCCCGGGCGAATCCCCCCGGGCGGCTGTGAAACGTTACGTGGTGGGGCTCCACCGGGACCCCGCGGCGCGGCGGGTGCGGGACGGGCCTGGGAGGATGCCCGCATGCCTGCCCGCCTCGTCTGCTGCGGCCTGACCACGCTCGACGTCACGCAGGTGGTGGACCGCCTGCCGGCGCCGGACGAGAAGGTCGTCGCTGACGGCCTCGACGTGACGTTCGGCGGCCCCGCCGCCAACGCCGCGGCGGTCGCCGTGGGCCTCGGGGTGCCCACGACGCTGGTCACGGCGCTCGGGACCGGGGCGCTCGCGGACGTCGTCCGCGCCGGCCTGGCCGCCGCGGGTGTCGACGTCGTCGACCTCGTGCCGGACGTGCCGGGTGTGCTGCCGGTGTCGACGGTGCTGGTGACGCGCGCGACGGGGGAGCGGGCCGTCGTGTCCGTCAACGGCGCGCGCGTCCCACGGCTGCCGCGGCCCGGGGCGGACGTGCTGACCGGCGCCGGTGCCCTGCTCGTCGACGGCCACCACGCCGACGCCGCCGCGGTCCTCGCGGCCGCGGCGTGTGGTGCCGGCGTCCCGGTGCTCCTCGACGGCGGGAGCTGGAAGCCGTCGACGCCCGACCTGCTCGCCGTCGTCGACCTGGCGGTGCTGTCCGCGGACTTCGCCGTGCCGGGCCGGGTGGTGCGCGACGGGCAGGCGGTGGACGCGCTGCTGGACGAGGTCGCCGCGCACGGCCCGCGGTTCGTCGCGCGCAGCGCCGGGGCGGGGTCGGTCCGGGTGCGGCGGACCGGGGCCGACGGGTCGACCGACCGGTCCTGGGTGTCGCCCGTGGCGGTGGCGCCCGGCGACGTCGTGGACACCCTCGGTGCCGGTGACGTCCTGCACGGGGCGATGGCTGCCGCGCTGGCGCGCGGTGTCGACCCGCTGGACGCGCTGGCGGAGGGCGTGCGGTGCGCCACGGCGTCCGTCCGGCACCCGGGCGCGCGGGGCTGGCTGGCCGCCCTGGCCGAGGGTGGTCCCGCCGCTGGGTGAGCGGTGGTGCCACCGCCGGGTGCGCCGCGCCGCCGGGAGGGTGCGGGGTGCGTCCTCCCCTCGTCGCTCCGCGCGCTGCGCCGCCGCGAGGGCGTGAGACGTCTGTGTGAACGCGCGGTCACGATGTGATCACGGTCACAGGAGGGTCTTGACCGTGATTTGTAAGGAAGGTCTACTAACAAACATGTCGACGACCACGGGACGCCCGGCCGGCCGGACGCCCGGGCCGGTGCGGCGCGAGCTGCGCCCCACCGTCAAGGTGCTCCCCGAGCACGCCCGCGCCCACAACCGGTCCCTGGTGCTCGGCCACCTCTTCCACGCCGGTCCGTCGTCGCGCGCCGACATCGCCCGCAGCACCGGCCTCACGCGCGTCACCGTGTCGGACCTGGTCGCGGACCTGCTCGCCGAGGGGCTGGTGGGGGACCTGGGCGTGCGCACGGAGGGCCGCGTCGGCAAGCCGGCCACGCTCGTCGGCCTGCGCGCGGCCGACCACCACGTGGTCGTCCTCGACCTCACCGACGACGAGGCCGTCCACGGTGCCGTGATGACGCTCGAGGGGCAGGTCGTGACGCGGGACCACGTGCCCACCGCCGGTGCCACGGGCCCGGCCGCCGTCGCCCTCGTCGAGGAGCTGGCGCTCCGGCTCGTCGCGGCCGCCACCGCGCCCGTCCTCGGCGTGGGGATCGCCTCGCCCGGGGTCGTCGACGACACCGGGCGGGTCCTGGAGGCGCCCAACCGCGGCTGGTACGACGTGCCGCTCGCCTCCCGGCTGACGGCGGTCCTCGGCGCCCCGGTGCACGTCGCCAACGACGCCGACACCCGCGCGCTGGGGGAGTACACGTTCGGCGGCGCCGACGCGAACGCCATGGTCGTCACCGTCGGGCAGGGCGTCGGCGCGGGGATGCTCGTCGACGGGGCCCTCGTGCGCGGACGGGGCCACGCGGCCGGTGAGATCGGGCACGTCACCGTCATCGACGCCGACACCCCCGACGAGGCGCCCCTGCCGTGCGCGTGCGGGCGTGCGGGCTGCCTGGAGACCGTGCTGAGCGCGCCCGCGCTGCGCCGCCGCACCGTCGGCGCGGGCGCCCAGGACGCGGACGAGGCGCTGGCCGCCGTCGGGCGGACGCTGGGCCGCACCCTCGCGCCCGTCGTCAGCGCCCTCAACCTCGCCGAGGTCCTGCTCTCCGGCCCCGTCGACCTGCTCGACGGGCCGCTGCGCGCGGCGGCCACCACGACCCTGCGCGAGCGCACCATCCCCGCGGTCGGCCACGACCTCGGGGTCCGCATGGCGGCGCTGGACGAGGACGCGGCGCTCGCGGGCGCCGCCGTGCTCGTCCTGTCCGGGCAGCTCGGGATCACGTGACGATCCGGAGCGACCGGGGCCGGCCCGGGGTCACGTGACGACCTCGAGCCGACCGTCCAGCAGGTCGGCACCACCCATCGGCGACGTCGCGCGACGGTCGCCTCGCACCTGGGAGGAACAACGACGTGAAGATCCTACGTACCGGCGCCGTCGGCCTGGCGGCAGCCCTCGTCCTGGCGGCGTGCTCGGGCGGCGGTGACAGCGGGACCGACGCGTCCGACGGCGCCGACGGCGCCGAGATCCGCGTCTGGCTCGTCGGCACCGACACCCCCGACGCGGCACGCGACTACCTCACCACCACGTTCGAGGAGGAGAACCCGGGCTCGACGCTCACCATCGAGGAGCAGTCCTGGACCGGCCTGGTCGACAAGCTCACCACCGCGCTGTCGTCCTCGGACTCGCCCGACGTCGTCGAGGTCGGCAACACGCAGGCCGCCACGTTCACGTCGGCCGGGTTCTTCGCCCCGCTCGACGACATCGCCGACGACCTCGGCGGTGACGACCTGCTGCCGGGCTTCGTCAAGGCCGGCACGTGGGAGGACACGTTCTACGCGGCGCCGTACTACGCCGGATCGCGCATCGTGTTCTACAGCGACCAGGTGCTCGGCGGGACCCCCGTGCCCACCACGCTCGACGAGTACGTCGCGACCGCCAAGTCGCTGCGGACCGCCGACCGCTCGGGGCTGTGGTTCCCCGGCCAGGACTGGTACAACGCGCTGCCCTTCGTCTGGGAGAACGGCGGCTTCATCGCCGAGGCCGGCGACGACGGCGAGTGGGAGGCCGGGTTCTCCACCGACGGCGGCATCACGGGCCTCGAGCAGGTGCAGGACCTCATGACCAACGCCTCGAACGCGCCCAAGGACGGTGACGAGGCCGAGCTGCAGGTGCCGTTCTGCGCCGGGCAGACGACCTTCCTGTCGGCGCCGAACTGGATCCGCTGGTCCATCCAGGCGCCGGCCGACGCCGAGACGCCCGGCTGCGCCGACACGTTCGGGGCGGACCTGCACGCGTTCCCCCTGCCCGGTGCGACGGCGGGGGAGACGGCCAAGGTCTTCGCCGGCGGCTCGAACGTGGCCGTCGCGACGAAGTCGCAGGACGTCGACCTGGCCAAGAAGGCCCTGACGATCATGCTGTCCGAGGAGTACCAGACGATCCTGGCCGAGAACTCGATGATCCCGGCCCGCATCTCGCTCGCCTCGGCGCTGCCGGACGACGAGTTCACGCAGGCGTCCGCCGCGGCGGCCGCCAACGCCGAGCTGACGCCCGCGACGCCGCGGTGGGGCGACGTGGAGGCGCAGAAGGTGATCCAGGACGCGCTGGTCCGGATCGCCCAGGGCGGTGACGTCACCACGATCGCGCAGGAGCTCGACGCGTCGATCGAGCAGATCCTCAACGGCTGACCCGTCGCTCGGTCGGGCCCGCGCCACGCGCGGGCCCGACCCCCGGCCACCCTCGGGAGGGGACAGATGGCCTCCACCACGCTCACACCCCCGGGGGCCGCACCGGCACCGCGGGCGACCCGCGCGATCACCGCGGCCCGCCTGCTGCCGTGGCTCCTGCTGGCGCCGAGCGCCGCGGTGCTCCTCGTCGTCACCGGGTACCCCCTGGTGCGGATGCTGTGGCTGTCGGTTCACGAGTACGAGCGCGCGCAGCTGCTGGGCGTGCCCGCGCCGTTCGTCGGCCTCGACAACTACACGGCGACGCTGACGGACCCGCGGTTCTGGACCGTGACGGCGCGCAGCTTCGCGTTCATGGTCGTGTGCGTCGTCCTCACGATCGTCGTCGGGACGCTCGTCGCGCTGCTGCTCATGAAGTTGGGCCGTGGGATGCGGCTGGTCCTGTCGGTGGGCCTGCTGCTGGCCTGGGCGATGCCGCCGCTGGCCGCCATGCTCGTGTGGGGGTGGATCTTCGACACCCAGTACGGCGTCGTGAACCACCTGCTCACGTCGCTGACGAGCACCGACTGGATGGGGCACTCGTGGCTCGTCTCGCCGCTGTCGTTCTTCGCCGTCGCCACGCTCGTCGTGGTGTGGGGCGCGATCCCCTTCGTCGCGTTCACGCTCTACGCGGGATTCACGCAGGTGCCCGGCGAGGTGCTCGAGGCCGCGCACCTGGACGGGGCCAACGCCCGGCAGCGGTTCGTCGACGTGCAGGTGCCGTACGTCCGCACCATCTACGTCGTGCTCATCGTGCTGTCGATGATCTGGGACCTCAAGGTGTTCACGCAGATCTTCGTGCTCCAGGGCATCGGCGGCGTGAAGTCGCAGACCAGCACGCTCGGGGTCTACATCTACGAGATGGGCATGGCCCAGGGGCACTACGGGGCCGCCAGCGCCATCGCCGTGGTGTTCACGCTCGTCATGCTCACCATCTCCGCCTACTACGTGCGCGTGACGATCAGGGAGGAGACGCCGTGAGCCTGGCACCCGCCGGCGCCGTGCCGGTGACGGCCGCGACCACCGCAGGCACCACCGCCGGGCGCGGCGCACCGCCGGCCCGCCGCCGCCCGGCCCGCCGGACGGTCGCGTCGGTCGGGTGGGGCGTGCTCGCGCTGCTCGTGTCGGCCGCGTTCGCGTTCCCGGTCTACTGGATGGTCAGCACGTCCTTCCTGCCGACCGACCTCATCTCCGGGCCCGAGCTGCACCTGTGGCCGGACGAGCCCACGCTGCGCAACTACGACACCGCGATCTTCCGGCAGGAGCGCTCGCCGTTCCTGCCCGCGCTCGGCAACTCGTTGCAGGTGACCTTCCTCGTGCTCGTCGCGTCGATGGTGCTCGCGTTCCTCGGGTCGCTGGCGCTCACGCGGTTCCGCTTCCGCGGACGCCGCGCGTTCGTGCTGTCGATCCTCGTCGTCCAGATGATCCCGGGCGAGGCGATGATGATCACCGTCTTCCAGCTGGTCGACACCTGGCAGCTGCTCAACACCGTCGTCGCCCTGGGCGTCGTGTACCTCGCCGGGGTGCTGCCCTTCACGATCTGGACGCTGCGCGGCTTCGTCAACGGGGTGCCCGTCGAGCTCGAGGAGGCCGCGATGATCGACGGCTGCTCGCGCCCGCGCGCGTTCTGGAAGGTGACGTTCCCGCTGCTCGCCCCCGGTCTGGTGGCCACCGGCGTGTTCGCGTTCCTGCAGGCGTGGAACGAGTTCATGATGGCCCTGATCATCATGACCCGGCCCGAGTCCATGACGCTGCCCGTGTGGCTGCGCACGTTCCAGCAGGCCACCAAGGCGACGGACTGGGGAGCGCTCATGGCCGGCTCGGTGCTCGTCGCGATCCCCGTCGTCGTCTTCTTCCTCCTCGTGCAGGGGCGCATGACCGGAGGACTGGTGTCCGGAGCGGTCAAGGGCTGAGCCATGGACGCCACGACCCCGGGGGGGAACCCTGTCGTGCCCACGCACGCCCGCACCGCGCCCGTCGACCCGACGCCCACGGGCGTCGCGTCCGCCGACGTCCGGCCCGTCGACCCCACGCCGGCCGACCCCACGCCGGCCGACCCCACGCCGGCCGACCCGACGCCGGCCGACCCCGGCCGGGTGGGGTGGGCCGTCGGCGTCGACGTCGGCGGCACCAAGGTGCTCGCCGCGCTGCTCGCCGCCGACGGCACGGTCGTCGCCACGCACCGGGTGCCGACCGTGCCCGGACCCGACGGGCTGGTCGCCGCCGTGCGGACCTGCGTCGAGGTGCTCACCGCGGAGCAGGGCCTGGCGGTCGCCGCGCTGAGCGGGGTCGGTGTCGGGGTGCCGGGTGTGGTCGACCCCGTCACGGGCACGGTCGAGCACGCCGTCAACGTCGGCGTCGAGCGCCCCTTCGCGCTGGCGGCGGCCGTGGCGGCGGCGCTGGGCGGCCGGGTGCCGGTCCGGGTCGAGAACGACCTCAACGCCGCGGTCGTCGGCGCCGCCCACACGGTCGACGCGCACCCGGCGCCCCGCGACCTCGCGTTCCTGGCGCTGGGCACCGGGGTCGCCGCCGGGCTGCTGCTCGACGGCACGCTGCGGCGCGGCGCCCGGCGGGCGGCCGGCGAGGTCGGGCACCTCACGCTCGTGCCCGACGGCCTGGCGTGCGGGTGCGGCCAGCGGGGGTGCGTCGAGCAGTACGCGTCGGGCAGCGCCGTGCAGGCGGCGTGGCCCGCGACGGACGGGCGCCCCGCGCCGGTCGCGCTGTTCGCGGCAGCCGCCGCGGGGGACCCGCACGCCGTCGCGGTGCGGGACCGGTTCGCCTGGGCCGTCGCCGGTGCCGTGCGCATCCTGGTGCTGACGTGCGACGTCGACCACGTGGTCCTCGGCGGTGGGGTGAGCGGCGTGGGGGAGCCGCTGCTCGACGCGGTGCGCGTCGAGCTGGCGAGGGAGACCGCGGTGTCGCCGTTCCTGGCGTCGCTGCGCCTGGCCGAGCGCGTGCACCTGGCACCACGGGACGTGCCCGTGGGGGCCGTGGGCGCCGCGCTCGTGGGACGAGGGGAGGTCGTCTGATGGAGGTGGTCGTCGCACCCGCGCCCGACCTGGCGCGGCTGGCCGCGGACGCCGTGGAGGGGCTGCTCGGGGCACGGCCCGACGCCGTGCTGGGACTGGCCACCGGGTCGAGCCCGCTGGCCGTGTACGACGAGCTGGCGCGGCGGCACACGGAGCAGGGTCTGTCGTTCGCGCGGGCGCAGGCGTTCCTGCTCGACGAGTACGTAGGGCTGCCGGCGGACCACCCGCAGCGGTACCGCCACGTCATCGACGCCGAGCTGGTCTCCCGCGTCGACCTGCCGCCCGACGCGGTCCACGGCCCCGACGGCCTGGCCGAGGACCTGCCCGCCGCGTGCGCCGCGTACGAGGCCGCGATCACCGCCGCGGGTGGCGTCGACCTGCAGCTGCTGGGCATCGGCACCGACGGGCACGTGGCGTTCAACGAACCGGGGTCGTCGCTCGGCTCGCGCACGCGGATCAAGACGCTGACGCGCCGGACGCGGGAGGACAACGCCCGGTTCTTCGACGGTGACGTCGACGCGGTGCCCACGCACTGCCTCACGCAGGGGCTCGCCACGATCATGGCGGCGCGGCACCTGGTGCTCCTGGCGCAGGGGGAGGGCAAGGCCGAGGCGGTGCACCAGCTGGTCGAGGGCCCGGTGAGCGCCCTGTGGCCCGCCACCGTGCTGCAGCTGCACCCGCACGTGAGCGTCCTGGTCGACGAGGCGGCCGCGAGCCGGCTGCGGCTGGTGGACCACTACCGCGAGACGTGGGCGAGCAAGCCGGCGTGGCAGGGGCTGTAGCCCGACCCTCCCCGACCCGCGTGCTCCGGTCCGCGTACGCCGGCGTCCGCGGTCCCACGCGTCGTGCCCGTCGTGCCCCTCATCCGTCGCCCGGCGGCCTCAGGTCAGCAGGGCGCCGCGCACGAGGTCCACGGCCTCGTCCGGGGTGAGGCCTGCGGCGCGCGCGGCCCGCACGTACGCCGCGGCGGCCTCGCGCGCGTCGACGGTCGCCGGGGCCGCGTCGGGCGCCACGACGGTCCCCGTGCGGCGCCGGGTCACCACGACGCCGGCGAGCTCCAGCTCCCGGAACGCGCGGGCGACCGTCCCGGGTGCGACGCCCAGGTCGGTGGCCAGCGCGCGGATCGTCGGCAGCCGGTCGCCCGGCCGCAGGCGGCCGGCGGCGACGTGCGCGACGACCTGGGTGCGCAGCTGCTCGTAGACCGGGACGCCGGAGGCGAGGTCCACCTCGATGCGCGGGGCGCTCACCCGCGGGTCCGGTACTCGAGCCGGACGGCGACGTGAGGCTGCGCCGCACGGGAGGAGCGCACCAGTGCGGTCAGCGCGAGCAGGAGCGTGGTGAGCGCCACGGCCGGCGCGACGACGAGTGCCGCGGCCCCGAGCGCGTCGGCGACGGGCTGCACGACCTCGGTCTGCACGCCGTCGACCCCGTACGTGGCGTGCGCGGCGGACCGCAGCGCCCTGCCCGTGGCCAGCAGGACGGCGGCGAGCGTCCCACCGACGACCAGCTGCACGCCCGCGACGACCCGCGCCCCGGACACGCGGCGCAGCAGGGCGTCGTCGTCCGTCGACACCCCGGCGACCGCCGGCCGCGCCGCCACCAGGTGCAGCACGCCCCGGGTGGCGAGCGCCAGCAGCACGGTGGCGGCGGCGAGGGGCACCGCGTAGGGAGCCCCGGGGTACGGCCCGGCGGCGGTCGACACCAGGGGGTCCGGCTGCAGCGCGACGGTCCGGCCGTCCGGGCCGGCGGTCACGCCCGTGGCGAGCAGGGTCCCCAGCAGCAGACCGCTCCACGTGAGCAGCGCCACCACCGTCCAGCGCGGAGCGACGTCGCGCGCGGTACGGCGGCTCAGCGCCGCGCCGCGGACGGTGCCGCGGGGGGCGGGCCACGTGCGCTCCCCGACCGCCGCGACGAGCAGGAACGCCAGGCCCGCGACCGCGGGGACGCAGCCCAGGGCGACGCCGGCCCCGGGTCCGTCGGGGACGGCGCCGGGCAGCAGCAGGGCCGCGGCCGGCAGGACGGCCCACGCGACGGCCGCCACGGTCGCGGCGTGCCGCCGGGCCCGGTCGTGCGCGGCGGGGCTGACGGCCACCTCGCCGACCGCCGAGGTGGTGGCACGCGCGGCGACGACCGCGACCAGGCACGCCACCAGGGCGGCCACGGCCAGGGCGAGGAGCAGCACGGTCAGGTTCACGACGGCCTCCGCGGTGGTATCAATGTGTTCATAGATTGACACACCGGTGTGGGGGTGTCCAGGTCCGACGGCCCGGGCGAGGGCTCGTCCCGGGGCGGCTGGGCCCGTCATGCCGCCGCCGGGCTGTCCGACCCCCGACGTACCATGGGCGACATGAGTGAGCCGACCCCGCCGACCGGACCCGACGACCCGTTCGGACCGCAGGGCGGCACCTCGGTGCTCGAGCGTGCCGAGACCACCGAGCAGGTCGAGCCCGGCGACCACGAGCGCTTCGCGCACTACGTGCGCAAGGAGAAGATCATGGAGTCCGCGATGACCGGCAAGCCGGTCATCGCGCTCTGCGGCAAGGTCTGGGTGCCCGGTCGCGACCCGAACAAGTTCCCCGTGTGCCCCATCTGCAAGGAGGTCTACGACGGCCTCCGCGAGCCGCAGGACGGCGACGGCGGGTCGGGCGGGGGAGGCGGCGGGGGCCGCGGCTTCTTCGGCTTCGGCCGCGGCAAGGGCTCCGGCTCCGGCGCGGGCGGCGCGTGAGCGCGGCCCGTCGGTCCGTCGCCCCTGTCTCCACCCCCCAGCACCCCTCGACGGCGGCAGCGCAGCAGCTGCCACCGGCGTTCCCCGCGCGTGCGCCGTGGGGGGCCGCGGGGAGCCTGCGGGCCTGGCAGGCGCAGGCGATCGACCTGTACCGCGAGCGTGCGCCGCGCGACTTCCTCGCCGTCGCGACCCCCGGTGCCGGCAAGACGACGTTCGCGCTGCGGATCGCCACGGAGCTGCTCGCGTCGGGCGCCGTGCGGCGCGTGACGGTGGTCGCACCGACCGAGCACCTGAAGAAGCAGTGGGCGGACGCGGCCGCACGCGTCGGCATCCGCCTGGACCCGCGGTTCTCCAACGCCCAGGGCCGGCACGGTGCCGGCTACGACGGCGTCGCGGTGACGTACGCCCAGGTGGCCAGCAAGCCCGCGCTGCACGCGGCGCGCACGACGGCCGAGCGCACGCTCGTCATCCTCGACGAGGTGCACCACGGCGGTGACGCGCTGTCCTGGGGCGACGCGGTGCGCGAGGCGTTCGAGGGTGCGACGCGCCGGCTCGCGCTGACGGGCACGCCGTTCCGCTCGGACACCGCCGCGATCCCCTTCGTCACGTACGCGCCCGACGCGCAGGGCATCCGCCGCTCGGTCGCCGACTACACGTACGCGTACGGCGACGCGCTGCGCGACCACGTCGTGCGTCCCGTGATCTTCCTGTCGTACTCCGGCTCGATGCGCTGGCGCACCAAGGCCGGCGACGAGATCGCGGCGCGCCTGGGCGAGCCGCTGACCAAGGACATGACGTCGCAGGCGTGGCGCACCGCACTGGACCCCGACGGCGAGTGGATCCCGTCGGTCCTGGCGGCCGCCGACCGCCGGCTGACGGAGGTGCGGCGCACCGTCCCGGACGCCGGGGCCATGGTCATCGCCACGGACCAGACCGACGCCCGCGCCTATGCCGGGCACCTCGCGCGGCTCACGGGGCAGTCGCCGACCGTCGTGCTGTCCGACGACGCCGGCGCGAGCGACCGCATCGAGGAGTTCTCCGCGAGCGACTCCCGCTGGCTCGTGGCCGTCCGCATGGTCTCCGAGGGCGTCGACGTCCCCCGTCTGGCCGTGGGCGTCTACGCGACGAGCACAGCGACCCCGCTGTTCTTCGCCCAGGCGGTCGGACGGTTCGTGCGTGCGCGCAAGCGCGGCGAGACCGCGTCGGTGTTCCTGCCGAGCGTGCCGCAGCTGCTGGAGCTCGCCGCCACCCTCGAGGTCGAGCGGGACCACGCGCTCGACAAGCCGACCAACGGCTCCGAGGACCCCGAGGGGGACCTGCTCGCCCTCGCGGAGCGCGCCGAGAAGGCCTCCGACACGGTCGGTGCGGACGGCGTCGCCGGCTCGTTCCAGGCGCTCGAGGCCCAGGCGTCGTTCGACCGGGTGCTGTTCGACGGTGGCGAGTTCGGCACGGGCGCCGAGGTGGGCTCCGACGAGGAGCTCGACTTCCTCGGCCTGCCCGGTCTGCTGGACGCCGACCAGGTCACGACGCTGCTGCGGCAGCGCCAGGCCGACCAGCAGGGGGCGCGTCGCGCGCGCTCCCAGCCGGAGCCGGAGGTCATGGACCACCGCAAGCAGGCCGAGCTGCGCAAGGAGCTCGCGCAGCTCGTCGGCGCGTGGGCGCGGCGCAGCGGGCAGCCGCACGCGACCGTCCACGCCGAGCTGCGTCGCCGGTGCGGCGGTCCGGAGGTCGCGCTGGCGGCGCCGGACCAGCTCGAGGCCCGCATCGCGATGCTCCGCGGGTGGTTCGTCGGCAAGCGCTGACGGTGCGGCGGGCGCCCGGGCGGTTGTTCCGGGCGCGCGTCCATCTCACGATGTGGACCATGAGAATCCGATGAAACAGCAGGTCAGGCCGCTGGACACGTGACCACATACCAGCGTCGCCCGACGCCGCAAGTCGACCGTTCGACGTGCCGAGCGGCTCTGTGACTGCCACGCTCTACCCGTGACAAAGACGGCCCCGGGTACCCCCGGGGCCGAACTCGGAGCCTGCGGCGACGTGCCGCCGGGCGTTCGCACGAAAGGGTGCTCACATGCCGTCCTGGCTCATCCTCATTCTCGTCGGTGTCGTCCTCGTCGTCCTCGGCGTCGCGACCAACATCGGCCAGTTCCTCATCTGGATCGGCGTCATCGTGCTGGTCGTGAGCCTGATCCTCGGCCTGGTCGGCCGTGGTCGGTCGCGCTCGAGGATCTGACGCAGCATCGCGCGGTCGGCACACGCCGGCCTGACGCGCCGGGCCGGGACGCGACACGCGTCCCGGCCCGTGCCGTGTCCGTGGGGCCTCGCCCCTCGTCCGCGCCCCTCGCCCCGGGCCTGATCCGGCCGGACGGTGTCACCCCAGCCGCAGCTCCACCGTGGGCACGGCCGCCTCGTCCGCCGACAGCCGGCGGGCACCGCGGGGCAGCTCGTCGCGGGACGCGGCGTGCCGCGCGGCCGCCGCTCGCACGCCCTCGGCGGCCGTCAGCCCGGGCAGGACCTCGCCGTCCACCACGAGCGGCAGGTGCAGGGGCCGCAGGGTGGGGTCGGGGTCGCCGCGTCGCTCGTCCGTCCAGGCGGCCACCCGCTCGTCGTCACCGACGACCAGGACCTCCTCGACCGCGCGGCCGTCCCGGTCCAGGCGCCGGGCCGCGGACTTGCGGCCACCGAGGCTGGTCTTGGACCGCGACGCCTTGGCGACCGGCTCCATGGCGCCGGACGCGCCCTCGCGGGCCACGAGCTTGTAGACCATCCCGCACGTCGGTGCGCCCGAGCCGGTCACCAGGGACGTGCCGACGCCGTACGAGTCGACGGGTGCGACGGCCAGCGCGGCGATCGCGTACTCGTCGAGGTCGCTCGTCACCACGATCCGGGTGTCGTGGGCGCCGGCCGCGTCCAGCTGGGCGCGGACCTCCTGCGCCAGCACGGCCAGGTCGCCGGAGTCGAGCCGCACGGCACCCAGCCCCGTGCCTGCCGCCGCCAGGGCACGCTCCACGCCGCGGCGCACGTCGTACGTGTCGACCAGCAGGGTGGTGCCGGGTCCCGACGAGCGGACCTGCGAGGCGAACGCGGCCTCCTCGTCGTCGTGCAGCAGCGTGAAGGCGTGCGCGGCGGTGCCGATGGTCCGCAGCCCGTACCGGCGCCCCGCCTCGAGGTTGGACGTGCCGGCGAACCCCGCGACCGCAGCGGCCCGGGCGGCCGCGACCGCGGCGTCCTCGTGCGCGCGCCGCGCGCCCATCTCCAGGCACGGGCGGCCCACCGCCGCGCTGGTCATGCGGGACGCCGCCGAGGCCACCGCCGAGTCGTAGTTGAGGACGGACAGCACCAGCGTCTCGAGCAGCACGGCCTCGGCGAACGTGCCCTCGACGACCAGCACGGGCGACTGCGGGAAGAACATCTCGCCCTCCGCGTAGCCCACGGCCGAGCCGCGGAAGCGGTACCCCGCCAGGAACTCCAGGGTGGCGTCGTCGACGATGCGCTCGTCGGCCAGCCAGTCCAGCTCGGGGGTGCCGAACCGGAAGGCCGCGAGCTGCTCGAGCACCCGGCCCGTGCCCGCCAGCACGCCGTACCGGCGCCCGGCCGGCAGCCGCCGCGTGAAGACCTCGAAGACGCAGCGCCGGTGCGCCGTGCCGTCGGCGAGGGCCGCCTGCAGCATGGTCAGCTCGTAGCGGTCGGTGAGCAGGGCGGTGCTGCCCGAGCCGACGGCGGCGACGGCCGGGGTGGTCGCGGTCGGTGCCGGTGCGTGCGTGTCCGTCATGCCGTCAACGTAGACGTCCGTGACGACGGGGTCATCCGCCGCGCCCGGCCGTCCCACCTACAGTGGGCGTCGTGCCCGCGCTGACCGCTCCCGACACCCGCCCGGACGTGGCCGGGTCGACGTCCACGGCCGACGCCTGGGTGACGATCGTGTGGAACGACCCGGTGAACCTCATGACGTACGTGACGTACGTCTTCCGCACCTACTTCGGGTACCCGACCGAGAAGGCCGAGCACCTCATGCGGCAGGTCCACGAGGAGGGGCGCGCGGTGGTGTCGACCGGCAACCGCGAGGCCATGGAGATCGACGTGCAGGCCATGCACTCCTACGGCCTGTGGGCCACGATGCAGCGCGGGGGGCAGTGATGCGCGCGTTCCGCCGTCAGAAGGGCCACTACGTCGCGCAGCTCGACCCGGGTGAGCGCGACGTCGTCGCCTCGGTCGTCGCCGACGTCGCCGAGCTGCTGGGCGCCGGCCGCCTCGAGGACGGCAACCCGCCCGCGACGGGGGAGCCCGTCCCCGGCGCGCCCGGCGGGTGGTCGGTGCGCACCGGACCCGTGCCGCCGCCGCAGGACCCCGCTGTGCGCCGGCTGCTGCCCGACGCGTCGCGGGACGACCCCGAGGTCGCCGACGAGTTCCGCAGGCTCACCGAGGACGACCTGCGCGGACGCAAGGTCGCGCGGCTGCGGGCCCTGTGGACCGCGCTGGTGCGCGGCGAGCCGGGGTGGCCGGAGCACGCGCTCGTGGTGTCGCCCGACCAGGCGGACGACGTCGCGGCGACGCTGACCGACCTGCGCCTGGTGCTCGGCGAACGGCTCGGCATCCGCACGGACGCGGACTCGGAGGCCCTGTACGACGGTCTGGGCGACGGGGACGAGGACGACGTCCGTGCCTACCTGGCCTCGGTGTACGGCGCGCTGTCGTGGCTGCAGGAGTCGCTGCTGGCTGTGATGCTCGCCGCACCGGAGCGTCCCGGCACCGGGCGCCGCCGGTCCGACGGCTAGTCTCGGTCGCGTGAGCGACGCCCCCATCGGCATCTTCGACTCCGGCGTCGGGGGCCTGACCGTGGCGCGGTCCATCCTCGACCAGCTGCCGCACGAGTCCACGCTGTACATCGGTGACACCCTCAACGGCCCGTACGGTCCCAAGCCGCTCGCCGCGGTGCGCGCCCACGCGCTGGAGATCATGGACGACCTGGTCGACGCGGGCGTCAAGATGCTGGTCATCGCCTGCAACTCCGCGTCCGCGGCCGTGCTGCGCGACGCCCGCGAGCGGTACACGCTGCGCCGCGGGCTGCCGGTCGTCGAGGTGGTGCTGCCGGCCGCGCGGCGCGCGGTCGCGGCGACGCGCAACGGGCGGATCGGCGTCATCGGCACGCGGGCCACGATCGACTCGCGCGCCTACGACGACGCCTTCGCCGTCGCCGGGGTGGAGCTGACGTCGCGTGCGTGCCCCCGGTTCGTCGAGCTCGTGGAGGCGGGGGTGACGTCCGGACCCGACGCCCTGGCCACCGCCCACGAGTACCTCGACCCGGTCCGCGCGGCCGGTGTGGACACCCTCGTGCTGGGCTGCACCCACTACCCGCTGCTCACGGGCGTCATCTCCTACGTCATGGGCGAGGAGGTCACGCTCGTGTCGAGCGCGGAGGAGACGGCCAAGGACGTCTACCGCACGCTGGTCGCGCACGACCTGGAGCGCGACCCGGCGTCGGGCCCGGCGACGCACCGGTTCCTCGCGACGGGGGACCCGGCGTCGTTCGCGTCGCTGGCCCGCCGGTTCCTCGGTCCCGAGGTCGAGGCGGTCGAGCCCCGGGGTGCGCTGCGATGAGGCTCGTCGTGCTGGGGTGCGCCGGGTCGTTCCCGGGGCCGGACTCGGCGGCGTCGGCGTACCTCGTCCAGGCGGACGACGCGGACGGGCGCACCTGGTCCGTGCTGCTCGACCTGGGCAACGGCGCGCTGGGCGCGCTGCAGCGCTGGGGCGACCCGGCCGCGCTCGACCTCGTGGCGCTCTCGCACCTGCACGCCGACCACGTGGCCGACCTCGCCGTGCTCGGCGTGTACCGGCGCTACCGGCCCAGCGGGCCGCTGCCCCGGCTCGTGGTGCAGGGGCCCGCGGGCACGCGGGAGCGGCTCCTGCAGATGTCCGGGCACGACCCCGCGACCGACACGGCGGAGCAGTTCGACGTGCGCACCTGGGTGCCGGGCCAGCCCGTCGTCGTCGGGCCGATGACCCTCGAGGCCGTGCCGGTGGAGCACCCCGTGGCGGCCGTCGGCGTGCGCGTCACCGGCCCGTCGGAGGGCGACCCGGCCCGTCGCGTCGTCCTGGCGTACAGCGGGGACACGGACGCGTGCCCGGGCCTGGACGACCTGGCGACGGGGGCCGACCTGCTGCTGGCCGAGGCGGCGTTCGTCGAGGGCCGCGACGACCACGTCCGCGGCGTGCACCTCACCGGCCGTCGCGCCGGCCAGGCCGCCGCGCGCGGGGGCTCGCGGGCGCTGGTGCTCACGCACGTGCCGGCCTGGAACGACCCGCAGGTCGCCGTGGCCGAGGCCCGCGCCGTCTACGACGGCCCCGTCCTGCTGGCCGCGCCGGGGGCGACCTACCCCCTGTGACCCCGGCCGCGCCCGGGGGCCCGGGCGCACCGCCGGCGGGTGCCGGTTCGGAGTCGGGCACCGTGCGCACGTAGGGTCGTGGGCATGGTGAGCGGTGGCGGGACGACGACGGGTGCGGTGGCGGACGGTACGGCGGGGGTGCTGCGGGCGGACGGGCGGCGGCCCGACGAGCTGCGGCCGGTGACGATCACCCGGCGGTTCCTCGACGCGGGCGAGGGGTCCGTGCTGGTGGAGTTCGGCGGCACCAAGGTGCTGTGCGTCGCGTCGTTCACCGAGGGCGTGCCGCGCTGGCGCAAGGGCTCGGGCGAGGGCTGGGTCACCGCCGAGTACGCGATGCTGCCGCGCGCCACGAACAGCCGGTCGGACCGGGAG
>Ga0233375_1000724_pt1 | contig 16467 bp, 16 predicted proteins | sample ElkDunMinimDraft_10_FD_191539 | JGI IMG/M metagenome (GOLD analysis project Ga0233375, IMG submission 191539) | Fecal eukaryotic communites from dung pellets of Tule Elk in California, USA - Elk Dung E16 | ecosystem: Host-associated > Mammals > Digestive system > Large intestine > Fecal | place... | reverse complement strand
ACGGCGCGGGCTCGGGACGGGTGGCGCGCCCCGGCGTAGTCTGCGGATATGGAGACCGTGCTCCGCCCGCCGCGACGCTGGCGGGTGACGCTGGCGATCATCGCCGGGTTCAACCTGCTGTCCGCCATGGTCGGCTTCGTCGGCCTGACCGCCGGCGGTGGTCTCGGGCTTCCCCTCGCATGGCTCCACGACAGTGTGTTCTCGTCGTACGTCTGGCCAGGCGTGATCCTCGGCATCGTGGTCGGCGGCTCGCAGGCGCTCGCCCTCGTCGCGCAGCGACGCCGACTCCGGCTGGCATGGGGTCTGCACGCCGCCGCGGGTCTCGTCATGATCGTCTGGGTCTTCGTCGAGATCGCGATCCTGCTCGTGTGGTCGCCGCTGCAGGGACTGTACTTCGCCACCGGCTTGCTGCAGGTCGTCGCGGCGGTGCTCGCGCTCGGCGCGTGGCCGCGACCGTTCTTCGCCGTGGAGGGCGCGGCGGCCGTGCACCGGACGCTCTAGACTCTGTGGTGGCTCCGTCGACGGCGGAGCCGAGTCTGCGGGGTTCGTGCGTGGCCGGTTCGACCGGGCGGCGTGAGCTCCCGCGGAAGCCCGGGATTCCGGGCTTGCCGGCTTGGCGCAATTGGTAGCGCACCGTACTTGTAATACGGGGGTTGCAGGTTCAAGTCCTGTAGCCGGCACCACGACACTCAGGGCGACGGCCAGTCGCCGTGCCCGCGCGACGCCGCGGCATCCAGCGCCGCCTCCGCCGCCCGGCGGCCTTCCGCGATCAGGCGCGGCACCGACGCCATCGTCCACTGCGCCATGCCCTCCATCTCGGGCTGGATCAGCACCACGGAGGGATCGCGCACGAGATCGGCCGTGCGACTGACGGTGCGCATCATGCGCACGTTCTCCCACTTCGCGTGCAGCCGCACCACGATCACGCGGGACGCCCCCAGGGTGCGGGCGGCATCGAATGGGACGTTGTCGACGATGCCGCCGTCGGCCAGCAGCGCCCCGTCACGGCGCACCGGCGGCAGCAGACCCGGAACCGCGATCGTCGCCCGCAGCGCCTCGCTCAGCGGTCCGCGGTCGATCGTCACCGCGCGGCGGGTGCGCAGGTCGGTGGCCACGGCGCCGAACCGGCGGGGGAGGTCTTCGATGAGCGGGTCGCCGCCGAGGGTGCGGGTGACCGCGTCGGTCAGCACCCGGGTGTCGAGCAGCCCCCAGCGGGGAGTGAACGACCAGCGCGCGATCGCCCGCCAGCGGAACCGCTGCGCCAGCTCCTCGATCGCCGCGATCTCGAGGCCCGCGGCATAGACCGACGCGACCAGCGCGCCGGAGCTCGTGCCGGTGGCGATGCCGGGACGGATGCCGCGTTCCGCGAGTACCTGCAGCACACCGACGTGCGCCGCACCGAACGCGCCGCCGCCGCCGAGGGTCAGGCCCAGCGCCCGGTCATCGCCTGTGTCGCTCACAACGTCCTCCCGTCGCCGGTGGCGCCGTCCGCGGCGAATGTAACACCCCGCCCCTTACGTCCGGCCGTCCGCGGTGGCACGCTATGGATGCCGTCGCTCGAGTGGCCTGCATCCGCCGGTCCGTCGGGGTCGACGTACCACGTGCGCGGATCCGGAGGACGAGCAATGGGCGACGCGGGGAGTACCGGGGAACCGGTGGCGGTGCGGGTGCGCGGGCTCCACAAGAAGTACGGTGCGCACACTGCGCTGCACGCACTGGACCTCACCGTGCCACCGGGCTCGATCTTCGGGCTGATCGGCCCGAACGGCGCGGGCAAGACCACGACGCTGCGGGTGCTGCTCGACATCATCCGGCCCACGTCCGGCGAGGTGTCGGTGCTCGGCGCGGATCCGCGTGCGGGCGGCGCGGCGCTGCGACGCCGCATCGGGTACATCCCGGGGGAGCTGCGCCTGGCGAGTCGGGTGGGCGTGGGCGCCATGCTGCGCCACCTCGCCGAGATCAGCGGACCGGTCGCGCCCGGCGCCATCGAGAGCCTGGCCGAACGGCTGGGGCTGGACCTCACCCGCCCGGTGCGGACGCTGTCGAAGGGGAACAAGCAGAAAGTGGGGGTGGTGCAGGCCTTCATGCACCACCCCGCCCTGCTCGTACTGGACGAACCGACCAGCGGCCTGGACCCACTCGTGCAACGGGAAGTGCTCGCGATGCTGCGGGAAGCCCGTGACGACGGGCAGACGGTGCTGCTCAGCTCCCACGTGCTCAGCGAGATCCAGCAGACCGCCGACGACGTCGCCGTGCTGGCGGAAGGACGCGTCGTGGCGGAAGGATCCGTGGCGACTCTGCGCATCGCGAGCGTGCGCCGCCTCCAGGCCACCCTCGCAGGCGGCGCCGGGGAGGCGCTGCGGACGGAACTGGACGGGGTGCCCGGTGTCGCCGACCTGGATATCACCGCGCTGGGCGAGTTGACACGGGTGTCGGCCACCGTCCGCGGCGACATCGACCCGGTCATCCGCGCTCTGTGCACCGGGATGATCCGGGAGCTGACCGTGGAGGAGCCCGACCTGGAGGAATCGGTGCTCGGGCTCTACGGCGCGGCGTCCGGCGCCACGCGACGGAGGCGGTCATGACGGCCGAGGTCCGCGCACCCGCCCGCCCGGTGGTGGTGCCCGTGCTGCGCCGCGGGCTGCTCGACGGCTGGCGGGGCCAGATCGGCTGGTCGATCGGCATCGTCGCGATCGTCGGACTCTACCTGCCGCTGTTCCCTGCGATGCGCTCGCCGGAGTTGACGGGTCTGCTGGACTCCCTGCCCCGTGAGTTGGTGCGCACCATCGGGTACGAGGACATCGCCACCGGCGCCGGGTACACGCAGGCGACGTTCTTCGGCTTGATCGGCTTCGTGCTCATCACCATCGCGGGGATCGTGTGGGGTGCCGCCGCGATCGGCGGTGCCGAGGAGTCGGGACGTCTCGAACTGACGCTCGCCCACGCGGTGGGCCGCGTGCAGTACGCCCTGGAGAGCGCCGTCGCCGTGCTGGTGAAGCTGCTTCTGCTGGGCGTCGTCGCGTGGATCGCGGTCGCGATCCTCAACGGCCCCGCCGAGCTCGATGTGAGCACGAGCAACCTGGCGGCGGTCGTGCTCGCCTGGGTCGGAGTGGGACTGTTCTCAGCGACCGCCGCGCTCGCCGCCGGTGCCGTCGCCGGCCGCAGGTCGTGGGGCGTGGGGATAGGCGCGGGGGTCGCTGTCGCCGGCTACGTGCTGCAGGCCGTCGCCAATAACGCCGACGACCTCGACGGACTGCGCATCTTCTCGCCGTTCGAGTGGGCGTTCGGGCAGGCACCCCTCGCGAACGGCGTCGACGGCCCGGGGCTCGCGTTGCTGTGGGGAGGCAGCGCCCTGCTCACCGCGGTCGCGACGGCGGCGCTCGCGCGCCGCGACGTCACCGGATGACCAACGAAAGGAACGACGACATGATCCTCGACGAGACCTACACACTGGCCAACGGTGTGCAGATCCCCAAACTGGGCCTCGGGACCTGGTTCATCGACGACGACAAGGTCGGCCGCGCGGTCGGCGACGCCATCGGCATCGGGTACCGCAACATCGACACGGCACAGGCGTACGGCAATGAGCGCGGTGTCGGCGAAGGCGTCCGCGGCAGCGGCGTGCCGCGCGAGCAGTTGTTCGTCTCCACCAAGCTCGCCGCCGAGATCAAGGAGCACGATGCCGCGGTCGCCGCGATCGACGGCTCGCTGGCCACGCTCGACATCGACTACATCGACCTGATGCTCATCCACAGCCCGCAGCCCTGGAACGACTTCCGTGGCGGTGGCTACGACGAGGGCAACCGGCAAGCGTGGCGGGCGCTGGAGGAGGTGCACGCCGCGGGCAGGATCCGCGCCATCGGCGTCTCCAACTTCCAGCAGCGCGACATCGAGAACATCCTCGAGGTCGCCACCGTCGCCCCGCAGGTCAACCAGATCCTCGTGCACATCGGCAACACCCCGACCGAGCTCATCGACTACTGCCAGGATGCCGGAGTGCTCGTCGAGGCCTACTCGCCGATCGCGCACGGCGAGATCCTGCACCGTCCCGAGCTCCGGGCGGTCGCCGAGCGGTACGGCGTCTCGGTGCCGCAGTTGTGCATCCGCTACACCCTGCAGCTGGGTGCGGTGTCGCTGCCCAAGACCGCGAACCCCGAGCACCAGCGCGCCAACGCCGACGTCGATTTCGTCATCTCCGACGACGACATGGGGACGCTTCGGAACCTCGATCTGCGCGACTACGGCAGATCGTCCGCGTTCCCGGTCTACAGCGGCAGATAGCCGCGCGTCAGCTCTGCCGGAGCGCGACCTGGAGCTGCGCGAGCCCGTACTCGAACGCGCCGTCCACATCGCCGCCGAGGCGGAAGGCGCCGGCCAGCTCCATGCTGAGGAACCCGGTCGCCCAGGCGGTCACGAGGCGCGCGGCATCCAGTGCCCGTTCCTCGCCCACGGCCGCACGCGCCGCCTGCAGCACCGGCTCGCTCGCGCGCTGCAGGTGGGCGAGGTCGGGGGAGGAGGCGTAGAGGTAGCGGAAGCCCTCGGGGTGCGTGTGCGCGAACGTGCGGTAGGCGTGCGCGAGGCCGGTGAGCGTGCCGTCGGATGCCGCGAGCACGGTGCCGAGGTCGTCGACGATGTCCTCGGCGATCAGCTGGAGCAGCGCCTCGCGGTCGCGCACCCGCTTGTACAGCGAGGGTGCGCGCACCCCTACCCGGTCGGCGACGGCCTGCATGCTCACCTTCGCGGGCCCGCCCCGTTCGAGCAGCTCCCGCCCAGCCGTGACGATGGCCGCGAGCGAGGTGCGATCGGGTGTCGGCATGGACGGTCCTCCTTGATGGCTATTGACGTAAGCCATGATAGCTAAGTATCGTAGCCAACGCCATCATCTCCGGGAGGACACCATGCGACTCGGACCGCACCTGCACCGCATCGGCAACGACATCGTCGCCGCGTACCTCGTCGTGACCCCCGAGGGGATCACCGTGATCGACGCCGGTCTCCCCGGCCACGAGCGGGATCTCCGCGCCGAGCTGGCGGGCATCGACCGCTCGATCGACGACATCCGCGGCATCGTGCTCACTCACGGCGACAGCGACCACCTCGGCTTCGCCGAGCGGCTGCGGCGCGATCACGGCGTGCCCGTCTTCGTGCACGCTGCCGACGCCGACCGTGCCCGTGGCGGAGACAAGCCGAAGACGCCGATGGGGCGGGTGCGGGTGGGGCCGCTGCTCGGTTTCTTCGGCTATGCGCTGCGCAAGCGCGGCATGCGCACCACCTACCTGAGTGAGGTCGTCGAGGTCGCCGACGGCGAGGTGCTCGACCTGCCGGGCGCCCCGCGCGTGATCGGGATGCCTGGGCACTCGCCCGGGAGCATCGCGGTGTATGTGCCCATGGCGGATGCCGTCTGCGTCGGCGACGCCCTCACCACCCGCCACGTGCTCACGGGGCGCACCGGGCTCGGGCCCGCCCCCTTCACCGATGCGCCCGACGACGCGCTGGCGTCTCTCGAGCGGCTCGCGGGCCTCGAGGCGACGTGGGTGCTCCCCGGCCACGGCGCGCCGTGGCGGGGGTCGCCCGACGAGGTCGCCGCCGCCGTGCGTGCGGCGGTCGCGACGAGCTGACGCCGGGTCGCCGCGGTCCGCGTGGCGTTACGAGGTGGTGGCCCGTGCGCTGCCGGCGCGGTCGGCGTGGGCGATCATCGCGTCGAACGCGGCATCCAGCTCGGTGTCCACCCGCTGCTGATCGGGGTGCGCGTCGTAGAACGCCACGATGCGCCGTGCGCCTTCGTCGAAGGTCACGGTGGTGCGGAACCCGGGCACCAGGCGCGTCACCTTCGACACGTCGAAGACGACGGAATGCGCCTTGTCGCCCAGCAGCGTGGGGCCGAGATCGGGTGCCCACGCGGCGATCGTTTCGCTGGCCACGTGCACGAAGCGCGGGTCGGTGACGCCGGCGGCGTCGGCCAGCCACCCGTAGATCTGGTTCCAGCTGGGCGCGTGGGTCCCGGTGATGGTGAACGCGTCGCCGATGGCAGCCGGATTGCCGAGGATGCCGGTGAACGCGACCGCGAAGTCGTCGGCGTGCGTGATTGTCCACAGGCTCGTGCCGTCGCCGTGGACCACGACGGGCTTGCCCGCCCGCAGGCGCGCGATGTCGGTCCAGCCGCCGATCGTGGGGATCTTCGTCTCGTCGTACGTGTGCGACGGCCGCACGATCGTCACCGGCAGCGCGCGCGACCGATGCGCGTCGACCAGCAGCTGCTCGCACGCGATCTTGTCGCGGGAGTACTGCCAGAACGGGTTCCGCAGCGGCGTCGATTCGGTGACCGGCAGATATCGCGGCGGTTTCTCGTAGGCGGATGCCGAGCTGATGTAGACGTATTGCCCGGTGCGGCCCTCCACGGCCGAGAGCACGGTGGCGACGTGCTCGGGCACGAAGGAGAGGAAGTCGGCGACCACGTCGAAGCGTTCGTCGCCGATCGCGGCGCGGATCGACTCGGCGTCGCGCACGTCGCCGGTCAGCCGCCGCACCTCCGGGGGAAGATCGCGGTCGCGGGAACCGCGGGTGAGCACGGTGACGTCGTGGCCGGCGGCGACTGCGGCGCGCACGCACGCCGTGCTGATGGTGCCGGTGCCGCCGAGGAAGAGCAGGCGCAGGGAGGTCATAGCCCGACCCTAACGAGCGCCGGGGCGCGCTGCACGGGCGATGTCAGCCCCGGGCGCGCGCCTCGAGCAGCTCGCGCCAATTGCCGGGGACCCGGCCTCGCGGCCCGGGCGACGGCTGATCGAGGGGCCTGCTCGTCGGCGGCGCCAACGGCGGACCGTCGACGAGTTCCTTGCCGACGAAGTCCCAGAACCAGTCCTCGCCCGGCTCGAAGCTCTGCATGTAGCGGTGGCCCGTCGCGCGGAAATGCGCGGTGGCGTGCGTGCCGAGCGACGAGTCGCAGCATCCGACGTGACCGCACGCGGCGCACCGCCGCAGATGCACCCACCAGCCGCCGATGTCGTCGCATTCGCGGCATCCCGTGCCCGAGGGTGGCACGGCCGGATCGATCTGCTCCTGGGGCATCGTGCCTCCTGTCGGCCGATTTCGTCCGTGGCACTCTACGCGGCGGTATCCTCGGGGACCAGACGTGCCGCAGTGGCTGCCGAACCCATCGTGCGAGCGGAGAAGCGGATGAGCGACCTCTCGATCATCGACGCACCACCGCGCGATCCGCGCGCCCGCGGCCGGGGGAAGCGGGAGTCCATCGCGGCCATGGTCCGCGCGATGGGGCGCCAGCGCATGGGTGCGCTGCTGCTGCTGCTCGCCACCGTCGCCGCGATCGTCTGGGCCAACGTCGCCGCGGGTGCCTACACGTCGTTCTGGGAGACCGACCTGTCGATCGGAGTCGGCGACCTGCGACTGGACTTCACCCTCCATGCTCTCGTCAACGACGCGCTCATGGCGATCTTCTTCTTCACCGTCGGGCTGGAGGTGCGTCGCGAGTTCGCCATCGGGGAGCTCACCAGCTGGTCGCGTGCGATGGTGCCGGTCATCGCCGCGGTGGCGGGCCTGGCCGTGCCGGCGCTGCTGTTCGTGCTGGTCGCGGCCCCCAGCGGTCAAGCCCACGCGTGGGGAGTGGTGATCTCCACCGACACCGCGTTCCTCGTCGGCGCGCTCGCGCTCGTGGGCCCGCGGGTCCCCGGCCGGCTGCGCGTGTTCCTCCTGGCGCTCGCCGTCGTCGACGACATCGGCGCGCTCAGCATCATCGCGTTCGTCTACACCGAGGACTTCTCGCCGATGCCGCTCCTCATCGCCGCGGTGGGGCTCGCCGGCGTCTACGCGACCCGCTACCTGCGCGGCGGGCGGGGGCCGGTGTACGCGACGCTCAGCATCATCGTCTGGCTGGCCTTCCTCGCCTCCGGCGTGCATCCCACCCTCGCCGGTGTCGCGATCGCGCTGCTCGTGCCGGTCTACCGCCCCAACCGCCGTGACGTGGAGCACGCCCTCGAGCTCGCCCGCACCTTCCGGCAGTCGCCGAACACCGAGTACGCCCGCGCCGCGGCGAACAGCCTGCGCGAGTCGATCTCGATCAACGAGCGGCTGCAATCCGCGTACGCGCCGTACGTGGCCTACGTGATCCTTCCGGTGTTCGCGCTCGCGAACGCCGGGGTCGTCGTCTCGCCCGAGATCCTGCGGGCGGCGGTGGTGTCGCCGCTCACCTGGGGCATCATCGTCGCGCTCGTGGTCGGCAAGTTCGTGGGCGTGTTCGGTTCGGCGGCGGTCATGCGGATGCTGCGGGTGGGCGAGTTCGGTCCGGGGCTCACCCTCGACCGCATCGCCGGCGGCGCGGCACTGTGCGGCATCGGCTTCACGATCTCGCTGTTCATCGTCGACATCGCCATCGACGACGCGATGGCCCAGAACGAGGCGCGGGTCGGGGTGCTCGTGGCATCCGTCATCGCGTTCGTGCTCGCCACCGTCATCTTCCGCGTGTCCGACGCCGTGCACCCCGACGCCGAGAGCGGGCAGGTGCTCGTCCGCCCGGTCGATCCGAGGCGTGATCACGTGTTCGGTGCCGCCGACGCGCCCTACACGATCGTGGAGTACGGCGACTTCCAGTGCCCCTTCTGTCTCAAGGCGTCGGGATCGATCCAGCAGGTGCACGACGCGCTGGGCGACCGGCTGCGCTACGTCTGGCGTCACGCGCCGCTGACCCGGCAGCACCCCAACGCGCTCGCCGGGGCGGAGGCGTCGGAGGCAGCCGCCCGGCAGGGCAAGTTCTTCGAGTTCGAGCGGGCGCTGTTCGCCGATCAGGACAACCAGCGCCCCGCCGACATCGTGCGCATCGCCGAGCGCATCGGGCTGGACGTGGCGCGGTTCGAGCGCGACCTGGAATCGGCCGAGGTCGCCGCCCGCGTGCAGGACGACATGCTCGACGCGGAGGCGATGAACATCACCTCGGTGCCGACCCTGTTCATCAACGGCCGCCGCCACACCGGACCCTACGACGCGCAGGCGCTCATCCGCGCGCTCGGGGAGATGGATGCCGCGGCCGCGTCGACGCCCGTCGAGCGCTGAGGAGGCGCCATGACCACCGCACCCGTCACCGACCCGCGGCTCGCCCCGAGCCTCACCGACGAGCAGTGGGCGCGATTGACCGCCCGCGCGGAGCCCGTGGACATCCCCGCGGGGGAGTACGTCTTCCGCACCGGGGAGAGCGACTACCCGATGATCCTCGTGGACGACGGCGAGATCGAGCTGCTGCGCGACGCGCTGAGCTGGAGCGAGGAGGTGGTGCTCGCGAGCGTCGGTCCGCGGTCGTTCGCGGGGGAGCTGGGGCTGCTCAACGGGCAGCGTGCCTTCCTCTCGGCGCGGGCCACCCAGCCGAGCCGGGTGCGCAGGCTCTCGCGCGCCGAACTGCGGCGGCTGCTGACCGACGATGACGAGCTCGGCGACATCATCCTGCACGCGCTGTGGGAGCGGCGGGAGTCCCTGCGCCGCGGTCCCGCCGCGATGACGCTCAAGTTCGTCGGGTCGGGAGGGACGAGCGAGTTCCTGGCGCTGCGCCGGTTCGCCGAGCGGCTCGACCTCGTGCACACCGCCGTCGCGCTGCCGCCGGGCGAGGCGCTGACGCATCCGCTGCACCAGTACGCGCGGGAGGACCTGCCCATCGCGTTCATCCAGGGTGAGCCCATCGTGCGGGCGACCCCCGGCATCGTCGCGGAGCAGCTGGGCCTCAGCTACGAACCCGGAGATGAGGGCACCGCCGACGTCATCGTGATCGGCGGCGGACCCGCCGGGCTGGCGGCGGCGATCTACGCGGCATCCGAAGGCCTGTCGACCGTGCTGCTGGACTCCGTCGCCCCCGGTGGGCAGGCGGCGGCGACCGCGCGGATCGAGAACTTCCTCGGGTTCCCGTTCGGCGTCAGCGGCGGCACCCTCATCGGGCAGGCGTCGCTGCAGGCCATCAAGTTCGGCGTGCGGGTGTGCGCGCCGTGCGAGGCGGTGGGCCTGCGCGCCGTCGGCGACGAGGTCGCCGTGGACCTCGCCGACGGTCGCACCGCCCTGGCGCGCACGGCGATCGTCACAGCCGGCGCGGCGTACCGCCGGCTGCAGCTGGACCGGTGGGAGGACTTCGAGCACTCCGCGATCTACTACGCCGCCACCCCGCTCGAGCTCAAGCAGGTAGCCGGTGCGCCCGTGGTGGTCGTCGGCGGCGCGAACTCGGCGGGTCAGGCGGCGCTGTACCTCGCGGCCAACGACTGCCCCGTGCATCTCGTGGTGCGCGGACCCGACCTGCAGGCGCGGATGTCGTCGTACCTCGTCGACCGCATCGCCGAGAACGGCCGCATCCAGGTGCATACCGGCTCGCGCGTCGTCGGGCTCGGCGGCGAGACGGCGCTCGAGACCGTCGAGATCGACACCGCCGGCCCCGTGGTCGCGCACGGTCTCTTCTGCTTCATCGGCGCCGACCCCGCCACCTCATGGCTGGAGTCGATCGACCGCGACCAGGCCGGGTTCATCCGCACCGGCACCGACATCACCCACCAGTCGCTGACGCAGTGGCGACCGCTCGGACGCGAGCCGCTGCCGTTCGAGACCTCGATCCCACGCGTCTTCGCCGCCGGTGACGTGCGCCGCGGGTCGATGAAGCGCGTCGCGGCTGCCGTGGGGGAGGGATCGAGCGCCGTGGCATCCGTGCACCGCGCGCTGGCAGGGTGAGGCCCGCCCCCGGTGAACGCACCGAGGGCGGACGCCCGCCTCAGACGGTGATGCCCGCCGCGCGCACCTGTGCGATCACCTCGGCACCCGACAGCACATCGGCGTAGCGACGCCCGACGTCGCGCATGTTGTCGGCGTGCGCCTGGGCGTCCTGGTCGCCGCAGCAGTCCTCGGCGACGATGGTGCGGAACCCGTGCGAGAAGGAATCGATGATCGACGCACGCACGCAGCCCGACGACGTGCATCCCATGACGATCACGGTGTCGACGTCCCAGAACCGCAGGATGGATGCCACGTCGGTGCCGAAGAACGCGGAAGGGAAGCGCTTCTCGACGACGGCGTCCGCGGGGGCGAGCACGCGGGGGTCGATGGTGGCCAGGTCGCTGTCGGGTGTGAACGCCGCGAGGTTCGCAGCCGCCTTCCAGTGCCCCAGCTCCCACGGGCCGCGGTACGCGACGAAGGTGTGCAGCACGGGGACGCCGAGGGCGCGCAACTCCTGCAGCACCTCGCCGGCACGCGTGGTGGCGGCGTCGACGTGCGCGCTCTGCGCCATCGGGTTGGTGCCGCCGGTGAAGCCCAGTTGCAGGTCGACGACGACGACCGCGCTCTTGCGGCCGAAGCCGACGGGACGGGCGCCGTAACCGGCGGCGGTGAATGCATCGGACATGGGAGCTCCTTCGATGGGGGTCAGGGGAGGGTGGGAAGCAGGCGGGGCGGCAGCGACCAGGCGAGGAGGAGGGAGACGGCTGCGAGCACACCGGCCAGCAGGACGACGGCCGGCCACCGGCCGACATCCCACGCCAGGCCCATGCCCAGCGCGCCGACCGAGGATCCGCCGTAGTAGAAGAGGGTGTACCAGGCCGACCCCGTCGTGGGGGTGGCGATCGTGCGGGGAACCAGACCGCTCGCGGTCGCGTGCACGATGAAGAAACCGGCGGCGAGGGCCAGCAGCCCGGCGATGACGACCCACAGGATCGTCGACAGCGTGAGTGCGATGCCCACGATGACGATCACCGCACCGATCGTCGTCGCCCCGCGCACGCCGTGGCGGTCGATCAGGATGCCGGTGCGCATCGACGACAGCGTGCCGGCCAGGTACGTGAGGAACAGCAGCGAGACGGCGGTGAGGCTGAGGGAGAACGGGGGCTCGGTCATCCGGAACGTCAGGGCGTTGAACAATCCGACGAACACGGCCGTGCCCAGTCCGCCCAGTGCGTACAGGCGCAACCGCAGCGCGCGGGCACCGGGAGGGGGCGTCACGGTGCGGGTGTGCCCCGCTGCCGGCGCGGGGGGACGCCGTGCCGCGTGCCGGACGAGCAGCAGCCCGACGGCCGCCGCGATCAGCAGCGCGGCATCCACCGCCAGCAGGCCCCAGCGCCAGCCGAACGCATCCGCCACAATGCCCGACAGCACCCGGCCCGTGATGCCGCCGGCGGTCGTGCCTGCCACGTACATCGCCGCGACGCGGGCGGCATCGGCGCGGTCGACGACGCTGGTGGTCCACACGATCGCCGCCACGAGCACGGCGCTGCTGGCGATGCCGGCGAGGAAGCGGATGACGACGAGGGCTTCCCAGCCGGGCACGGTCGCGGTGGCCGCCGTCAGCAGCGCCGCCGCGCACAGTCCCGCCGCGACCGAGCGACCGCGCCCGAACCGCGCCGCCAGCGCCGCCATCGGGAACACCCCGAGCGCGATGCCGAGCGTCGTCGTGGACACCACGAGGTTCGCCTCGAAGGCGCTGCGGCCGAACTCGCGCGCGATCTCGGACAGCAGCGGCTGCGGCGCGTAGATCCCCGACATCACCGCGACGCCCACGGCGAGCGCGCCGATCGCGACGCGTTGTGCGCGTGCGGTTGCCATCAGTGCGTGGCGAACGCCGCGCGCGTCTGCGCGAGGTCGAACCCGGCGGTCAGGCACAGGCTCAGCAGGATGCGCGCCGCCTGCGGCGACAGCGAGTCGCTGGAGACCAACCCGCGGCGATCGAAGTCACGGCGGTGATGCACCCGGCCGCTCGAGGCGCGGCTGGATTGCACGACCATGACCCCCGCCGCGGCTGCGGCATCGATCGCCGCCTCGACGGGTGCCGGGCTCATGCTCGGCGGCAGCGCCGCCATCACCACTCCGGTGACCCCGTCGGCCAGCGCGCGTTCGAGCAGCCGGGGCGTGGAGCCGGCCCAGGTCGGCACGATCTCGGTCTGTGCGAGCTCGACTGCGGGGTCCTCGAGTACATGCCTGAACGCACTGGTCGTGGTGTGCGCGCGCAGGTCTTTGCGGTACATCCACACCTGGCCGTACGCGTCGATCTCGCCGAGCGGACCGTATGCGCGGGCGCGGAAGGCATCGAGCGCGTGGTTCGCCGCCTTCGTGACGTCGCGTGCGCACAGGATGTGGTCGTCCATCGCGACCAGCACGCCGTGACCGCGCGCCGCGGGTGAGGCGGCCAGGCAGATCGCGGATGCCAGGTTCGTCTGGGCATCCGAGCCGAGCGCGGTGGGCGGGCGCTGCGCCCCGACGAGCACGACCGGCAGGTCGGTGGGGACGGTCAGCTGCAGGAAGTACGCCGTCTCCTCGAGCGTCGCCGTGCCGTGCGCGATGACCACGCCGACGATGTCGGGCTCCTCCCGCTCGATACGCAGGATCTCTTCGCGCAGGCGTCGCCAGACGGTGAGATCCACGTCGTTGCTGCGCATCCGCGTGAACCGCCGCGTGACGACGTCGATGTGATCGGGAAAGCGGTACAGCGGGAGGGCCTGTTCGTCGGTGAGGACGAGGGCGAGGTCGACGTAGTCGAGACGGTCGGTCTCGTCTCGGCCTCCGCTGCCGATGGTGCCGCCGGTCAGCAGCACGGCGACCCTGGGGCGGGTGTCAGTCATGGGATTCCTTCGTGTCCTGGGGGGAGGCGGGGCGGCGGCGGATCAGTTGAGCATGCTGTCGGGAAGCCACGTGGCGAGCTGCGGCCAGGCGGTCACCGCGACGATCGCCACGACGATGCCGATCAGCATGAGCAGCGCGCCGCGGTACGCCTCGGCGAGCTTGGTCTGGGTCACCCCGGCGACGATGAACGTCACGATGCCGATGGGCGGCGCGATGAGTCCGATGTTCAGCAGCATGACCGAGAAGACGCCGTACCAGACCGGGTCGAAACCGGCCGTCACGGTCATCAGCGGAAAGGTGACGGGCAGGGTCAACAGCATGAACGGCATCTCGTCGACGAACATGCATCCGACGATGTAGATGAGGGCGACCAGCAGCAGGATGCCGATGGGGTCCAATCCGAGGTCGGTCACCCAGAGCACGACCGTCTGCGGAATGCGGGCGAGGGTGAGGAACTGCCCGAAGAAGCCGGCGCCGATGAACAGTCCGAAGATCATGACGGTGACCTTCAACGTCTGCGTGACGGCGTCGACGAAGCCGCGCCAGGTGAGCCGGCGCATCACGAGTGCCAGCACGATCGCGCCCAGCGCGCCGACCGCCGCGATCTCGGTGGGGGAGGCGATGCCGGTGTACAGGCACACCATCAGCAGTCCGATGAGCGCCACGACGGGGATGACGCCGATGACCGTGCGTCGCTTCTGCTCCCAGGAGGTGCGCGGGCCACGCGGGGCCAGCCCCGGCCGCACGACCGCGATCACCATGATGAGCGCGGCCAGCAGTGCCGCCAGCAGCACGCCGGGCACGATCCCCGCCATCATGAGCTGGCCGATCGAGGTCTCCGTCGAGATGCCGTAGACGATGAGCACGACGCTCGGCGGGATCAGGGTGGACAGCGTCGAGCCTGCCGCCACGGCGCCGGTGGACAGCGCCCTGCTGTAGCCGCGGGCGTCCATCGCGGGGACCGCCATGCGGGACATGACCGTGGCGGAGGCCACCGACGTGCCCGACATGGCGCCGAACACTCCGCCGGCGAAGATGCTCGAGACGGCCAAGCCGCCGGGGAGGCGGCCGAACCAAGCCGCGACGGCATCGAACAGGTCATTGGACAGCCGTGCGTTCTGCACGACGTAGGCCAACAGGACGAACAGCGGGATCGTGATCAGGCTGAAGTTGGTGCCTTCTCCGTACGCGACCGTTTCGAGCTGGCCGAGGACGATGTCCAGGCTTCCGGTGAGCAGGAACACGCCGACCAGGCCGGCGGTGGCCATGGTCCAGGCGACGGGGATCCCGGCCAGGAGCATGACGACGAACAGGATCAGAGACAGGGCGATTTCCATGGTGGGTTCTCTCTCAGACGCCGTCGACGGTGGGATCTGCCGGTGCGGGCGGCTGGCCGATGTTGATCAGGCACGTGACGGACATGAGCGCCGAGCCGGTCGCGACGATCGCGTACCCCACGAACACCGGCAGCCCGAACGAGACCGTGGAGACCTCGCCCGCCTGGAACGACTCCAGTGCGCGGGTTCCGACGACCAGGGCGATCGCCCCCCACAACAGCCCGGCGACGAGCAGCGCGACGCCGCGGAACGCCCGCTGCCCGCCCGGCGGGAGCCGGTCGACGATCACACCCAGCCGCACCTGCCCGTCTCCGCGGACGGACAGGGTCATGCCCATGAACACCACCAGTGGCAGCAACAGCGTCGTGGTCATCTCCATGACGCCGTCGATCGGACGCTTCAGGAAGTAGCGGGCGATGACGTCGGCGCAGAACAGCAGCATGAGCGCCACGAGCGCCGCGCCGCCGGCGGTCGTGACGAGCCGTTCCAGCCACCGGGTGAGGCGGTTCACGAGCATGAGCGTTCCTTTCCTCGCAGCAGCGACGTCAGTACGTGGACGGGGTCCACTCGTCGACCGGCTGGGGAGTGATGTCCCGCAGGGCGTCGAGCGCGTCGACAGCCGCCTGCGCCTCGGCGCCGAGACCGCGCTCGCTCGCCATTCGCGCCACCCACCGGTCGAGGACGGCCGAGACGGTCTCGCGCACCGCGGCGCGTTCGCCCTCGGTGACCTCGTAGACGCTGATGCGGTCCGCTGTGTCCTGCTTGGCCTTCTCGTCCTCCGCGTCGATGCCTTCGGCGATGGCGAGGGAGTACTCGCGGCCGAGTTCGCGCAGCGCCTCACGCACATCCTCGTCCAGCGACTTCCACTTCGCCTCGGACATCGCGAACATCACCAGGCCCGCGTTCCAGTTGGCGAGCCCCTGCGTCGCGTCGGTGGTGACCTCGCCCAGTGACAGCGCGGGCATCGTGTACCAGCCCGCCGTCGTCCCGTCGATCGCGCCCTGGTCCATGCGCAGGTAGATCTCGGTGCTGGAGTCGGTGGTCGCGGTCGCGCCGAGGGCAGCGACGATCTCGCCCTGCAGGCCGGTGGCCCGGATGCGACGGCCCTCGAAGGCCGTCGCGACATCTCCGATCTCGGCGTTGCGCAGGAAGAGCTCGTACGGCGAGACCGACGTGCACACGATCGGAACGACGCCGGCCGCCCTGATCTCGGACGCGAACGGTTCCTGCTGGCACATCTCCCACATCGCCTGGGCCGACAGTGCCGCGGTCTCCCACGCGGCGCCGGCGGTCACCTGCAGCAGCGGGAACTCCGCGGGGTGGTAGGCCACGGTCGTCGAAGCCATGTCGGCGATGCCGCTCTTGAGCATCGTCAGGGTGTCGCCCACGGCGCCCAGGCCCTCGGAGGGGTAGTGCTCGATGCCGACCGCGCCGTCCGTGGCCTCAGCCAGGGCTGCGCCGAACGGCTCCCACCCGTCGGCGTTGAACGGGTGCGCGGGCGGGTTCCAGTCGTTCGTGCGGAACGTCGTGCCGGGCGCGTCGGCGGTGTCGG
>Ga0233375_1000722_pt1 | contig 16491 bp, 11 predicted proteins | sample ElkDunMinimDraft_10_FD_191539 | JGI IMG/M metagenome (GOLD analysis project Ga0233375, IMG submission 191539) | Fecal eukaryotic communites from dung pellets of Tule Elk in California, USA - Elk Dung E16 | ecosystem: Host-associated > Mammals > Digestive system > Large intestine > Fecal | place... | reverse complement strand
GTCCGCCGCCGCAGTTGTTGAGGGTGCCGAGCACGGTCCGACCCCGCGGGTCGGCCGTCGTCCGTACGAGCGGGTGACCCGCCACCGGACCGGCGAGCGCGAACTCGCTGTGGGTGTGCAGCCGGCGGTTGAGGCGGTGGCCGACCACGGGCTTCAGCATGCCCGTGCCGCGCTCCTCCTCCACGACGACCACGCTCAGGCCGTGCGCCGCCCAGCCGATCTCGACCTGCTCCCGCGTCGGGTTCGCGGCGTCGTACCCGCGGTGCATCAGCTGCTCGGTCGTGTACTCGTGGTTGACGACCATGAGGTGCTGGCCGCGGCCGAGCGGGAGCAACCCGAGGAAGTCGTTGTTGAAGCCGAACTGCCTGCGCTGCGCGGCCGCGCTCTGGCGGTCGACGTCGAACGCCGGGGCCCCCGTGAAGAGCGGGTCCCCCCACGCCATCACGACCGCCTGTGCGTACCCGGGCGGCACGGTGACCTGGTCGAGGGTGTTCGGTTCGACCGGGACGAAGTCGAGGCCCTTGCCGTGGGCGCCGGCAGGGCGCGAGCTTTTGCTCTTGCCGCGCGCAGCGACGACGGGCGTGGCTGCGGCCGGGGTCGTGGTGCCGACCGACAACCCCGCTGCGGCGGCACCGACGCCGACGACCGCCCCGGCACGCAGCAGCCCTCTCCGTGACATCCCGGCGGCGACGTCACCGAAGTACGCATTTTCAGAGGTGTTGGGCGCTTCGTGGGCGCAGGCGTCGCCGCACCGCATGCGACACGTGAGGGCCGCGCGGCCGGAGGCGCACGGCGATCCGGACACGGGCGGGTCGAGGAACGGAAGCAGCGGGCGCACGGTGACTCCTGGGTGTCGTGAGAACGTCTTCGCCCGCACGCTAGGAGTCCCAGACGACCGTCGTCTCACGCCGATGCGAACGCGTGGTGAACGGTCGACGGCTCGCGCGCAGCACGACGCGATGATGGGCTGAGGTCTCGAGAGGAGCACACGTGGACTACCTGCTGGTGGGCATCGCTGCGATCGTCTGCATCGTGGCGGTCACCGTGCTCGCCCCTCGCGTGGGGGTCGCGGCACCGCTCCTCCTGGTGCTCGTCGGGGTCGCGATCAGCCTGCTGCCGTTCGTGCCGCCGATCGAGATCGAGCCGGAGATCCTGCTCGCCGGTGTGCTGCCGCCGCTGCTCTACTCGACCGCTGTCTCCATGCCGGCGATGGACTTCCGGCGGGACTTCAAGGCGATCAGCGGCCTCTCGGTGCTCCTCGTCATCATCAGCGCCGTGGTCCTCGGTCTCTTCTTCCGGGCGGTCGTCCCTGGCATCGAGCTGTCGACCGGCATCGCGCTCGGCGCGATCGTCAGTCCGACCGACGCCGTGGCGACGTCGATCGTCCGCCGGCTCGGGGTCTCCCCGCGGGTCGTCACCGTCCTCGAGGGCGAGAGCCTGCTCAACGACGCCTCGGCGCTCGTGCTGCTGCGGTCCGCGATCGTCGCGACCGCGGCCTCGGTCTCGATCTGGGGTGTCGCCGCCGACTTCGTCTGGGCGGTGCTCGGCGCGGGGCTGATCGGCGTGCTCGTCGGGCGGCTCAACCTCTTCGTGCGCCACCGGATCACCGAGGCGCCGCTCAACACGGCGATCTCGTTCGTGGTGCCGTTCGTGGCGTACGTGCCGGCCGAGCACCTCGGTGCCTCGGGCCTCGTTGCCGCCGTCGCTGCGGGCCTTGTCACCGGCCAGGGTGCGCCGAAGTACCTCAGTCCGCAGGACCGGCTGTACGAGACGTCGAACTGGCACACGATCGAGCTGCTCCTGGAGGGCGGCGTCTTCCTCCTCATGGGGCTGGAGCTGTACGGACTCCTGGAAGACGTGCGCGACGCGCACGACAGTGCCGCGAACGCCCTCGGTGTCGGCCTGGCCGCCGGGGCGATCATCCTCCTGATCCGGTCGGTGTACGTCCTGCCGCTCGTGCTCTCGGCACGCACCAAGCGCAGGAACGCCCCCGAGTACCGGGAGTACGTGCAAAGCCTGCAGGAACGTCTCGACCAGGGTGAGCACCCGCGAGACGCCGAGCACGCGAAGCGCGTGCGACGACGCCTCGGGCGGGCGCTCGCCGACGTCGACTACCTCACCGCTGTGCCGCTCGGCTGGCGCGAGGGCGTCGTCCTGGTCTGGGCGGGGATGCGCGGCGTCGTCACGCTCGCCGCCGCCCAGTCGCTCCCGCAGGACACCCCGGAGCGTGCCACCCTCGTGCTCGTCGCGTTCGTGGTCGCCGCCGGCACGCTGCTCGTCCAGGGCGGCACGCTGCCTTGGGTGGTGCGGTCGCTCGGTCTGGCCAGCCAGGACCCAGGGGCGCGCGACCCGGACCTTGACGAGCTGCGCCGCGAGATGAACCGGGCCGCCAACAGCCTCCTCGGGTCGCCCGACCTCCGGCGGCCGGACGGACGGCCGTACGACGCCGAGATCGTCCAGCGGGTGCGCGCGGAGGTGGCACGCGAGGCAGCCGACGACCCCGAGACGACGGCCCGGTCGGCACGCATCCGGGACCAGGTTCGGGAGCTGCGGCTCCAGACGATCGCCGCAGAGCGGGAGGCCCTCCTCCGGGCCAGGGCGGTGGGCACGTACAGCGCGGCCGCGCTGTCGGAGGCGCTCGCGATCCTCGACGCCGACCAGATCAGCCTGGAGCTCAGGGCCGCCCCGGAGCACGGTGACGACAACACCTGAACCCGGGCGCGTCCCCGGGTCCAGGACGTAGGGTCGTCGCATGGTGCAGTCCCCGACCTCACGGGACCAGTCCGCCCGTGCCTCGCTCTTGACCGTGGACGACGACCCTGCCGTGTCGCGGGCGATCGCCCGCGACCTGCGCCGCCGGTACGGAGAGGACTACCGGATCGTCCGTGCCGAGTCGGGCGACGCAGCGCTGGAGGCCCTCAAGGAGCTCCGGCTGCGCGGCGAGGAGGTCGCCGTGATCCTCGCCGACCACCGCATGCCGCGGATGACCGGCATCGAGTTCCTGGAGCAGGCGATGGACCTGTTCCCGTACGCACGACGCGTGCTGGTCACGGCGTACGCCGACACCGACGCGGCGATCGACGCGATCAACCTGGTCGATCTCGACCACTACCTCCTCAAACCGTGGGACCCCCCGGAGGAGAAGCTCTTCCCGGTGATCGACGAGCAGCTGCGTGCCTGGTCGGCGGCCGAGCGGCACCCCGTCGTCGAGACCAAGCTGGTCGGTCACCGTTGGTCGGCACGCTCTTCGGCCGTCCGGGAGTTCCTCGCCCGCAACCAGGTGCCGTACCGGTGGTTCTCCTCGGAGTCCTCCGAGGCCCGCGCACTGTTCACCGCCGCCGATCTCGACGATCCGGAGCTCCCCGTCGTCGTCACGCCGGCGGGTGACGTCCTGGTCGCCCCGAGCGACGCCGATCTCGCGGAGCGAGTGGGGCTGGTGACGCGGCCGAGCGCCGACTTCTACGACCTGATCGTCGTCGGCGGCGGCCCGGCGGGGCTGAGCGCCGCGCTGTACGGGGCCTCCGAGGGTCTGCGGACGGTGCTCGTCGAGCGGATCGCGACGGGCGGGCAGGCCGGCCAGAGCTCACGCATCGAGAACTACCTCGGTTTTCCCGACGGCGTCTCGGGTGCGCAGCTCACCGAGCGGGCCCGCCGCCAGGCGCTCAAGTTCGGGGCCGAGCTGGTCACCACGCGTGACGCGGTCGGGCTCGACGTCAACGGATCGGCCCGCTCCGTACGGTTCGCCGACGGCAGCACGCTCGACGCGCAGACCGTGATCCTCGCGGGCGGCGTCTCGTACCGGCGCCTGGACGGTCCGCGGCTCGACGCGATGGCGGGACGAGGCCTCTACTACGGGTCGGCGCTGACCAATGTGGCCGCGTGCGCGGACCAGGACGTGTACGTGGTGGGCGGCGCCAACTCCGCAGGGCAGGCGGCGCTCGCCCTCGCGCGCGAGGCCCGCAGCGTGACCCTTCTCGTCCGGGGTCCGTCGCTCACGCAGTCGATGTCGGCGTACCTGATCGAGCAGGTCGAGGCCCACCCCAGGGTGCGCGTCAGGACGTCGACCGTGGTGGCCGAGGCGTGCGGTGACGGACACCTCGAAGGGCTGGTGCTGCGCGACGTGACCACCGACGCGACCACGACGGTCCCGTGCGGCTGGGTGTTCGTGTTCATCGGGGCCGTGCCGCGGACCGACTGGCTCGGCGACGTCGTCGTCCGCGACCGGTACGGGTTCGTCCCGACCGGGCCCGACCTCCTTCAGGACGGCGCCGCGCCGCCCGGCTGGCCGCTCGACCGGCCGCCGTACCACCTCGAGAGCAGCGTCCCCGGGGTCTTCGCGGCGGGTGACGTCCGTGCCGAGTCGGCGAAGCGGGTCGCGTCCGCGGTCGGCGAGGGGGCGATGGCCGTGATGCTCGCGCACCGTTATCTGGAGCAGCTGTGAGCGCCCCCGAGCGGCTGCCGTGCGACCTGGCCGAGCTGCGCACGCTGTTCCTCTTCGAGCACCTCGAGGACTGGCAGCTCGCGTGGCTGTGCGACCACGGGCACGTCGAGCACGTCGAGCCGGGATGGCTCGCACGCGAGGGCGAGCCCGCGACGTGCTTCTACGTCATGATCGAGGGCGCGGTCGCGCTGTTCCGTACGGTCGGCGGCGACGACGTCGAGATCTCCCGGACCACGCAGCCCGGCGTGTACACGGGGGCGTGGTCGGCGTACCTCGGCGACCGTGCGCCCGAGGGGTACGGGGGGTCGACCCGCGTGCTCGCGCCCTCGCGGTTCTTCGTGCTCGACGCGGCCGACTTCGCGACGCTGATGCACGACTGGTTCCCGATGGCGGTGCACCTCCTGGAGGGCCTGTTCTTCGGGCAGCGCAACCAGCAGGCCGCGATCGGGGAGCGCGAGCGTCTCCAGGCACTCGGACAGCTCTCGGCCGGGCTGACCCACGAGCTCAACAACCCCGCATCGGCCGCGGTCCGCGCCACGGCGACCCTGCGGGAGCGCGTCGCGGCGATGCGCCACAAGCTCGCGCTCATCGCCGAGGGGCCGTACGACCGCGCGACGATCGCGGTGCTGATGCGGTTGCAGGACGAGGCGCTCGAGCGCCGTGCGAAGGCGCTGGAGCGCGACCCGCTCGGCCCGCTGGAGGCAGCCGACCGTGAGGACCGGGTCGCGGACTGGCTCGACGAGCACGGCCTGACCGACGCGTGGGACGTCGCTCCGGTGCTGGTCCAGAGCGGCCTCGACGAGGAGTGGCTCGCCGGCCTCACCGACCGGGTCGACGCCGAGGTGCTCGGGGGAGCGCTGCACTGGCTGTCGTACACGCTCGAGACGGAGGAGCTGATGGTCGAGATCGAGGACGCCACGACGCGGGTCTCGACACTGGTCGATGCCGCCAAGCAGTACTCGCAGCTCGACCGGGCGCCCTTCGTCCGTACCGACGTCCACCAGCTGATCGACGCGACGCTCGTCATGCTGCAGAAGAAGCTCGTCGGCCTCGAGGTCGTCAAGGACTACGACCGGTCGATCGCGCCCGTGCCGATGTACGCCGCCGAGATGAACCAGGTGTGGACGAACCTGATCGTCAACGCGGTCCAGGCGATGCAGGGCTCCGGCACGCTGACGATCACCACGAGGCGCGTCGAGGACTGGTGCGAGGTCGAGGTGGCCGACACGGGACCCGGCATCCCCGAGGACGTACGGGGACGCATCTTCGAGCCGTTCTTCACCACGAAGCCCGTCGGTGAGGGCACCGGGCTCGGTCTCGACATCTCGTGGCGCATCGTGGTCCGCAAGCACCACGGCGACCTGCGGGTGGAGTCCCGGCCGGGCGAGACCCGCTTCACCGTCCGGATCCCGTACGACCCTGCCGCCTGAGCACGCTCCCGTCCCCGATGTGACGGGTTCGGGACGGAATCAGGCGGCCCTTTCCGACCCGAACCCCTCACATCGCGGACGCGGGGCTCAGCCGAGGGTGGAGGCGCGTGCGACGAGCTCGGGTTCGAAGACGATGTGCTGGCGCTCCCCGCGTCCGCCGGCCTCGATCTCGCTCATGAGCAGCTCGGCGGCGCGGCGACCCATCTCGCGCGAGGGCTGGCGGATCGACGACAGCGGGATCGCCGCGGACGCCGCGTAGTCGATGTCGTCGTAGCCGATCAGCGCGACGTCGTCGGGCACCCGGACGCCGCCCAACGTGAACGCTTGGAGCATCCCCATCGCGATCAGGTCGTTGGCGGCGAACACGGCGTCGGGGCGCTCGGCGGGCGGCAGCGCCACGATGCGCTCGCCCTCGACGAGCGCCGGTGCGACGTTCATCCCGGTGATCTCGCGGTGCTCCAGCGTGGCGTCCGGCACCTGGGCGACCGCCTCGTACGCACCGGCCAGGCGATCACGGACCTGCTCGATCTCCGTGGACGCGCCGACGAACGTGACGCGTCGGCGACCGATCGCGAGCAGGTGCTCCATCGCGAGGCGCCCGCCTCGGACGTCGTCGACGGAGACCGAGCTGTACGACGCGGTCGAGGCGAGCCGGTCGACGAGGATCACCGCCATCCCCCGTGCGCGCAGCCGGTCGAGCCGGTCGAGCACGTCCCCGACGGGCGAGATCAGGAGCCCGTCGACGCGCTGCTCCTCGAAGAGGTCGAGGTACGCGCTCTCGCGGGCGGCGTCCTCCGCGCAGTTCGCGAGGAGCACGCTGCGTGAGCGGGCCGTGACCTCGTCCTCGACCCCCTGGGCGACGTCGGTGAAGAACGGGTTGCGGATGTCGAGCACGATGAGCCCGACCGAGCGGCTGTGGCCCTGGCGCAGCTGGCGGGCGGCCTCGTTGCGGACGAACCCGAGCTGCTGGATCGCGGCGAAGACGCGCTCGGCGGTCTGCGCGGAGACCTTCGTAGGATGATTCAGGACATTCGAGACGGTTCCGACGGACACGCCGGCGAGCGCGGCGACGTCACGCAGGCTGGACGCGGGCGTGGGCGCGGTCGGTGGCTCGGCCACGGCGTCTCCTCGGGTTGCGTGAATGTGCGGGACGAAGTCTGACGTACGGTGTGAGCAGTGTGCCACTGAATCGTTTCAATGTCCCTCTTGACCTTGTGAGCCGCCTCATATACTTTGTGAACGCCACGTTAATTGAAACGATTCAAACACGCACCCCCGTGAACAACGGCGTGTACGGAAGTCGGTGAGGAAGTCGATGGCCACAGCCGCCCCCGGGACGGTCGCGCTCGCACTGCGCGACGTCTCGAAGACCTTCGGACAGGTGGTCGCCCTTCGTTCGGGCAGCCTGACCGTCACCGCGGGGTCGATCCACGCGCTCGTCGGAGAGAACGGTGCCGGCAAGTCGACGATGGTCAAGATCATCGCCGGTCTGTACCGCGCCGACTCCGGCTCGTACGAGCTGTTCGGTGAGCCGGTCGACTTCCGTACGACGGCCGAGGCCAAGGACGCCGGCGTGGCGGTCATCTACCAGGAGCCGACGCTCTTCCCCGACCTGAGCGTCACCGAGAACCTCTTCATGGGCCGCCAGCCCCGCAACCGCTTCGGGCGCATCGACCGCAAGGCGATGGACACCGAGGCGCGTGCCCTCTTCGCCCGGCTCGGTGTCGTGATCGACCCGGAGCGTCCCGCCGACGGCCTCTCGATCGCCGACCAGCAGATCATCGAGATCGCCAAGGCCATCTCCCTCGACGCCCGCGTCCTCATCATGGACGAGCCGACCGCGGCCCTGTCCGGCGTCGAGGTCGAGCGGCTGATGACGATCGCCCGGGCGCTGCGCGACGAAGGCCGTGCGCTCGTGTTCATCTCGCACCGGTTCGACGAGGTCTTCAGCCTCTGCGACACCATCACCGTCATGCGCGACGGTTCGTACGTCTCGACCGATCGCATCGAGGACGTCACCGTCGAGGACGTGGTCCGCCGCCTGGTCGGGCGCGAGGTCGGCAACCTCTACCCGAAGCAGGACGCGGAGATCGGCGAGGTCGTCCTCGAGATCGAGGGCCTGAGTCGCGCCGGAGTCTTCCACGACGTCGACCTCCAGGTCCGTCGTGGCGAGATCGTCGGCCTGGCCGGACTCGTCGGAGCCGGTCGCAGCGAGATCATGCAGGCCGCCTTCGGCGTCGACCCGTACGACTCCGGCACCGTCAAGGTCGCCGGCAAGGTCGTGCCGCCGAACGACCCGGCGGCGGCGATCCGTCTCGGGCTCGCGCTTGTGCCCGAGGACCGCCGCAAGCACGGCCTCGTCCTCGAGTCGACGCTGACCCAGAACATCACGATGGCGATCCGTCGCCGCCTCAGCCGTGGCGGCCTGCTCACCTCGGGCGCGGAGAACGCGACCGCCCGCGACTGGGCCGCGCGCCTGGAGGTCAAGGCCTCCACGCTCGACACGCTGGCCGGCACCCTCAGCGGTGGCAACCAGCAGAAGGTTGTCCTGGCCAAGTGGCTCAGCACCCAGCCCGACGTCCTGATCGTCGACGAGCCGACGCGCGGTATCGACGTCGGCACCAAGGCGGAGGTCCACCGGCTGCTGTCCACCCTGGCCGGTGAAGGGCTGGCCGTCGTCATGATCTCGTCGGAGCTGCCGGAGGTCCTCGGGATGGCCGACCGTGTCGTCGTCGTCCACGAGGGCCGCATCACCGCCGAGCTGAGCCGCGACGAGGCAACCCCCGAAGCGGTCATGTTTGCCGCGACCAACACCGCCGCCGCCACCGACACCGCCGCGACGAGCACCTCCGCCGCGACCAGCACCCACGGAGCGTCCGCATGAGCACCGCAGCACCCCCGGCACCCACGGCACCACCGACGCCGCAGGCACCGTCGATCGGCGCCCGGGCGCGCAAGGTCCTCCAGGCCCGCGAGACCGGGATCATCCTGGCGTTCCTCGTGGTCCTCGCCGTGACGACCGCGATCAACCCGTCCTTCCTCTTCAGCACCGACGGATGGCGCGACCTCTTCCTGACGCCGTCGATCCTGGTGGTCCTGGCCGTCGGTCAGGCGATCGTCATCATCACCCGCAGCGTCGACCTCTCCCAGGGTTCGGTCCTCGGACTCGTGGCGTACGCGACCGGGCGGATGTTCGTCGACACGGGTCTGCCGCTCGTCGTCGTGCTGCTCCTGGGCATCCTGCTCGGCGTCGGTCTCGGCCTGATCAACGGCGCGCTCGTCGCGTTCGCCAAGGTCCCGGCGCTCGTCATCACGCTCGGCACGCTCTACGTCTACCGCGGCATCATGATGTCCTGGGCCGGCTCCGACCGGATCAACGCCTCCGACATCCCGCGGGACCTGCTCTCGTTCGGCACCTCGTCGATCCTCGGCATCCCGTCGCTCGCGTGGATCTCGTTCCTCGTCCTGGGCGTCGGCGCCTACCTCATGGGGCGCACCCGCGGCGGCCGCGAGATGTACGCGATCGGGTCCGACCCGGACGCGGCGACGCTGTACGGCCTGAAGAAGACGCAGCGCACCCTCGTCGCGTTCGCCGCTTCCGGAGGCCTGGCCGGCCTCGCCGGTGTCATGTACGTCGCGCGCTACGGCACGATCAGCTCCGGCGCCGGTCTCGGCATCGAGTTCGAGGCCGTGGGTGCAGCCGTCATCGGCGGTGTCGCGATCTTCGGCGGCAGCGGCACGATCTTCGGCGCCGCCGTCGGCGCGTACCTGCTCATGACGATCAACCGCGGCCTGCCGATCCTCGGCATCCAGGACTTCTGGCAGCGCGCGGTCGTCGGCCTCCTCATCATCGCCGCGATCGTCCTCGACAAGGTGCTGCGCGAGCGTCAGCACAAGAAGCTGCTGGCAGAGAGGGACGCCGCATGACCAGCCTCATCCACCCCTCCGACAGCGCGACCGAGAAGCTGACGCGGACCTACCGCGACCACCAGCGGCCGCTGTGGCAGCGGGCGCTGCTCAACCGCGACGTCGCGGTGTGGGCGGCGCTGGTCGCCGTCTTCCTGTACGCGTCGGCGACCGTGCCGTTCTTCGACCGGCCGATCACCATCACGTACCTGCTCCTGGACGTCGCGCCGATCCTGCTGATCGCGCTCCCGATGACGCTCGTGATCATCACCGGGGAGATCGACCTCTCCGTGGCGAGCACCGTCGCGCTGGCGAGCGTCTCGTTCGGCGTCCTGTACGACAAGGGCACCCCGATCCTTCTCGCGGCCGTCGCGGCCCTGCTCGTCGGCCTCGTCTGCGGTGCTCTCAACGGGTTCCTCGTCACCGCCCTCGGGCTGCCTTCCCTGGCCGTCACGATCGGCACCCTCGCGCTCTACCGCGGCATCGCGGTCGGTCTGCTCGGCACGACGGCGATCACCGACTTCCCCGACACCTGGACCGACTGGGCGCGTGGCCGCATCGGTGACTCCGACATCCCGTCGATCATGATCCCGTTCGCGGTGCTCGCGGTCCTGTTCATCGTCCTTCTCCACTTCACCGCGTTCGGGCGAGGTGTGTACGCCATCGGCCTCAACGAGGGCGCGGCACGCTTCTCCGGGATCCGGGTCGAGCGGACGAAGCTGCTCCTGTTCGTGCTGACCGGCGTGGTCTCCGCGCTGGCCGGCATCTACTACACGCTGCGGTACGGAAGTGCGCGCGGCGACAACGCCAACGGGATGGAGATGCAGGTCATCGCCGCGGTCCTCCTCGGTGGCGTCTCGATCTTCGGCGGACGAGGTGCACTCCCCGGCGTCATCGCCGGCGTGCTCCTCATCGGGGCGATCGGCAGCGCACTGCGTCTCGCCGACCAGACCGCCGACGTCATCAACATCGTCACCGGCCTGCTGCTGGTCGTCGCGGTCGTGGGCTCCAGCGTCCTCGGCTGGGTCAGCAGCAAGCGGCGACGGCGCGGCGCCCCCGAACCGCGGTCCAGCACGACACCACCGGGCACCCCCACGCCCGGCACCACCAAGGCCGACACGGACGTCCCGGTCGGCGAGCGAGAGAGAGAAGACCGATGACCACATCAACGACGAGGCGACGCGGCCTCGCCCGGTTCGTCCCGGCTGTCGCGGCAGCACTCGGCCTGAGCCTCGTGCTCGCGGCCTGCGGCGGAAGTGACGACGAGGGCGGCTCCGGCGACGGCGGCAACGGCGACCTCTCGGTGACGTTCCTCCCGAAGAACCTCGGCAACCCGTACTTCGACGCGTCCTCCACGGGCGGCGAGGCGGCCGTCGAGGAGTTCGGCGGCACCTTCAAGGAGGTCGGTCCGTCCGAGGCCACCCCGGACTCGCAGGTCAGCTACATCAACACGCTGACCCAGCAGGGCACCGGAGCGATCGCCATCTCGGCGAACGACCCCAAGGCCATCGGTGACGCCCTCCAGGAGGCGCGTGACGCCGGCACCAAGGTCGTCACCTTCGACTCGGACACCGACCCCGAGTTCCGCGACCTCTTCGTGAGCCAGGCCGACGCCAAGGGCATCGCCGGCAAGCAGGTCGAGCTCATCGCCAAGGCCATCGGCGACAAGGGCAAGATCGCCATCCTGTCGGCGTCGGCGAACGCGACGAACCAGAACGAGTGGATCCGCCTCATGGAGGAGGAGCTCAAGGCGAACCACCCGAACATCGAGCTCGTCGAGACGGTCTACGGCGACGACGACGACCAGACGTCGTTCGACAAGACCGCCGCGCTGCTCCAGAAGCACTCGGACCTCAAGGGCATCGTCTCTCCGACCACGGTCGGCATCGCCGCCGCGGCCCGCTACCTGTCGGACTCGCAGTACAAGGGCAAGGTCGCGCTGACCGGTCTCGGCACCCCTGACCAGATGCGCGAGTACGTCAAGAACGGCACCGTCGGCTCGTTCGCGCTGTGGAGCCCCGAGGACCTCGGCTACCTGACGGCGTTCGCGTCGAAGGCACTCATCGAGGGCGACATCGAGGGCAAGGAAGGCGACACCTTCAAGGCCGGCAAGCTCGGTGACTACACCGTGGGCGCCGACGGCGTCGTCGTGCTCGGCGAGCCGCTCGAGTTCAACAAGGACAACATCGACGACTTCAACTTCTGATCGGTCTGATCGAAGAGAAGTCCGCCAGGGCGTTAGCGCCCGGCACCTGAGACGTGGTTCCCGGCCTCCCCGGCGGCCTGGGGAGGCCGGGAACCACCACACACACCAGATCTCGGAGGAACGATGCGTCGCGTCTGCTTCCAGCTGAAGGTCCGGCCCGACCGGATCGACGAGTACAAGCGCCGCCACGCCGCGGTGTGGCCCGAGATGCTCGAGGCCCTGTACGCCGCCGGCTGGCACAACTACTCGCTGTTCCTCCGGCCCGACGGGCTCCTGATCGGCTACCTCGAGACCGACTCGGTCGAGGCTGACGAGCTCAAGGACGTCCAGGCGCGGATGGCCGCCACCGACGTGAACCGTCGCTGGCAGGCCGAGATGGCCGAGCTCTTCGAGGATCTCGACGGAGCTCCGGACGAAGGCTTCCTGGAGCTGGAGGAGATCTTCAACCTCGAGGACCAGCTCGCCGCCTCTCGCCACGCAGCACAGACGGCACAGACGACCGCGTACGAGACCCGTACGCATGAAGAGAGCAACTGACATGACGAACTTCGCTGACATCTCGTCGCGGCTCACGGAGCAGGAGATCGAGGTCCCGTCGTGGGCCTACGGCAACTCCGGCACCCGGTTCAAGGTCTTCGGCTCGCCCGGGACGCCTCGCACGGTCGAGGAGAAGGTCGCCGACGCGGCAGCCGTCCACCGGTTCACCGGCCTCGCGCCCCGCGTCGCGCTGCACATCCCGTGGGACGAGGTCGACGACTACGAGGCGCTGCGCCGCTTCGCCGAGGAGCAGGGCATCGGCCTCGGCACGATCAACAGCAACACCTTCCAGGACGACGACTACAAGCTCGGCGCCCTGACGCACACCGACGCGAAGATCCGCCAGAAGGCGATCGACCACCACTTCGCGTGCATCGACGTCATGAACGCGACCGGCTCGCGCGACCTCAAGATCTGGCTCGCCGAGGGCAGCAACTATCCCGGCCAGGCCGACATGCGCGGACGGCAGGACCGCCTGGCGGAGTCGCTCGCCACGATCTACGAGCGGCTCTCCGGCGACCAGCGCCTCGTGCTCGAGTACAAGTTCTTCGAGCCGTCCTTCTACCACACCGACGTCCCGGACTGGGGTACGGCGTACACGCAGGTCGCTGCCCTCGGGGACAACGCGGTCGTCTGCCTCGACACCGGCCACCACGCGCCGGGGACCAACATCGAGTTCATCGTCGCGCAGCTGCTGCGGCTCGGGAAGCTCGGCTCGTTCGACTTCAACTCGCGCTTCTACGCCGACGACGACCTGATCGTGGGCGCCGCCGACCCGTACCAGCTCTTCCGCATCCTCTTCGAGGTCGTGCGCGGCGGCGGGTACGGACGTGACGGCGACGTCGCGTTCATGCTCGACCAGTGCCACAACATCGAGAAGAAGATCCCCGGCCAGATCCGCTCGGTGCTCAACGTCCAGGAGATGACGGCGCGAGCGCTGCTCGTGGACACCGACGCACTGACCGCGGCGCAGGAGGACGGCGACGTCCTGCTGGCGAACGAGATCTTCATGGACGCCTTCTACACCGACGTGCGCGCCGACCTCGCCGCATGGCGCGAGACGCAGGGCCTTCCCGCGAACCCGATGCAGGCCTACCTCGCGAGCGGCTACCAGGACCAGATCGAGGCCGAACGGGTCGGCGGGACCCAGGCCGGATGGAGCTGATGACCACGATGTCCGACACCACCACCGCGAACGGCACGAACCCCACGGCGAAGGCGCTCATCGAGCGCTCGAACCGGCTGGGCGCCGATCCGCGCAACACGAACTACGCCGGTGGCAACACCTCGGCCAAGGGCACGGAGACCGACCCGGTCACCGGCGAGGCCGTCGAGCTGCTCTGGGTCAAGGGCTCCGGGGGCGACCTCGGCACGCTCAAGGAGACCGGCCTCGCCGTGCTCCGCCTCGACCGCATGCGCGCCCTCGTCGACGTCTACCCGGGCGTCGAGCGCGAGGACGAGATGGTCGCCGCGTTCGACTACTGCCTGCACGGCAAGGGCGGTGCTGCGCCGTCGATCGACACCGCGATGCACGGGCTCGTCGACGCCGCGCACGTCGATCACCTCCACCCCGACTCCGGCATCGCGATCGCGACCGCCGCCGACGGCGAAGAGCTGACCGGCAAGATCTTCGGTGACAAGGTCGTCTGGGTCCCGTGGCGTCGTCCCGGCTTCCAGCTCGGGCTCGACATCGCCGCGATCAAGGCCCAGAACCCGCAGGCCATCGGCTGCATCCTCGGTGGGCACGGCATCACGGCCTGGGGTGACACCTCCGAGGAGGCCGAGCAGAACTCGCTGTGGATCATCCGCACCGCGGCCGCGTACATCGACGAGCACAGCAAGGCGGAGCCTTTCGGTCCGGCGCTCGACGGGTACGCCGCGCTGCCGGAGGACGAGCGCCGCGCCAAGGCTGCCGCGCTCGCGCCGACGATCCGGGGGATCGCGAGCCAGGACCGCCCGATGGTCGGCCACTTCACCGACTCCGACGTCGTGCTCGACTTCCTCGCGCACGCCGAGCACCCGCGGCTCGCCGAGCTCGGCACGTCGTGCCCCGACCACTTCCTCCGTACGAAGGTCAAGCCGCTTGTGCTCGACCTCCCCGCGGACGCGTCGGTCGAGGACTCGATCGCTCGCCTGAAGGAGCTCGCGGCGTCGTACCGCGAGGACTACCAGGCGTACTACGACCGTCACGCGTCCGCCGACAGCCCCGCCATCCGCGGAGCCGACCCGCTGGTCGTGCTCGTCCCGGGTGTCGGCATGTTCAGCTTCGGCAAGGACAAGCAGACCGCCCGCGTCGCCGGTGAGTTCTACGTCAACGCGATCAACGTGATGCGTGGTGCCGAGGGCCTCTCGACGTACGCGCCGATCGACGAGTCGGAGAAGTTCCGGATCGAGTACTGGGCGCTGGAGGAGGCCAAGCTCCAGCGGATGCCGAAGCCGAAGCCGCTGGCCACCCGCGTCGCGCTCGTCACCGGCGCCGCGTCGGGCATCGGTCGGGCGACCGCAGAAAAGCTCGCTGCGGAGGGCGCCTGCGTCGTCATCGCGGACCTGTCCCTGGAGAAGGCGCAGGAGGCTGCGGCCCAGATCGGGAGCACGGACGTCGCCGTCGGCGTCCAGGTCGACGTCTCCAGCGCCGACGCCGTCCAGGCGGCCGTCGACGCCGCGGTCCTCGCCTTCGGTGGCGTCGACCTCGTCGTCAACAACGCCGGTCTCTCGCTCTCGCGCTCGCTGCTCGAGACCAGCGAGAAGGACTGGGACCTCCAGCACGACGTCATGGCGAAGGGGTCGTTCCTCGTCTCGCAGGCCACCGCGAAGGTCATGATCGCCCAGGAGATGGGCGGCGACATCGTCTACATCTCCTCGAAGAACTCGATCTTCGCCGGGCCGAACAACGTCGCGTACGGTGCGGCGAAGGCGGACCAGGCCCACCAGGTGCGCCTGCTGGCCGCCGAGCTCGGCGAGCACGGCATCAAGGTCAACGGCGTGAACCCCGACGGCGTGGTCCAGGGCTCCGGCATCTTCGCCAGCGGCTGGGGAGCCAACCGCGCCGCGGTGTACGGCGTGGAGGAGAAGGACCTCGGCAAGTTCTACGCGCAGCGGACCATCCTGAAGCGCGAGGTGCTGCCGGCCAACATCGCGAACGCGGTGTTCGTGCTGTGCAGCGCGGAGCTGAGCCACACGACCGGGCTTCACATCCCCGTCGACGCGGGCGTCGCCGCCGCGTTCCTGCGCTGAGGACGAGGATGGCTCACGTCGCAGCGGTCGACCTCGGTGCCACCAGCGGACGCGTGGTGGTCGCCGAGGTCGGCCCCGACGGTGTGCGGCTCGACGTCGTGCACCGGTTCCCCAACACGCCCGTGCGGTTGCCCGACGGCCTCCACTGGGACGTCGTCGGCCTGTTCCGGGAGATCGTCGAAGGCCTGCGCAGCGCCGTACGGGCGACGCCCGACCTGGCGGGGCTCGCGGTCGACAGCTGGGCGGTCGACTACGCCCTGATGCGCGACGGACGGATGGTGTCGACCCCGTTCCACTACCGCGACGACCGCAACGCGGCCGCGGTCGAGCGGGTTCACGCCGTCGTCGACCCCTCGGCGCTGTACGCCCGCAACGGCCTGCAGCACCTGCCGTTCAACACGGTCTTCCAGCTGGTGGCCGACGGAGCGCACCTCGACCACGCGGACACCCTTCTGCTGGTTCCCGACCTGATCGCCCACTGGCTGAGCGGTCACGTCGGCGCCGAGACCACGAACGCGTCGACGACAGGGCTGCTCGACGTGCGGACCGGGCCCCTCGGAGCCAAGGCGTGGGACACCGAGCTGGCCACCATGCTCGGCATCCCGGCAGCGATCCTGCCGCCGCTCGTCGCACCCGGCGAGACGCTGGGCGGGCTGCTCCCGCACGTCGCCGCAGAGCTCGGCGGCCGGCAGCTCACCGTCACCACGGTCGGCTCGCACGACACCGCGTCGGCCGTG
>Ga0233375_1000721_pt1 | contig 16495 bp, 12 predicted proteins | sample ElkDunMinimDraft_10_FD_191539 | JGI IMG/M metagenome (GOLD analysis project Ga0233375, IMG submission 191539) | Fecal eukaryotic communites from dung pellets of Tule Elk in California, USA - Elk Dung E16 | ecosystem: Host-associated > Mammals > Digestive system > Large intestine > Fecal | place... | reverse complement strand
CGTCCAGGCGCGACCGGGCGGTGTCGGCGGCACGTCCCTGCCAGACTTCCGGCAGGCCACGCACGTGACCGCTCTGATCCTCGACATGCCCGCCGAGCAGACAGGCGAGCCGAGCAAGATCCGAGGCGTCGGCGACGAGCGTGGCGAGATCGAGGCCGCGCTGTTCGTCGTACCTCTCCCGCAGCGACTCGGCCGTGACGGAAGACGCGATGCCCAGCTGATGCGCACAGGGGAGGTAGTCGGCGAAGAACGTCAGACCGCCGGCGCCCGTCTCGAGGATGCGGGCCGGGTCGGGTGCCGCCGTCATCGTGACCAGCGGCCGGGATCGCCCCGGAGGGTATCCGGGCCCGGCACACGGGCCAGATCGTCCGCTGTCGCCGCATCGCGCTCGGTGTAATGGTCGGCTGCGGTGCGCAGCGCATCCACGTGTGCGTTCACCGTCGCCACCCACTCGTCACAGGCCCGGCGCACTCGCCGGTATCCGTCTTCGACGACGGCGCCACAATTGCGGTAGTGCTCGCCGGCTGTGCGTGGACCGAACTCGAGGTTTCCCAGCACATGACGGCATTCGTGATCGGTGTCGTCCGCGGATCTCGCCAATCGACCCGCTATCGACGTGACGCCCTGCTCGTCGAATCGCACACGATCCCGTGGTGCTGCCATGTCCCGCCCCTCCCCCGCACTGCGTTCGCAGGGTTGGACGCAGCGACGCCCCCTCCGGTTCCCTCATCGTGGAGGGGTCGGGAGGGGGCGTGGTGCCGATACGGTCCCAGCGGGGACCGGATGAGGGGCTGTCCTGGCGTCAGACGCCCGCCACGACTCCGGCCAGCCGGTCGGCGAGAGCGCGGGCATGGCTGTCGTCGGCGGCCTCGACCATGACGCGGACGAGTTGCTCTGTCCCGGAGGGCCGCAGCAGCACGCGTCCGGTCTCGCCGAGTTCACGCTCCACTTCGGCGACGGCGCTCGCGACAGCGGGATCGTTCGACACCGCCGCCTTGTCGCTCACCCGGACGTTGACGAGCACCTGCGGGAGGATGGTCATCACCGACGCCAGTTCGGTGAGCGAGCGTCCGGTCGCGGCGATCCGTTCCATGAGCCGCAGTCCCGTCAGCACGCCGTCGCCGGTCGTGCCGTGTGCAGGGAGAACGATGTGCCCGGACTGTTCGCCACCGAGGCTGAATCCCCCGCGGCGCAGTTCCTCGAGCACGTAGCGGTCCCCGACCCCGACGGTCCGGACGGCAATTCCGGCGTCCTTCATCGCGAGGTGGAGGCCGAGGTTGCTCATCACCGTCGTGACCAGCGTGCCGTCGCGCAGTTCACCCGACTCGTGCATGCTCAGCGCCAGGATCGCCATGATGGCGTCGCCGTCGACGACGGCACCGGACGCGTCCACCGCGAGGCAACGGTCGGCATCCCCGTCGTGAGCGAGACCCAGATCCGCGCCGTGTTCCAGCACAGCTTTCTGCAAGCCTTCGAGATGTGTCGAGCCGCAATCGAGATTGATGTTGAGCCCGTCGGGCTCCGCACCGATTGCGATCACCGTCGCGCCGGCGGCCTCGTAGGCTTCGGGGCCGACGCGTGAGGCCGCACCGTGCGCACAGTCGACGACAACCGTCAGACCCGTGAGGGGATGATGCATCGTCGACGCGAGGTGCGCGAGATAACGGTCCACGGCGTCTTCGGCGACCCGGACGCGTCCGATCCCTGCTCCGGTGGGGCGTGCCGGTGATCCGTTCTCGCCCTGGAGTACCGCTTCGATGCGGTCTTCGACCGAGTCCTCGAGCTTGTGCCCACCCGCCGCGAAGATCTTGATGCCGTTGTCCGGCATGGGATTGTGCGACGCGGAGATCATCACTCCGAGGTCGGCGCCGTACGCGGCGGTGAGGTACGCGACTGCGGGAGTGGGCTGCACGCCCACCGACAGCACATCGACGCCGGCTGCGGTGAGCCCGGCGGTGACGGCGGCCTCGAGCATCTCACCGCTCGCGCGTGGGTCCCGGCCGACGACGGCCACCGGCCGTCGCCCGGAATCCACCGGCGCCAGCACCGCGGCAGCACCACCGGCCAGACGCAATGCCAACTCCACCGTCAACTCGGCATTTGCCAAGCCTCGAACTCCGTCGGTGCCGAACAACCGACCCATAGACACGCCCCTCACCATTCACTGCGGTCACTACCGCGCAATGCTCCCCTGTTCCGCGGCACGGCGTACCCGGCCCCGGAATCTGACGGAAGACAGAATGCACGAAAGCAGGCGCCGGTAGCGAATCTCTACCGACGCCTGCTCTCGTGGTCGAACAAGTGCCGAGGCTGACCAGGTCAGCGTCGGCGACACATCAGCGCTTGGAGTACTGAGATGCCTTACGGGCCTTCTTCAGGCCGTACTTCTTACGCTCGACGGCACGCGGGTCACGCGTGAGGAAGCCGGCGCGCTTGAGCGCGGGGCGATCCTCGGGAGTGACCTCGATGAGTGCACGTGCGATGGCGAGACGCAGCGCGCCGGCCTGGCCGGACGGGCCGCCACCATGCAGGCGAGCGTGGATGTCGAAGCCCTCGGGGCGCTCGACGGTCACCAGCGGCGACTTCACGAGCTGCTGGTGCACCTTGTTCGGGAAGTAATCCTCAATGGTGCGACCGTTGAGGACGAAGTTGCCGGAGCCGGGCACCAGACGCACGCGGACCACGGCCTCCTTACGGCGACCGACGGTCTGGATCGGACGGTCGAGCACGATCGGAGCCACGGGCTCCGCAACAGCCTCTTCGGCCACGTACTCGTCTGCAGCGACCTCGACGTTGTCGGCGAACTCTTCGACGTTCGTCACGTTCTCGTTCTGTTCCTCGGGCGTCGTCACTGTGCCACCTGCTTGATCTCGAACGGCACCGGCTGCTGCGCGGCGTGGGGATGGTTCGGGCCCGCGTAGACCTTCAGCTTCTTGGCGATGGCGCGGCCGAGCTTGTTCTTCGGGAGCATGCCGGTGACGGCCTTCTCCACGAGACGATCGGGGTTCTTGTCGAGAACCTCGCCGACCGAACGACCCCGCAGGCCACCCGGGTAACCGGAGTGGTGGTACAGGAACTTGTCGGTCCGCTTGTTGCCGGAGATGGCGACCTTGTCGGCGTTGATGATGACGACGAAATCACCGCCGTCCATGTGCGGAGCAAAGGTGGGCTTGTGCTTGCCACGGAGCAGGTTTGCCGCCTGCACCGCGAGGCGGCCGAGGACCACGTCGGTGGCGTCGATGACGTGCCACTCGTGGGTCAGCTCGCTGGCCTTCGGTGTGTACGTAGACACAGAATTTCCTCGTCTATCGTTTTCGCTGCTGGCCCGCATGCCGCCGATGGTCACACCCGGCGGCCAGTTGAGACCCGGGATGAGATGTTCGCCGCGCACAAGGCAACGACGACGGACGACACGCCGAGGAACCACTTTACCGGCGTAGCGGCCGGTAGGTCAAAACACATCCGGACAGCACAACGTCCCGGCGGCCTCTCCACCACCGGGACGCAGTGCCGTGGGCTCTCCCCCTGCACCCACCGGACGCACCGGGTATCACCCCGGGAAGCGTGCCTGGTTCCTCCGTTCGGTTGCCAGCATGTCGTCGTTGCCGCTCGACACGATCCGGCCGATGTCCTGCAGCACCTGGATCAGGCCCGCTTCGGCCCGGTTCCACCGCTGCTGCGTCGCGACGTAGTCGGCCTGCGCCTCACCACTCCACGTGGCCACCAGCGGCGCTACCTGCGATTCGATCCGGTCGAGCGTGTCCCTGATCGCCTTCTCGCCCGAGACGAGACGCGCGTGCAGATCTGCGACGCCCGCGAAATTCTGGAAGATCTCGGATCCACCGTCGACTGTCACTGTTCGTTCTCCTTCAGCTGGATTCGGGACCGGGGATCAGAACGAACCGCGGAGAAGGGAACCGGCACCGGGGTCGACGGCACCGAGCGCCCGTGCGTTCTCCTGTTCGGTCGCGTCGTAGGACCGGCCGCTGGTCCGCACCGCTTCCGCGAGTTCGTCGAGCGCGGCGGTCAGGTTGGTGTTGTTGACATTCCAGCGCTCCATGATTCCGGCGAAGCGCGTGGCGGACACACCTCGCCACACGGAGGGTGCGGACTGCACGACGTCGCCGAGCACTCGGAGAATCCCCACGAGTTCGTTGCGAGAATCCTGAAGTTGCCCCGCGACCACCTCCATGGTTGCGACATCTGTGCTCAAGCCATTCGAGTGGCCGGACCCTGCTCCGGCCGACGGTTCGGTCACGAGTGCTCCTTCGATCGTTCCGCGCACCGGCTGTCTCAGCCCCCCAGTTGGTCTGAGCCGGATTGCGCCTACACAAGGTTGGACGCCGCAACCGGCCGAGCGGTTCCCTCGGATCCGGAATTCGTTTTCCAGCGTGTCTTCACCCGGTCCGGAGGGTGTGCACCGCCTGCTCGCACTCGCGCCGGATCCCTGCCCACTCACCGTCGAGGAACTGGCAACCCACCGCGACCTGCAACCCCGGGAAGACCACGACCGACCACCGAACCTCGGAGAAGTCGTCGGGCACTTCGGTGTAGGCGATCACACTCCGGTCCGCGAATGTGGTGTCGGCGTCCATATTTCGAATCACCCGGCCGCGTTCCTCCGCCCGTGTCCCGAGCACCGCGGCCACGGCATGCTCGTCCATGCCGTCGGCCAGGACGCTGTGCACGATCACGATTCTCCGGTCGGTGCCCGACGCCGGGACAAGTTCCGCACGCCCCGAGTCCGCCGATTCGGGCGTTCGCAGATGCCAGGAACCGGGCAGCTCGAGGCGCACCGGCCCGATGTCGAAGCGAGCCGGCCGATCCGTGCGGGGCTGTGAGAGATCCGGGTCTGCGGCCGAGGCGGGGCTGTCGGTGGCACCGGCGCCGTCGCCGGTCGTCCCGGCACCCGCCACGGATCCGGGGGGCGCGTGTGCGCCGACCCACAGGAACACCGCGGCGAGCACACCGAAGCTCACCACCGCGAGGATCACCTTGGCGGTTCGCCCGTCGCCGGTGTCAGGAGCGGTTCCCGGTGTCCGTACCTCGTGTAACCACGGCACCGTCGAGGCGGTCTCGGCAGGGGCGGTCTCGGCGGGGGCGGTCTCGGCGGGGGCGGTGCCCTGGGTGTGGCGGCCGGACACTGCCGCCACCATCTCCGCGGCAGCCACCGGCACGGTCGGGACGGTGCCGGCGATCCGGTTCGCTATCTGCTCGCACGCCGGCCCTCCCGCCGGTTCGCCCGGTGCACCGGTCACGACCAGGACACAGGAGTCTTCCCGGCCGTCGTTCACCGCTGCGATCAGCGACCTGACCGCCCCTTCCGCAGACACGGTGTCTCCTGCATCCGCCGCCACGAGGTCGTCGACCAGGATCTCCGGATTCCGGGCGACCCGGTCGACCGCCGGACCGTCATCGCGCGACCCCGGCGTGACCGAGACAGCGGTGACGCCTCGCTCGGCGAACTCGAGCACGACGTACCGCTCGGCATCGCCTTGGTGCGCGGCACGACATGCCGCAACGGAAACCGGAACCAGCAGCACGTTGTGCGCGACCTGACGCGCGGCCGTGTCCAGTAGGCGGCGGCGACGCTCGTTCCACCAGGTCGGGTGCACCACGACGGCTGTCGCGACCATCGATGGCGCACCCACGGCCGCGGCGGCATAGCGCACGAGTCCGGTCAGCAAGGGTCCTGGCTCGTGGCCGTCCGTTCGCGGCGAGCCAACCGCAGCGGGGTCGTCGACCCTGTCGGTGACGTCGATCGCGTCCGGAGAGTCGAGAGCCGAGTCGCCGAACACCCAGCCGCCGCCGAACCGAGCCGCGACCGCGGGTACCGATCGTGACGTCTCGCCCCAATTCCCCCGCACCCACCCCGGCAGCACGGCCAGGATCAGCACTTCCGGCGACGTCACGGCAGCGGTGACCATGCGGTCTGCACGAGCGACGCGCCGTCGCGGCGCACGAGCAGTCCTCTTCCGGCCGGCATGGGCGACGGGCGGGCCGAGCCCACCAGCGCACCTTCGTCCCGATTGCCGCTCATCACCAGCCCGGGACTGGAGAGTTCGCGCAATCGGGCCAGCACCGGTTCGAACAGTGCCCTGCCCGCGCCTCCGGCTCGGCGCGCCACCACGAGGTGCAGACCCAGGTCCTTGGCTTGCGGCAGATACTCGAGCAGCGGGCCCAACGGATTCTGGCCGCTCGCCGCAACCATGTCGTAGTCGTCGACGATCACGAAGACCTCCGGCCCGGACCACCACGAACGGTCCCGCAATTGCTGTTGAGTCGTCCCCGGCCCGGGCAGTCGCCGCTCGAAGATCCCGGCGAGTTCCTGGGCCATCGTGGCCAGCACACTCGCGGCCGGTGCGTAGCCGCCGAGGTGGTCGCCCTCGACCACGCCGAGCAGGGTGCGGCGGTAGTCACCGACGATGATGCGCACCTGGTCGGAGGTGTTCGACTCCATCAATCCTCGGCAGATCCCACGCAGAACGGCTGTCTTCCCGCAGCCGGAATCACCGAATACGAGGAGATGCGGGCTGTCGGTGAAGTCCACGGCGACCGGCGCGAGTTCCGCCTCGTCGATGCCGATCGGGATCGTCAGACGCACCGCGGGCGGCGCATCCGGGCCACTCGGCCATCCGCGGGGCAGCGCCGCGAGCAGATCGGCGCGATCGATGGTGTCGGGCAGCATCCGGACCCTCGGTGCGCGTCCGCCGGGCGTCGCGGCGGCGATCGCGGCGACCGCTGCCGACACTCCGGCGCCGAGATCGGTGGTGTCCGTGACGCCGTCCACGCGCGGCAGCGCCACGAGGATGTGCAGCCCGTCGCGGTCGATCCCACGGCCCGGTCTCCCCTCCGGCACCGTCGCCGCCTTCTTCCGTCCGTACTCCGAATCGGACGGATCCCCGAGGCGCAGTTCGAGTCGCGTGCCGAACTGATCCCGCATCGCCGGACGGACATCCCCCCAGCGGGGCGCACTGAGCACCACGTGGATACCGTACGAAAGCCCCTGGGACGCCAAAACACTCACGACCTGCTCGAGAGCCTCGAAGTCCTGCCGGATACTCGGCCATCCGTCGATCACGAGGAAGACATCGCCGAACGGATCGGTGGACGTGCCGGGTGCGCCGCCGGCCCGGCGGCGGCGAAACTCCGCCATCGACTCGATACCCTGCTCGGCGAACAGTCGCTCTCGGCTCCGCAACAACGACACGAGTTCCGCCACGGTACGCCGCACCCGATCGGCATCGAGACGGGTTGCGACCGATCCGACGTGAGGCAGCGCTGCCAGACCTGCGAGCGCACCGCCTCCGAAGTCGAGACAGTAGAACTGCACCTGCTCCGCGGTATGCGTCAGGGCCGTCGACACGACGAGAGTGCGCAGCAGCGTCGACTTTCCCGCCTGGGGACCGCCCACGATCACGACGTTGCCGGCCGCACCCGCAAGATCCACCACGAGAAGGTCGCGGCGCTGATCGAACGGCCGGTCGACGATGCCGACAGGAGTCCGCAGGGGGGCGAGCTGGGGTACCTCGCCCGTGAGGACCGAGCGCGGCACCAGCGCATCGAGAGTCGGAGACTCCTCGAGGGGAGGAAGCCACACTTCGTGCGCGGGTGTTCCGTGTCCGCGGATCCGGTCCACGACGAGGTCGAGGAGGCTACGGCCTCCTGCGGCCGCCGTGTCGTCCGTAATGTCCGGTGCCGGGACCGCCTGCGGAACAGGATCGTCGAGCGGAACGGCGCGCGCGGTGAACACCCGGGGCCGCAGTGCACCGGTGACTCCGTGCACCGCAGTCCGCCGGGACGGGCGTCCGGACACCGAGGGCCCGGAAACGTACGCCGCAGCGAACCGGACGATCTCCGCCGAATCCGACTTGAGGTAACCCGCACCCGGCGCCGACGGCAGATGGTAGGCATCGGGAACGCCGAGGACGCTGCGCGATTCGTTCGCAGAGAACGTCTTGAGGCCGATGCGGTAGGACAGGTGACTGTCGAGCCCTCGCAGTCGTCCCTCGTCGAGTCGCTGGCTGGCGAGCAGAAGATGCATGTGCAGCGAGCGCCCCAGCCGTCCGATCGCCGCGAACAGGTCGGCGAATTCCGGTTGCTGCGAAAGTAGTTCGGAGAACTCGTCCACGACGATGAACAACGCCGGGAGCGGATCGAGGGGAGCACCCGCCGCACGTGCCTTTTCGTAGTCTCCGACGTTGGCGAAGTTTCCGGACGCCCGGAGCAACTCCTGCCTGCGGTTCATTTCACCCTCGAGTGCGTCCTTCATCCGGTCGACCATTGCGAGTTCATCCGCGAGATTGGTAATGATCGCCGCTACATGGGGAAGGCCTTCCAACCCCAGAAAGGTTGCACCGCCCTTGAAGTCGACCAGGACGAGATTGAGATCGTCGGGCGAATGAGTGGCGACGAGCCCGAGGACAAGTGTGCGCAGTAACTCCGACTTCCCTGATCCCGTCGCTCCGATGCACAGACCGTGTGGGCCCATCCCGTTCTCGGCGGCTTCCTTCAGGTCGATCTCCACAGGTCTGCCGTCGGGATCGACACCGATGGGAACCCGCAGACGGTCGCGTCCCCGGCGTGGAACCCATGCTCGGCCGGGATCGAAGCGCAGCACGTCGCCGACCCCCACAAGGTCCTGCCAGGTGGCCGGACTGTCGTCGGAGTTGTCGCCTGCCGAAGCCTGCGCGACCACGCGATAGGGAGCCAGACGGCGCGCGACCGTCTGAGCCCGTGGCGCGCTGACGGAATCGGCGTCGGCGAACGACTCGACCTCCACGCCGGATCGTGCGCCGACAGAGCCGTCCTCCACCACGAGTTGGAGACCGCGAGCCGACGCGAGTCGCGGCGCGAAACCCGACAGGTCGAGGATCGTCAGCGAATCCAGCCCGTCCTCGAGCAGTCCCGACCCGGACCCCGACACACCACCGTCGACCACGACGACGAGCTGCGGAACTCCCTCGACGGCCGGGGCATTGCGTGTGAAGCGTCCTCGGGTCGAGAGGACCGGAGCGAGGTCCGTCTCCAGTTCGAGGACCGAGCCGAAGACCATTCGCGCGCTCCCCGCACCGTCGCGGGCATCGGGGTGCTGAACGTGCGGGAGCCATTTGGCCCACTCCCATTCCGCGGCGGTGTCCGGTCCGCAGACGACCGCTACCCGAAGGACGTCCGGCCCGTGAAAGGTGCACAACTGAATGAGCATCGCGCGCACCAGAGACCGGGCGGCCTGCCTGTCTCCGTCGAGTCCGATCGCCGCAAAGCCTCGCAGTGCGACCGCCGTGGGCAGCGCGGGTACCACCGAGTGGGCGCGCACAAATCGCCGGAGGGAGACCGCCGCGACCGGCTCGAGATCTTCGAGCGGACCGGTGTCCGGTGCGACGAGGCGGGTGGCGAGTCGCTGCCCGCCCCGTCCGACCCGCACGTGGCAGAAATCCGCGTCGGTGCACCGCCGTTCCCACATCCGCGCGGTGCCGACGAGAGTCCAGAGCAGGGCCGGGTCGGGGTGTGCCCATTCGAGCGACTTGCGCTGTTCGCCACTGGTTTCGGTGACCTCGCGCCGGACCTGGTCGAGATACCGGAGATAGTCTTTGCGGTCTTCGTCCACCTCGGAGGTCTTCGTTCCTCCGCGCCCGCCGTTCGCGAGCATGCCGACCATCGAGACGACCATCATGATCGGGAAGATCATCGCCATCGGACTCCGGGCCATGCCGGAGGTGAACATCAGCGCCATCATGCCGATCATGGCCGCCACCATCACGAGCGGCAGTAACCTCACCAGCAGATTCCCTGGCGTCGGACGCGGAATATCGGGCGGCGCTTGCACACTCAACTCGCCGCTAGGAGCCCGCGGAGCCTCCTTGCGCGCTGCGCGCACGAAGCGCTCGGTACTCAACGTTCGCCACCCCCGGAACACCGCATCCCACAACCGTCCCCCGACGGCCGACCCCCACGGTCCGAGGAAGGGTAGCGCACGACGCAGACATACAGGGCGCCTCGTGATCGGGTCCTGCCGGCGACTCCGTCACGAGACACCGACCGGCGCGTGTCGTATGGTCTGCGTCGTCCCGGTCGGCGCGGTGCACATCCGAGGGGAGCCGCGCGCAGCGGCCGGCGACCGAGTGAACGACGGGGGAAGAAGAGCGATGACGTCCGCGCAGACCGGATCCGAGCATCACGGCGCTGTCCAGGCTCCGGACCTGTGCCGGATCACGGTGCTCGCGCAACACACCGAGGTGGATCTCGCTCTTCCCCTCGGAGTTCCTGTGGCGCTGCTGATTCCCGGCATCGTGGACCTCGTCGCATCGCACCGGGCTGCGAACCGGTTCGATCTCACGCCCGAGCAGGTGGAGCCGGGGGCGTGGACGCTCGCCCGGATCGGTCATGCGCCGCTTGCGGGTGCGCTGAGCCTCGACGAACACGGGGTACGCGACGGCGAGTTGCTCGTCCTGGCCGATGCCGGATCTCCTGCACCTCCCCCGCTGTTCGACGACGTGATGTATGCGGTGGCGGTGGAGGGCAAGGACAGCTTGCGCCGGTGGGGCGCCGCTCCCGCGGGTGTGCTGGCAACGGTCCTCGCTCCGGCGGCGCTCGCTGCGGGCTGTTTTTCCCTGCTGCAACTGCCGGCAGGTCCTCACCGACTCGTGGCGGGCGCGATCGCGGCGGTGCTGGGCGTTCTGCTCCTGCTCGCGGCAGCGGTCGTCTCACGCGGCTACGGCGACCCGCGGACAGGGCTCCTGCCCGCCGTCTGCGCGGTACCGCCGGTGTTCGCCGCGGGAGTGCTGCTCGTGCCGGGCAATGTGGGGCCTCCACAACTACTGCTCGGGGCAGTGCTGGTCGGTGCGGCGGCGGTGATCGCCTTGCGAACGGCCATGGTCGGTACTGCGACGTTCACCGGTGTCGCCGCCGCTGCGGCAGGTGCGGCGGTCGCACTGGTCCTTGCGTCGACGGCCGGTGCCGGGCCGCACGCGGTCGGGGCGGGCACGGTGATCGCAGCCTTGCTTCTCGTCGCCTCCACGCCACGTCTCGCAGCGGTTCTCGGCCGCCTGCCCGTACCTCCGGTACCCGTACCCGGAACGTCGCTCGACCCGGTATCGCCCGATCCGGAGGCAGCCGCTCCGCTCCCGTCGTTCGGGGAACTCGAGGCACGGATCGGACGCGCCCGCGCGCATCTGACGGGGCTGATCTACGCCGCGGCCGCCCTGGCTGTCGGCGGCGCGTGGTGCGCGGCCTATCCGGTGGCCGGGGCGGTGTCGTGGCCGGGGGTCGGTCTGGCCGTCACCACCGCGGTCGTGCTGATGTTCCGGGGCCGCTCCTACACGTCCGCGACCGAAGCGGTGCCGCTGGTGCTGGGCGGCGCGACCATCCTGATCGGGCTGATCACCGGAGCGGCGGTACTCGCCCCCGTTTCGCCGTGGTTCGTCTCCGCCGCTGCCCTGGCAATGTTCGCCGGCGCGATCGTGTTCGGTGTGGTGGCGCCCCGCCGTCAGTTCACGCCGGTGCAGCGCCGGATCGCGGAACTGACCGAATACACCGTGATCGCGCTCATCGTTCCGCTCGCGTGCTGGGTCGCGGGCTTGTACTCCGCGGTGCGGGGGCTGTGAAGGGATGCGACGGCCTGCGGCGTCCGCCTGCGTTGTCGTCATCGCGGCTGTGATCGCAGGCGGCGGCAGTCCGGCCGCGGCGAGACCACCCGTTCCGGACCCCGCCCTTCTGCCGTCCGGTGGCACTCCGGCGCCGCCGGACGCCACGGAACAACGCATCGTGTGCTCCGAACCGGAGGAGGCACCGGACGGGCCCCAGATGCCCGTTGCCCAGCGGATTCTCGATTTCGAGTCCGTCTGGCCGCTCACCCGGGGCGCGGGGCAAATCGTCGCGGTCATCGACACCGGGGTGCAACCCCATCCCCGGCTACCCGCACTGCAACCGGGTGGCGATTACGTGTCGACAGGGGACGGCACGGACGACTGCGACGCACACGGCACACTCGTCGCAGGTCTCATCGCGGCTGCCCAGGTTCCCGGATCCGGGTTCGCCGGTGGTGCGCCCGATGTCCAGCTGATCACGATTCGCCAGTCGAGCGGACGGTACTCGGATCGGGCGCGCGCAGACGACGACACCGCCCGCAATGCCACCGGTTACGGCGACGTGCGCACACTCGCCCTCGCGCTCCGTCGAGCGGTGGATCTGGGTGCGACCGTCGTGAACATCTCGGAGGTGGCATGCCGGACCACTGCCGAAGGGCTGTTCGACGGCCCCTTGGGCGCGGCGGTGCAGTACGCCACCGATGTCGAAGACGTCGTCGTGGTCGTGGCGGCCGGGAACACCGATACCTGCCGCCCCGGCAATCCTGGATCGCTCGATCCTGCTGCGCCCGAAGCAGATCCGTGGAATTCTGTGACGACTCTGGCGTCGCCGGCCTGGTACGACGACTACGTGCTCGCCGTCGGCGCTGTCGAACCGGACGGCACCCCGTCCGAATACAGCCTGCCCGGCCCGTGGGTGGATGTCGCGGCACCGGGCAGCGGACTGGTCTCCTTGAATCCCGGCACGGCGGGTCTCGTGGACCAGGTCTGGGGATCGAACGGGCCGCAATCGATTTCCGGCACCAGTTTCGCAGCGCCACTGGTCGCGGCGACTGCGGCTCTCGTGCGTGCCCGGCACCCGCACCTGACCGCACGTGAGGTGATGGCTCGGATCGAGGCGACCGCGCACGCCCCTGCCGAAGGTTGGAATCCGCGGGTCGGCCACGGGATCGTGGATCCGTACGCAGCCGTCACCGCGCCACTGACGGCGAGCCGTTCACTTCCGGCAGAGGCGCGTCCACCCGAACCGCGCCCGCTCGCTGCGCCCGCAGACACTCCCCCGCCGGACAACCGGTCGCGCACCATCGCGCTGATCGCTGCGGCCGCTGTGTGTATCGCGCTGGTGCCCGTCGTGTTGCTGTCGATCCCGCGGCGCCGTCTCGGCGAGCGGTCCTGAGCTGTCAGCCTCCCGCGCGTACGGGTGCGGGGCTCGGGTCCGGTGCAACACCGTCGTGTGCGAGCAGGGCCTCTGTCCTGCCGAGAGCGGGACCCGGTGCGAGGAGTTCCACCATCGGCCACGGGGCGCGGACCGGGTCCGACAGACCCAGGGCTGCCGCGGAGTCACCGTCCACGATGCCGTACCGGACACCGGTGTCCGCGACATAGAACAACGGGCCGGCGCGATCGCTACCGGGTGTCACGGCCGTCGTGCCGAGGTACACGCCCCGCCCCGGCGGAACGTACACGGCGTCGGCATTCGGGCCGGCGCCGTCCGCTTGCGCCGGTACCACCGGGACGGCGTCCTCGGCGAGGGGGAGCCCGGTGCCGGCCGACAACCCCAGCGTGGAGCGGTTCCGGTCGTCCCCGGGTCCCGTCGGGTCCCAGGTCAGACACGCCACGGGAGCGTCAGCCGGCTCCACGATGTCGGGAATCACGGCGGGGAAGGTCGCCACCGCAAGCTCCCGCACGGCGGGCGCATCCTTGAGGACATCCGGCGGTACGACCGGGATCTCCGCCGCCCCCTGGGAATCCGACGCGTGCAGGATCTGCGCGGTCGCGCGCGACACCTCTTGAACGCCGTCACGCAGCACGACATGGAAACTCTGCCCATCGGGTTCGGTCAGCGCCACCACAGATCCGACGGGCAACCCGCGAACGTGCACGCTCGGAGCACCGCCCGCACCGGGAATCACCGGAGCGGCGAGAGCAGGCACTTCGGGAATCGCGCCCAGGAGGCCGGGACTCACCGGACGAGCCCGCGTCACATCGAGACCGAGCACGCGCGTCAACGCACGGTCGTCCGGATCGATCTCGGCTCGAACCCCGTTGTACACCAAGTAGAAACGATCGTCGGACGAGACCAGAAACGCCTCGTCGTCGCGCAGGGGCGTATTTCTGCCACTCTCCGGCTCGCCGACGACGACGGCGGTCGTCACGGCGAGCATTCCGTGAGGTTCGACGGTGTCGCACACGGTCCACGGCCGATCGTCCGAGCCGTGTGCCAGCGACGACGGCGCCCCCGGGATCCCCACAAGAGGGCCACGGGGGCGATCCGCCAGCTGGTCGTCGGCCACAACGACCGGTTCGACAGGCGAGCCGAGCACGAGGCGTGCGGACGCGAGGTTGAGGGCGGGGTGGAAGGTCCCGTCGATGGCGACATACAGCGCGCCGGACTCGCGTCCGACGACGACGGTGGCATCCCCGATCCGGTCCTGAGGCCGGAACAGCGCCAGCGCGGCGCAGCCGGCGAGTCCGAGGCACGCCACGACCGTTCCCACGGCGAGCGCGCGGGACTGGGAACGAAGCGGGTCGTGGATCATCCGCACATCGCGTCGCACCAATGCGTGTCCCATGCGCCGCATGAGAAATCTGTATCCGCTGACCTGCCATCGCGTGGTCGGCTGTGCTGCCATGCATCTCCCCCTGTGCGGCACGCTCTCTGCCGCAACACAGTACAGTTCCGCCGGGAAGTCCGGTGGAGCGCAGGGGGCGCGGCCGGGCGGGATCGGGGGGAGACATGGCTGGGGCTTCGGCGGCGGCGGGACGGACGAAATCCGTTGCCGTCACTCGTCTGGTGATCGCACAGATCTCTGCGGTGGCGGTGTGGGCCGCAGTGCACGGTGCCACCGGGCGGATGTGGCCGGCGGTAGCGGCGGGCGCGCTCGTCGCGGCGGCCCTGATCATCCCCGTTCGCGGAGTCGATGCGATCACGTTCGCCTCCACACTGGTGCGCTACCGGTTCGGACGACGCGGACACGAAGCGGTCCTGCGCGACTTCCCGCAGCCGGCCGGGCGCCCGATCGGTCTGAGCTGGGACGCTCCATACGTGACGGCGGTCGTCGAAGTCGTGTCGCGGCCCGGGCAGGTCATGCGACTGGGGCGCGACAGCGTCGAGGCCGAGGTCACGCTGCCGCTCGACGCGATCGCATCGTGCCTGCGCCGGCACGACGTCACCCTCGACGGGATCGATGTGGTGACGCACGGATGGCGGGTACGCGATTCGAGCCCGGCAGGGCAGGTCTACGCACACCTGCTGGGTCCGCTGCCCGCTGCAGCCGAGCGAACGGTCTGGCTCGCTCTCCGTCTCGACGTGTCGACCTGTGGTGAGGCGATCGCCCGGCGCGGCGGCGGAGCGGAAGGGGCGGCACGTGCCGTCGCGGCGGCGGCGCGGCGCGTCGTGCGAGTGCTCGACGAAGGTGGTTGTGCGGGAATCATTCTCAGCGCCTCCGACATCGAGAACGCCTCGCGTCGCGTCGCGCACGGTGTCGCGCCGGCCGAATTCGCGCGGCACCCGCATCACGTCCCCCTCCCGATGGGCTTCAACAGCGGCGGCTACTTCGACCCCCGCCGATTCGGTCGGCGAGCAGCGACCAGCGTGTGGACCTATCCCGCCCTCTCCTCGACACTCGTGGTCCGGCTGCGGCCGGGAGATCATGGCGCCGTCCGGGTCGCGGGATCGGCTCGATTCACCACGAGATCGCCTGTCGTTCCCGCGCTGCCCGGACTCCGCTGCCCGTACGGGCTCGACCGGGAGTCGTTGACCGCCGCCTTGCCGGTGGCCGCTCCGCGGCTCGAGCACGTGGCGCCGTTGCGTGATGTGAGTGCCGGCGAACTGGATGGGCTCGCACTGCCACCGGGCGGTTGCGGTCAGCTCATCGGTTCGGACGATGCCGGGCGTGCGGTCACCGTGCGACTCTTCGGCCCCGGGATCCGCTCTGTGCATGTCGCGGGTGAGTTGTACCTGGCACAGCAGGTCGTGTTCAGAGCGGTGGCCGTGGGAGCGCGGGTTCTCCTGTACACCGACCGGGTCGGTGCGTGGCGACCGCTGCTCGACGGTGCTGCCGGACCGGATCGGCTTCGCGTGGCAGGTGAGTACGCCGACGACCGGAAGTTCGACACCGTGGTCTACGACGGCGTGCGGCCCACGACGGTTCCGCCCCAGGTCAGCGCGATTCACGTGCAGATGCACCCGGACAGCCTGCCCGGAGAACGCCCCACGGTCTTGCTTCACCAACCGGGCGCATCGGGAGACCGGATCCTGCTCACGACAGCCGGCACCCGCGTGCGCCTCACGCTCGTGACCATTGCCGCCGAGACCACCCACATCGGACGGCCGCGGAGTCCCGAACCTGTTCCGGTGTCCTGACTGCCCCGCTCAGCCGGGATATTCCGTGCGAGCCTGCCCCGCCCGCACAGTCCGCGCCCACCAATCGATCTGGTCGAGCATGCGCTCCGCCGCGTCGATCGCCGCCCCGTCGGTGGTGGTGCCGTCCTGCGCGAACGCGTGCTTGACGCGGTGGAAGCTCACCGATTCGCGAACCGGCACCATGTGCACCTCGACGACGACCTGCCGGAGTTGCTCGACGGCGCGCAGACCGCCGGACAGCCCGCCGTAGGAGACGAATCCGATCGGTTTGGTGCGCCATTCGTGTTTCACGGTGTCGATCGCGGTCTTGAGGGCAGCGGGATAT
>Ga0233375_1000720_pt1 | contig 16501 bp, 11 predicted proteins | sample ElkDunMinimDraft_10_FD_191539 | JGI IMG/M metagenome (GOLD analysis project Ga0233375, IMG submission 191539) | Fecal eukaryotic communites from dung pellets of Tule Elk in California, USA - Elk Dung E16 | ecosystem: Host-associated > Mammals > Digestive system > Large intestine > Fecal | place... | reverse complement strand
GCGGCGTGTCATGGCGGAAGGTGCGGGTGGCGGCGGGTCCGGCAGACTGGGGGCGATGGCGCAGCGCCGGCAAGGCGCAAGTGCCCGGACGAGGCGCCGCGGGGACCAGCCGGGGGTCTTCGGGGCCGGGGCGGGCCTTAGAATTCCGGGGATGGCCACGCCACCGACCGACTACGAACGCTATCTGCCCTGGCGACGGTGGGTGGAAGCCGGCGCGCTGGCGGCACTGCTGCTGGGCAATGCCGTGGGCAACAGCGTCACTACCTGGATCGAGCTCTCGCGCCACGCGGGCAACGCCGTCCAGCCCTGGGAGCCGGCGGTCTGGGAGGGCAGCAGTGCGCTGGTCTGGGCGGTGCTGATTCCGGTCATCGCCGGCATGGTCGCGCGCTACCCGACCCACTGGCAGAACCTGCCGCAGCGCCTGCCGCTGCACCTGGCCGCCAGCGTGGCGGTGTCGCTGGTGCACGTACTGGCGATGGTCGCCCTGCGCGTCGTCGCCTACCGCTGGCACGGCATGGACTACGACTTCGGACCATGGCCGCGCGAACTGCTGTACGAATACCTCAAGGACGTGCGCTCCTACGCCGCCATCGTGGTGGCGGTGGAGCTGTACCTGCTGCTCCTGCGCCGCCTGCAGGGCCAGGCGCACCTGCTGGACCGCCCGGACGAGGGGCCGCCGGTGGAACCGGTCGAGCGGCCAGAACGCTTCCTGGTGCGCAAGCTGGGACGCGAATTCCTGGTTGCCGCGGCCGACATCGAGTGGCTGCAGGCCTCGGGCAACTACGTCAACCTGCGCGTGCGCGGCCACGACTATCCACTGCGCAGCACGATCACCGCGATCGAAGGCAGGCTCGATCCGTCGCGGTTCCTGCGCGTGCACCGCAGCTATATCGTCAATCTCGCCCAGCTCGCCTCGATCGAGCCGCTGGACAACGGCGACGCGCGGCTGCACCTGAAGGACGGTACGACGCTGCCGGCGAGCCGCAGCTACCGCGGCGGACTGCGCGGCCGCCTGGCCCAGGCCTGATCCGTCAGGACCGGGGCTGGACCGCCGACGGCGGCAGCCAGCGCACGGGCGGCCGGCTCGCCACCACCTCGATGTCGCCGCGCGCGGCATGGAGCGCCGGATCGGCCGCCACGTCGGCGACCGTCGCATCGCCCCGCCAGCCCCACAGTCCGACCCAGGCATCGCGGCCGCCATGCTTGGCCGCGTAGAGCGCGCGGTCGGCCAGCGACAATGCGTCCTGCCAGTCGGCGCCTGCGGTGTCGGGGAAGAAGGGGTGGCTGGCGAAGCCGATCGAGACCGAGAGCGCGTCGCCCGATCCGGGCAGGTCCCCGGTCGCGGATGCCGCGGCGATGCGCAGGCGTTCGGCGACGAGGCTGGCGCCGGCCAGGTCCAGTCCCGCGCAACCGACCAGGAATTCCTCCCCGCCCCAGCGGGCCACCACGTCGCCTGGGCGCGAGCAGGCGCGCAGGCCGTGTGCGACGGCCTTCAGCACCGCGTCCCCGGCAGCATGGCCATGGCGGTCGTTGCGCGTCTTGAAATGGTCGATGTCGATCAGGAACACCACGTTGCGGCGTCCGCCGGCGTCCACGCCCGGTGCCGCGCGCTCCAGCTGCCGCGATGCCGCGCGCCGGTTCAGCAGGCCGGTGAGTCCGTCGACGGTACTCAGGCGGTGGAGGCGGGCGGTGACGCCGCGCTGGTACCAGACGAAGGCGGCCACCAGCAGCGCAAGCGCGCCGACGACCACCAGCGCGGCGTTGCGCAGCCGTCCGGCATGCGCCATCTGCATCGCCTCGATGCGGCGCTCCTCGCGCAGCCGCTGCAGTTCCTCGGTGCTGCGGGTGTCCTGCAGCTTGGCCTGGAGCGAGGCGAGCACGTCCAGCTCGCCGCCCCGCAGGTGGCTCGCCTCCAGCGCCCGCAGTTGCTCGGAAACGGCCAGCGCCGCCTGGTACTGCCCCAGTGCCCCCAGGGCCGCGAGTTGTGCGAGCAGTGCTTCGCGACGTTCGATGGCGAACGCCCCCTGCGGCAGCAGGTCCTGGGCCCGACGCGCCTGGGCGAGGGCCCCGGCCGCGTCGTCATGCCGCAGCGACAGTTGCGACAATCGCAGCAGGGTGGTCGCGGCCCCGGTGGCGTCCTGCAGTGCGCGCTGGCGCTCGGCGATCTCGTCCAGCTCCGCGCGGACCCGGTCCGCATCCCGCGTTGTCGCCACCAGCGCAAGGCGCTCGGCCCGCGCGCGCTGCAGCACCACCTCGTGTCCGCCGGCCCGGGCCAGGCGCTCGGCTTCGGCGAAGGACGCCTGCGCATCGACGGTCCGGCCCATCCGCCGGTAATTGCTGCCGCGGTTGTAGGGCAGCAGCGCGTCGGGCTCGCCGAGCCGCCGCTGCACCTCCGCCGCCCGGGCGTAGTAGGACTCGGCCTGCGGGTAGGCGTCCAGGGCCTCGCTGTGGATGCTCGCCACGTTGCTGAGCATCGCCACCTGCGCCACGTCCGACTCGCTCCGCTTGGCCGCCTCGTAGGCGCGGGCGTAGTACTCCAGCGCCGGACGGATCCGCCCCAGCGTATGCAGGGCCGCGCCCGAATTGGACAGGGCGCGCAGCGTGAACTCCGGCGGCATCGGCTGTTCGGCCAGCAAGTCATCGACCCGGGCCACCGCAGCCTCGGCGACGTCGGCCTGGCCGGCCAGCGCCGCCGATCGGCCCAGGCAGGCCAGCAGCTTGATCCGGACCTCGGTGTCCAGGGCGCTTGCCGCCAGCCCGCGCTCGGCGACGGCCACGGCGGCCGAGGGGTTGGCGTCGCGCAGCTCGAAACAGCGCTGCACCTCGACCTCCCCAGGGGGCGAGGCGAGGGCCCGCGCGCAGCCCGCGGCCAGGACCAGGACCAGGACAAGCAGGAACAGCCGGGCGGAAACGGGCATCGGTGCGGATTCCGGCCGAAGTGGGCCGGCCGCAGCCCCGCGATTCTAGCCCATCGGCCCCGGGGGCGGCTGTGTGGCCTGGCCCGGGATTGGTACAATACAAGGTCGTCTCTCAGCGGTTTTCCCACATGATCGAACTCAATCCCGTGCGCCAGCGCATCGCCGACCTTGCCGGTCGGCTGGATGCGCTGAGGGGGTTTCTTTGACTACGATGCCAGGCGCGAACGGCTCGAAGAAGTAGAGCGCGAACTCGAGAATCCCGACATCTGGAACGACCCCGAGCGTGCGCAGGCGCTGGGTCGCGAACGCTCCATGCTCGACAAGACCGTCAACGGCATCCGCCAGCTGAGCGAAGGCCTGGCAGGCGCGGGCGAACTGCTGGAACTGGCGGAAGGCGAGGACGACGAGGACACCGCGCTGGCGGTCGTCGCCGACGTCGAGGGTTTCCAGAAGGGCGTGGAGCAGCTGGAATTCCAGCGCATGTTCTCCGGGCAGATGGACGGCGCCAACGCCTTCGTCGACATCCAGGCCGGCGCCGGCGGCACCGAGGCCCAGGACTGGGCCGAGATGCTGCTGCGCATGTACCTGCGCTGGTGCGAATCGCGAGGCTGGAAGACCGAGCTGATGGAAGTCAGCGGCGGCGACGTGGCGGGCATCAAGTCGGCCACGCTCCGCGTCGAGGGCGAGTTCGCCTATGGCTGGCTGAAGACCGAAACCGGCGTGCACCGGCTGGTGCGCAAGTCGCCGTTCGATTCGGACAACCGCCGCCACACCAGTTTCACCTCGGTGTTCGTCTCGCCCGAAGTCGACGACAACATCGACATCGAGATCAACCCGGCCGACCTCAGGACCGACGTGTACCGTTCTTCCGGTGCGGGCGGCCAGCACGTCAACAAGACCGAGTCGGCGGTGCGCATCACCCATGTGCCCACGGGCATCGTGGTGGCCTGCCAGACCGGACGCAGCCAGCACCAGAACCGCGACAACGCGATGAAGATGCTGGCGGCGAAGCTCTACGAACTCGAGATCCAGAAACGCAACGCCGAGCGCGACGCGGTGGAGGCGACCAAGTCCGACATCGGCTGGGGCAGCCAGATCCGCAACTACGTGCTCGACCAGAGCCGGATCAAGGACCTGCGCACCGGCATCGAGCGCAGCGACACGCAGAAGGTGCTGGACGGCGATCTCGACGAGTTCGTCGAAGCCAGCCTCAAATCCGGCCTCGAGGCCGGTTCCAAACGCAGCGACGCGGCATGAAGACCGCCACGGCCCGGCAATGAAGCCGGGCCACCCGACGCCGGCGTGCCGGCGCCGGTCCCGGGGCCGGAATGCGGCCCCTGAATTCCCCCGATCCACCGACCACGAATACCGGTTCCCGATCCTCCCCCCCCCCTTGGAGCCACCACAATGACCGATTCACTCCAGCCGCAGGCCGCGCCTGCCGATGAAAACTCCCTGATCGCCGAGCGCCGCGCCAAGCTGGCAGCCCTGCGCGAGCACGGCGTGGCCTATCCCAACGACTTCCGGCGCCACGACTACGCGCAGGACCTCCAGGACGAGTACGCCGACGCCGAGCGCTGGACCGGCGAGGCCCTCGAGGCCACCGGCCGGCGCGTCAGCCTCGCCGGGCGCATGCTCGCCAAGCGCCTGATGGGCAAGGCCGCGTTCGCGCAGATCCAGGACGTCAGCGGCCGCATCCAGCTGTTCCTGCAGTCGGAGACGCTGGGCGCCACCTACGATGCGTTCAAGGCCTGGGACGTGGGCGACATCATCGCCGTGGAAGGCAGCCTCATGCGCACCCGCACCGGCGAGCTGTCGGTCAAGGCCGAGAGCCTGCGCCTGCTGACCAAGTCGCTGCGGCCGCTGCCCGACAAGTGGCACGGCCTGGCCGATGTCGAGCAGCGCTACCGCCAGCGCTACGTCGATCTGGTGGTGACGCCCGAGGCGCGCGAGGTCTTCGTCAAGCGCTCACGGATCATCGCCGCCATCCGGCGCTGGCTCGACGCGCGCCGCTTCCTCGAAGTCGAGACGCCGATGATGCATTACATCGCCGGCGGCGCGGCCGCGCGCCCCTTCGTCACCCATCACAACGCGCTGGACATGGAGCTGTACCTGCGCGTGGCGCCCGAGCTCTACCTCAAGCGCCTGGTGGTCGGCGGCTTCGAGCGGGTCTATGAGATCAACCGCAATTTCCGCAACGAAGGCATCAGCACGCGGCACAATCCCGAGTTCACGATGCTCGAGCTGTACGAGGCCTACGTCGGCTGCGACGAGATCATGGACCTCACCGAGGCGCTGATCCGCGACGTGGCCAAGGAGACGCTCGGCACCACGACCCTGCAGTGGGAAGGCAGCACCATCGACCTGGCCCCGGCGTTCCGGCGCTGGAAGATGGAGGAGGCGGTGCGCGAGCTCAATCCGCACATCAGTCAGGCCGACATCCGCGACCGCGACGCGATGGCCCGCCACTGCGAGGCGCTGGGCATCAAGGTCCATCCGTCCTGGGGCTGGGGCAGGCTGCTGCTGGAAGTCTTCGAGGCCACGGTCGAGGAGAAGCTGATCCAGCCCACTTTCATCACCCACTACCCGGTGGAGGTCTCGCCGCTGGCGCGCGAGTCGGATGTCGAGCCCGGCATCACCGACCGTTTCGAGCTGTTCATCAACAGCAAGGAGATCGCCAACGGCTTCTCCGAGCTCAACGATCCGGAGGACCAGGCCGCGCGCTTCCGCGCGCAGGCCGAGGCCAAGGCCGGAGGCGACGAGGAGGCGATGCACTACGACGCCGACTACATCCGCGCGCTCGAGGTCGGCCTGCCGCCGACCGGCGGCCTGGGCGTGGGCATCGACCGGCTGGTGATGCTGCTCACCAACTCCAACTCGATCCGGGACGTGCTGCTGTTCCCGTACATGCGCCCGGAAACCGGCGGCTGAGTCGACGGCGCCGGGCGCTCACGCAGCGCCCGGCGTTTGCGTCCATACTGGGCGCCGTGGTAGCAGGACGGAGGGATCCGGCGTGGGCACGGGACTTGCTTACAATCCATCCATCGGGCAGCGGTCCGGTCCAACAGGGCAGGGGCCCACGCCCACGGAGCCAGACGTCCCCATGAACATCGTCATCGTCGACGACCAGACTTCGGCCCGCACCATGCTGCGGCACATCCTCGAGGACATCGGGCCTGAGCTCGAGGTGCACGATTTCGGCGATCCCCAGGCCGCGCTGCGCTGGTGCGAGGAGAACCGTCCCGACCTGCTGCTGCTCGACTACCGCATGCCGGTGATCGACGGGCTGGAGTTCGCCCGCCGCTTCCGCAAGCCGCTGCTGCACCGGGATGTGCCGGTGGTGCTGGTGACCGTGGTCGGCGACGAGCCGATCCGTCAGGCCGCGCTCGACGCCGGCGTCATCGATTTCCTGGTCAAACCGGTGCGTCCGCGCGAATTGCGGGCGCGCTGCCGCAATCTGCTGCAGCTGCGGCAGCAGTCCGAGTCGGTCAAGCAGCGCGCGCTGTCGCTGGAACAGCGGCTGCTGTCGAGCATGCACGAGGTCGAGGAGCGCGAGCGCGAAACCCTGAACAGGCTGGCGCGCGCCATCGAATACCGCGATGCCGGCACCAGCGCCAACCTGGCCCGCCTGGCCGCCGTGGCGGGGCTGATCGCCGAACAGCTCGGCCTGTTCGAGGACGAGGTGCGGATGATCGAATTGGCCGCGCCGCTGCACGATATCGGCAAGATCGCCATTCCCGATTCGGTTCTGCTCAAGCCCGGTCCGCTGGACCAGGCGGAACTGGCGGTGATGCGCGAGCATCCCCGCATCGGCCACGAGCTGCTGTCCGGCAGCCAGAACCGTTTCATCCAGCTCAGCGCGGTCATCGCGCTGCGCCACCAGGAGCGTTACGACGGCAGCGGCTATCCCGACGGCCTGGCGGGCGACGAGATCCCGCTGGAAGCGCGCATCGTGGCCGTGGCCGACGTGTTCGACGCGCTGATCTCCAAGCGTCCGTACAAGCCCGCATGGAGCCTGGACGAGGCGCTGGCCTACCTCGGCGAGCAGTCGGGCAGCCTGTTCGACCCGGCCTGCGTCGCGGCCCTGCTCAGGAGTCGCGAGCGGCTCGAGGCGATCTGCCAGCGGTTCGTGGCCGCGCTTCCGCCCTCCGGCGCCTAGGCCCCCTCAGGGGGGGGGGCGCCCGGATCGCCGCCGTGCCAGTTCGTGCCCGGGCGGCCGGTCCATGTCACGCGGCCGTGCGCAGCGACCGGCTGGATCGAATGTGACGCGCAGGGGCAGTTTCTGCCCCTGCGCGCAGCCTGCCTGCCTCAGCTGGCGTCGTCGCGCAGGGCGCGGCGCAGGATCTTGCCGACGTTGGTCTTGGGCAACTCGTCGCGGAATTCGACGTAGCGCGGCTGCTTGTAGCCGGTGAGGTTCTCGCGCGCGTGCGCCTTGACCTGTTCGACCGTGAGCGAGGGGTCCTTCTTCACGATCACCAGCTTGACCGCTTCGCCCGAGCGTTCGTCGGGGACGCCGACCGCGGCCACTTCCAGCACGCCGGGCATCATCGCGATGACATCCTCGATCTCGTTGGGGTACACGTTGAAGCCCGAGACCAGGATCATGTCCTTCTTGCGGTCGACGATGTAGAAGAAGCCCTTCTCGTCCATCTTCGCCATGTCGCCGGTGTGCAGCCAGCCATCGGCGTCGATCGCCGCGGCGGTGTCCTCGGGACGGTTCCAGTAGCCCTTCATCACCTGCGGGCCGCGCACGCACAGTTCGCCCACTTCGCCCACCGGCAGCATGTTGCCGTCCTGGTCCTTGACGCAGCAGTCGGTGGACGGCACCGGCAGGCCGATCGATCCGTTGTAGTCGGCCAGGTTCATCGGGTTGATGCAGGCGGCGGGCGAGGTCTCGGTCAGGCCGTAGGCCTCGAGCAGGGTCACGCCGGTCACCTTCTTCCAGCGCTCCGCCACCGAGCGCTGCACCGCCATGCCGCCGCCCAGCGTCAGGCGCAGGGAGGAAAAATCGATCTCGTCGAAACCGGGCGTGTTGAGCAGTCCGTTGAACAGTGTGTTGACGCCGGTGATGGCGGTGAACTTCTCGCGCTTGAGTTCCTTGACGAAGCCGGGCATGTCGCGCGGGTTGGTGATCAGGATGTTCCTGGCCCCGTACTTCATGAAGACCAGACCGTTCGCGGTGAGCGCGAAGATGTGGTAGAGCGGCAGCGCGGTGACGATGGCTTCCTCGCCCAGGCGCACGTTGGTGCCGATCCAGGCCGAGGCCTGCTGCATGTTGGCCACGAGGTTGCGATGGGTGAGCATCGCGCCCTTGGCCACGCCGGTGGTGCCGCCGGTGTACTGCAGGAAGGCGATGTCGTCGTGGGTGATGGTGATGTCGGGCAGCGCGTGCCTGCTGCCGCGCTTGAGCACCTCGCGGAAACGGATGGCCTGCGGGATGTCGAACTCCGGCACCATCTTCTTGATGTTGCGCAGCACGAAGTTGACGACCGGGCCCTTGGGGAAGCCGAGCAGGTCTCCCAGGCCCGTGGTGATGACCTGCTGCACCGTGGTGTGCGGCAACACCTCCTGCACGGTCCTGGCGAAGTTGTCCAGCACCAGCACCACCGCCGCGCCGGAATCCTCCAGCTGGTGGCGCAGCTCGCGCGGGGTGTACATCGGATTGACGTTGACCACGGTGAGGCCCGCGCGCAGCACGCCGAAGGTGGCGATGGGATACTGCAGGCAGTTGGGCATCATGATCGCGACGCGATCGCCCTTCTTGAGTTTCAGCTCGCCGAGCAGGTAGCCTGCGAACTGGCGGCTGAGTTCGTCGATCTGGGCATAGGTAAGCTCCTTGCCCATGTTGGCGAAGGCGGGACGTTCGCCGAACTGCCGGATCGACTGCTCGAGTACCGCGGGGATCGACTGGAACTCGTCGACATCGATTTCAGCGGGGACCCCCGCAGGATACTGCGCGAGCCACGGGCGTTCGAACGTCATTCATCCCCTCCACAGAACGTTGCGCCGGCATTCTGGGCGATACCGATCAGTATGGAATTGGAGCATAGGGTCCGGGGGCTGGCAAGGCGCGCAGCCACGCGCGTTGCGGGCCGTCGTACAGTAGCGGGCATGGAGCAGAACGTCGGGATCGGCAGCAATGCGGGGCCACGCGGTCGCGGCCTTCGCGCACTGCGCGTCGAGGCCTGGATGCTGGTGCTGCTGATCGCCGCGCTGGCCTCGGCCTGTACGCGCAGCGATCCGGAAGCCGCCTTGCGCGCACGCATGGCCGGGCTCGCCAGCGCCATTGAGGCCGCCGACCCTGCTGCGGTGCAGCAGTTCCTGGCGGTGGACTTCATCGGCAACGACGGACTGGATCGCAACGGGGCGCGCCGTCTGGCGCTGGGCTATCGACTCCGGCACCGCGACATCGGCCTCACCGTCGGCCCGGCCGACGTGCAGATGGCGCCTGGGCACGCCACGGTCCAATGCAAGGTGGTGTTGCGCGGCGGCAGCGGCGGCGCACTACCCGACAACGCGGGCATCTACGACGTGGAATCGGGCTGGCGCCTGGAGAGCGGCGAGTGGATGCTCGTCAGCGCCAGATGGAGGCCGGCGATCTGAGGATGGCCCGTCCCGGTGGCGCTGGCGGAAAACGGCGGCGCATCAGCCGCCTGCGACGAGGCTACCGGCGCGAGGCGCGTTGCCGGAGCACGTAGTGGAGCAGGCCGCCGTGGTGGGTGAGGGCACGCCGTCTGCGCGGCATGCCGCGCGGCGTGCCCGAACGCCCGGCGCGCTGCGCCGGGCGGGGCTTCCGCCACGTGACTGGCAGTGGCTCTTACTGCCGCGATGCCAGCTGCCGGAGCACGTAGTGGAGCAGGCCGCCGTGGCGGGTGAGGAGACGCCGTCTGCGCGGCATGCCGCGCGGCGTGGCCGAACGCCCGGCGCGCTGCGCCGGGCGGGGCTTCCGCCACGTGACTGGCAGTGGCTCTTACTGCCGCGATGCCAGTTGCCGGAGCACGTAGTGGAGCAGGCCGCCGTGGCGGAAGTACTCCACTTCCTTCGGCGTCAGCAGCAGGACGTCCACCTCGATGCGCCGGGACGTGCCGTCGGCCCGCGTGGCCACCACCGTGGCGCTCTTCGCGCGCCCGTCATCCAGGCCCACGATGTCGATCACCTCGGTGCCGTCCAGTCCGTGGGACTGCGCGTTCTCGCCTTCGCGGAACTGCAGGGGCAGCACGCCCATGCCGACCAGGTTGGCGCGGTGGATGCGCTCGAAGCTCTCGGCGATCACCGCGCGGATGCCCAGCAGGTTGGTGCCCTTCGCGGCCCAGTCGCGCGAGGAGCCCGTGCCGTATTCCTTGCCGGCGAACACGACCGTCGGGACGCCCGCCTCCCGATAGCGCATGGCCGCGTCGTAGATCGGCATTTTCTCGCCCGCCGCGCCGCTGCCTGGCGCACCGAAGTACAGGGTGTTGCCGCCTTCCTCTCCGCCGAAGAACAGGTTCTTGATGCGGATGTTGGCGAAGGTGCCCCGTACCATCACGTCGTCGTTGCCGCGACGCGAGCCGTAGCTGTTGAAGTCCGCCGGCTGTACGCCGCGCGACTGCAGGAAGCGTCCGGCCGGGGAGTCCTTCTTGATGTTGCCGGCGGGCGAGATGTGGTCGGTGGTGATCGAATCGCCGAAGATTCCCATCACCCGCGCGCCCTGGATGTCGGCGATGCTGCCCACGTCCATGGTCATGCCATCGAAGTAGGGCGGGTTCTTGATGTAGGTGGAGGCATCGTCCCAGGCATAGAGTTCGCCGTCCGGGGAGTCGATGGTGTTCCAGCGCACGTCGCCCTTGAAGACGTCGGCATAGGTCTGCTTGAACATTTCCGGCCCGATCGTCTGCGCGATGAAGTCGCCGATCTCCTTGTTGCTGGGCCAGATGTCGCGCAGGAACACCGGCTTGCCGTCGCGGTCCTCGCCCAGCGGGTCGGTCGTCAGGTCGATGTCGACCGTGCCGGCGAGCGCATACGCCACCACCAGCGGCGGCGACGCGAGATAGTTCATCTTCACTTCGGAGTGGATACGGCCTTCGAAGTTGCGGTTGCCCGAGAGCACCGAGGTCACCACCAGGTCGCCGGCGGCGATGCCGGCGCTGACGTCCTCGGGCAAGGGGCCGGAGTTGCCGATGCAGGTCGTGCAGCCGTAGCCGACCACGTAGAAGCCCACCTTCTCCAGTTCGCTTAACAGGCCGGCCTTCTCCAGGTAGTCGGTCACCACGCGCGAGCCCGGCCCGAGCGAGGTCTTGACCCAGGGCTTGCGGTCCAGTCCCCGGGCCGCGGCATTGCGCGCGAGCAGTCCGGCGCCGATCATCACCGCCGGGTTGGAGGTGTTGGTGCACGAGGTGATGGCGGCGATGACGACGGCGCCATCCTTCAGGCGGACCGTCCTGCCGTCGAGCTGGATGTCGTGGAAGCCGCGGCTCAACTGCTCGTTGCCCACCGCCGCGCCGCCGCCCTCGGCCACGTAGCGCGCCACATCGGGGTTGCGCATGTCGCGGTTGGCGGTCAGCGCCGGCAGGTTCTCGCGGTAGTTCTGCTTCACATGCTCCAGCAGCACGCGATCCTGCGGGCGGCGTGGGCCGGCCATCGACGGCTTCACCTCGCTCATGTCCAGGTGCAGCACGCTGCTGTACTCGGCCTCCCGCGCGCCGGGTTCGTGCCACAGGCCCTGCGCGCGCGCATAGGCCTCGACCAGCTCGATCTGGCCTTCGTCGCGGCCGGACAGGCGCAGGTAGTTGAGCGATTCCTGGTCGATCGGGAAGATGCCGCAGGTCGCGCCGTACTCCGGCGCCATGTTGCCGATCGTGGCGCGGTCGGCCAGCGGCAGGTGCTGCAGCCCGTCGCCGAAGAACTCCACGAACTTCCCGACCACGCCGTGCTGGCGCAGCATCTGGGTGACGGTCAGCACCAGGTCGGTGGCGGTCGCCCCCTCCGGCAACCTGCCGGTGAGGCGGAAGCCCACCACCTGCGGAATCAGCATCGACGAGGGCTGGCCCAGCATCGCGGCCTCGGCCTCGATCCCGCCCACGCCCCAGCCGAGCACGCCGATGCCGTTGATCATGGTCGTGTGGCTGTCGGTACCGAACACGGTGTCCGGGTAGGCCCAGGTCTGGCCGTCCTTGTCCCCGGTGAAGACCACGCGGGCGAGGTTTTCCAGGTTCACCTGGTGGACGATGCCGGTGTTGGGCGGCACCACCTTGAAGTTGTCGAAGGCCTTCTGTCCCCAGCGCAGGAAGCCGTAGCGCTCGCGGTTGCGCTCGAACTCGATGCGGCCGTTGATGTCGAGCGCATCGGGCCGGCCGAACACATCCACCTGCACGGAATGGTCGATCACCAGTTCCGAGGGGATCAGCGGGTTGATCTGTTCGGGCCGGCCGCCCAGGCGCACCACGGCGTCGCGCATGGCCGCCAGGTCCACCACGCAGGGCACGCCGGTGAAGTCCTGCAGGACGACGCGGGCGGGCATGAACGCGATTTCGATGTCGGGTTCGGCCTTCGGGTCCCAGTTGGCGACGGCCTCGATGTGCTTGGCGAGCACCGCCACGCCGTCCTCGTTGCGCAGCAGGTTCTCCAGCAGGATCTTCATCGAATAGGGCAGGCGATCGACCCCGAAGCGCGCGCCGAGTTTCGGCAAGCTGGCATAGGTCAGGGATCGGCCCCCGACCTGGAGGGTCGCGCGGGTGGAGAACGTGTCGGCCATGGTGCTGCTCCTTTGGCTGATGGCTGCTTTCGGGCCAGTCTACGCCGGTCGCTGTCGCCGCTTCGCGACAGGGAGGGGTGGCGCCGGCCCAGTATGCGCGTGGCGGTATGTGGCTGGAAGTATGTATAATCCATCCATACCGTTTCGTGCATGGAGTCGTGCGATGGAAGCCACAGTCGCCGAGCGCGGCCAGATCACCCTGCCCAAGGCGGTACGCGACGCGCTGGGGCTGACCAAGGGCAGCGTGCTCAAGGTCGAGCTCGACGGCAGCCGCATCATCCTGCGCAAGAGCGTGGACGACGCCATCTCCCGCGTGCGCGGCAAGTTCGCGCTCGATCCGGGCGGCAGGAAGGAAGGATGATCGCGGTCGACGCGCCTGTCCTGGTCGAACTGCTGACCAACGGGCCGCGCGCGGACGCGGTCGAGGCCAGCCTGCGCCACAGCCTGGCGAGCGGGCGCGTCGTGGTGTGCGACGCGGGCCTGGCGCAGCTGTGCGCCTCGCTGCGCAACGGCGCCGACGTGCTGTCCGCGCTCGAGGAGATGGGCGTGCACTTCAATCCGGTCGAGGCCAAGTCGGCCCTGCGCGCCGGGGAAATGGAGCGGCGCCAGCGCCAGCGGGGCGCCGAACCGCGCCCGCTGTCCGATTTCCTGGTCGGCGCGCACGCGCTGCTGCAGTGCGACGGTCTGGTCACCTTCGACACCGCCTTCCATCGCGACTACTTCAAGGGCCTGAAGCTCATCGTCCCCAAGGCCTGACCCTTTTTCACCCGTTTTTCCGGAGAACACCGAACCATGTTGGAAGCCTATCGCCACCACGCCGCCGAACGCGCCGCCCTCGGCATTCCGCCGCTGCCGCTGAGCGCGCAGCAGACGGCCGAACTGATCGAGCTGCTGAAGAATCCTCCGGCCGGCGAGGAGGCCTTCCTCGTCGACCTGCTCAGCCACCGCGTGCCGGCGGGCGTCGATGACGCCGCCAAGGTCAAGGCGTCCTACCTGGCCGCGCTCGCGTTCGGCACCGAAACCAGTCCGCTGATCAGCCGCGAGCGCGCCACCGAGCTGCTGGGCACGATGCTGGGCGGCTACAACGTCGCACCGCTGGTCGATCTGCTCGACGATGCCGTCGTGGGTGCCATCGCCGCCGATGCGCTCAAGACCACCCTGCTGGTGTTCGACGCCTTCCACGACGTGGAGCAGAAGGCCCGCGCCGGCAACGGCAACGCCAGGGCCGTGCTGCAGAGCTGGGCCGACGCGGAATGGTTCACCGGCAAGCCCGAAGTGCCGCAGTCGCTGACCATCACCGTGTTCAAGGTGCCGGGCGAGACCAACACCGACGACCTGTCGCCGGCCCCGGACGCCACCACCCGCCCCGACATCCCGATGCACGCGCTGGCGATGCTGAAGAACAAGCGCGCCGATGCGCCCTTCGTGCCCGAGGAAGACGGCAAGCGCGGCCCGATCCAGGAGATCCTCTCGCTCAAGGACAAGGGCCATCTGGTGGCCTACGTGGGCGACGTGGTCGGCACCGGCTCCAGCCGCAAGTCCGCCACCAATTCGGTGCTGTGGTGGACCGGCGACGACATCCCCTACATTCCGAACAAGCGCGCCGGCGGCGTCTGCCTGGGCAGCAAGATCGCGCCGATCTTCTACAACACCATGGAAGATGCCGGGGCGCTGCCGATCGAGCTCGACGTCTCGCAGATGAACCACGGCGACGTGGTCGAACTGCGTCCGTACGAAGGCAAGGCCATCAAGAACGGCGAAGTCATCGCCGAATTCAAGGTCAAGAGCGAGGTGCTGTTCGATGAAGTGCGCGCCGGCGGCCGCATCCCGCTGATCATCGGCCGTGGCCTGACCGCCAAGGCGCGCGAATCGCTGGGGCTGCCCGCGACCACGCTGTTCCGCCTGCCGGTGCAGCCGGCCGACACCGGCCGCGGCTATTCGCTGGCGCAGAAGATGGTCGGTCGCGCCTGCGGCCTGCCCGAAGGGCAGGGCGTGCGTCCGGGCACCTACTGCGAGCCGAAGATGACCTCGGTCGGTTCCCAGGACACCACCGGCCCGATGACCCGCGACGAGCTCAAGGACCTGGCCTGCCTGGGTTTCTCGGCCGACCTGGTGATGCAGTCGTTCTGTCACACGGCCGCGTATCCGAAGCCGGTCGACGTCAAGACCCACCACACCCTGCCGGAGTTCATCTCCACCCGCGGCGGCATCTCGCTGCGCCCGGGCGATGGCGTGATCCACAGCTGGCTCAACCGCATGCTGCTGCCCGACACCGTCGGCACCGGTGGCGATTCGCACACCCGCTTCCCGGTGGGCATCTCGTTCCCGGCCGGCTCGGGCCTGGTTGCCTTCGCCGCGGCCACCGGCGTGATGCCGCTGGACATGCCCGAATCGGTGCTGGTGCGCTTCAAGGGTGAGATGCAGCCGGGCGTGACCCTACGCGACCTGGTCAACGCGATCCCGTACTACGCCATCAAGCAGGGCCTGCTGACGGTGGCCAAGGCCGGCAAGAAGAACATCTTCTCCGGCCGCATCCTGGAGATCGAAGGCCTGCCGCAGCTGAAGGTCGAGCAGGCGTTCGAGCTGTCGGACGCCTCGGCCGAGCGTTCGGCCGCCGGCTGCACCGTGCGCCTGGACAAGGCGCCGATCATCGAATACCTCACCAGCAACATCACGCTGCTGAAGTGGATGATCGCCGAAGGCTATGCCGATGCCCGTTCGCTGGCGCGCCGCATCGCCAAGATGGAGGCGTGGCTGGCCGATCCGCAGCTGCTGGAACCCGATGCCGATGCCGAGTACGCGGCGGTGATCGAGATCGACCTGGCCGACGTGCACGAGCCGCTGCTGGCCTGCCCGAACGACCCGGACGATGTGAAGTCGCTGTCGGACGTGGCCGGTACCGCGATCGACGAAGTGTTCATCGGTTCGTGCATGACCAACATCGGCCACTTCCGCGCGGCGGCCAAGCTGCTGGAGGGCAAGCGCGACATCCCGACCCGGTTGTGGGTCGCGCCGCCGACCAAGATGGACGCCTCGGAGCTGACCAAGGAAGGCGTGTACGGCACCTTCGGCACCGCCGGTGCGCGCATGGAGATGCCGGGCTGCTCGCTGTGCATGGGCAACCAGGCGCAGGTACGCGAGGGCGCCACGGTCTTCTCCACCTCGACCCGCAACTTCCCCAACCGCCTGGGCCGCAACACCAACGTGTTCCTGGGGTCCGCGGAGCTGGCCGCGATCTGCTCGCGCCTGGGCCGGATTCCGACGAAGGAGGAGTACATGGCGGACATCGGCGTGATCAACGACAGGGGCGCCGAGATCTACCGCTACATGAACTTCGACCAGATCGAGGAATACCGCGGGACGGCCGCGAACGTCGCCGCCTGACCCGGCTGCGGCCGTGGGCGCCCGCCGGGCGTCCCGCGGCCGCGGTCGCATGCGATCCGGGCGCGAGCCCGGATGCCTTCGCTCACCCCAACCCGACCCCGCCGGCGCGCCGGCGGCCGCGTCGGCTTTCCGGATGCACCCGTGATGTCCCGTTTCCGCACGCTGGCCCCGGCCGGCAAGCTCTTCGCCGTCGTCGCCCTGATCGAAGCCGCCACCTGGGCCGGCCTCCTGGCCGGGATGCTGCTCAAGTACGGCACCGGCACCACCGACCTGGGCGTGTGGCTGTTCGGCCGCCTGCATGGCGCGGCCTTCCTGGCCTATGTCGCGGTTGCGGTGGTGGCGGGCGCGCGGCTGCGCTGGCCCATGTGGGCGCTGCTGCTGGCATTGCTGGCAGCGGTGCCGCCGCTGGCGACGCTGCCCCTGGAGCCCTGGTACCGGCGGCGCGGACTGCTGTCCGCGCCATAAGGCT
>Ga0233375_1000717_pt1 | contig 16539 bp, 16 predicted proteins | sample ElkDunMinimDraft_10_FD_191539 | JGI IMG/M metagenome (GOLD analysis project Ga0233375, IMG submission 191539) | Fecal eukaryotic communites from dung pellets of Tule Elk in California, USA - Elk Dung E16 | ecosystem: Host-associated > Mammals > Digestive system > Large intestine > Fecal | place... | reverse complement strand
CGCCCGGTGCCCCACGTCACGCGCGGTGGACCAGTCGCGCCGGAAGTGCCGCCCCTCCACCAGCACGTCGGTGGAGGCGACCACCCGGCCGTCGGCGGCCCGCACCACGGCGGCGTCGTCACCCGGGCCGAGCAGACAGTTGACACCGGTCTGCCCCCGGGCGGTGACCCGGGCGATCAGGCCGAACTCGCCGGTCGTCGTGATGCTCATGCCTGCTCGCTCATCGCAGCTCCTTGACCACCGATACGGATCACACCTGGTGCGTAAGGTAGTTTCACCCTCTAGCCGCCCGGGCGGCGGACGGGAGTCGGATCATGGTTCAGGCGTACATCCTCATCCAGACCGAAGTCGGCAAGGCCCGTGAGGTCGCCGGCGAGATCGCCGAACTCCCTGGAATCGTCCGGGTGGACGCAGTCACCGGGCCGTACGACGTGGTGGTGCTGACCGAAGCCCGCACCGTCGACGAGCTCGGCAACCTGATCGTCAGCAAGGTGCAGTTGGTGCCCGGCATCACTCGCACACTCACATGTTCGGTGGTGCGCCTGTAAGTGGACCAGAACAACTCTCCAATCGACGAGAACAGCCCGGGCGAGTCGCGAAAATCCCCCGCGGAGTCCCCGGCCACCGACCGCGGCACCCGCCAGGCGGCACTGATCGCGACGCTGATCGCACTGCCGGTGACGGTGGCCGTGGCGGTCTTCGCCTTCGTGCAGCTGCGCCCCGACACCCCGGAGCCGGCACCCGCGCCCACCACCGCGGCCCCGCAGGCTGCCTCCACCGTGCCGGTGGAGATCGCCGCACCGGAGCTGACCGAACGGCAGGCCGTCGTCTGCCGGGCGTTGCTGTCGCAGCTGCCGCCCCAGATCCAGGACCTCCCGCAGCGACCGGTCAGTGCCGGAGCCGAGCAGAACGCCGCCTACGGCGACCCGGCGCTCACCGTCGCCTGCGGCGTGACACCGGTCGACGTGCCGCCCCTTGACGACGTCTACCTCGTCAACCGGGTCTGCTGGTACGGCAGCACCGACGCCGACGGCACCCGGCTGACCACCCTGGACCGGGAGGTTCCGGTGCAGGTCTGGGTCCCGGCCACCTACGGCAGCGCATTGCAGCGGGTCAGCGGCATCTCGGAGACCATCATCGAGACGGTCCCCTCCGGCGGCAACCCGCCGCAGGGCTGCACGGGCTGACAAACACGAACGAAGCCGTGCCCCGGTCCGGGGCACGGCTTCGTTTCGTCATCCTGCACGTGGCGACGGTCAGCGCGGCCCCACACCGTTGGTCAGGGCCAGCCGGATCAGCCGGTCGACGAGCTTCGGGTACTCGAGCCCCGAGGCGGCCCACATCCGGGGGAACATCGACGTCGGCGTGAAGCCCGGCATCGTGTTGATCTCGTTGAGGTAGACCTGCAGGTCGGGGGTGACGAAGAAGTCGGCCCGCGCCAGCCCGGCGCAGTCGAGCGCGGCGAAGGCCCGCGCGGCGTACTGCTGCACCCGTGCGGTGACCTCCGCCGGCAGGCCGGCCGGGATGTCGTACTCGCAGGCGTCGTCGAGGTACTTCGCCTCGAAGTCGTAGAAGTCGTGGTCGGTGACGACCCGCACCTCGGCAAGCACCGAGGCCTCCGGCGCGCCGCCGGCCTCGCCCTCCAGCACGCCGCACTCGATCTCGCGGCCCACGATCGCCGCCTCGACGAGCACCTTCGGGTCGATCTCGCGGGCGGTGGCGACAGCGGCGTCCAGATCCGCCCAGTCGGTGACCCTGGTGATGCCGAAGGAGGAGCCGGCCCGGGACGGCTTGACGAAGACCGGCAGCCCCAGCCGCTCCTTCTCCGCCTCGCTGAGCGTGACCCCGTTGCGCAGCACCGCGTACGGACCGACGGGGATGCCCTCGAGCGCGCAGAGCTTCTTGGTGAACTCCTTGTCCATCGCCGCCGCGGAGGCGAAGACACCGGAGCCGACGTACGGGATGCCACTCATCTCCAGCAGGCCCTGGATGGTGCCGTCCTCGCCGTAGGCGCCGTGCAGCACCGGGAAGACCACGTCGACGCCGGCGAGGGCGCGCGGGCCCTCGCCGGCGTCCAGGACCATCAGGCCGTTGCCGGTCGGATCGGCGGGGAGCACCACGGCGTTGCCACTGCCGGCCGTGATCTCCGGCAGCCGCCGGTCGGCGATGGCGAGGTGCCCGGCCGCGTCGTCGGCGAGTACCCACTGGCCGGCGCGGGTGATGCCGACCGGCACCACCTCGAACTCGTCCGGGTCCAGGGCGGCGAGCAGCGATCCCGCGCTGACGCAGGAGATGCCGTGCTCGGGGCTGCGCCCGCCGAAGACCACCGCCACGCGGGTCTTGCCTGAGCTGGTCACAGAGTCACCTTTCATCGCGGCTTCGTCACCAGAAGCGGAGCGGAGACCCCGGACGGCGCCGGATTTTGCCGCCCCGGTGTCCGATTGGCCCGCTCACCGGGGAGACCCTACTCTGCGTGGCCGCCGTACGGGTCCGAGCCCGGCACCCTGCGGTATAGCCCAACAACGAGTAGACAAACCGGATACCTACCGCTACGGGGACCTTGCCAACCCGCTCTCAGCGGCTCGCGTCGAGGGCGGCGCGGAGGTCGGCGACGAGGTCGGCGGTGTCCTCCACCCCGCAGGAGAGGCGGACGAAACCCGGCGGGGTGTCGTCGCCCCACTGCTCCCGCCGGTCGGCGCTGGTGTGCACCCCGCCGAAGGAGGTGGCGGCGGCGATCAACCGGGACGCGCCGAGGAAACGCCCGACCCGCTCGGCGCTGCCGAGGTCGAAGGAGACGATGCCCGGGATGCGGCGCATCTGCTGCGCGGCGACGGCGTACGACGGGTCGCCCGGCAGGCCGGGCCAGCGCAGCCCGGACAGATCCGGGCGCTGTGCCAGCGCGGCGGCGACGGCGGCGGCGTTGGCGCTCTGCCGGGCCAGCCGCAGGTCCATGGTGGCCAGTGAGCGGTGCGCCAGCCAGGAGTCGAAGGCACCCGGGATCGCGCCGCCGAGGGTCCGCCAGCTGGTGAGGCGCTCCAGCAGCACGGTGTCACGGGTCGCCACATAGCCCAGGAGCAGGTCGGCGTGGCCGGTCAGCGCCTTGGTCCCGGAGGCGACCACCAGATCCGCGCCGAGCTCCAGCGGGCGCTGCCCGAGCGGCGTGGCGGTGGTGTTGTCGACCGCCACCAGCGCCCCGGCGGCGTGTGCCCGCTGCGCCACCGCCGCGATGTCGGCCACGTCCAGCCCGGGGTTGCTCGGGGTCTCCAGCAGCACCAGCCGCACCCCCTCGAAGGAGGGGTACGGCCCGGCGGTGGGCACGAAGTGGACGGTCACGCCAAGCTCGGCGAGGGTGCCGGTGGCCAGCGAGCGCAGCGGGTAGTAGCCGTCGGCGGGCAGCAGCGCGGTGTCGCCGGGGCGCAGCACGGTCAGCAGGGCCCCGCTGATCGCGGCCATTCCGCTGGCGAAGACGCGGCAGTCGCCGCCCTCCAGCGAGCCGATCGCCTCCTCCAGCAGCCGGCGGGTCGGGTTGTCGGGGCGGCCGTAGCCGTTCGCCGCCGCCCGCGGGCCCTCGACCGGGTCGAGGTGGTAGGTGGCGGCGAGGACCGGACCGGGCAGGAACGGCTCACCGGGTACCGCGTCGGGCAGTCCCGCGTGGACGCAGCGGGTCCCGTCGCCGTACTCCGGTCGGGTGCCGGGCATCGTCACTCCGGTTTCGTGGTGCGGCTCATCAGCAGCGTCATCGCCGTCTTCGGGTCGGCGCCCTCGTGGCAGACCCGCTCGACCTGTTCGATGATCGGCATCTCCACGCCGTGGGCCCGGGCCAGGTCGCGGATGGCGAGGCAGCTCTTGACGCCCTCGGCGGTCTGCCGGGTGGCGATCTGCGCCTGTGCCAGGCTCTCCCCGCGGCCCAGGTGCTCACCGAAGGTGCGGTTGCGGGCCATCGGCGAGGAGCAGCTGGCGACGAGGTCACCGAGCCCGGCGAGACCGGCGAAGGTGAGCGGGTCCGCGCCGAGCGCCACCCCGAGGCGGGAGGTTTCGGCCAGGCCGCGCGTGATCAGCATGGCGCGGGTGTTGTCGCCGAGCCCCATCGCCACCGCCATGCCGTACGCCAAGGCGATGACGTTCTTGACGGCGCCGCCCAGCTCGCAGCCGATGACGTCGTCATTGGTGTACGGCCGGAAGTAGCCGGTGGTGATCGACTTCTGGACCAGGGTGGCGCGTTCCAGATCCGAGCAGGCGACAACGGTCGCCGCCGGCTGCTCGGCGGCGATCTCCGGTGCGAGATTCGGCCCGGAGACCACCACGACCCGGTCGGCGGGGACCCCGGCGGTCTCCATGATCACTTCGCTCATCCGCTTGGTGGTGCCGAGCTCGATCCCCTTCATCAGCGACACCAGCGTGGCGTCGGCGTCGATGTGGGCGCGCCACTCGGCGAGGTTGCCGCGCAACGTCTGCGACGGCACCGCGAGCACCACCATGTCGGCGCCGGCGACCGCCTTCACGGCGTCCCCGGTGGCGGTGATCTGCTCCGGCAGCGTGATCCCCGGCAGGTACTCCGGGTTGCCACGCCCACCGCGGATCGCCTCGGCGACCTCCTCACGGCGCGCCCAGACCACCACGTCCCGGCCGGCGTCGGCCAGCACCTTGGCGAAGGCGCAGCCCCACGAACCGGCGCCGAGGACCGCGACGTGTCCGCTCATGCCGTACCTCCCTGCGGTTGACCGACCTCACCACGCGGATCTTCGCGCGGCCTTTCCCACAACGGTGGCGGGGTCTCCCCGCGGATCTCGGCGAGCAGGTCCCGGACGGCAAGCATGATCTGGTCGGTCATCTCCTCGAGCACCTCGCGGGTCGGCTGAGCACCGGCCCAGCGGCTGAGGTCGACGGGTGCGCCGGCGGCGACGGTGACCGGGCGGCGCGGACGCAGGTTCACGCCGCCGCCACGCGGGTCGGCCATCAGCTGCGGCCCCCACATCGCCAGCGGGATGACCGGGGCGCCGGTGGCCAGCGCCAGCCGGGCCGCGCCGGTCTTGCCGCGCATCGGCCAGAGCTGCGGCTCCTTGGTGATCGTGCCCTCCGGATAAATGATCACCGCGCCGCCGGCGTCGAGTGCGGCGATCAACCGGTCGAGGGAACGGGCCGCCTCGACCGAGCCGCGCTCGACCGGGATCTGCTGGACCTTGTGCAGGATCGCGCCCATCAACGGGATCCTGAACAGGGATGCCTTCGCCAGGTACTGCGGCCAGCGCCCGTTGTCGTAGATGAAGTGGGCCGACACGATCGGGTCGGTGGGCGCGAGGTGATTGGGCACGATGATGATGCCGCCCTCACGGGCCAGCTCCTCGGCCCCCAGCCACGTCCGCCGGGTCCAGACGGTGACCACCGGTTTGATCAGCACGACCGCGAACCGGCGCCAGAACCCCAGCTTCCGCCGTCCCACGTCACCCCCCGTGTCCCGTGCCGCCATCGCCGGCCGGCTGCCGTCTGCGTGCCGGCTGCCGTCGCCGGACGGCTTTCGTTTGTGTACTGGCAGTGTCACTGCCACGAAATCATGCCCGTTGCGATGCGTTCCGGCTAGCGCGGGTCTGTCCAGGGCCGCCCTGTGACCGCGCGCACCCCGACCCGGCTGGCAGGATCATGGGGTGCGCGAACCGAGCTGGACCCTGCTGATGCCGGTCAAGCGCCTCACCGTGGCCAAGAGCCGGTTGCGGGGCGCGCTGGACGGGGTGCCCCACGAGAAGCTGGCCCTGGCGCTGGCCCGGGACACCGTGGCCGCGGCGCTGCTCACCCCCGGGGTCGACGAGGTCTGGGTGATCACCGACGACGACCGGGTCGCGCACTCCCTCGGGCCGGCGGGGGCCCGGATCGTCGACGACACCCCGGACCAGGGACTCAACCCGGCCCTGCGGCACGGTGCCGCACTCGCCGGCGGTCGCCCGGTCGCCGTCCTCACCGCCGACCTGCCCGCGCTGCGCCCGGAGGAGCTCGCCGACGCGCTCGGCCAGGCGGCCGGCGCCGACACCCGGCGGTACGCCGCCGACGCCCTCGGCACCGGCACCGTGCTGCTCACCGCGGCGGCGGGTACGCCGCTGCAGCCCCGGTTCGGTCCCGGCTCCGCCGAGGCCCACGCCGCTACCGGCGCGCTGCCGCTGACCGGGGCGTGGCCGAGCCTGCGCCGTGACGTGGACACCCCGGCGGACCTCGCCGCCGCCGCCCGGCTGGGGCTCGGCGCGCACACCGCCGAACTGCTGCGCGCCGCCCCACCCGTACGCGCCGGCGGCTGAGCCGCGGACCTGCCGCACCGCCGGGCCATGCAACCGCCGAGGGCGCAGCCACGGATCCGCCGCACGGCCCCGCCACCCAATCGTCGGCGGCCACGGCCCGTGCCGGGTGTACGGTGCTGGTCATGCAGGGCACGGTGGCGACCTTCGACGCGCAGACCCGGTGCGGCACGCTGCTGCTCGACGACGGCACCGAGGTGTCCTACCCGGCTGCGGCGTTCGACGCGTCGGGGCTGCGCCTGCTGCGGCTCGGTCAGCGGCTCACGGTCGAGCGCGACGCCGACGGGTCGGTGCTGCGCCTGACCATGCCCGGCCTGCACTGAGCAGCCGCAGCACCCACTGATCACCGGCAGGGGGCGCGCCGTTCACCCGGGCGCGTGATGATGGACGGGTGGACACCGAACAGGCCAGCGCCGCACGCCCCGCCGAGCCGCCGCCGGCGACCCGGTCCGGCGACGAGCCGCTGCCACCGGACCGTTTCCTCAACCGCGAGCTCTCCTGGCTCGACTTCAACGCCCGCGTCCTCGCCCTGGCCGAGGATCCCCGCTTCCCGCTGCTGGAACGGGTCAAGTTCCTGGCGATCTTCGCCGGCAATCTGGACGAGTTCTACATGGTCCGCGTCGCCGGGCTGAAACGACGGCTGCAGGCCGGGCTGCCGCTGCGCGGCGGGGACCGGATGCCGCTGCGCACCCAGCTGGAACGGGTCACCGCGCGCGCCGCCGAGCTGGTCGAGCGGCACGCCCGCTGCTTCGCCGAGGAGATCCTGCCGGCGCTGGCGGCCGAGGAGATCCACCTGATCCGCTGGGACGAGGTGGCGCCACGGGAACGGCAGCGGCTGGGCGACTACTTCCGGGACCAGATCTTTCCGGTGCTCACCCCGCTCGCCGTCGACCCGGCGCACCCCTTCCCCTACATCTCCGGGCGGTCGCTGAACCTCGCGGTGGCGGTGCGCGACCCCGACGACGGCCCGGAACTCTTCGCCCGGGTCAAGGTGCCGGACAACGTCCCCCGCTTCGTACGGATCGACCCGGGCGCGCCCGGCCTGCGCTTCCTGCCCGTGGAGGACCTGATCGCCAGCCACCTGGGGCAGCTCTTCCCCGGGATGCGCATCGTCGACTGCCACCCGTTCCGGGTCACCCGCAACGCCGACGTCGAGGTCGACGAGGACCGCGACGAGGACCTGCTGCAGGCCCTGGAACGGCAGCTGGCCCGGCGCCGCTTCGGCCCGGCCGTACGGCTGGAGGCCGCCGCCTCGATGTCGGCGCGGATGCTGGACCTGATCGTGCGGGAGCTGGACATGGACGACCAGGACGTCCAGCGGGTCCCCGGCCTGCTGGACCTCTCGGCGCTCTGGCGGCTGCACGACGAGTGCGACCGGCCCGACCTCAAGGACCCGCCGTTCGTGCCGGCCAGCCACCCCCGGCTGGTCGAGGGCGAGGTCCCCCGCAGCGTCTTCGCGACCCTGCGCGACGGGGACGTCCTCGTGCACCATCCGTACCACTCCTTCGCCACCAGCGTGCAGCGCTTCATCGAGCAGGCCGCCGCCGATCCGCAGGTGCTGGCCATCAAGCAGACGCTCTACCGCACCAGCGGCGACTCGCCGATCGTCGACGCCCTCATCGACGCGGCGGCGGCCGGCAAGCAGGTGGTGGTGCTGGTGGAGGTGAAGGCCCGCTTCGACGAGGTCGCCAACATCGGCTGGGCGCGCATGCTGGAACGAGCCGGCTGCCACGTCGTGTACGGCATGGTCGGCCTGAAGACGCACACCAAGACCGCGCTGGTGGTGCGCCAGGAAGGCGGGGGGATCCGCCGCTACTGCCACATCGGCACGGGCAACTACCACCCGAAGACCGCCCGGCTCTACGAGGACCTCGGCCTGCTCACCGCCGATCCGGAGGTCGGCGCGGATCTGACCGACCTGTTCAACGTTCTGACGGGCTACAGCCGGCAGACGGCGTACCGGCGGTTGCTGGTGGCGCCGCGGGGCGTGCGCAGCGGGCTGGTCGCCCGCATCGAGGAACAGACCGAACGGGCCCGCGCCGGGGCGGCGGCCCTGGTGCAGTTCAAGGTGAACGCCCTGGTCGACGAGGGGGTCGTCGACGCCCTCTACCGGGCGTCGCGGGCCGGGGTGCGGGTGGACCTGCTGGTCCGCGGGATGTGCACGCTGCGGCCGGGCGTACCGGGGTTGTCCGAGCGGATCCGGGTGCGCTCGGTGCTGGGCCGCTTCCTGGAACACTCGCGCATCTTCCGCTTCGGCCCCGGCGCCGACGCCGAGATCTGGATCGGCTCGGCCGATCTGATGCACCGCAACCTGGACCGGCGGGTGGAGGCACTGGTACGCGTCACCGACGCCACCGCCCGCCAGGATCTGCTGTCGTTGCTGGACACGTCGCTCGGCGATGGCGTGGAGGCGTTCGAACTGGCTGCCGACGGCTCCTGGCACCGGCTCACCGACACCGCCGCGCACCCTCGGCAGGAGCTGCACGCCCTGCTGCTGGAGCGGGTGGGCGGCGAACGGGGGAGCTGACCCGCGACGGTGGGCCCGGCCACTACGCTGACCTGGTGATCGCGTTCCGACGGGGCTCCCGGTCCGCCGTGACCCCGCCCGCGGTCCGCGCCGCCGGCGGGGTGGTGTGGCGACCGGGCGCGACCGGCGTCGAGATCTGCCTGGTCCACCGGCCGCGGCGGGACGACTGGTCGCTGCCGAAGGGCAGGTGCGAGGCGGGCGAGCCGGCGCTGCTGGCCGCGATCCGCGAGGTCGCCGAGGAGGCCGACGTGCGGGCCGTGCCGCAGCTGCGGCTGCCTTCGGCGCGTTACCTCAGCGACGGGCTGCCCAAGACGGTCGACTACTGGTCGCTGCGCGCGGTCGGCAGCGGCGGTTTCCAGCCCGGCGAGGTCGACGGGATCCGCTGGATGCCGGTCTCCGCCGCGCTGGCGATGGTCACCTATCCCCGGGACCGCGAGGTGATCCGGGCCTTCACGGCCGCACCGGTGGTGACCTGCACGGTCGCGCTGGTGCGGCACGCCGACGCCGGGCGACGCGGCACCTGGTCCGGTCCGGACAGCGCCCGTCCGCTGACCGGGCGGGGCGTCACCGAGGCCGGCCGGCTGGCGCGGCTGGCGGCGGCGATCGAGCCGCGGCTGCTGCTGAGCGCGTCGGCGCGGCGCTGCGTACAGACTCTGGCGCCGCTGGCCGAGCTGCTCGACCTGCCGGTGCGGGTACAGGGCGACTTCGACGAGCCGGCGCCCGGACAGGACCGGGACGAGAAGGCGCTGGCCGCGGCGGACCGGCTGGTGGAGATCGCCGAACAGTCGGTGCCGGCCGTGGTCTGCGGTCAGGGGCGGGTGCTGCCGCAGACCCTGGCCTGTCTCGCCGGCCGCGACGGCGATTTCCGCACCGCCAAAGGGGGCGGCTGGCTGCTCGCCTTCGCCGGACCGCGCCTGGTCGCGGCAGACCGGCTCTGACGCCGCCGGCCGGGCACATCCGGCCCCCGCTCCGGCGGGTTCAACGACGAAGGGCGCCCACCGCGACGGTGGACGCCCCTGGCCGCGAGCTGATTCAGCGTCGTGCGGTCTTCTTCGCCGGCGCCTTCTTGGCGGCCGTCGACTTCGCCGCGGTGGTCTTCTTGGCGGGCGCCTTCTTGGCCGCCGTGGACTTCGCGGCCGTGGACTTCGTCGCGGCCGACGTCGCCGTGGTCTTCTTCGCGGCGGCCTTGGCCGTCGTCGACTTCGTGGTGGCCTTCTTCGCCGGCGCGGACTTCGCGGTCGACTTGGTCGCCGGTGCGGTCTTCCTGGCGGTGGTGGCCTTGGCCGTTGCCGCCTTCTTCGCCGGGGCGGCGGCCTTGGGCGCCTTGCCGCTGGCAACCATCTCCTTGAACACCGAGCCCGGACGGAATGTCGGCACGGATGTCTTCTTGACCTTCACCGCCTCTCCGGTACGCGGGTTGCGGGCTGTTCGGGCGGCCCGGGCACGCTTCTCGAAGGCTCCGAAACCGGTGATGGCCACCCGTTCGCCCTTGGTTACCGCTCCTTGGATTTCGGCGAGGACCGCGTCGAGCGCCGCCGTCGCCGTCTTCCGGTCCCCGAGGCGGACGGTGAGCGCCTCGATGAGCTCGGCCTTGTTCACGACTTCCTCCCGATTGTGCAATGGACTCGACGCGAGTCATTCTGCGCGCACGGTATGCCCGGTAGTACCGAGACACAAACATCTACCGGAAAAATGGCCTTGTGTCCCAAGGAAAATCGCCCCCACCGGCTTGCACCGGTGGGGGCGAATTGTCCGCCAGGCAGGCGGATCGGCGGTCAGCGGTCAGCCGACGACCGGCAGGAACGACGGCCGGGTCGCCTCGAACGCCGTGATCGCCTCCTCGTGGCGGAGGGTGAGTCCAATGTCGTCCAGGCCCTCCATCAGCCGCCACCGGCTGAAGTCGTCCAGCGGGAACGACCAGGCGTCGGCGCCGACGCGCACCTGGCGGGCGTCCAGGTCGACGGTCACCTCGGTGTGCGGGTCGGCCTCGATGCGCCGCCACAGCTCCTCGACCACCGGCGATTCCAGCTCGACCGGCAGCAGCCCTTCCTTGAGCGAGTTGCCGCGGAAGATGTCGCCGAAGCGGGGCGAGATGACGGCCCGGAACCCGAAGTCGCGCAGCGCCCAGACCGCGTGCTCCCGGGAGGAACCGGTGCCGAAGTCCGGTCCGGCGACGAGAATCGACGCGCCGGAATAGACGGGGTGGTTGAGAACGAAGTCCTCGTCCTCACGCCAGCGACTGAACAGGCCGTCTTCGAAACCGGTCTTGGTCACCCTTTTGAGGTACTCCGCCGGCACGATCTGGTCGGTGTCCACATTCGAGCGCCGCAGCGGAGCGGCGATCCCGGTGTGCGTGGTGAACTTCTGCATCAGTGGTTGCCCTTCACAGATCTGCGGGAGCGGCCAGCCGGCCGAGCACGGCGGTGGCGGCGGCGACCGGGGGCGAGACCAGGTGGGTACGCGCGCCCCGCCCCTGCCGGCCCTCGAAGTTGCGGTTGGAGGTGGAGGCGGACCGCTGCCCCGGCTGGAGGTTGTCCGGGTTCATGCCCAGACACATCGAGCAGCCGGCGAAGCGCCACTCCGCCCCCGCCTCGGTGAAGAGCTCGTGGAGCCCTTCGGCCTCGGCTGCGGCGCGAACGGCCTCCGAGCCGGGCACGACCAGCATGCGTACGCCGTCGGCGACCTTGCGGCCCCGCAGCACGTCCGCGGCGGCGCGGAGGTCCTCGAGGCGGCCGTTGGTGCAGGATCCGACGAAGACCACGTCGATGTCGATGGAGTTCATCGGGGTGCCGGCGGCGAGGTCCATGTACTCCAGCGCGCGGCGCGCGCCGACCTGCTCGGACTCGTCGCTGAAGTCCTCCGGCGCCGGCACGACGCCGTTGAGCGGCGCGCCCTGGCCCGGGTTGGTGCCCCAGGTGACGAAGGGGGTGACCTTGCTCGCGTCGAGGGTCACCTCGGTGTCGAAGACCGCGTCGGCGTCGGTGTGCAGCGTGCGCCAGTACTCCAGGGCGGCGTCCCAGTCGGCGCCCTTCGGCGCGTGCGGGCGGTCCTTGAGGTACGCGAAGGTGGTCTCGTCCGGCGCGATCATGCCGGCCTTGGCGCCCCACTCGATGGACATGTTCGCGATCGTCATGCGCCCCTCCATCGAGAGGTCGCGGATCGCCTCGCCGCGGTACTCGACGATGTGGCCGCGGCCGCCGCCGGTGCCGACCTGGGTGATCAGGGCCAGCACCAGGTCCTTGGCGGTGACGCCGGGGGCGAGCTTGCCGATGACGTTGACCGCCATGGTCTTCGGCTTGGCCTGGGGCAGCGTCTGGGTGGCGAGCACGTGCTCGACCTCGCTGGTGCCGATGCCGAAGGCGATCGCGCCGAAGGCGCCGTGGGTGGCGGTGTGGGAGTCACCGCAGACGATCGTCAGGCCGGGCTGGGTGAGTCCGAGCTGCGGGCCGATGACGTGCACGATGCCCTGGTTGGCGTCGCCGAGCGGCAGCAGCTTGACGCCGAACTCGGCGCAGTTGCGGCGCAGCGTCTCGATCTGCGTACGCGAGATCGGGTCGGCGATCGTGAGCAGGTCGCCGCGTCGCTTGCTGAACTCGGGGTTCGCGTACCCGGTCGGGGTGTTGTGGTCTTCGGTCGCGAGGGTGAGGTCGGTACGACGCACCGGGCGCCCCGCCATCCGCAGGCCGTCGTAGGCCTGCGGGCTGGTCACTTCGTGGAGCAGGTGCAGGTCGATGTAGAGAAGATCCGGTTCACCCTCCGCGGATCGCACCGTATGGGCATCCCAGACCTTTTCGGCCAGGGTCCTCGGCTTGGTTGGCTGCGGAGTGACTCCCACCATCTGGACATCCTAAATTCTGGGAGGTATGTTTCGGCTTGTGGGACACAGTATGAGCGGTGTCGGCGTTCTCGACAAGGCGGTTGTCATTTTGGCCGCATGTGTCGACGGCGCCAGCCTTGCCGAACTAGTCGAACGAACCAAACTCCCCCGGGCGACCGCGCACCGGTTGGCGCAGGCCTTGGAGATTCACCGGATGCTCGTCCGGGACAGCCAGGGACGCTGGCGCCCCGGGCCGCGCCTCGGTGAGCTGGCCAACTCCGCCCCGGACGTGCTGCTGACGGCGGCCGAGCCGCTGCTGGCCGCGCTGCGGGACGCGACCGGGGAGAGCGCCCAGCTCTACCTGCGCCGCGCCGACGAGCGGATCTGCGTGGCCGCCGCCGAACGGGCAAGTGGGCTGCGGGACACCGTCCCGGTCGGGGCCGTGCTCCCGATGACGGCCGGCTCCGCGGCCCAGGTGCTGCTCGCCTGGGAACCGCCGGAGGCGGTGATGCCGCTGCTGCCCCGCTGCAAGTTCACCGGGCGCGCCCTGGCCGAGGTACGGCGGCGCGGCTGGGCGCAGAGCGTGGCCGAACGGGAAGCGGGAGTGGCCAGCGTCTCGGCGCCGATCCGTGACCGCACCGGGCGGGTGATCGCCTCGATCAGCGTCTCCGGCCCGATAGAGCGCCTCGGCCGGCGTCCCGGCGAGCGCCACGCGATGGCGGTCATCCGGGCCGGGCAACGGCTCAGTGGGCTGTAGGAGCGAGGACCCCCGAAAACGAACCGGCCCGCCACGGAGGTGGCGGGCCGGTTCTCAATCTGTAGCCCCGACCGGATTCGAACCGGCGCTACCGCCTTGAGAGGGCGGCGTCCTAGGCCGCTAGACGACGGGGCCAGAACTTTTCCTTCGTCACCCTTCCGGGTGACGCTGCTGAACTTTACCAGAGATCTTTTCCGTCCCCCCGAGGGGGTCGCGGCGGTGCTCTCCAGCAAAAACCAGCGACCGATGTCCCTTGCGGAACATCGGCAGCTGGGGTACCAGGACTCGAACCTAGACTAACTGAACCAGAATCAGTTGGGCTGCCAATTACCCCATACCCCATTGGCGCCTTGCGGCGTCGGAAAAGAACATTACTCCACCCGGCACCGCTGCGCCAAACCGACCCGGACAACCCGCTCTGACCTGGGGTTTTACCTCGCCGCCGACCGTCACGGCCGACGGCGGGGACTCAGCTAGAGCGCGACAACCGGGTTGATCAGTTCGCCGATGCCGTCGATGCGCACGGTGACGATATCCCCGTCCGCCAGCGGGCTAACCCCCGCCGGCGTGCCGGTCAGCACCACGTCACCGGGGAGCAGCGTCATCACGTGTGAGACGTACGACACCAACGCCGGCACGTCGAAGACCATGTCCCGGGTCCGGCCGAGCTGGCGCACCTCCATCTCCTCCGGGTTGCGCCCCACCTCGCAGCGGACCTCCAGGTCCCGCACGTCCAGCCCGGTGGAGATCCATGGGCCGATCGGGCAGAACGAGTCGAACCCCTTGGCGCGGGTCCACTGACCATCGGAGCGCTGCAGGTCCCGGGCGGTCACGTCATTGGCGCAGGTGTAGCCGAAGATCGCCTTTTCGGCGGCGGCCCGGTCGGCCCGGCGGGCACCGGGCGGCCCGATCACCACGGCCAGCTCCGCCTCGTGCTCCACCTGCTTGGAGAAGATCGGCAGCCGGATCGCGTCCCGCGGCCCGATCACCGACGTCGAGGGCTTGAGGAAGAGCAGCGGCTCGGCCGGCACCTCGGCACCGTGCTCGGCGGCGTGCTCGGCGTAGTTACGCCCGACACAAACCACCTTGCTGGGCAGAATCGGCGAGAGCAGCCGTACGTCCGACAGCGCCCAGCGGGCACCGGTGAAGCGGATCTCGCCGAACGGATGGCCGTCGATCTCGGCGACGGTCAGACCCGCCGCCGCACCCCCCGGCTCCCCCTCGACGACCCCGAACGACATTCCCTTGGCATGAGCAAAACGAGCGATACGCACAGTGCCAATCTAGTCTCACCCGCCGCTCGGGCACGGGCTGCCGCACTGGCGCGGAGACCAGCGTCGCAGCCGGCGCCGGTTTGCGGGCTTTCCGCCCCCGGGGCCCGGCGGCTTCTCTAGCCTCGGTGCCGGAGGTTCCTCGTCATGCCCGCACCCATCCGCACGGTCACCGCGGCGTTCGCCGGGCTCCTCGGCTCGCTGCTCGTCACCGCCGCACCGGTCAACGCCGCGCCCATGGCGGCCGCCGCCGAACAGGACGCGCCGTTCTGGCGGCAGCCACCGGTCATCCTCGGCGCCACCGGGCTCCTGCTCGTCCTCGCCGGCCTCCTCGGCTGGCTCTGGCAGCGCCGCCGGACCCGGCGCCCGGCCGCGCCGCCGCCGGCGCGCCCGCCGGACCTCGGCGGGGCCGTCGCCGCCCAGCGGATCCGGCGCGGCACGGTCTATCCCCTGCCGGGAACACCGAAGCCGGCGGCCGCGCGACGCCGGCCCCCGGTCTGGGCCACCGTGGCGATCGCCCTCGGCCTGCTCGCCGGACTCGCCGGCGGCGCGATCCTGGCCGCGACCGGGCCGATGGGCGGGATGCGGGCGAACGCCCAGCCGACCGCGGGAGCGTGGGTCGGCCTGAGCGCGGTCGGCCAGATCGGCACCCCGCTGCGGGAATCGGCCTTCGAATTCACCGTCCGCGGTCTCGACTGCGACGGCGGCCGCTGCCGGGCGACGGTGGACGTGCAGAACCTCACACCGGAGAAGCAGCGCTGGTACGCCCCGATGCAGCGTGCCTACCTGCCCGGCGGGGAGTGGGTCACCGCCGACGAGGCGGCCACCAGGGCTGCCAACAACGGCCGGGACGTCTTCGCCGAGCCGCTCGCCCCCGGGCAGCGGGTGACGCTGCCGCTGGTCTTCAGCACCGACCCGGCGAAGCGGCCGAGCCATCTGGAGCTGCGCAGCGGAGTCTTCTCCTCCGGCGTACGGGTCAACGTGCCCTGAGAGTGCGCCGCCGCCCGGTCGTACGCTGGTGGGCGTGACCGCCGCTCTCGCTTTCGCCACCGTGCTCGACGCGGCGCGGTGGCGTGCCCGGCAGGCGGCGCACGCCGCCCGCGCCGATGCCCTGACCGCCGGGCACCGCGCCCGCCGGGCCGCCGGCGCCCGGCACGCCATCGACGACTTCCTCTACGACTACTACGGCACCCGGCCGGCCGTGCTGCGCCGCTGGCACCCCGGCGCCGGCTTCGCCCTGGCCCCCGACCCCGCGGAGCCCACCCCGCACGCCGGCTGGCGCTGGTACGCCACCGACGCCGACGGCACCGTCGGGCTCGACCGCGCCGCGTTCATGGCCGACCGGGGCGAGTCGGTGCGCTACATCCACGGGTTGCTGAGCGCGATCGCGTCCCGCCCGGCGTACACGGGGTGTTTCGGGCTGCACGAGTGGGCGATGGTCTACCGGCAGCGCGAGCACCGGCATCCGCTGCCACTGCGGCTGGGGCAGGAGGGCACCGACGCGGTGGTGCAGGCGCACCAGATCCGCTGCACGCACTTCGACGCGTACCGCTTCTTCACGCCGGAGGCGGCGCCGCGCAACGCGTACCGGCCGACCCGCGACACCCAGGCGGAGCTGGATCAGCCAGGCTGTCTGCACGCCTCGATGGACTGCCACAAGTGGGCTACGAAGCTGGGGCCGGCCGTCCCCGGCGAGCTGGCCCTGGACTGCTTCGAACTGGCCCGTGACATCCGGCTGCTGGACATGCGCGCCTCGCCCTACGACCTGTCCTCCTACGACGAGGCGCCGGTGGCGATCGAGACCCCGGAGGGCAAGACGGAGTACGCCGCACAGCAGCGTGAGTTCGCCGCCCGCGCCGGGGTGCTGCGGGCCGGGCTGATCGCCG
>Ga0233375_1000716_pt1 | contig 16548 bp, 17 predicted proteins | sample ElkDunMinimDraft_10_FD_191539 | JGI IMG/M metagenome (GOLD analysis project Ga0233375, IMG submission 191539) | Fecal eukaryotic communites from dung pellets of Tule Elk in California, USA - Elk Dung E16 | ecosystem: Host-associated > Mammals > Digestive system > Large intestine > Fecal | place... | reverse complement strand
CTTCGTCGTCAGCCGCACCCAGACCGTGCACGCCGTGCGCGGCGTCGACCTCGACGTCGCGCCGGGTGAGCTCGTCGCCGTGCTGGGCCCCAACGGCGCCGGCAAGACCACCACGATGCGCATGCTCACGACGCTCGTGCGCCCCACAGCCGGTACCGCGACGGTCGCCGGCGTCGACGTGCGCGCCGACCCCGCCGCGGTGCGCCGGCGCATCGGCTACGTCGGCCAGGGCAACGGCGCCGGTCGGTACCAGCACGTCGTCGACGAGCTGGTCGTGCACGGCCGCATCCACGGGCTCACCGCCCGGACGGCCCGCGCCCGCGCCCACGACCTGCTCGAGGCCCTGGATCTCGCGGGCCTGGCGCACCGCAAGGTCGAGAGCCTGTCCGGCGGGCAGCGTCGTCGGGTCGACGTCGCGCTCGGCCTCGTCCACGGACCGCGCCTGCTGTTCCTCGACGAGCCGTCCACCGGCCTGGACCCGCACACGCGTGCCAACCTGTGGGCGCACGTCACCCGGCTGCGGGCCGAGCACGACATGACGATCGTCCTGACGACGCACTACCTCGACGAGGCAGACACGATGGCCGAGCGCGTGGTCGTCGTCGACCACGGGCAGGTCATCGCCGACGACACCGCGAACGCGCTCAAGCGCGAGCTGGCGGGCGACAGGCTCGTGCTCGGCCTCGCACGTGCGGCCGACGCTCCCGCGCTCGCGGACGTCGTGGCCCAGGTGCCCGGCGCGCGCGAGGTCGAGGTCGACGGTGCGCACGTCACCGCGCGCGTGGGCGACGCGCCGACGGCGGCACCCCGGGTCGTCCGGGCGGCCGCAGCCGCGGGACTCGACGTCACGGAGGTGCGGGCCGAGCGGCCCACGCTCGATGACGTCTTCCTGGCCCTGACCGGCCGGCGCCTGCGCGACGGGGGCGCCACGACCACCGACGACGAGGCGGCACCGGCCGCCGGGACGGACGCAGCATGACCACCGCGACGCTCACCCCCGCACCTGTCACCGCCGTGGCTCCCGAGGCCCGCCGCACGTGGTGGTCCGACGTGTGGCTCGTGCTCGTGCGCGAGCTGCGACCCGTCGTGCGCGAGCCGTTCTCGGTCGTCTTCGGCCTCGTGCAGCCGCTGGTGTTCCTCGCGCTGTTCGGGCCGCTGCTGGCCGGGTCCGCCGGCGCAGGGCTGCCGGCCACCGACGTGTGGCTGTGGTTCGTGCCGTCCGTCCTGGTGATGACCACGCTGTTCGGCACGTCGACCACGGGCTCCAACCTGCAGGACGAGCTGGCCTCGGGATCGCACGAGCGGATGCTCGTCACGCCGCTGTCGCGGTCCTCGCAGATCGTCGGCCGGGCCCTGAAGGAGGTCGTGCCGCTCACGGCGCAGGCGCTGCTCGTGGTCCTGGTCATGCTGCCGTTCGGCCTGCGGCCCGACCCGGTGGGCGTGGTCGTCGGCCTCGCGCTGCTCGCGGTCCTCGGGGTCGGGCTCGGGGCGCTGAGCTACGCGCTGGCGATCGCCGTGCGCCACCAGGAGTGGATGTTCTGGGCCGTGCAGCAGACCGTGCTGTTCCCGCTGATGATCCTGTCGGGTCTGCTGCTGCCGCTGGAGGCCGGCCCGCGGTGGATGCAGGTCGCGTCCACGGTCGACCCGCTGCGGTGGGTCGTGGACGCCGAGCGCGCGCTGTTCGCGGGGGACCTGACCGCGACGGCCGTCGGCTGGGGCTTCCTGGCCGCGGGACTGACCGCCCTGCTCGGGCTGGTGGTCGGGGTGCGCTCGATCCTGCGCGCCTCGCGGTGAGCCGCGCGTGGACGTCCGGACCGCATCGCCCGGGTGCGGTCCGGACCGTCCGCCCCGGGGGGTGGACGGGGTCGGCACGCGCACGTCGCGCGGTGGCTCGTGCCCGGCGCTCGTGCTCGGGTGCGCGGGGTTCGCGCTGCTGCACGGGGTGTGACCTCACACCGCGGGGCCTGCGCGCGTCTCCCCGGTGAGCGCCGGATGTCGGCGCCCGGGGGGAGGATGTCAGCGTGAGCGCGATGTACGCGGTGGTGCCCGCGCCGTTCGGGGCGGTGACGGTCGGTGTGGCCGACGGCGCCGTGACGGACGTGCGGTTCCCGCATGCCGACGGGTCCGCGGCAACCACCGCGATGGGCGAACGTGCCGACCCGCAGGACGACCCCGTCCTGGCCGAGGCCGTGCGCCAGCTCGCGGCCTACCTGGCCGGCGAGCGTCGGGACTTCGACCTGCCGCTGCGCCTGCGCGGCAGCGCGTTCCAGCGGCGCGTGTGGGAGGGCCTGCGTGCCGTGCCGTACGGCACGACGACGACGTACGGCGCGCTCGCCACCGCGGTGGGTCTCGACCCGCGCACGGCGGCACGGGCGGTCGGCGCCGCCAACGGCGCCAACCACCTGCCGATCGTCCTGCCGTGCCACCGGGTCATCGGCGCCGACGGCACCCTCACCGGGTTCTCGGGCGGTCTCGAGCGCAAGCGCGAGCTGCTCGCCCTCGAGGCGCGCGTCGCCCTCGGCAGGGGCACGCTGTTCTGAAGAGCGGGCGGACCCACCCTCTGGAGGCTTGGCGATGACCGTGATGGTGGCGCTGCTGCGCGGTGTGAACGTCGGGGGTTCGACGACGGTGCCGATGGCCGAGCTGCGTCAGGTCGTCACCGACGCCGGGTACGGCCAGGTGCGGACGTACATCGCCAGCGGCAACGTGCTGCTCACGACCGACGGCACCGACACCGAACGGGTCGCCACGACGCTGCGCACGGCCTGCGCGCGCACGTTCGAGGTGCGGCCGGACGTCGTCGTCCGCACGCGCGACGAGCTGCGCGCCGTCGTCGGGGCCAACCCGTTCCTCGACCGGGACGACGACCCCACCCACCACCACGTCGTCTTCCTGCCCGGGCGGGAACCCGCGCGCGTGCCGGACGTCGTGGTCCCGGCGCCGGAGGATCTCGCCGCCGCCGGCCGCGAGCTGTACCTGTACCTGCCGCAGGGGATGGGTCGCAGCGTGCTGGCCGCACGGCTCGCCGGCCGTCCGGGACCCGCCGGCACGGCACGCAACTGGCGCACCGTGACGACGCTCCTGCGGCTGGCGGACGAGCAGCGCTGACGTCCCCGCCGGGGCCGTGCCCCGGTCGTGTGGTGCTCGGCGCCCAGGATGCGAGCCCGTCCGGTGGATGCGAACGTGGCACGGACGTGACGACGAACAGCGAGGTGGTGGCGCCGTGCGGGCACTGACGTGGCAGGGACGTGAGCAGGTGGCGGTCGAGGACGTACCCGACCCGCGCATCGAGGAACCGACCGACGCCGTCGTGCGCGTGACGTCGACGGCCGTCTGCGGCTCCGACCTTCACCTGTACTCCGTGCTCGGCGCGTACCTGAAGCCGGGCGACGTGCTGGGGCACGAGGCCATGGGCGTCGTGGAGGAGGTCGGGCCGGAGGCCGGCAAGCGGCTCAAGGTCGGCGACCGCGTCGTCGTCCCGTTCGGCATCGCGTGCGGCACGTGCCACATGTGCGCGCTCGGCCTGCAGAGCCAGTGCGAGACGACGCAGGTGCGCGACGCCGGCAAGGGGGCCGCGCTGTTCGGCTACACGTCGCTGTACGGCAGCGTCCCGGGCGGGCAGGCGCAGTACCTGCGCGTCCCGCAGGCGCAGTACGGGCCCGTGGTCGTGCCCGACGACGGGCGCCCCGACGAGACGTACCTGTACCTGTCCGACGTGCTGCCGACCGCGTGGCAGGCCGTCGAGTACGCCGACGTGCCGCCCGGGGGCACGGTCGCCGTCGTGGGGCTGGGGCCGATCGGCCAGATGGCCGCCCGCATCGCGCTGCACCGCGGCGCCGAGCGGGTCATCGGCATCGACATCGTCGCCGAGCGGCTGCTCATGGCGTCGCGCCACGGTGTGGACGTCATCGACGCGACGCGCACGGACGACGTCGTCGCGGCCGTCAAGGACAGGACGCACGGGCGGGGTGCCGACGCCGTCGTCGAGGCGGTGGGCATGGAGGCCCACGGCTCACCGGTCGCCGCCGCGGGCCAGCGTGCGGCGGCGTTCCTGCCCGACGCCCTGGCCCGCCCGCTCATCGAGAAGGCCGCGGTGGACCGCATGGCGGCGCTGAACACCGCGATCGGCGTCGCACGTCGGGGCGCGACGGTCTCGGTCGTCGGCGTGTACGGCGGCGCGCTCGACCCGATCCCGATGATGGACGTGTTCGACCGCCAGCTCACCCTCCGGTTCGGCCAGGCCAACGTGCGCCGGTGGACCGACGCCCTCCTGCCGCTCGTGACGGACCCGTCCGACCCGCTGAAGGTGACGGACCTGCGCACGCACCGCGTGTCCCTCGAGCAGGGACCGCAGGCGTACGACGTGTTCCAGCGCAAGGCGGACGGCTGCATCAAGGTCGTCCTCGACCCCGTGCTCTGAGGACGCGGGCGGGGGGAGGGGCTCATGAGGGTCGTCGTCGTCGGGGGCAGCGGGAACGTCGGGACGGCGGTCCTGCGCCGCTTCGCCGCGGACACCACGATCACGTCGGTCGCCGCCGTCGTGCGCCGCGTCCCGCAGGCGGTCCCCCCACCGCCGTACGACGTGGCGACGTGGGTCGCATGCGACGTCGGGGCGCACGACGCCGACGAGCAGGTGGTCGGTGCGCTCGCGGACGCGTTCGCCGGCGCCGACGCGGTCGTGCACCTCGCGTGGGCGATCCAGCCGAGCCACGACCGTGCCCGGCTGCGCGCCACCAACGTCGTGGGGACGCGACGCGTCGTGCGGGCGGCGACGCGTGCCGGCGTGCCCCACCTGGTCGTCGCGTCGTCGGTGGGTGCGTACTCCCCGTCCGCCGGCGACGTCCCGCGGGACGAGTCGTGGCCGACGGGTGGGGTCGCGTCGTCGTCGTACAGCGTCGACAAGGCCGCGGTCGAGGCGCTGCTCGACCGCGCGCAGGCCCGCACGTCGCTGGTCGTGGCACGCCTGCGGCCGGCGCTGGTGTTCCAGCGGGACGCCGGCCACGAGATCGCCCGCTACTTCCTGGGCCCCGCGGTGCCGCAGCGGATGCTGGACGGGCACGCGCCGGTGCTGCCGTGGCCGCGCGGCCTGCGGCTGCAGGCGGTGCACGCCGACGACCTGGCCGACGCGTTCCGTGAGGCCGTGGTGCGTCAGGTCCGCGGCCCGTTCAACATCGCCGACCCGGGCGTGGTGCGCGGCCCCGACGTCGCAGCGCTGGTGGCGCGGGCACGGCTGCGCGAGGTCCCCCCGGGTCTTGCGCGGGCCGCCCTCGCGGTGGCGTGGCACGCGCGGGTCGCGCCGGTCGGGCCCGGGTGGCTGGACATGGGCATGTCCGCCCCGCTGCTCGACACGACGCGCGCCGAGCGCGAGCTGGGGTGGCGCCCGACGCGCACGGGTGTCGAGGCGGTGCACGAGGTCGTGGCCGCCATCGCGGCGGGTGCGGGCACCGCGAGCCCTCCGTTGCGCAGCCGCCGTCGCTGAGACGGGACGGCGTGCGGGGTGGGCCGGCACACGGCACGCTGGCCGCATGACGTCGCCCGACCCCGCCGCCGCGAGCACCGAGCCCACGAGCACCGACCCCGACCGCCACGTCCTGGGCGCCCCGGACGCCCCGGTCACGATCGTCGAGTACGGGGACCTGGAGTGCCCGTTCTGCCGTGACGCCGAGCCGGTGCTGCGCCGCCTCGTCGAGGAGTCGGACGGGCGGGTGCGCCTCGTGTGGCGTCACTTCCCGCTGTTCCAGGTGCACCCGCACGCACTCGCGGCGGCGCTCGCGGCGGAGGCGGCCGGAGCGCACGGACGCTTCTGGGAGATGCAGCGACTGCTGTTCACGCACCAGGACGCGTTGACGGACGCCGACCTCGCCGGCTACGCACGCCGGCTGGGGCTCGACCCGGACGAGGTCGCGGGCGGCGCAGCGGACCGGTACGCGCGCGGCGTGCAGGCCGACTACGAGGGTGGCATCGAGCTGGACGTGCCGGGCACCCCGACGCTCTTCGTCGACGGTGTGCCGTTCCGGGGCAAGGTTGAGCTCGAGGCGCTGCGCAGGCTCGTCGACGCGGTGTGAGCACCGCCGCGCGCGGACCGGGGGCGGCGCGGCGGGCCGTGCGCCACGATGGGCCGGTGACTGCTTCCACCTCGGACGTCCCCGCCCGGTCGGCGATCCCGCGCACGGCCCTGGTGACCGGCGCCGGGCGCGGCATCGGCCGTGAGCTCGCGCTCGCCCTGGCCCGCGCGGGGTACGCGCTGGGTCTGGTGGCCCGCACGCGTGATCGGCTCGAGCAGGTCGCCGACGAGGTGCGCGCCCTGGGCGCCCCCGTGACCGTGGCGGTGGCCGACCTGGTCGACGCGACGGCGGTGGCCGACGCGGTGGCGCGCGTCGAGGCCGGCCTGGCGGGCGAGGGCGGGATCGGTCTGCTCGTCAACAACGCGGGCGTGATCGAGCACGCCGAGGCGCCGTTCGCCTCGGACGACGTCGAGGACGTGTGGCGGGTCGTGGAGACCAACGTGCGCGGTCCGCTGCTCGTGACGCACGCCGTGCTGCCGGGCATGCTCGCGCGCGGCGGTGGGCGGGTGCTCAACATCAACTCCGGCTCCGGGCACCGTGCCCTGGGGACCTACACCGGGTACGCCATCAGCAAGGGCGCGCTCGCGCGGTTCACCACGCAGCTGCACGCGCAGTACGCGCAGGACGGGCTGCGGGTGCTCGACCTGGCGCCGGGCGTCGTCGCGACGGACATGACCGCGGCGATGCCCGTGCACGCCGACCGGACCGAGTGGACGTCCCCGCAGGAGGTGGCCGACCTGCTGCTCGGGTTCGCCGCGGGTGACCTGGACGCGCTGTCCGGTCGGTTCGTGCGGGCGGGGGTCGACACGGTCGCGTCGTTGCGTGAGCACACCGACGAGATCGTCGCGGCGGACGCCCGCACGCTGCGCCTCGCGACGTGGGGTGCCGACGACCCGGTGGTGTGACCGCCCGGCCGGACGCGGCGGGCGTCAGCCGGCCGGACGCCAGGGCAGGGACGGCAGCGTCGGGGGCAGCCGCGGCGGCGTGCACAGCGGGAGCCGCTCGCCCAGCCAGCGCAGCAGCAGCGAGCCCGCGACGGCCGCCACGAGCGAACCGGCGAGCACGCCGATCTTCGCGCGCTCGAGCAGCACGGGGTCGTCGAACGCGAGCTGCGCGATGAACAGCGAGATCGTGAAGCCGATGCCCGCGAGCACGGCACCGCCGACCAGGTGGCCCCAGCGCACCCGGCCCGGCAGGTCGCCCAGGCGCAGGCGCAGGGCGAGCGTCGCCGCACCGGTGATGCCCACGGCGTTGCCGACGACGAGCGCGACCGCGATGCCGATCGTCAGGCGTGAGGAGAAGGCGTCGGCCAGGGTCGCCGGGTCCAGCCGCACCCCGGCGTTGGCGAGCCCGAACAGCGGGACGACGACGTACGCGCTCCACGGGTGCAGGGCGCGCTGCAGCCGGTCACCGGTGGGCACCGCGGCCCGGCCGGCCACCTCCGCGGCGTGCTCGTGGGCGGCCCCGCCCTCGGCCAGGAACCGGCGGGCGTGGACCGCGACCTCCTGGCGGTGCCGGTCGTGCGGCAGCGACGTCGGCACGAGGAGACCGACCAGGACGCCGGCGATGGTCGCGTGCACCCCGGAGGCGAGCACCGCGACCCACAGCGCGACGCCGACACCCACGTACGGGGCCAGCCGCCACACGCCGCGGCGTCGCAGCACCACCAGCGCGACGACGAGCACGGCGGCGACGGCGAGCGCGGTGACGTCCACCTCGTCGGTGTAGAAGACCGCCATGGCGAGGATGGCGCCGATGTCGTCGACGATCGCCAGCGTGAGCAGGAACAGCCGCAGCCTGTCGGGGCAGCGCGGGCCGAACAGCGCCAGGACGCCGACGAGGAACGCCGTGTCGGTCGACATGACCACGCCCCACCCGTGCACGGCGTCCGTGCCGGCGTTGAACGCCAGGAACACGAGCACGGGGACGAGCAGACCGCCGAGCGCGCCGAGCGCGGGCACGGCCACGGCGCGGGGGTCGCGGAGCTCGCCGCGGGTCGTCTCACGGTTGATCTCGAGCCCGACGACCGCGAAGAACACGGCCATCGCGAAGTCGTTGACCCAGTGCTGCAGGTCCAGCTCGAGCCGCGCGTCGCCGACGAACATGCCCGCGGGCGTGTGCCACAGCGCCGTGTACGCGTCGCGCCAGGGGGAGTTCGCCCACACCAGCGCGACCAGCGTCGCCCCGAGCAGCACGACGGCGCTGCCGGCCTCGGTGGCCAGGAACGTGCGCACGGCGGGCACGAGCGAGGGCCCGCGCAGGTCGTGACCGCGCATCAGGCGCTCCCGCAGGGGTGCACGCGGGGTGGACCCGCTCAGCGCGCGCCTCGCGCGTGCCCGGCGCCGGTGCTCACGCGCCGGTCCACGTCACAGGGCGGGCGACGACATGACCGGCGGGACGTGCGCGCCGTGGCCGGCGTCGCGCAGGGCGGTGCGCAGGCGCTCCGCGGCCGCGTCCAGATCCTCGGGCGGCACGTCGGTGCGGGCGTTGGCGAACGTGAGGCTCGCCTCGTCCCATGCCGGGAGCACGTGCAGGTGCAGGTGCGGCACCTCGAAGCCCGCGACGAACAGCGCGACGCGCGGCGGGTCCCACGTCGCCTGCTGCGCGGCGCCCACCGCCTTGGCGACCTTCGTGAGGTGGGCGAGCAGGTCGTCCGAGGCGTCGGTGAGGCGGTCCACCTCGGCCCGCGGGACGACGAGCGCGTGCCCGTCCGTGATGGGGGCGATCGTGAGGATGGCCACGGCGAGGTCGTCGGCCCAGAGGAACCGTCCGGGGATCTGCCCGTCGATGATGCGCGTGAACAGCGTCGGCATGGCCTCACGCTAGCGTGCGGCTCCCCGAAGACGGAGTGAAACGATTAAGGGGACGTCTGCTCCTTGTTCCGGCCGCGACCACGGCTTAGGAATCGCATGTGCGTCTGCAACCCGTCACCGTGTCCACCCGTCCGCAGCCGGCACGCCGAAGGCGTGCGAGGTCCCTCGCCGTGCCCGCGCTCGCGCTGGCGCTGCTCGCGGCGTGCTCCGCCGGCACCGAGCCGCAGACGGGGGACGCGGCGCTGACCGAGGCGTCGCAGACCCCGACGATGCTCGAGAGCGCGCCGGTCACGATGGCAGCGGCACCGGCCCCCGAGTGCTTGTCGGACGGCGTCGCCGTCGCCTCCGTCGGTGAGGGCGTGGCCGCGACCACCGTGGCGTGGGCGGGTGCGGGGGAGCGGGGCGTCCTGTTCGCCCCCCAGGTCAGCGGCGACGTGTGCCAGTGGGCCGACGAGCTCGTGCGCCTCGCGGGCGCCGGGTACCTCGTCGCCACCTATGACTGGGGCGCGTCCGGAGAGGTCGGCTTCCAGGCCGCGCTCGACGTGCTCAAGGCCACGGGTGCGCAGCAGTACGCGTTCGTCGGTGCGTCCGCGGGGGGCACGCTCGCCGCAGGGCTGGCCGACGACCTCGGTGCGGTCGCCGTGGTCGCGCTCAGCCCTCCGTCGCGGTACGGCGACGTCGACGCGACCGCGGCGTCGAACCAGTTCACCGGTCCGCTGCAGGTCTTCTCCTCGACGGACGACCCGCAGGTGGCCGCGGCCGACACCGCGCTGGTCGTACGCAACGACAAGACGTCGATCGTCACCGAGGTCTCCGGCACGGCGCACGGAATCGAGTTCATGGCGCCCGACGGGTACCACGCCGACCACGTGCGCACGACGATCGACGACGCCCTCGCCCAGGGCTTCGGCGAGGGGTGACCCCCGCTCAGAGGTAGCGCAGCGGGTCGAACTCCTCCAGCGGGATGATCCGCAGGCGCGGCAGCTGGACGTTGAACGCCGCGACGTCCGTCTCGAGGTCGAACGTCTGCAGGCCGCGAGCCGTCAGCGAGGCGAGCGACTGGCTCGTGAACTCACGGAACGCCAGCAGCCCGACTTGTCGGCCCGCGTCGACAAGCTGGGCGACCTCGGGAGCGAAGTCGCCGTCGTGGCTGGCGAGCAGCACGTCGCCGTCGTGGCCCGCGATCGCGTCGAGCATCCGCTTGATGCCGATGTCGACGACCTTCTCGTACGACTCGCCGGACAGCGGGATCGGCACGAAGCCGATCGCCGTCAGGGCCTGGACGAACGACATCGGGAGCGACCCGTTGGACGCGTTGAGGAAGAACAGCGCCTTGACCGGCTGCTGCCACGTCTGCTGCGCGAAGCTCAGCACGCGCTCCCAGCGTGGCCGCTGGTCCGGCGTGGGGCGCCCCCCGAGGATCGAGGAGCCGAGCGTGGCGTCGATGTTCTCGCCGTCGACCAGCAGGTACGTCGTGCCCGTCTCGCTCATCCGCTCAGCCTAGACGTGCGCGGGGCCCCCCGGGGGCGACAGCGGGCCGCGGCGACGTCGGCGCGTGATGACATGATCCTCGTCGTCGAGGTGCGACGGTGAGGACGGGGTGCGCCCGCCCGGGGGCGCACGAGGAGGCGAGCCGTTGATGTCCGACCACGAGGTCGAACAGACCCCGTCGGGCCAGGGGTCCGACGTCCGCGCGTCCGTCGACGCGTGGGAGGCGCTGTTCCGTGCCCAGGTGACGCTCGTGCGCCGGTTCGCCCGTGACGACGTGTGGGGTCCGTTGAGCATGCGCGAGTACGACGTGCTCTACACGTTGTCACGCGCCCCGCAGCGCGCGCTGCGCCTGCGCGAGCTCGCGGCGTCGAGCCTGCTGACGCAACCCAGCCTGTCGCGCCTCGTCGACCGCCTCGAGGCGGACGGGCTCGTGCGCCGCGGGCCCGTGGAGGGTGACCGCCGCGGCAAGGCCGTGCACCTCACGGAGGAGGGCGCACGCCGCCAGCGCGAGATCGGGCGACGGCACGCACGGTCCATCGACGCGCTCGTGGGCGGAGCGCTCGACGCGGACGATCTCGCCACGCTCGAGCGGCTGTGCACGCGGCTGCGCCTCGCCCAGGCCGACCTGCCCGACCCGGGCAGGTCGACCGAGGGCGAGCCCTCCGACGTCTGAGGGGTCGCCGGGGACCTCAGGCCCACGACATGCGCGAACGTGCCAGCGACGATGGACCAGCGGAGGGCACCCGGCCCGACTGTCGAGCGGCGAAGGAGGGACGATGCGCATCCTCTTGGCGGTGGCGTCGCGCCACCAGGGCACGTGGGAGATCGGCGACGTGATCGCGCAGACGCTGCGCGCTCGCGGGCACGAGGTCGACCAGCGTGCCCCCGAGGACGTCACGACCGTGGCCGACCACGACGCCGTCATCCTGGGATCAGCGGTGTACACGGCGCACTGGCTGCCTGCCGCGCGCAACCTCGCGGACCGCTGCGGCGAGCATCTGCGTGCCCGGCCCGTGTGGACCTTCTCCTCCGGCCTGGCGACGCAGCCCGCCAACTCCGCCAACTCGCCGCTCGAGGTGGCGGCCCTGTGCGACCGCATCGGCGCGCGGGGTCACCGCAGCTTCCGCGGGCGGCTGGACCGCTCGGTGCTCTCGTTCACCGAGCGCGCCATCATCGCGGGCGGGCGAGCACGTGAGGGCGACCACCGGGACATGGCGGCCGTCGCGCAGTGGGCCGACCAGATCGCGGACGCGCTCGGCACCGTGCCCGCCGCGCCGCCGATGGCCACGCACCGGGGCTGACCCACCCCCGGGCACGAAGGTCGGGTGCAGCGGGGCTCAGGAGGCCCGCTGCGCCGTCCGCTCCCGCTGGCGGCGCATGCCGCGCAGCTCGGCGGCGACCGCGACCATCGTGGGTCGCTGCGCGGGGTCCGAACGTGTCATCGCGCGCAGCAGCGCGGCGAAGTCGCCGTCGACGTCGTCGGCGATCTGCGGCCCGTGCAGCAGCCGTGCGAGTGCAGCGGTGAGCGGGTCGCCCGGGTACGCGCGGCGCGCCGTGAGGCACTCCAGGAGCACCAACCCCAGGGAGTACACGTCGCTGGCCGGGCCGGCAGGCTCGCCCAGCGCCTGCTCAGGGCTCTGGTAGCCGGCCGTCGCGCGGTCGTCCGGGTGGCCGGCGGCCCGGGCGGCGTCGGAGGCGGCGATGCCGAAGTCGGCCAGGACGACCGGCAGCGTCGGCGCGTCGCGGCGCCCCGACGTGGGTGTGCTGTCCGAGACGAGCACGTTCGACGGCTTCACGTCGCGGTGCACGACACCCGCGCGGTGCGCGTGCGCCAGTCCCTGGGCGAGCTGGTGCCCGACATCGGCTGTCGTGGCGGTCCCGAGGGGGCCGTCGGCGACGAGCTCGCGCAGCGTACGTCCCTCCACGAGCTCCATGACGAGGAACGCGACCGGCCCTGCCCCCGGGACCACGTCGGCCCCCACGTCGAGGAGCGCCACGAGCGACGGATGGGACAGGTCGGCCAGCACACGGGCTTCCTGCGCGTAGCGCTGCACCTGCGCGGCGTCGGCGTCCGCGAGCCGGAAGACCTTGATCGCGACCTGTCGCTCGAGCCGCATGTCGACGGCCCGGTACACCTGGGCGGAGCCACCCGCGCCCAGCTGCTCCCCGAGCACGTAGCGTCGCGCCAGCTCGGGCGCCGCGTGCCGTCCGGCACGCGTCACTGCTCGCTCATCGCTCTGGCTCCGGTCCCTCGGGGGCGACGCGTGTGGCGCCAGGACGACGGTAGAGCGGAGCCGGACGCGGCGCACCCGGAGCGCCGTGTCCGGGCCGACGGACCACCGACGAGATGACGCCGTGTCTCGACAAGATCACGTCGTCGGGCCTGGCGCTGCGCAGGGTGCTCCGGGAGCGCGATGGGATGATCGGGGGGTGTTTCCTGCGACGCCCTCCGCGACTGACCCGACCACGGCATCGCCGGCCGGCACGGCCGGGCTGGCGCCCTACGACACCGTGCTGCTCCTGTCGTTCGGTGGGCCCAACGGCCCCGACGACGTGCTGCCGTTCCTGCGCAACGTCACGGCGGGCAAGAACATCCCCGACGAGCGCCTGGCCGAGGTGGCCGAGCACTACCACCACTTCGGCGGGCGCAGCCCGATCAACGAGCAGAACCTCGCGCTGCGGGCCGCGCTGGAGGCGGAGCTGCGGCGCCGCGGGCTCGACGTCCCCGTCGTGTGGGGCAACCGCAACTGGGAGCCGTACACGACCGACGCGCTGGCCGAGGCGCATGCGGCCGGTGGGCGTCGTGCGGTCGCGGTCGTGACCTCGGCGTACTCCTCCTACTCCGGGTGCCGGCAGTACCGCGAGAACCTGTGGACCTCGCTCACCGAGCTCGGCGAGCAGGTCGGCGCCCCCGAGGGCGCCCAGCCGCTGGTGGTCGACAAGGTGCGGTCCTACTTCAACCACCCGGGGTTCGTGCAGGCCAACGTCGACGCGGTGGTCGAGGCCTACGAGGGCGCCGACCCCGATGCTGCGTGGCCGCGGCTCGTGTTCGTGACCCACTCCATCCCCGACACGATGGAGGAGGCCTCGGTCGTGGCCGGGGCGTCGTACCGCGAGCAGCACCTCGACGTCGCGCGCACCGTCGCGGCCGCCGTGGCGCAGCGGCTCGGCCGGCCTGTGGAGTGGGACCTGGCCTACTGCTCGCGCTCCGGCCCGCCCAGCCAGCCGTGGCTCGAGCCCGACGTCAACGACCACCTCCGTGAGCTGGCGGCGGCGGGCACCACGTCGGTCGTGCTGTCGCCGATCGGGTTCGTCTCGGACCACATGGAGGTCGCCTTCGACCTCGACACCGAGGCGCTCGAGACCGCCCAGGAGCTGGGCATGGCGGCGGTGCGTGCCGACTCGGTCGGCGTGCGGGAGCCGTTCGTGCGCGGCCTGGTCGACCTGCTGCTCGAGCGCGCCGCGATCGCCCGTGCGGACGACGCCGGCCTGCCGCGCCCGCAGGAGGCGACCGTGGGCGAGCTGCCCGCGTTCCGCTCGGTGTGCGCGCCCGGGTGCTGCCGCATGCGCGCGGGCGTCGACTCGGGTCGCCCCGCCGCCTGCTCGACGGACCCCTGGTCCTGACCGCCACCCCCCGTACGACCACTGAGACCGACGGAGACCCCGTGACCACGCAGCCGACCACGCCCGCTTCCACCGACGCGCTCAACGCGACCATCCGCTACACGATGTGGTCGGTCTTCGCCGTCGACACCCCGCTCCCCGCCGACGACGCCGAGCGCGCGGCAGTCGTCGCCGACGCCGAGCGTGCGGTCGCTGCCGACGGCGGGCTCGTCGTGCGCGGCTGGTACGACGTCGCGGGCCTGCGCGCCGACGCCGACCTCATGGTGTGGTGGCACGCCGAGACGGTCGAGCAGGTCCAGGGGGCCTACCACCGGCTGCGCGCCAGCGCGCTGGGCGCGCACCTGACGCCGGTGTGGTCGGTCGTCGGGCTGCACCGCCCCGCCGAGTTCAACCGGGCGCACGTGCCGGCCTTCCTGGCGGGGGAGCCCGCGGGTGACTACCTGTGCGTCTACCCGTTCGTCCGGTCGTACGACTGGTACGTCCTGCCGGACGAGGACCGCCGCCGGATGCTGCACGAGCACGGTGCGGCCGCGCGCGACTACGCCGACGTGCGCGCCAACACGGTGTCGTCGTTCGCCCTCGGCGACTACGAGTGGCTGCTCGCGTTCGAGGCACCGGAGCTGCACCGCATCGTCGACCTCATGCGTGACCTGCGCGCGACGCAGGCGCGGCTGCACGTGCGCGAGGAGGTCCCGTTCTACACGGGTCCGCGCGTCGAGCTCGGCGACTGGGTGCAGCGGCTGCCGCGGGCCTGACCACGCGGCACGGGCGTCGTCGTCGAACGGGTGCCATGATCGAGCATGCGCGACGACGGGGACGACGAGGCGACCACGACCGACCCGAGCAAGAACCGCCCGAGGACTGCGCGGTCGAGCGCGCCCGAGCTGTCGGGCACCGTCCCGGACGCGCCGTGGCTGCACGGCACCTGGCGCGTGACGCGGGTCGACGGCAGCGAGCTCGCCGACGGGCTCCAGGGACCGCCGTGGCTCACGTTCGACGGTGACGGCGTCGTCTTCGGCTACGCGGGCGTCAACCGTGTGCGTGGGACGTGGCGCCTCGAGGGCTCGACGCTGGCCTTCGGCCCGCTCGTGGCCACGCTCATGGCCGGGCCGGACGACGCGACGGCCACCGAGCGCGCGGTCCTGGGCGTGCTGCAGGACGGCGGCACGGTGACGTCGGCCCCCGGCTCGTTGCGCCTGCGCACGCCCGGGGGCCGGACGGCCGACCTCGTGCGAGGGCCGTCCGAGCCCTCGCACGAGGTCGCCGTCGACGCCGGTCCGCACGTGCTGCGCTGACCGGCCCGCAGGTCAGGGGTACAGGCCGCGGATCAGGTGCGCCTCGGCCACCCGCCGGACCCCGATCGTCATGGCGGCCTCCCGCAGCGTCACCGACTCGGCCTGCGCCAGCGCCGCGACCGCCGCGTGGCTCGCGAGCATGCGGTGCTCCAGCCGCTCGGCGATCTCCGTCTCGGTCCACCAGTAGGCCTGGTTCGCCTGCACCCACTCGAAGTAGCTGACCACGACGCCGCCGGCGTTGGCCAGGATGTCCGGCACGACGACGACACCGCGCTCCGCGAGGACCCGGTCGCCCTCGCCCGTCGTGGGGCCGTTGGCGCCCTCGACGACCCACCGCGCCTTGACGCGTGCCGCCGTCTCGCCGTCGAGGACGCCCTCGACGGCCGCCGGGACCAGGACGTCGACATCGAGCGCCAGCAGGTCGGCGTTCGACACCGGGTCCGTGTCCGCCAGGCCGGTGACGGACCCGGTGCGCGCCACGTGCTCGAGCAGCGCCGGCACGTCAAGGCCGTCGTCCCGCCGCACCCCGCCGTGCTCGTCGCTGACGGCGACGACACGCGTCCCCGCCTCGTGCAGCAGGCGTGCGGCGTGGGAGCCGACCTTGCCGAACCCCTGCACGGCCGCGCTGACCTCGCAGAGCTCCACACCGTCGGCGCGCAGCGCGGCGCGCGCGGTGTGGACGACGCCCTGGGACGTGGCCGTGGGCCGTCCCAACGACCCGCCGACGGCGAGCGGCTTGCCGGTCGTGACGGCGGGGATCGTGAAGCCGTGGTTCACCGAGTAGGTGTCCATGACCCAGGCCATCGTGCGCTCGTCGGTGCCGATGTCGGGCGCCATGATGTCCCGCTCGGGGCCGATCACCGGCATGATCTCGCTGGTGTACCGGCGGGTGACCCGTTCGAGCTCGGCCGTCGAGTGCGCGTGCGGGTCGATGGTGACCCCGCCCTTGGCGCCGCCGTACGGGACGTCGACGACGGCGCACTTCCACGTCATCCACATCGCGAGTGCGCGGACCTCGTCGACGTCGACGCCCGGCGCGTAGCGCAGGCCGCCCTTGCCGGGCCCGCGCGAGATGTTGTGCTGCACGCGGTAGCCCGTGAACACCTGCACGCGGCCGTCGTCGCGTCGCAGCGGGACGGCGACGCGCAGCTCGCGGCGGGGGGTGGCGAGCATCTCGTGGAGCCCGGGGTCGTAACCGAGGATCTCGACCGCGCGGGCGAGCTGCTGCTGCGCGGTGGCCAGGGGGGCCGATGCCGGGTC
>Ga0233375_1000715_pt1 | contig 16550 bp, 15 predicted proteins | sample ElkDunMinimDraft_10_FD_191539 | JGI IMG/M metagenome (GOLD analysis project Ga0233375, IMG submission 191539) | Fecal eukaryotic communites from dung pellets of Tule Elk in California, USA - Elk Dung E16 | ecosystem: Host-associated > Mammals > Digestive system > Large intestine > Fecal | place... | reverse complement strand
GCTCCTGGCCCCGCGCGAGGACGGGCCGCGCGTCCTCCTCGAGGTGCAGGTCGACCGGTGGCTCCTGGGGCCCGGCACCGCGCGGTGACGGCGCTGCGGACGTCCTCAGGAGCGGCCCGGTACCGGCGGACGCGTCCCGCGGCGCGCCACCACGGCCAGGGTGGCCACGACGCCCAGCGCCGCCCACCACCCGTACAGCAGCCCGGCGGCGCCGCCGTCGGCCGGTGAACCGGCCAGCGTCCCGCGCCCCAGGTCCGCTGCCGGCGCGAGCCACAGGTCCGCCTCCGGCGCGAGCGCCAGGGCCGCCGAGGCCGTGGGCACCGGACCGAGGGTGGCCCCGACGACGCATGCCAGCCACACCGCCTGCACCAGGAGGAAGGAGCCCGCGCGCCTCCCGCCGTCGTGCAGCATCCACCAGGTCAGGGATCCGACGACCGCGGCCACGAGCACGGCCGCCAGCAGGACGGACCCCGCCGCGGCGTGGTGGGTCGTGCCCACCGGCAGCAGCCACGTGGCGGCGACCCGGACCTGCCAGGCCAGGCCCGGGTGGGCCGGTGCGTGCTCGTCCACCAGGCCGAGCACCGCCCCGCGGGCGGCCACGAGGAGCAGCCAGCCACCGCCGGCGAGCACCGCAGCGACCACGGCGCCCGTCCGGGCGGTGGGATCCGCGCCGCGAGGCGCAGCGGCGTCCCGGCGCCAGGCGACCCGCGCGACGAGGAGCGCGACCAGCCACCCGTACGCGACCCCCCAGCCGGCCGAGGCGCGGACGTGCGCCCAGCCGTCGGCGCTCAGTATGAGGTACCAGAAGTCCGGGGTGAGGTACGCCCCGCCGGGAGCGCCGACGGCGACCGGCGCACTCACCACCGACGCGACCACCCCGCCACCGACCACGGCGGACCACACGCCGAGCGCACGGGGGACGGTCCCCGGCGTGGTCGACCGGACGGCCGGGATCGTCAGCAGCGCCGACACGGCCACCAGCACGACGGCGGCGACCAGCAGCCCGTTCGTACCGCCGCCGGCCCCCGGCGGGTGCGGCGACCAGCAGCCCGGCCGCACCGGTGGGCACGCCGGCCTGGCTCACCATGCGCCGGAGCCCCGTGCTGACCAGCAGCACGACCAGGCTGAGGACGGGGACCAGGAGGCGAGGGTCGCGCCACGTCCGGTCGTCCCGCCGCCCGGAGCCGGCCCGCGGCTCGCCACCCGTGTCGTCCGGCTCGGTGACGGCCTCCCGCGGCTCGGTGGCCGTGCCCGCCTGCGCTCGCGGGTGCAGCCGGGGTGCGCCGAGCACGGCGACGGCCACCAGCGCGGCCACCCACCCGTACGCCAGCCCGGCGGCGCCGCCGTCGGTCGGGCCCAGCAGGGCGTCCTGCGCGCGTACCCAACGGCCGTCGCCGTCGGGGTCCAGCGCGTCGCCCCGCAGCACCGTGGGCAGCGCCCCGACGGCTGCGCCGACCACGCACGCCATCCAGACGCCCTGCACGACGATCCGTCGGGCGCCGTGGGGCACGGCCCACCGGGCCGCCGACCACGTCAGTGCGCCGACGACGGCGGCGACGAGGACCCCGGCAAGCAGGACCACCGGCACCGGTACGTCCGTGGCGCTGGTCACCGGCAGCAGCCGGTCGGTGACCGCGCGCAGGGCCGCAGCGGTGGGTGACCGGGGCGTGGTGACGGCGGTCGTCACGGTGGCGTCGGACCACGCGTGGGCCAGGGCGACAACCGTCCATCCCGCACCGGCCACGGCGCCGGCGGCGGCTGCCGCGGGTAGGGCACGAGCGGCCGGTACCAGGTGCGCACCGGGAGCGGTGCGGCGCTCCCACCGGACGGTGACGAGCGCCACGGCCCACCCGTACCCGACGCCCCAGGCGCCCGCGTGCCACAGGGCGTCCACCGAGCCGCCCGGCTGGACCGCCGTGGCGACGACGCCGGCGACCGTGACGGCGAACCACAGCGCGAGCGCGCGCAGCGCCGGTGGTGCGGTCCGCTCCCGCAGGGCCGGCCGCGCGGCGAGCAGCAGGACGCCGACGAGCACGGCCGCGGTCAGCGTGGCGCCGGGCAGGCCGCGCAGCGGCTCGCGCACCAGGCCGCTCGCGGGTGTCGACGGCGCCAGGAGGCCGACGAGCCCGGCGGGCGCACCCGTGCGCGTGCCGACGGCGTGGAGGAGCCCGCAGACGAACCACGCCAGGACGGCTGCCGCCGTGAGCAGCACGTCGGTCCGACGCAGCACCTCGGTCCGTCGCAGCACCTCGGGCCGGCGGGTCCCGGGTCCGGCCGGGGCGCCTGGCCCGTCGTGCGCATCCGGTGTGGTGGGGATCACGGCGAGAACGTAGCAGCGGCGGTCCACCGGGGCGGGCGAATCCGGCACCCGCCCTGGGCGTGACGGGGGACGGGGTCTGCGGCGTGACCCGGACGCCGGGAACCGAGCCGATACCGTGGGTGCCGTCCGGCGCCGGCACTTCGGCACCTCGAGGCGGCGTGACGCCGCGCGGACCACGGCCCGGAGGAGCGTCGACGGCGAGCTTGTCACCGCGTCTGCGCCGCGTCGTCGACGCCCTGCCGCTGCGCCCGGGCCTGCGCGTGCTCGAGGTCGGTGGCGCGCCGGGTGCGGCGGCGCGCGAGGTCGCTGCACGCGTCGGGCCACGGGCCACGTGCTCGTGCTCGACCGCTCCCCGGAGGGCGTCGCGCGCACCCGGGCCGGGTGCCGCGCCGACATCGAGGCCGGCGTGCTGTCCACGCTGTGCGCGCACGTCGAGGACTTCACGCTGTCGGACGGGGTCGCACCGTTCGACCTCGCCTTCGCCTGTCGGGCCGTCGCGGACGTCTGCGTGCGGTCGGGCAGGACAGCGCGGCACCCCCGCCACCACGAGGGTGACGGGGGTGCCGTTTCCTGCAGGTCAGACGCTCACGGGAGCAGCCGTGACGCCTGACGACTCAGCAGTCGTAGTAGAGCTCGAACTCGTGCGGGTGCGGACGCAGCCGGATCGGGTCGACCTCTGCCGAGCGCTTGTAGTCGATCCACGTCTGGATGAGGTCCGGCGTGAAGACGTTGCCGGCGGTCAGCCAGTCGTGGTCGGCCTCGAGGTTGTCGAGCACCTCGGACAGCGAGCCCGGGACCTGCTGGATGAGGGCGTGCTCCTCGGGGGGCAGCTCGTACAGGTCCTTGTCGACCGGCTCGGGCGGCTCGATGCGGTTCTGGATGCCGTCGAGGCCGGCCATGAGCATGGCCGCGAACGCCAGGTACGGGTTCGACGACGGGTCCGGCACGCGGAACTCGATGCGCTTGGCCTTCGGGTTCGAGCCGGTCACCGGGATCCGGATGCACGCGGAGCGGTTGCGGGCCGAGTAGACCAGGTTGACCGGCGCCTCGAAGCCGGGGACCAGGCGGTGGTAGGAGTTCACCGTGGGGTTGGTGAACGCCAGCAGTGCCGGGGCGTGCTTGAGCAGGCCGCCGATGTACCACCGGGCCATGTCGGACAGGCCGCCGTAGCCCTTCTCGTCGAAGAACAGCGGCTCGCCGTCCTTCCACAGCGACTGGTGCACGTGCATGCCCGAGCCGTTGTCACCGAACAGGGGCTTCGGCATGAAGGTGGCCGTGCGGCCGTTCTCGTGCGCGACGTTCTTCACGACGTACTTGAACAGCTGGACCTTGTCGGCCGACTTGCCGAGGGTGTCGAAGCGGTAGTTGATCTCCGCCTGGCCGGCCGTGCCGACCTCGTGGTGGGCGCGCTCGACCTGGAAGCCGAGCTCGTCGAGCTGCAGCGAGATCTGGTCGCGCAGGTCGGCGAAGTGGTCGACCGGCGGCACGGGGAAGTAGCCACCCTTGTAGGGCGTCTTGTGCCCGAGGTTGCCACCCTCCTCCTTGCGTCCGGTGTTCCAGGCGCCCTCGATGGAGTCGATGTAGTAGAACGACGCGTCCTGGCGGGTCTGGAACCGGATGTCGTCGAAGATGTAGAACTCGGCCTCGGGCGCGAAGAACGCGGTGTCCGCGATGCCGGTCGACTTCAGGTACGCCTCGGCCTTGGCGGCGACCTGGCGGGGGTCGCGGCTGTACGGCTCGTCGGTGTACGGGTCGACGATGTGGAAGTTGATGTTGAGCGTCTTCTCCGTGCGGAACGGGTCGACGTACGCCGTCGTCAGGTCCGGGATCAGCTTCATGTCCGACTCGTGGATCGCCTGGAAGCCGCGGATCGAGGACCCGTCGAACATCTGGCCGTCGGTGAAGAAGTCCGCGTCGAGCGAGGCGGCGGGCACGTTGAAGTGCTGCATCACGCCCGGCAGGTCGCAGAACCGCACGTCGACGAACTTGACGTCCTCGCTCCTGATGAACGCCAGGACTTCCTCCGGCTTGGTGAACATCCGCTGCTCCTCGGTCGATGGTGCCCGGTCGTCCCGGGCACGAGCGAGGCTAGGAGCGGGGCGTTTCCCTGTCGTGGCCCTGCTGTTTCCGGGAGGTTACGGGGGTCGTTGCCAGGTAACGATCCCACGACACGACGGGTGGGCGGGCCGTCCTGGTCGCGCACGTACGCTGGACGCATGGTGACGCGTGACTCGGTCGGCTCCTGGCTCGAGGGTGGTCCCCGCGGCGACGACGACGGCCGTGCGGCGGGCGCCGCGCTCGGTCTGCCGGCCTCCGGCCCGGGGTCGATGGCGCGGCTCGGGCGGCGGCTGGTCGCCCTCGCGATCGACTGGGTCGCGTGCCTCGCCGTGTCCGCCGTGCTGCTGCCGGCGCGCTCGGACGGCGCGTTCCTGCTGCGTGGCGACTCGTTGGGCACGCTGGCCGTCTTCGCGGTCGAGAACGTCGTGCTCGTCGCCACTCTCGGGCACACGCTCGGTCACCGCGTGGCCGGTCTCCAGGTCCGGCGTCTGCTCCGGCCGTCCCTCGACCGTCCGCCCGTGCCGGCGCCCGGGGCGCCCGGACCCGTCGCCGCGCTCCTGCGCACGCTCCTGCTGTGCCTCGTGCTGCCCGCCGTGGTCTGGGACCCCGACGGTCGCGGTCTGCACGACCGCGCCGCGGGCACGGTGCTGGTCCGACGCTGAGCGGGGTCCGCCGCTGAGCCGCCCACGACTCGTCCGCCGCGGCGCGGGCCGGGCGGGCCCGCGGGCGTCAGCGCCCGCGCATGCCCTTGCGGTCGGGGCGCGCGCGCATCGGGTCGATGCCCTTCGGGACGGGCAGCCGCGCGGCGCCGAGCGAGGTCACGCGCCGCAGCACGACGGCGACCTCGGCCTTGGTGAGCTGGCCCTTCAGCTTGGTGACGGTGCGCGGCAGCTTGCGCAGCGGGACCTGGCCCTCGCCGTCGCCGACCTGGATGAGGTGGATGGGGGCGCCGGACACGACGCGCGCCGTGCGCTTGCGCTCCGCCTCGAGCAGCTTGCCGATGCGGTGCGGCGGGCCCTCGCCGACGAGGACCACGCCCGGCCTGCCGACACCGCGGAACACGAGGTCCTGCGTGCGGGGGTCGGCCGCGACGGGCTCCTGCGTGAACGTCCAGCCGCGACGCAGGGTCCCCAGCGCGGCGAGCGACGCCCCGGGCTGGCCCTCGATGCGGCTGTAGGCGGCGGTCTCGGCGCGGCGGGCGAGCACGAACATGCCGCCCAGGACCGCGAACGGGACGCTGAGGATCAGCACGTACACCGGCTGGCCGATGACCTGGCCGATCACGACGCCGAGCGTGACGATCCCGACGAAGACGCCGAGCATGATCCACGTCACGGCGGGGTCGGTCTGGCGGGTGATCTGGTACGCCTGCCAGATCTGGTGGTACCAGCGGGTCTTCTTGACCTTCCCGCTGCCCTTCGCCGTGCCCTCGGGGGAGCTCTGCGGGGACGTGGAGCGCTCGCGTGCCATGACCCGGGAGTCTACCGGCGCGTCGGGGCGCGCACGTCCGGTCCGCCGGACGGCGCGACCGCGGGCCGGGTCGGTCCGCGTGCGGCCGTGCTGCTCAGCGCCCCGGAGGGCCGCTCAGGCGAGCGGCGTGCGGGACAGCAGGGCCGACGCCTCCTGGCGGGCGGTCGTCGGCTCGCCCAGGTGCGCGAGCGCGGCGGGGATCTCCAGGCCGCGCCGGCGCATGGCCTGGCCCCACAGCCGGCCCGCGCGGTACGACGAGCGCACCAGCGGCCCGGACATGACGCCGAGGAAGCCCAGGCGCTCCGCCTCCTGCGAGAGCTCGACGAACTCCTCGGGGCGCACCCACCGCGCCACCGGGTGGTGCCGGACGGACGGGCGCAGGTACTGGGTGATGGTGATGAGGTCGCAGCCCGCCTCGTGCAGGTCGCGCAGCGCGTCCACGACCTCCTCGGTCGTCTCGCCCATGCCGAGGATGAGGTTCGACTTGGTGACGAGCCCGGCCTCGCGGGCGCGGGTGATCACGGAGAGCGAGCGCTCGTAGCGGAAGCCCGGGCGGATCTGCTTGAAGATGCGCGGGACGGTCTCGAGGTTGTGCGCCAGCACCTCGGGCCGGGACTCGTTGACGACGTCCAGCAGCTCCGGCGTGGCGTTGAAGTCCGGGATGAGCAGCTCGACGCCCGTGCCGGGGTTCAGCGCGTGGATCTGGCGCACCGTCTCGGCGTACAGCCACGCGCCGCCGTCGGCGAGGTCGTCGCGCGCGACGCCGGTGACCGTCGAGTACTTCAGGCCCATCGCCTGCACCGACTCGGCGACACGGCGCGGCTCGTCGGCGTCGAAGTCGGCGGGCTTGCCGGTGTCGATCTGGCAGAAGTCGCAGCGCCGGGTGCACTGGTCGCCGCCGATGAGGAACGTCGCCTCGCGGTCCTCCCAGCACTCGAAGATGTTGGGGCAGCCCGCCTCCTCGCACACCGTGTGCAGGCCCTCGCGGCGCACGAGCCCCTTGAGCTCGCTGTACTCCGGGCCTGTCGTCGCCCGCGTGCGGATCCACTCCGGCTTCTTCTCGATCGGGGTGGCGGCGTTGCGTGCCTCCACCCGGAGCATCCGGCGTCCCTCGGGTGCGATCGTCACCCGGCCACACTAGCCCGACGGACGTGCGACCGGGCTGCCCCGGGGTGTGACGGGGACCTCTGTCCCGCGCGCCCGGGGCCGGTCCGGGCCACGCTGGGAGGAGCCACCCGCGCCCGCGGGGGGCAGGCGGTCCCGGCGGACCGGCCGGGGGCTCGAGGAGGTGGCGCCATGCGCGTCCTGGTGACGGTGGCGTCGAGGCACGGCGCGACGCGGGAGATGGGCGCGGAGGTCGCGGAGCAGCTGCGCGCCGCGGGGCACGAGGTCGACGAGGTCGAGCCCGACGACGTCGAGCACGTCGACCCGTACGACGCGGTCGTGCTGGGTTCCGCGGTGTACGTGGGCCGGTTGGCGCTCGGGCTGCGGGACCTGGTGGACCGGCAGGCCGGCCAGCTGCGCGAGCGCCCGGTGTGGCTGTTCTGGTCCGGACCGGTGGGGGACCCGCCGGTGCCCGAGACCGTGCCGGACGACGTCACCGAGATCGCGCGGACGGTCGGTGCGCGCGACGTCGCGGTGTTCACCGGACGGCTGGACCGTGCGGGGCTCAACATCTCCGAACGGGCGCTCGTCGCGCTGACCCGGGCGGACGCGGGCGACTTCCGCGACCTCGACGTGGTGCGTGCGTGGGCGCAGGACGTCGCGCGCGAGCTGCGGCAGATCGCGCGCAGCGCCTGACCTCAGCCGACCGGGGCGGTCCGGTCGGCCGTCGCTGCCAGCAGGGGGCCGAGCTGCTCCTGCAGGTGGGCGACGACCAGTGGCGTCACCTCGGCGATCGTCACCTCGCGCCCGGCCTCGGCCGACAGCGTCGTGACGTCGGCGTCGTCGATGCCGCACGGGACGATCCGCTCGTACCAGTCGAGCGACGCGGTGCAGTTGAGGGCGAACCCGTGCATGGTCGTGCCGCGGGCCACGCGCACCCCGATCGCGGCGACCTTGCGCGCCCGCCGCGGCGTCGGCGACGCCCCCGGGGCGTCGGCCGGCAGCCACACGCCGCTGCGTCCCTCGACGCGGCCGGCGCTGACGCCGACGTCCGCGCAGGTGCGGATCAGCGCCTCCTCGAGGGCGCGGACGTACCGCACGACGTCGACGGGCTCGGCGAGCCGGACGACCGGGTAGCCGACGAGCTGACCGGGCCCGTGCCAGGTGATGCGCCCGCCCCGGTCGACGTCGACCACGGGTGTGCCGTCGACCGGTCGGTCGGAGCGTGCCGTGCGCTTGCCGGCGGTGTAGACCGGCTCGTGCTCGACGAGGAGCAGGGTGTCCTCGTGCTCACCGGCGGCGACCGCGGCGTGCCGCTCGCGCTGGAGGTCCCAGGTCGGGACGTAGGGCTGGAGCCGGGTGCCGAGCTCGAGCGGTTCGACGCGCATGGCCGTCAGGCTATGCCCTCGCGGCGGGGCGGCACCCTGGTCGCGTCGGCGGTGTCGTCGTCGGCGGGCCGGCCGCCGGGCCGCTGGTCGGGCAGCACGTCCCACGGGGCGACGACCTCGCGCAGCAGGTCGTCGAGCAGCGCGCGGCGCTCGGGGGGCAGGTGCCCCAGCACGGACTCCTGCGCCGGGCCCGGGTCGGCGCACGCCCGCAGCGCGGCCGCCCCGGCGGGTGTGATCGCCACGACGTGGCGCCGCCGGTCCTCCGCGTGCGGGCCACGGGTGACGTACCCGGTGCGCACCAGGCGGGTGACCACACGGCTCATGGTCTGCTCGGTGACGCCGCAGGCGTCGGCCAGCTCGCGCTGCGACATCGGGGACGCGGTGACGTGGACGAGCACGGGCAGGCTCGCGTGGTTGAGGTCCCACGACGCGAGGTGCGCGTCCCACGCCCGCTCGATGCGGCGTGCGGCCGCCGACAGCATCCGGCCCACGGGCCAGTGGTCCGCAGGCGGCGGACCCTGCTGCACACTCACGCGTCCTCCGGTTTGCCGAGTCGTTCCTGCGGGCCCATGATACTCAGCATGCTGAGGAATCCCGTGGCCCGCGCTGTGGCCGTCGCCGTCGTGCTCGTCGTCTGGCTGGGCCTGGGTGGTGTCGGCGGCGCCGCCCAGGGACGTCTGTCCCAGGTGCAGACGAACGACGCCGCGGCGTTCCTGCCGTCGTCGGCGCAGTCCACGCTGGCCGCCGAGGCGTCCCGCGAGTTCGTCGACACGCAGACCCTACCCGCGCTGGTCGTCCTCACCCCGGCCGACGGGGGTGACGTCACCCCCGAGCAGCTCGCCGCCGTCGCGACCTTCGCCGAGGAGTTCCCCGACGAACCCGTCGCGGACGGGACGTGGGCGGACCACCTCACCGGGCCCGTGGTGCCGGTGCCGTCCGAGGACGGCGAGGCGATCCTGCTCGCGGTCCCGCTGGACGCCGACGACGCCGAGACCCTCGTGGGCGAGGAGTCGCTCAACAACCTGCTGGTCGAGGACCTGCGCGCCGGCCTGGCCGACCGGCTGGGCGCGACCGCGTCCAGCGCCGGGGACCTCGGTCTGGAGGCGTGGGTGACCGGTCCCGCGGGGTTCGTCACCGACCTCGGCACCGCCTTCGCCGGCATCGACGGCCTGCTGCTGCTCGTCGCCCTGGGTGCGGTCCTGCTGATCCTCGTCGTGGTGTACCGCTCGCCGTTCCTGCCGTTCGTCGTCATCTTCACCGCCGTGTTCGCCCTCGCGCTGGCGGGGCTCGTGGTCTACGAGCTCGCCGACGCCGGCGTCCTGGTCCTCAACGGCCAGGCCCAGGGCATCCTGTCGATCCTCGTCGTCGGCGCCGCCGTCGACTACTCGCTGCTGCTCGTCGCCCGGTACCGCGAGGAGCTGCGCCACCAGGAGCACCCGGCCGAGGCCATGCGCATCGCGTGGCGCCAGTCGCTCGAGCCGATCGCCGCGAGCGCCGGCACCGTGGTCGCCGGCCTGCTCTGCCTGCTGCTGTCCGACCTCGGGTCGAACCGCAGCCTCGGCCCCGTGGCCGCCATCGGCATCGGCGCCGCGCTGCTCGCCGCGCTCACGCTGCTGCCCGCCATCCTGCTCGTCGCCGGCCGTCGGTCCCGCGTGCTGTTCTGGCCGCGCGTGCCCCGGTACGTCGCCGCGGGCAGCGCGGGGCAGGGCACGCACGGCGAGCACGCCACCGACGTGCCGCCCGCGGCCGTCGACGCCGCCGAGGGCAACGGCCTGTGGGCCCGCTGGGCGCGGTTCGTGGCACGCCGGGCGCGTCCCGTCTGGATCATCAGCGCCGCCGCGCTGCTGCTGGCCGCCGCGTTCGTGCCGACGTTCCGCGCGGGCGGCACGAGCCAGACCGACGTGTTCCTCACGCCCGTCGACTCGGTCGCGGGGGAGGAGGTGCTCGCCGAGCACTTCCCCGCCGGCGCGGTGCAGCCCGCCCTGGTCGTGGTGGACGAGAGCGAGCTGGACGCAGTGCTCGAGGCCGCGCAGGGCGTCGAGGGTGTCGAGTCCGCGGCCGCCTACACCGGCGCGCCCGGTGGTGCACCGGGTGCTGCCGACGCCCCGCCGGTCGTCGTCGACGGTCGGGTGCGGGTGGACGTGGTCACCCAGGCGCCGTCCGACAGCCAGGAGGCCGTCGACACCGTCGCCGACCTGCGCGACGCGGTCGCCGAGGTCGCACCCGACGCGCTCGTGGGCGGGCCGGCCGCCGAGACCCTGGACACGCAGGTCGCGAGCGAGCGGGACCTGCGCGTGATCGTCCCGGTCGTGCTCGTGGTGATCCTGCTCATCCTCATGCTGCTGCTGCGATCGATCGTGGCGGGGCTGGTCCTCATGGCTGCCAACGTGCTGTCCTTCGGCGCGGCGATCGGCATCTCGGCGCTCGTGTTCGACCACGTGCTCGACTGGCCCGACGCGGACCCGGTGGTCCCCCTCTACGGGTTCGTCTTCCTGGTCGCGCTGGGGGTCGACTACTCGATCTTCCTCATGACCCGGGTGCGCGAGGAGTCCCTGCACGTCGGTACCCGCGAGGGCGTCACGCGCGGGCTGGCCGTCACCGGTGGGGTCATCACCTCCGCCGGCCTGGTCCTCGCGACGACGTTCGCGGCGCTGGCGGTCATCCCGCTGCTGTTCCTCGCGCAGCTCGCGTTCATCGTGTCGCTCGGCGTGCTCATCGACACGTTCGTGGTGCGCAGCCTGCTGGTGCCCGGCCTGGTCCACGACCTGGGCCCGCGCACCTGGTGGCCGAGCCCGCTGTCGCGGCGCCCGGAGCACGGCGCGCACGCGACGGTCGGCGCCGCGGAGCGGACGAGCGTGTCCTGAGCCCTCCTAGAGTGGCGGCATGGAGCCGCTGCGCATCGGGCTGATCGGGTACGGCGCGGCCGGGCGTGGGATCCACGCCCGGCTCGCGCGTGAGACGGGGCAGCAGGTCGTGGCGGTCGTGACCCGGCACCGCGGCGAGCAGGTCGCGTCCGACTGGCCGGGCGCACGCGTCGTCCCCGACGTCGCGGCGCTGCTGGCCGGCGCCGACGACCTCGACCTCGTGGTCGTCGCCAGCCCCACGGGTGAGCACGCCGAGCACGTGCGCGCGGCGCTCGAGGCGGACGTCGCCGTGCTGGTGGACAAGCCGCTGGCCACCACCCGGGTGCAGGCCACGTCGCTGGTGCGGCTCGCCGAGCAGCGCGGCGGGCGGCTGACCGTCTTCCAGAACCGCCGCTGGGACCCCGAGCAGCTCACGCTGCGCGGCCTGCTGGCCGACGGGACGCTCGGCCGCGTGCACCGGTTCGAGCGCCGGTGGGAGAGGTACCGCCCCGAGCCGCAGCACCGGTGGAAGGAGGAGGACACCGTGGGCGGCGGGCTCCTGCTCGACCTCGGCGCCCACCTCGTGGACTCCGCGGTGCAGCTCTTCGGTCCCGTGCGTCGCGTGCACGCCGAGCTGCGGGCGCTGACGACGCCGGCGGTCGACGACGTCTTCCTCGCGCTCGAGCACGCGCCCGACCCGGACGGGCACCACGTGGTCTCGCACCTGGCGGCCGGGGGGCTGGTGGGCGCGCCGGGTCCGCGCACGCGCGTGCTGGGCGAGCGCGGCGCGTACCTGGTGACGAGCTACGAGGGTGAGCCCACCCCGTTCGCCGTGCTCGACGAGGTCCAGGAGGACGGGCGTCGCCCCGGGGAGCCCGTGCACGAGGGCTGGCTCGTCCGCGGCGCCGACCGCACACCCGTGCCGCGCGCCCCCGGAGGTCACGCCGACCTGTACCGCGCGGTGCAGGCGTGGGTGCTCGCCGGTGGCCCGGTCCCGGTGGACCCGGCCGACGCGGTCGCCACCGCCCGGGTCCTCGACGCGGCCCGCGTCGCCGCCTCGACCGGGGTCGCGCAGCTGCTCGACTGAGCCTGTGGACGACGCCTGCGGGCGGGAGGACCCCCGGTGTTCCATGGCTCCGTGGACACCCCCGCGCCCCCGCCGGACGACGTCACCCGCCTGCTGCAGGCGCACGGGACCCGTGCGGCCGGCGCGGTGGGCACGGACGGTGCGTGGTGGGTGGCGCGCCCGGTGGCCGACGACGGGGCCTGGCTCGAGGTGATGGTGGCGGACGTGCCCGTCGACGCCACGCTCGCAGAGAGGGCCCGCGCGCTCACCGGCCTGCACCATCCCCACCTCGCCCGGGTGGTGGCGGTCGAGCCGCTCGGCCCGGGACGGGTGGCCCTGGTGTGCGCGCACGTGCCCGGCCCGACGCTCGCCGCCGTCCGTGCCGCCCGGCACCCCCTGAGCGACGGCGAGGTCGTGACCGTCGCCGTGCCCGTGGCCCAGGCACTCGCCCACCTGCACAGCACCGGGATGGCGCACGGTGCCGTGGGGGCGGACCGCATCGTTCTCGGCCCGGGCGGGATGCCCGTGCTCGTCGACCTGCGCGCCGCGCTGCGCGGCGGCGGGACGACCACGGGTGACGTGCACCGCCTGCTCGCGACGCTGCTCGGGGTCATGCCGCCGCTCGACGCGCACCTGGCCGCGGGGCTGCCCGACGAGGTGCGGCTGCGCGACGCACTCGAGGCGCTGCTGCGCACGGGCGCCGGACCGGACGAGGTCGTCGACACCGTCTTCGCGCACGCCGCCCCGGAACCCGTCCACGTCCCGGACGACGGGCCCGTCGCCGGCCCGGGTGCCGAGCGCGCGGCCGACGGCTCCGGCGGACCGTCGGGCGGCGCACCGGTGCGCCGCCTGCGGCGGGGCGGTCGCCCCCGACGCCGCCGGCCCGTCGCAGCGGTCGCGACCGTGGTGGCCCTCGTGGTCCTGGGCGCGGCGGCGGTCCTCGGGCGGGGCGTCCTGTCGGGGGCGGCCGCGCCCGCGGCGGAGGCACCTGGTCCACAGGTGCGCGCGACGTCGACGCCACCGGACCCCGCCACCGACCGCGAGGACCCGGCGGGCGCGGCAGGTGCGCTCACACGGTTGCGCGGGGCCGTGCTCGCGGCCGCCGACCCGCAGGCACTCACGACCGTCGCGGCCGACGGCTCGCCCGCCCTGGCCGCCGACCGGGACCTGCTCGGGCGCCTGGCCGGTGCCCGCAGCGACGGTCTGGTCGTGGACGTGGTCGCGACCGCCGCCACCGGCGCGACGCCGGACGGTGACGCGACCGTCGTGGTCACGTCGGCCGTGGGTGCCCACACCCGGGTCGCCCCCGACGGGCAGCGGGCCGAGGTCGCGGCGACGGCACCCCGCACCGTCGAGCTGGTGCTGCGGTGGACCGCGCAGGGGTGGCGCGTCTGGGACGTCAGGGAGCCCGTCGCCGCGTCGCCCTGAGCCACCGTGCCGCCTCGACCGGCGTGGTGTGGCGCGGGACGAACCCCGTCGCGGTCAGCACGGTCGGCTCCGCGCGGACGGAACCGAGCACCTCGGAGGAGAAGTCGCCCAGCGCGACGCGCAGCAGCGGGGCGGGCACCGGCAGGGTCACCGGGGCGCCCCACGCGCGCCGCAGGGCATCGACCAGGTCGACGTGCCGGTCGGCGGACGCGACCAGGTTGGCCGGACCCTGCACGTCGGCCGTGAGCAGGTGGGTGATGGCGCGGACCTCGTCGAGCAGGGTGATCCAGCTCCAGAACTGCCGCCCGGACCCGAGCCGGGTGGCCACACCGGCTCGCAGGGGGAGCAGCAGCGGCGCCGCGGCACCGCCGTGCGCGCTGAGCACGATGCCCGTGCGCAGGTGCACCACCCGCACCCCGGCCGCCTGCGCGGGCACGGTCGCCGCCTCCCAGCGGCGGACGACCCCGGCGAAGAACGTGTCGCCCAGCGGCTCGTCCTCGGACAACGGCGTCTCGCCGCGGTCGCCGTACGCCCCGATGCCCGACGCCTGCAGCAGCACGCGGCGCCCGCGCCCGCCGTCGGCGTCCGCCAGGTCGGCGAGCGTGCGCGCGAGCAGGCCCGCGGTCTGCACCCGGGAGGACAGCACCGCCTGCTTGCGCGCGGGGGTCAGCGGGCGCGAGGCCACGGGCACGCCGGCGAGGTCGACCACCGCGTCGCTCGCCGCCACGGCCGCGGTGTCGACGGTGCCGGCCGCGGGGTCCCAGGTCGCCTCGTCCGGGCCGCGGGACGCGCGCCGCACCAGCCGGACGACGTCGTGGCCGGACTCGCGGAGGTGCCGCACGAGGGCCGTTCCGACCAGGCCGGACGAGCCGGCGACGAGGACGCGCATGCCGCTCACCCTAGTCACGGCCCGGTGGCACGCCACCGCCGTGCGCCGGCCCGGCGCAGCCCGGCGGGTGCGACCCGGACGCGCCGCGGGGCCGCCCACCGGCTGGTGGACGGCCCCGCGGGGGAGTGCGTGTGCGTCAGAGCCCGAGCTCGGACTCGAACGCGCCCTCCTCGAGACGGTTCTTCACCGCGGTGAGGTAGCGCGACGCGTCGGCGCCGTCCACCAGGCGGTGGTCGTACGACAGGCACAGGTAGCACATCGAGCGGATGGCGATGACCTCCTCGCCGTCCGGGCCCTTGACGACGACGGGGCGCTTGACGATCGCACCGGTGCCGAGGATGGCCGACGTGCCGCCGGGGACGATCGGCGTGTCGATGATCGCCCCGCCCGAGCCGGTGTTCGTCACCGTGAAGGTGGCGCCCGACAGCTCGTCCGGCGTGACCTTGTTGGACCGGGTGCGGCCCGCGAGGTCGTTGATCTTGCGGGCGATGCCGGCGAGGTTCAGGTCGCCCGCGTCGCGGATCACCGGCACGAGCAGCCCGCGCTCGGTGTCGACCGCGATGCCGACGTTCTCCTGGCCGTGGTACGTGATGGTCTTGTCCTCGAGGATGCCGTTGACCTTGGGGTAGGTCTTGAGCGCCTCGACCGCGGCCTGCACGAAGAACGGCAGGAACGTGAGGTTGACACCCTCGCGCGCCTTGAAGTCCTCCTTGGCCCGCGCCCGGAGCTTGGCGATCCGGGTGACGTCGACCTCGACGACGGTGGTGAGCTGCGCCTGCGTGTGCAGGGCCTCGACCATGCGCTCGGCGATGATCTGCCGCAGGCGGCTCGCCTTCTCGGTCGTCCCGCGCAGCGGCGAGACCTGGGCGGGCGCGGAGGCCTTGGTGGGGGCGGGTGCGGCGGCGGCCGGTGCCGGTGCCGCCTTCGCCGCCTCGGCGGCCTTGCGGGCCTCCTCGGCCTTGGCGGCCGCCTCGAGGACGTCCTCCTTGCGGATGCGTCCACCGACGCCCGTGCCCGTGAGGGTCGCGACGTCGACGCCCTTCTCGGCCGCGAGCTTGCGGACGAGCGGGGTCAGGTACGAGCCGCCGGCGGTGGGCTGCGGGGTGGGCTGCGGCGCGGACTGCGCGGTCGGCTGCGCGGCGGCGGCCTCCTGCGCGGCCGGCGCGGGCTGCTCCGCGGCCGGCGCCTGCTCGGTCTCCGGTGCGGGGGTCTCGTGGTCGGCCGGCTGAGCGGCGGGCGCCTTCACCTCGGCGGGCTGCTCCGGTGCCGACGGCTGCTCGGGGGCGGCGGCGGGCGCGGCGGCACCGGACCCGACGACCGCCAGCACGGCGCCGACCTCGACCGTCTCGTCCTCCTGCACGCGGATCTCCTGCAGCGTGCCTGCGACCGGCGAGGGGATCTCCGTGTCGACCTTGTCGGTCGAGATCTCGAGCAGGGGCTCGTCGACCTCGACGGTGTCGCCGACGCTCTTCAGCCAGCGGGTGACGGTGCCCTCGGTGACGGACTCGCCCAGCGGCGGGAGGGTGACCTCCTGGCCGCCGCCGTTGCCGCCGGCAGACGGCGCCGGGGCGTCCTCGTGCTCCTCGACGGGCTGCTGCGCGGGCTGCTGCTCGGCGGCGGGCTCCTCGGCGGGCGCCTGCTGCTCGCTCGCGGCCGGCTCCGCCGGCTGCTCCTGGGCGGGGGCGTCCTGCGCCGTGGATCCGGAGTCACCGCCCTGGCCGGAGCCGATGACGGCGAGCGACGCGCCGACCTCGACCGTCTCGTCCTCCTGGACGAGGATCTGCTCGAGGACGCCGGCGAACGGCGAGGGGATCTCGGTGTCGACCTTGTCGGTCGAGATCTCGAGCAGGGGCTCGTCGACCTCGACGGTGTCGCCGACGTTCTTCAGCCAGCGGGTGACGGTGCCCTCGGTGACGGACTCACCGAGCGCGGGAAGCTGCACGTTGTCGGACATGACCGCTCGTGTCTCCTTCGGTCCTGGGGT
>Ga0233375_1000714_pt1 | contig 16561 bp, 10 predicted proteins | sample ElkDunMinimDraft_10_FD_191539 | JGI IMG/M metagenome (GOLD analysis project Ga0233375, IMG submission 191539) | Fecal eukaryotic communites from dung pellets of Tule Elk in California, USA - Elk Dung E16 | ecosystem: Host-associated > Mammals > Digestive system > Large intestine > Fecal | place... | reverse complement strand
GCACACGCGCATGATCCGCGACTACGGCGGCGTGGCCAACGTGATGCCCTGGTTCACTTTCTTCATGGTGCTGTTCGCCATGGCCAACTCCGGCCTGCCGGGCACCTCGGGCTTCGTCGGCGAGTTCATGATCGTGCTGGCCAGCTTCCAGCAGAACCCGATGATCGCGTTCACCGCGGCGCTCACCCTGATCATCGGCGCGGGTTACTCGCTCTGGCTGGTCAAGCGCGTGATGTTCGGCGAGGTCGGCAACGCCCACGTGGCGGCGCTGGAGGACATCAACATGCGCGAGTGGATCGTGCTGGGCACCTTCGCCGTCGGCACCGTGCTGATCGGCGTGTGGCCCAAGCCGCTGATCGACCTGATGGAACCGGCGATCGCCGAGCTGGCGCGCCATATCGCGGTGAGCAAGCTGTGACCGGGCACGTGCGGATGACGCTGGCAGACACGTTCGAGGGTGGAGACAGGGTGGTCCGAGCGGCCGCCGAGGAATGCATGAAGTGATGACGATGACGCCCCCACCGGTACGTTCCTTCGCCGAGCTCGCGCCGATGGCGCCCGAGCTGGTCGTGGTCTTCGGCGCCTTCGCGCTGCTGATGCTCGACCTGTTCCTCGACGAGCGCCGGCGCGTGGTCACCCACGCGCTCGCGATCGCGACGCTGCTCGTCTCAGCCGCCCTGGTCTGGTTCCAGGTCGGGGGGCAGGGCGTGGCCCTGTCGGGCATGTTCGTGCGCGACGAGGGCGCGGACCTGATGAAGCTGGCGCTGCTGCTGGTCAGCGCGCTGTCGCTGGCCTACATCTGGCCGTTCCTGCGCGAGCGCGGCCTGTACAAGGGCGAGGTGGCGGTGCTGGTGCTGTTCGCGGTTGCCGGCATGATGCTGCTGGTCTCGGCCGGCAGCATGACCATGGTCTACGTCGGCCTGGAACTGCTCGCGCTGTGCTCCTACGCCCTGGTCGCGGTCGACCGCGACAGCCCGACCGCGTCGGAAGCGGCGATGAAGTACTTCGTGCTCGGTTCGCTGGCTTCGGGCCTGCTGCTGTACGGCATGACCCTGGTCTACGGCGCCACCGGCACACTGGACCTGGGCGAGATCCGCGCCGCGGCCCAGGACATCGGCGGGGCCGACCGCACCCTGCTGCTCACCGGCACCGTGTTCGTGCTCGTCGGCATCGCGTTCAAGTTCGGTGCGGTGCCGTTCCACATGTGGCTGCCGGACACCTACCACGGCGCGCCAACCCCCATCAGCCTGTTCATCGGCTCGGCGCCGAAGATCGCCGCGTTCGGCATGTGCTGGCGCATGCTCGACATCGCGCTGGGACCGGCCTACGGCCAGACCCAGCTGATGCTGGCGGTGCTCGCTGCGCTGTCGTTGGGCGTAGGCAACCTGTTCGCGATCGCCCAGGCCAACCTCAAGCGCATGCTGGCCTATTCGACGATCTCCCACGTCGGCTTCCTGTTCATCGGCCTGGCCGCGGGCGGCCCGGACGGCTATGCGGCGGCGCTGTTCTACGCGATCAGCTACGCGGTGATGTCGGCCGCGGCGTTCGGCGCGATCGTGATGCTCGCGCGCAAGGGCTTCGAAGCCGACCGCATCGAGGACTTCCGCGGCCTGAACGCGCGCAATCCCTGGATGGCGCTGCTGGTCCTGCTGATCATGGCTTCGCTGGCCGGCGTGCCGGTGCTGCTGGGCTTCTGGGCGAAGGTCGCGGTGCTGCGCGCGGCGCTGGAGGGAGGCCTGCTGTGGTTGGCCATCGTCGGCATCGTGTTCGCGGTGATCGGCGCCTTCTACTACCTGCGCGTCATCAAGGTCATGTACTTCGACCAGCCCACCAGCGAGCCGGTGACGGTGCGTGGCGGTGCGCTGCAGGTGGTGTTCTCGATCAACGCGCTGGCGCTGCTGGGCCTGGGCCTGTTCTGGAGCCCGATGATGGAATGGTGCCTGCGCGCGTTCGCCTGAGCCGTTTGTTGTGGTAAAGTAACCGGGTACGTAGAGATGCATTCGGCCGGGGAGTTCCGCCCGCTCTGATGCTCTTTTCCAGGCGCGGTGGGAAGCACGAAGTGCATCTTCACTGTTGCAATCCAGACCGGATACGTGCATAATTTCGCTTCTGATGCGGGGTGGAGCAGTCTGGCAGCTCGTCGGGCTCATAACCCGAAGGTCGCAGGTTCAAATCCTGCCCCCGCTACCAGTTTCATCGGACCACCGCAGGCGCTGAAGCCTGCGGACGGTGCCGGGAAACCGGGCTTCATCGAGGTCACTGCTTGCCTCGATGCCGAAATCCGGCCACGGCCGGAACTTCAGGACAAGGGGCCCAATGGGCCCCTTGTTGTTTTTGGCGATCTGGAAGGTAAGCACGCGACGTGACGGACAAGGCGACACAGATCAGCGCGCTGCTCGCACCCACGGTGGAGGCCCTGGGGCTGCAGCTGCTCGGTACCGAGTACCTGCCGGCTCCCGGCGGCGCGACCCTGCGGCTCTACATCGACGTGCCCGAGGCCGAGGTCGAGTCGCGTGTGGTGTCGATCGAGGACTGCGAGGCGGTGAGCCGCGAGGTGTCGGCCCAGCTCGACGTGGAAGACCCGATCTCGGGCAACTACACGCTGGAGGTGTCCTCGCCCGGCGTGGACCGTCCGCTGTTCGGCGCCGCCCAGTTCGCGCGCTTCACCGGCGAGCGGGCCAAGGTCGGGCTCAAGCTGCCGCAGGACGGGCGCCGCCGGCTGACCGGCACGATCGTGTCGGTGCAGGCGGACACGATCGTGTTCGACGTGGATGGCCAGCCGTTCGAAGTGGCGGCGGACAACATCGACAAGGCGCGGCTGGTGCCGGACTGGGCCGCGCTGGGCTATGCCCCGGCGCGCGACCTGCCCACCGGCGACGCGCGGCCCGGCAAGCGCGCGGGCAAGGCGCCCGCGCGGCGCCCGGCCAGGCCGGGGCGCGACTGATTTTCCGCCGCGCCGGCGCCGTGCGCGGGCGCGCGAGAGGGACCGGACCCGCGTCCGGGCGTATTGACAGGATCAAGCCGGTTTTCAGAGGTCTTAACTAGATGAGCAAAGAACTGTTGTTGGTCGTGGACGCGGTCGCCAACGAAAAGGGCGTGCCCGAGTCGGTGATCCTGGAAGCGATCGAGGCGGCGCTCGCCACCGCGGCCAAGAAGCGCTACGTGGACCAGGACGTCCTGACCCGCGTGTCGATCGATCCGAAGGACGGCAGCTACGAGACCTTCCGCCGCTGGGAAGTGGTGGCCGACGACGTGGTGATGGAATCGCCCGACCGGCAGATCCGCCTGATGGACGCCGTCGACGAGGTCGAGGGCGTCGAGGTGGGCGACTACATCGAAGAGCAGATCGAGAACGTCGACTTCGGCCGCATCGCCGCGCAGGCCGCCAAGCAGGTGATCGTGCAGCGCGTGCGCGAGGCCGAGCGCCAGCAGGTGGTGGACGCGTGGAAGGACCGCGTCGGTGAACTGGTCACCGGCGTGGTCAAGCGCGTCGAGCGCGGCAACGTCTACGTCGACCTGGGCGGCAACGCCGAGGCCTTCATTCCCAAGGACAAGGCGATCCCGCGCGACATCGTGCGCGCCGGCGACCGCATCCGCGGCTACCTGTACGACGTGCGCAGCGAGCCGCGCGGCCCGCAGCTGTTCATCAGCCGCGCCGCGCCCGAGTTCATGATGGAACTGTTCAAGCTCGAGGTGCCGGAAGTCGGCCAGGGCCTGGTCGAGATCAAGGCCTGCGCCCGCGATCCCGGCGACCGCGCCAAGATCGCGGTCATCGCCTACGACAACCGCACCGATCCGATCGGCGCGTGCATCGGCATGCGCGGTTCGCGCGTGCAGGCGGTGAGCAACGAGCTCAACGGCGAGCGCGTGGACATCGTGCTGTGGTCGGACAACCCGGCCCAGTTCGTCATCAACGCCATGGCCCCGGCCGAGGTGCAGTCGATCGTCGTGGACGAGGACAAGCACTCGATGGACCTGGCCGTGGCCGAGGACAAGCTGGCCCAGGCGATCGGCAAGGGCGGGCAGAACGTGCGCCTGGCCAGCCGCCTGACGGGCTGGCAGCTGAACGTGATGACCCAGGACCAGGTCACCGCGAAGTCGGAGGCCGAGCAGGCCGCCGCCCGCACCCTGTTCCAGGACAAGCTCGAGGTCGACGAGGAAATCGCCGGCATCCTGGTGTCGGAGGGCTTCGGCACGGTCGAGGAAATCGCGTACGTGCCGGTCGGCGAGCTGCTGGCGGTGGAGGGCTTCGACGAGGACATCGTCGAGGAACTGCGCGCCCGCGCCCGCGACGCCCTGCTGAACGACGCGCTGGCCGAGGAAGAGGGCCTGGAGGGCAGTGGCCCGGCCGAGGACCTGCTGGCGTTGGAGGGAATGGACGAGGACACCGCCCATGCGCTGGCCGCGCACGGGGTCCGCACCAGCGAGGACCTCTCGGACCTGGCCGCGGACGAGGTGGTGGAGTTCGGCATCGAGGGTCTGGACGGGGATCGGGCCGCGGCGCTGATCCTGGCCGCCCGCGCCGGGGAGATCGCCCGCCTGGAGCGCGGCGAATGATCCGGCGATGAACACCGCCCTGCACCGATCAGGGCTTAGAATCCGCGCTTCCCTTGCTCACGGCGAGGGGGCGCCAAACAGAGCATAGGAACCGAATGTCGCAGCAAACCACAATCCGCAAGCTCGCCGCCCTGGTCAACACGCCGGTCGAGAAGCTGCTGGAACAATTGTCCGAAGCGGGCATGGCATTCAGCGATCCCGACCAGGTGGTCACCAGCACCGAGAAGGTGAAGTTGCTGGGCTTCCTGCGACGCACCCACGGCAAGGCCGAGAAGCCTGCCGAGGAAACGGTGGCGCCGAAGAAGATCACCCTCAACCGGACGCGCAAGCAGGAACTCACCGTCGGTGGCGGCAAGAACCGCTCCACCGTCGACGTGGTCGTGCGGCGCAAGGTGACCCTGGCGCCGACGGCGGCCGAGCAGCGCGCCGCCGTCGCGCAGACGGCCGACGAGGAGCAGGCGGAGATCCTGCGCAAGCTCGAGGAATCGCGCCAGCGCAACCTCTCCGAGCAGCAGCGCCTGGCCGAAGAGGACCGGCGCCGCGCCGAGGAGGCGGCCGCAGCGAAGCGCCAGCAGGAAGAGGCTGAACGGGCACGCAAGGAGGCCGAGCAGGCCGCCGCCGCCCCCGCCACCGACGCTGCCGCGCGCAAGCCGGCCCACGCCGGTGCCCACGGCAATGCCCATCCCAAGCCGGCCGCGCCGGCGCGCGATGATCGCAACGCCGCGCCCAAGCACAAGGCCAACCGCGGCTCGCACGCGATGGTCGCCACGGTCGAGGACGACGACAGCACGGCGCGTTTCGCCGGGCAGCTGCACCTGAGCGCCACCGAGCGCGCGCGTCGCAGCACCAATCGCGGCAACAAGCCCAAGTCCCGCCGCCACCTCGAGCAGTCGCGCAGCGGCGCCGGCCCGCACGGCTTCGAGCGTCCGACCGCCCCGGTCGTGCGCGAAGTGGCGATCGGCGAGGCGATCACCGTCGCCGACCTGGCCCAGAAGCTCGCCCTCAAGGGCGGCGACGTGGTCAAGGCGCTGTTCAAGATGGGCGTCATGGCGACCATCACCCAGACCATCGACCACGACACAGCGGTGCTGGTGGTCGAGGAACTGGGCCACAAGGCCGTGGCCGCCGAAGCCAACGACGCCGAATCCGAACTGCTCGCGCAGGTCGAGGGCGTGCAGGGCGATGCCGCTCCGCGTCCGCCGGTGGTCACCATCATGGGCCACGTCGACCACGGCAAGACCTCGCTGCTGGACTACATCCGCCGCACCAAGATCGCCACCGGCGAGGCCGGCGGCATCACCCAGCACATCGGCGCCTACCACGTCGAAACCCCGAAGGGCGTCATCAGCTTCCTCGACACCCCGGGCCACGCCGCATTCAGTTCGATGCGCGCGCGCGGCGCCAAGCTCACCGACATCGTGGTGCTGGTGGTCGCGGCCGATGACGGCGTGATGCCGCAGACGATCGAGGCGATCCAGCACGCGAAGGCGGCCAAGGTGCCGCTGATCGTGGCGATCAACAAGATCGACAAGTCCGACGCCGATCCCGAGCGCATCAAGAACGAGCTGCTGGCCCACGACATCGTCGCCGAGGACTTCGGCGGCGACACCCAGATGGTCGAACTGTCGGCCAAGACGGGCGAGGGCGTTGACAACCTGCTCGACTCGATCTCGCTGCAGGCCGAACTGCTGGAGCTGCGCGCGGTCGACACCGGCCGCGCCACCGGCACGGTCATCGAGTCCTCGCTGGACAAGGGCCGCGGCCCGGTCGCCACGGTGCTGGTCCAGCAGGGCCTGCTGCAGAAGGGCGACTTCCTGGTCTGCGGCATCCAGTACGGCCGCGTGCGTGCGCTGTTCGACGAGACCGGCGCGCAGGTGCAGTCCGCCGGCCCCTCGATCCCGGTGCAGGTGCTCGGCCTGTCGGGCGTGCCCGACGCCGGCGACGACTTCGTGGTCGTGGCCGACGAGCGTCTGGCCAAGGACGTGGCGCAGCAGCGCGAGACCAAGCGCCGCGAGCAGCGCCTGGTCGCCCAGGCGGGCAACCGCATGGAAGACATCATGGCCCAGATGGGCCAGGGCGAGGCGCAGCAGCAGCTCAACCTGGTCATCAAGGCCGACGTGCAGGGTTCGGTGGAGGCGCTGCGCCAGGCCGTCACCGCCCTGTCCAACGACCAGATCCGCATCAACGTCATCGTCTCGGGCGTGGGCGGCATCACCGAGTCCGACGCCAACGCCGCGGCCACCGCCAAGGCGACGATCATCGGCTTCAACGTCCGTGCCGACGCCTCGGCGCGCAAGGTCATCGAGAACAGCGGCCTGGACCTGCGCTACTTCTCGATCATCTACGACGTGATCGACCAGGTGAAGCAGGTGGCTTCCGGCATCCTGGGCGTGGAGATCCGCGAGCAGATCATCGGTATCGCCGAGGTCCGCGACGTGTTCCGCAGCTCCAAGTTCGGCGCCGTCGCCGGCTCGATGGTGGTCGAGGGCGTGGTCCGCAAGAACCGCCCGATCCGCGTGCTGCGCGACAACACGGTGGTCTTCGAGGGCGAACTCGAGTCGCTGCGCCGCTTCAAGGAGAACGTCGAGGAAGTGCGCAACGGCACCGAGTGCGGCATCGCGGTGAAGGCGTACAACGACGTGCGTCCTGGCGACCAGATCGAGTGCTTCGAGCGCATCGAGGTCCAGCGCACCCTGTAAGCGCCACGGCGGGCCGGGGCGGTCCCCATCCCGCCACCGGCGGCGCGCCGGCGTGGCCGCGAACAGCGGCCCGCCCGGCGTCCGCCCCGTGTTCCTGTTTCCCAATCCGAATCCGCAATGACCAAATCGTTTTCCCGCACCGACCGAATCGCCGCGCAGCTCCGCAGGGAGCTGGGCACCCTGGTGCGCGAGGCGGTCAGCGAGCACGGCCTGCCGTCGGTGAGCGTCTCCGACGTCGAAGTCACCCGCGACCTGGCCCACGCCAAGGTGTTCGTGACCGCGCTGCAGGCCGAGCGTTCGGCCGAGGCGATCAAGGGCCTGAAGGCGGTGGCGCCGGAGATCCGCTTCCGCCTTGCGCGGGCGGTGAAGATGCGGCACGTGCCGGAGCTGCACTTCCATTACGACGACTCGGTCGACCGCGGCGAGCGCATCGACCAACTGCTGCGTGACCTCTAGCCAGGTAGCGGCAGGCGGCGGTGCCGGACCGTCGCGGCCGGTCCGGCACCCATCATGCCCGATCCCAAGATGACCGCCCGTCCGCGCACCCGGTTCAGGAAGCTCGACGGCATCCTACTGCTGGACAAGCCGCGCGGCCTGAGCTCCAACCAGGCCCTGCAGCGCGTGCGCCACCTGTTCCGTGCCGAGAAGGCCGGGCATACCGGCAGCCTCGACCCGCTCGCCACCGGCCTGCTGCCGGTCTGCTTCGGCGAGGCGACCAAGATCGCCGGCGGCCTGCTCGGCGCGCGCAAGGCCTACGACACCGTCGCCCGCCTGGGCGTGGTGACCGATACCGACGATGCCGAGGGCCAGCCGCTGCGCGAGCGGCCCGTGCCGGCGCTGCGCATCTCGCAGATCGATCGCGCCCTGGAGGCGCTCACCGGCCACATCCAGCAGCGCCCGCCGATCTACTCGGCGCTCAAACGCGGCGGCGAGCCGCTGTACGCCAAGGCGCGGCGCGGCGAGGTGGTGGAGGTCGAGCCGCGCCCGGTGGACGTGCACGAGTTCCGGCTCGAATCGGCCGGGGACCTGCTCGACGACCTGAACGGTGTCGCGCCGCAGCTGCGCCTGCATGTCGAGTGCGGCTCGGGCACCTACGTGCGCAGCCTGGTGCGCGACCTTGGCGAGGCGTTGGGCTGCGGCGCCCACGTCGCCGAACTGCGGCGGCTGTGGGTCGACCCGTTCCGCGACCCCCGCATGTGGACCCTCGAGGAGCTGCAGGCGCTGGCCGCGCGCGGCGAGCGCAGCCTGCTGGCCTGCCTGCTCCCGCTGGAGCGGGGCATGGCGTCGTGGCCACCCGTGGAGCTCGACGCCGCCCAGGCCAGGCGCCTGGGACGTGGCCAGGGCGTGGCCGGCGTGGCCGGAAACGACGGCAGCGTGGCCGTGTTCGGCCCGGGCGGACGGGCGCTGGGGCTGGGCCAGCTGGCCGGCGGCATGCTGCGCCCGCAGCGCCTGTTCACCTGGGCGGTGGACGCCGCGGCGGCCGGCTGAACTTGTCCGCCGCTCCGGCAGGGGCTAAACTTCCCCGGCTTTTTTCAAGCACTTCGAGCGTTACGCTTTACCCCGTACGGGCAGGCTCCGGCCTTCCCACCATCCCATGACGAGCCCATGCGGTACGACGCCGACGTCGATGATGCGGCGACGCGCTCTGCGGGTTTCGTGACCAGAGGTTCCAACATGTCCATCGACAACAGCCAGATCATCCAGGAATACGCCCGCGGCGAGAACGACACCGGTTCGCCGGAAGTCCAGGTGGCCCTGCTCACCGCCCGCATCGTGCACCTGACCGAACACTTCAAGACGCACAAGAAGGACCACCACAGCCGGCGCGGCCTGCTGATGATGGTCAACCGCCGCCGCAGCCTGCTCGACTACCTGCACCGCAAAGACGTCGCGCGTTACAAGGCCCTGATCGAGAAGCTCGGCCTGCGTCGCTGATCCAGATACCGCCGCGGCGCGTCATGCGCCGCGGTTCTTTTTTGGCCGTGGTGGACGCGGCCGCCCGACCGGGACAGGGGTTCCGGCCGGTCCATCGAAAGAGTCATCAAGGAATTCCAAGTGGCAAAAGTTACCAAGAGCTTCCAGTACGGCAAACAGACCATCACCCTGGAAACCGGCGAAATCGCCCGCCAGGCGGGTGGTGCGGTCATGGTGTCCTGCGAAGGCACCGTGCTGCTGGTCACCGCCGTGGCCAACAAGACCGCGCGTGAGGGGCAGGACTTCTTCCCCCTGACTGTCGATTACCAGGAGAAGTTCTACGCCGGCGGCCGCATCCCGGGCGGCTTCTTCAAGCGCGAAGGCCGCCAGACCGAGAAGGAAACGCTGATCTCGCGCCTGATCGACCGGCCGATCCGCCCGCTGTTCCCGGAAGGCTTCCGCAACGAAGTCCAGATCATCGCCACCGTGATGTCGATGAACCCCGAGGTCGACGGCGACATCCTCGCCCTGATCGGCGCCTCGGCCGCGCTCTCGCTGTCCGGCGCGCCCTTCGACGGCCCCATCGGCGCCGCCAAGGTCGGCTACAAGGCCGGCCAGTACCTGCTCAACCCCACCGTCAGCGAGCTGGTCGATTCGGACCTGGAACTGGTCGTGGCCGGTACGTCCAACGCCGTGCTGATGGTCGAATCCGAAGCCAGGGAACTGTCGGAAGACGTGATGCTGGGCGCGGTGATGTTCGGCCACCAGCAGATGCAGGTCGCCATCGGCGCGATCAACGAGCTGGTCGCCGAAGCCGGCAAGCCCAAGTGGGACTGGCAGGCGCCTGCGGCCAATGAAGGCCTGGTGTCGGCGCTTCGCCACGCCGTGGGCGAGCAGCTGGCCAGCGCCTTCCAGGTGCGCGACAAGCTCGAGCGCCGCGACGCCATCTCGCAGATCCGCAAGGCCATCATCGAGGCGCTGACCCCGCAGGCCGAGGCCAATGCCTGGTCGACGGGCGAGTTGTCCAAGGAGTTCGGCGAGCAGGAATACCGCACGATGCGCGAGTCGGTCCTCAAGACCAAGGTCCGCATCGACGGCCGCGCGCTCGACACCGTCCGCCCGATCACGTCCAAGGTCGGCATCCTGCCGCGCGTCCACGGCTCGGCGCTGTTCACCCGCGGCGAGACGCAGGCGATCGTGGCCGTGACGCTGGGCACCGCGCGCGATGGCCAGATCATCGACGCCGTCGCCGGCGAGTACAAGGAACACTTCCTGTTCCATTACAACTTCCCCCCGTACTCGGTGGGCGAAGCCGGCCGCATGATGGGCCCGAAGCGCCGCGAGATCGGCCATGGCCGCCTCGCCAAGCGCGGCGTGCTGGCCGTCATGCCGACGATGGAAGAGTTCCCCTACACCATCCGCGTGGTCTCGGAGATCACCGAGTCCAACGGTTCCTCGTCGATGGCGTCGGTCTGCGGTTCGTCGCTGGCGCTGATGGACGCCGGCGTGCCGATCAAGGCGCCGGTCGCCGGCATCGCGATGGGCCTGATCAAGGAAGGCGACGACTTCGTCGTGCTGTCGGACATCCTGGGTGACGAAGACCACCTGGGCGACATGGACTTCAAGGTCGCCGGCACCGAGAAGGGCATCTCCGCCCTGCAGATGGACATCAAGATCCAGGGCATCACCGAGGAGATCATGAAGGTCGCGCTGGCCCAGGCCAAGCAGGGCCGCCTGCACATCCTCAAGGAGATGTCCGCCGCCCTGACCGCGCCGCGCGCCGAGCTCAGCGAGTTCGCGCCGCGCCTGATCACGATCAAGATCCACCCCGACAAGATCCGCGAAGTGATCGGCAAGGGCGGTTCGGTGATCCAGGCGATCACCAAGGAAACCGGCACCCAGATCGACATCCAGGACGATGGCACCATCGTCATCGCCTCGGTCAACGCCGTCGCCGGCCAGGCCGCCAAGGACCGGATCGAGCAGATCACCTCCGACGTCGAGCCGGGTCGCATCTACGAAGGCAAGGTCGCCAAGATCATGGACTTCGGCGCCTTCGTCACGATCTCCCCCGGGAAGGACGGCCTGGTGCACGTGTCGCAGATCTCCAACGATCGCGTCGAGAAGGTCAGCGACGTGCTCAAGGAAGGCGACGTGGTCAAGGTCAAGGTGCTGGAAGTCGACAAGCAGGGCCGTATCCGCCTGTCGATGAAGGCCATCGAAGAAGGCGAGGGCGCCCCGGCCGAGTAAGCCGCGAGCGCGTATCGCAATGGAAGAAGCGGGCTTCGGCCCGCTTTTTCTTTGTGGGTGCGTCGCGCCGGATCTGCGGCAGGGAGGGGCGGACGCCCGGTCGGGGGGGGGCCGCCGGCAGTCGGGCCGGGACGCGCGGAAGGCGGCGCAGCCACGGGCCATCGGCATCGCGCAAGCGGACGCACGCCGGCCCGCAGCTGCGCGGACGCGGCGCGGATCGGGACCAGGCGTGCGCGCGGCGACCCAGGGCCGCCGCGGCAGGGGCGCTACAGCCGGTGCTGGCGCAGCAGGCGGTACAGCCGCAGGCGCAGGCGCAGCAGCGGCTGCCCCAGGCGCGCCGGCACCCGCATGCCGGCGCGGCGGTGGCGGATCGGCACCGCCGCGTCGGGCGCGGCGGATTCCACCGGCGCGGGAGCCGCAGCGGGCGTCGGCGCCGAGCCGGTCCGCAGGTCCGACAGCGCGGGTTCCGGCACCTGTCGCGCGGGCGCAGAGGCGCTCGCGGTGGCGGCGGCGGCGAACAGGCCCAGCGGGCTGTAGCCGCTGTAGCCGGGGAACACCTCGGCGGTGCGCTGGTGCCCCATCCGCGAGCGCAGCAGTTCGGTGAACACGCGGCGGAAGTCGGTAGTCACCGGCACGTCGCCGAAGTGCGGCGAGAGGATCTCCGGGTGCAGGCCGGCCCAGCTGCCATAGAAGCGCCGGCCGTTGACCGGCCCGCCCAGCACCAGCAGCGGGTTGCCGTAGCCGTGGTCGGTGCCGCCGCTGCCGTTCTCGCGCACGCGGCGGCCGAACTCCGACTGCACCACGACGGTGACGCGCGCCATCTCGCCGGTGGCCGCCAGTTCGCCGTAGAACGCCGCCAGCGCCTGCGACAGTTCCGCCACGCGGGTGTGGAAATAGCCGCCGCCGGCGTTGCCCTGGCTTTCGTGGGTATCCCAGCCGCCGAGATCGACCGCGGCATAGCGCAGCCCCGTGCTGAAGCGGATCGACTGCGCCACCGTCCACAGCTGCCGGGCGAAGGTCGAGGTCGGCCAGCCTGTCGGCAGCGTGCCGGTGTAGGGCTGCTGGGCGATAGTGCGCAGGGCGGCATTGGCCGCGCGGCCGCTGTGCTCGATGCCGACGTTGCCCTGCCACATCTGCGCCAGCGTCTCGTTGACGCCGCGGAAGCCCGCCGGCGAGCCGTCGCGGGCGCGCTGCCAGGCGTAGGAACCGGCGTTGAGGTCGAAGTCTGAAGGACTGCCCATGGTCAGCGCCTCGGTCGAGCCGAGCAGGGTGGCCGGCTGGCGGCTGTTGACCGCCAGCGCCGGCATCAACGCCTGCGGCGCGCCGGGATGCGTGTTCCATGCGCGCGCCAGCCAGCCGCTGCCGCTGCCCTTGCTGCCGGGCGTGCCGAAATCCAGGTACTGCTGCGCGTCGAAGTGGCTGCGGGTCACCGTGGACTGCATGCCGCAGCAGTGGACGATGGCCAGCCTGCCGTCGGTCCAGAGGTCGCGCAGGCCGCTGGCGGCGGCATGAAGGCCGAAGCCGGTGGCGCTGCCACCAGCCAGGGTCAGGGGCAGGGCGGCGTTCTCGCCGCTGACCGGGACCCGGATGTCGGGCCTGGCCTGCTCGTAGTAGGTGCGATCGTTGCCCGACACCGGCACCACCAGGTTGAGCCCGTCGATGCCCCCGCGCAGGAACACGTGGACGATGGTGTCGTGGCCGTTGACCGCGGCGTGGGCGTCGCCGCCGAAGAACAGCGCCGGGCCGGCGGCCCCGGCTGCGGCAGTGGCGCAGCATCCCTTCAGGAAGCCGCGGCGATCGAGTTCGATGGTCATGGTCTCGTCCTCAGCGGCTCAGGAATTCCGGCGACATCAGGATCAGCGACACCATGCTGCGCAACCGTTCGTGGTTGTAGTGGCGCTTGAGGTCGTTCTGCGCCCAGGCGTTGGTGTCCTCGATGACGTAGCTGGCCGGATCGCCGTTCTGGGCCAGGAACTGGCGCAGCACGCCCAGGCGCTGGGCCGTGGGCTGGTAGCCCAGGATCCGCGCGCACCAGAATTCCACCAGCCGGTTGGCGGTCCACTGCGAGGCCGGCACGCCGCTGCGGGTGAGTTCGAGGATCGGCATCAGCTTGCCGCTGCCGGCGACGTTGTTGGCTTCGGTGAGCCAGTTCTGCAGCTTCCAGGTCATGCCGAAGCTGTTGGCCCCGGACCACGCGATGGCGACGTCCGGATAGCCGTTGGGCGCGGCCCAGTCGTAGGGCTGGTGGCCGGTGAAGCCCATGCGCCAGTTGAGGTCGTTGCTGCGGTTCTCGTCGAAGGTGTAGGTCCACTGGCAGCCGAGTGCGCGCAGGGTCGCGGCCACCGCCTCGAAGGGGCGACGCACCTTGCGGCCCCAGGTGTGTCGCGCCTCCTCCGACAGCAGGATGTGGCGCAGGGTCCGGCTGATCTGGTCGGGCGCCTGCCAGTTGGCGCGGAACACGGCCGCGGCACTGTCGACCAGGGACTGCGGCGCCTCGTCGGCCACGAACCGGCGCACCAGCTTGCGGCAGATGAACCTGGCCACGCGCGGATGGCTGGCGATGCGGTCGAGGATGTCGCGTCCGTCCTGCAGCGCCGGGCGCTCGGGATAGATGAAGCGGCCGAGCACGAACTTCGGCCCCGAGTCGTGCCAGTCGGCGTGGTAGTAGAACGTGCCCTCGTCCTTGCCGGCGTGGGTGAACTCCCAGTGGTTGTTGTTGATCGTCCAGCCGGTGAATGCCGCCGCGGTCTCGTAGACGTCGATGTCGGTGTAGCCGATCGGGTAGGCCGGATCCTCCGGGCAGGGCGGGACCTCGAAGGGGTCCATGAAGCCCAGGTAGTTCTCCGCGCCGAAGGTATGCAGCTCCAGCAGCTCGCGCGCGAAGTTCTCGTTGGGCCCCGCGCGACGGTTCGACTTGTTGTCGAGGTAGATCATCATCGCGGTGCTGCGGGCCACGTCCTCGAGCATCTTGCGGAAGTTGCCGAAGGCGTTGGCGCGGATCACCTCGCGGTCGTAGTGGCCGTAGACCGGGCAGCAGTCGTAGTCGCTGACCATCACGTTGAAGTGGTCGTGCCAGAAGGCGGTGGTCAGCTCGAACAGCTGGCGCCGGGAGAACACCGCTCGCACCAGCGCCTCGCGCTGCACTTCCCAGCCCGGGCGCATGCGCACGCCGTACTCGACCTCGGCGCGCACGTGCTGGGCCCAGAGCTGCGGCAGGGTCTTGCCCAGGGTGGTGTAGCCGGCAGCCGTCAGGCGCGCGGCCACCGCGCTGTCATCGATGGAGGAAGGCGCGAGCTGGCGGTCGACCCAGGCGGTGAGCCGGGCGAGGTCGCTGCCCCCCAGGCTGTTGAACTCTGCCAGCGACTCGGGCGTGACCCCGTAGCTCAGGTTGTTGAGCATGCGCACCGCGAAAGGCGGCGTGGGCAGGGTCAGCAGGCGCGGCGGGGAGGCCTTGGCGGTGCCGGGCGACGCACTGGGGCCGGGAGCGCCGGCGACGGCCCCTGGCGCAGGCCTGAAGCGGGGTGGCCGGGCGAGGCGGTAACGCTGTCGATGCGCGCGCTCCAGCGCGGCACGCTCGCCCTGTGAGAGGTCTGGGTGCATGGCGGTGTCCTTGGAATCCCCTGCGCGGAGACTATCGGCGCGCCCGCCCGGCGGTTGTGACCGCCCCCACAGTCCCGATCGGGCGCTGCGCGGCTCGGTCCTGTCCCGGCCCGGCCCCGGCCCGGCTCAGACCAGGCCGGTGGTGTAGAACACTCCGATGATGACGAACACCGCCGCGGTCTTGATCAGGGTGATGGCGAAGATGTCCTTGTAGGCCTGGCGATGGGTCAGGCCGGTCACCGCCAGCAGGGTGATCACCGCGCCGTTGTGCGGCAGGGTGTCCATGCCGCCGGAGGCCATCGAGGCCACGCGGTGCAGCACTTCCATCGGGATGCCGGCGGCATTGGCATTGGCGATGAAGGTGTCGGCCATCGCCGCCAGAGCAATGCTCATGCCGCCCGAGGCCGAGCCGGTGATGCCGGCCAGGGCGGTGACCGTCACCGCTTCATTGACCAGCGGATCGGGGATCGCGCCCAGCGCGTTGGCCACGATGAGGAAGCCGGGCAGGGCGGCGATCACCGCACCGAATCCGTACTCGGATGCGGTATTCATCGACGCCAGCAGGGCGCCGCCGATGGCGTTCTTCGTGCCTTCGGCGAAGCTGGCGATCACCGGCTTCCATGCGAACACCAGGATGGTGGCGATGCCCACCAGCAGTGCGCCCTGCACCGCCCAGATCGCGGCGATCTTCGGCACCTCCTGGACGACCGGCGCGGCGTTGCCGACCACCGCGGGAATGAACTCGTAACTGTCGCCGTACAGGCGCGGGATCAGGCGCGTAAACAGCAGGTTGCTCAGGCCCACCATCAGCAGCGGCAGCAGCGAGACCAGCGGATTGGCCAGACGGTCGCCGGCGAAGGGCGCCGGTTCGTTGAGCAGGCTGGCCGGATCGCCATAGCCCTCGCCGGCCAGGTGCGCGGCGCGCCGGCGCCATTCCAGGTAGAGCATGCCCACGATGAGGATGAACACGCCGCCCAGGGTGCCCAGCACCGGCGCGGCCCAGGCCGTGGTGCCGAAGAACGCGGTCGGGATGATGTTCTGGATCTGCGGAGTGCCCGGCAGCGCGTCCATGGTGAAGGTGAACGCGCCCAGGGCAATCGTGCCGGGGATCAGCCGCTTGGGAATGTCGCCCTGGCGGAAGAGTTCGGCGGCGAAGGGATAGACGGCGAACACCACCACGAACAGCGACACGCCGCCGTAGGTGAGCAGGGCGCAGACCAGCACGATGGCGAGCATGGCGCGCTGCGCGCCGACCACGCGGATGGTGGCCGCGACGATCGACTTGGAGAAACCCGATATCTCGATCAGCTTGCCGAACACCGCGCCCAGCAGGAACACCGGGAAGTACAGCTTGAGGAAGCCGACCATCTTGTCCATGAACAGGCCGGTGAACATCGGCGCGACCAGCGACGGGTCGCTGAGCAGCACCGCGCCCATCGCCGCGATCGGCGCGAACAGGATCACGCTGTAGCCGCGATAGGCCACGAGCATCAGGAAGCACAGCGCGCCAAGAACGATCAGGAAATCCATCGGCCAAGTCC
>Ga0233375_1000712_pt1 | contig 16580 bp, 16 predicted proteins | sample ElkDunMinimDraft_10_FD_191539 | JGI IMG/M metagenome (GOLD analysis project Ga0233375, IMG submission 191539) | Fecal eukaryotic communites from dung pellets of Tule Elk in California, USA - Elk Dung E16 | ecosystem: Host-associated > Mammals > Digestive system > Large intestine > Fecal | place... | reverse complement strand
CGCTGTCCGCCAGCACCATCGCGATCGAGTACGGCTCCTGGCCCGTCGAGCACGCGGCCGACCACACGCGCAGCCGCGACCCGGGCACCGCCGACGCGGTCCAGTTCGGCAGGATGCGCTCACGCAGGGCCGCGAACGGCCCGACGTCCCGGAACCATGACGTCTCGTTCGTCGTCATGGCCTCGACGACCTCGTCGTGCGCACGGACGTCGCGGCTGCGGCGCACGCGGGTCACGTACGCGTCGACGTCCGGCACGCCCGCGGTCCGCGCGAGCGGCGCCAGCCGGCTCTCGACGAGGTACTCCTTGCCCGCGTCGAGGCGGATGGCGCTGCTGCGGCGCACGAGGTCGGCGACGTACGCGAACGTCTCTGCCGACACCGTCACCGCCGGCCCCCCGCGGGGGTGCGCGCCGTCTGGTCGACGAGCGCGGTGACCGCGTCCGCGACGTCGTCGAGCGGCAGGACGCGGTGCGCCCAGCCCGCGGTCGCGACGGCGCCCGGCATGCCCCACACGACGCTGGTCGGCTCGTCCTGCACCAGGACCGTGCCGCCGGCTGCGACGACGTGCTCGGCACCGACCCGCCCGTCCGCCCCCATGCCGGTGAGCACGACCGCGAGCACGCCGGCACCCGCCGCGCCGGCCGCGGACGTGAACAGCACGTCGACCGCGGGGCGGCAGTAGTTCACGGCAGGCGCCTGGGTGAGCGCGGTCTGCAGACCGCCGGGCACCCGCCGCACCTCGAGGTGGTGGTCGCCCGGCGCGACGTACACGTGACCGGGACGCATCGACGTCGCCCCGTCGACCTCGACGACGGTCGAGGTCCCCAGCCGGTCGAGCCGGGCCGCGAGCTGACGTGTGAACACGGGCGGCATGTGCTGCACGACCGCGACGGGCACCCGCAGCGCCGGCAACGCGGTGACGAGTCGCGACAGCGCCTCCGGGCCTCCGGTCGAGGCACCGACCACGACGAGGCGCACCGGGTGCGGCGGCGGTACCGGCGCGGGCACGACCGGTCGACGGTCCGCGTCGCGCGTCCCCAGGGGGGCGGTGCGTGCGGCGTCGGCGGCCGGGCGGGCTCCGGGGCGCGCGCCGCGCGGCGCGAGCGCCAGCACGCGCGGCACGAGCTCGCGGCTCACCTGGTCGACCGCTGCCTGCACGCTGCCGGCGTGCGACGGCTTGGTCACGTAGTCCGACGCGCCCGCGGCGAGCGCGTCGAGCGTCGCGCACGCGCCACGCTCGGTGAGGGTCGAGAACATGATCACCGGCTGCCGGTGCCCCGACGCCCGCAGCGCGCGGACCGTCTCGATGCCGTCGAGGTTCGGCATCTCGACGTCCATCGTGATGACGTCGGGGGCGAGCTGGTCGACCTTGGACAGCGCGATGCGTCCGTCGGCCGCGACGCCGACGACCTCGATCGCGGGGTCGCGCGACAGCGCGTCCGTGACCAGCCGGCGGACGACGACCGAGTCGTCGACCACCAGCACACGGATGGCGGGCACGGGACCTCCGGTGGGTGCGGGTGCGGGGTGGGACAGGTGCGGGTGCAGGTGCGTCAGTACACGAACGTCGAGACGCGTCCGCGCAGGTCCTCCGACAGGCGCGCGAGCTCGGCCACCGAGTCGCCCATCTGCACCAGCACCTGCGACGACGTCTGCGCGGACGTCGCGACGCCCGTGATGTTGTCGGCGATCTCACCGGAGCCCGTCGCGGCCTCCATGACACCGCGGGACATCTCGTTGGTCGTCGCGGTCTGCTCCTCGACGGCCGACGCGATGGTCAGCTGGTAGTCGTTGATGTCGGCGATGATCGAGCCGATCTGCCCGATCGCACCGACGGCGCCGGACGTGTCGGCCTGGATCGCCTCGACGCGGCGCGCGATGTCCTCGGTGGCCCGCGCGGTCTCCTGCGCGAGCTCCTTGACCTCGCTCGCGACGACGGCGAACCCCTTGCCCGCCTCGCCCGCGCGCGCGGCCTCGATGGTCGCGTTCAGGGCCAGCAGGTTGGTCTGCTCGGCGATCTGCGTGATGAGCTTGACGACGTTGCCGATCTCCGCGCTCGACGCACCCAGGCGCGACACCGAGTCGTTGGCGGAGGCCGCCGCACCGGTCGCGGCCTGCGCGACCTTCGCGGCCTCGGAGGCGTTCTGCGCGATCTCCCGGATCGACGCGCCCATCTGCTCGGCACCGGTCGCGACGGCCTGGACGTTGCGTGACACCTGCTCGGCGGCGGCGGCCACGGCACCCGCCTGCACGCTCGTCTCCTCCGAGCCCGACGCGACCTGCCCGGACGCGGCCGCGAGCTCCTCGGCGGCAGCGGCGACGGCACCCGCGGACTCGACGACCCCGGCGAGCGTCTGCCGCACGGCGTCCTGCGCGGCCCCGAGCTGCACGGCCATGCGGCCCAGCTCGTCGTGCTGGGTCACGTGCGGGCGGCGCGTGAAGTCGCCGCCGGCCATCGCGACGACCGACTGCTGCACCTCGCGCACGGACTTGCGCACGGACCGCGCGAGCCAGATCGCGACCGTCATCGAGAGCACGAGCGCGGCCCCCGACGCGACGACGACCGTCATGCCGGCCCGCGTGGCGTTGGTCGTGGTGGTGGCCGCGGTCTCGTCCATGTGGACGCGGATCTCCTCGGCGAACCGGTCGAGGTGCGCGAGGTAGCCCTCGATCATGGACTGGCTGATGCCCGCGTCGGCGACCTCGAACGCGGCGATGTCGTCCGCGAGCGCGAGGGGCACGAGCTTGGAGTCGCGGTAGGACAGCCAGTCCTGGTAGCCGGCCTGGAACGCCGTCCAGCTCTTGCTCGGCTGACCCTGGCTCGCCTCGTCGACGGCGGCCGCGGCCGCGGCCAGCTCGGCGTCGTTGGCGACCTGCTCGTCGAGCCACTTCTGCTCGTCGTCCTCGTCGGTCATGGCCGCGAGCTGCGCGACGATGAGACGCGCCTTGAGCTGGTCCTGGTGGACGATGTCCCGCTCGCTGGAGATGGCGCGCTCGATGTCGACGAGCGCACGGGTGTCGGCGGCCGTCGACTCGAGCTGCAGGTACGACAGGCCCGCGGTGCCCACCGAGACCAGTGCCATGAACCCCACGACGGCGAGGATCTTCGTCTGGACCGACCGGTTGACGAACCAGCCGGTCAGGCGCCGCCGCCTGCGGGACGCGGTGAAGGACGTGCTCATCGGGACTCCAGGGTGGGGGTGGGTGCAGGGTGAGCGGGGTGCGGCGCGACCGCCGCGGCGACGTCGAGGACCAGGAGCAGGCGGTCCTCGAGCTTGTGGGCGCCGCGGATCAGCGGGCGCAGCTGCGGGTCGAGGTTCGGCGGTGGGGGCTCGAACGTGTCCGGCCCGACCTCGACGACGTCGCCGACGGCGTCGACGAGCAGGCTGATGGCCTCGCCCTCGACCAGGACGACGACCATCGTCGGCTCGGCGTCGACGAGCCGCGGCATGCCGAGGCGCGTGCGCAGGTCGACCGTGAGCACGACCTGGCCGCGCAGGTTGACCAGGCCGGCGACGTCGGGGGGCGCGAGCGGGACGCGGGTGCGCGCCTGCGCGCGCAGCACCTCCTGGACGCGCATGACGTCGACGCCGTAGAGCGCGTCGGCGAGGGTGAACGTGACGTACTGGCTCATCGGGCGGCCCCCACGAGGTGTCCGGAGCGCGGGGCGCCGGGTGCTGCGGCGGGCTCGGTGGCCGGCTCGGCGGGCTCGGCGGCGTCGTAGAACGACGGGTCGGCGGCGAGGACCGCGGCGCGCACGTCGAGCAGCTCGGTGACGCGGCCGTCGAGGACGGTCGCCCCGAGCAGCCCGTGGTCCACGACGTCGGCGTGCTGGTCGGCGCTGTCCTGCAGGATGTCGACGATCTCGTCGACCACGAGTCCGGCCGTGCGTCCGCCGCGCTCGAGGACGACGACGAGCAGGTCGTCGCGGCCGGTGCCGCCGCGCGTGCCGAGCAGCGCGTCGAGACGCGCGAGCGGCAGCATCGTGCCGCGGTAGCGGACGACCTCCCGCCCGCCGACGCGCTCGACCTGGTCGACCCGCAGGTGCTCGAGGCGCGCGACCTGCTGCAACGGCAGCGCGACGCGCCGGCCGCCGCCCACACCGACGACCAGCATCGGCGTGGCCGCCACCGTCGCAGCGGCGCCGACCTGCGCGGCGGCGGCGTCGTCGGCGACGTCGGCGACCATCGCGCGTCGGGCGATCGCCTGGACGTCGAGGATGAGCGAGACCCGCCCGTCCCCCAGCACGGTGGCACCGGCGTACACCCCGAGCGGCTTCAGCCGGCTCGACAGGGCCTTGACGACGATCTCCTCGTTGCTCAGGACGCGGTCCACGAGCAGCCCGAACCGTCGCTCGGCCTGCACGACCGCGATGACCGTGCCTGTCGCGCGTTCGCCGTCGGGTGTGAGGCCGAGGACCTCGGCGAGCGGCACGAGCGGCAGCAGCTCACCGCGCAGCCGGTGCACGCGCGCGCCGTGGACCTCCTCGATGCCGGCGACACCCTGGGCGTCGCCGAGCGCGACGAGCTCGAGCAGGTTGACCTGCGGGACGGCGAACACGTCGCCGGCGCACTCGACGGTCAGCGCGGGCATGATCGCCAGGGTCAGCGGCACCCGCAGCCGCCAGACGGTGCCGACGCCCACGGTCGACTCGACGTCGACCGTGCCGCCGACCGCCTCGACGTGCGTGCGCACGACGTCCATGCCGACGCCGCGCCCGGACACGTGGGTCACCGCCGACGCCGTGGAGAACCCGGGCAGGAACAGCAGGTGCAGCAGGTCCGCCGGGCTCGCCGCGGCCACCTGCTCCGAGGTGCGCAGGCCGCGGGCCACCGCGAGGTCGCCGACGACCCGCGGGTCGATGCCCTTGCCGTCGTCGGTGACCTCGACGACCACCTGACCGCCGGTGTGGTACGCCCGCAGGGACAGCGTGCCCTTGGCGGGCTTGCCCGCGGCCACCCGCACGTCGGGCGGCTCGATGCCGTGGTCGACCGCGTTGCGCACGAGGTGCGTCAGGGGGTCCTTCACGGCCTCCAGCAGGCTGCGGTCGAGCTCGGTGTCGCCGCCGGACATCTCGAGCTGGACCTCGCGCCCGCACGTGGTGGCCAGGTCCCGCACGATCCGCGGCATCTTCGACCACAGGTGGTCGATGGGCTGCATGCGCGTCTTCATGACGCCCTCCTGCAGCTCTCCGGCGATGAGGTCGAGACTCTGCGCACCGCGCACGAGGGCGAGGTCCTGCGACGCGGCGGCCAGCAGGCTGATGCGGTTGCGGGCCAGCACGAGCTCGCCGACCTGCCGGACGAGCGCGTCGAGCAGGTCCACATCGACACGGATCGCCGAGTCGCCGAGGCTGCGGACGTGAGCGTGGTCGTCGGGCTCGACGGCGGCGACGGGCGAGGCAGACGCTGAGGGCGCACGGGGTGTCACGGGCGCGGGGGGTGTCACGGGCGCGGGCTGCCCGGCGGGCGCGGCGGCGGCCGGGACCGACGCGACCGGCACCGACGCGGCCGGGACCGACGCGGCCGGGACGACGGGCGTGGCCTGGACGACGGGCGTGGCCTGGACGACGGGCGTGGCCTGGACGGTCGACGCGGCGGGCGCGAGCGCCCGCGCCGGCTCGGCCTCCGGTGCGCGGTGCGGCGCCGGCACCACGGCGGGCGACGCGACGGGCGGTGCCGCGGGGGTCGCGCGCAGCGTCTCGACGGCCGTGATCACGTCGTCGACCTCGACGGTCCCCTCGGTGCCGTCCACCTCGATGGCGGCCAGCACGTCGCGCACACGGTCGACCACGGCGAGGAGCACGTCGGTCGTCGGCTGGTCCATCGACCTGCGGCCGTCGCGCAGCTCGACCAGCAGGCCCTCGCCCACGTGGGTCAGGCGCTCGAGCGCACCGAACGCCAGGAACCCGCTGGTGCCCTTGATCGTGTGGATCGTGCGGAACACGCTCGAGAGCAGCGGCCGGTCACCGGGCCGCTCCTCGAGCGCCACGAGGTCCCGGTCGAGCTGGTCGAGGTTCTCGTGGGACTCGACGAGGAACTCCCGGACGATGTCGTCGACGTCGTCCATCCGCGCACCTCCTGTCCCCGGGCGCGAACGCACCTCTCGGGGACCTATCGGCCGGTAGCGGTCACGGCTGAGCGGTCGAGGTCCACCGATGAGCGCCGCTCAGGTCGCGGCGGGCGTCGCGGCGGCCGCGACGAGGCGTCAGGCGCTGTCGCCCGCCGGTCGCGGCGGAGGCACGAGGTCACGCAGGGCCGCCTCGGCCGTGTCGTCGGCCTCGAGCGCGCGAGCGTTCTCCAGCCGGACGGCCTCCAGCACCTCGGCACGGTGCACGCGCACGCTGCGGGGCGCGGCGATCCCCAGGCGCACGCCGTCGGCGCGCACCTCGAGGACCGTGACGACGACGTCATCAGCGATGACGACGCTCTCGCCGACGCGACGGGTGAGCACGAGCATGTCGCGACACTACCCCGCACGCGCGCCGGTCCACGCGCGGGTCGCGTCAGGCGAGTGCGGCGTCGAGCTCCTGACCGAGCGCGGCGGCCCACACCAGCCGCGACGCGGGCACCCCGTCGACCCACGCCACGGGCAGCCCGGTCTCGAGCACCGTGCCGGGCGCGGCCGTGTCGAGCAGGCCGTGCACGGCGAGCGCGTCGACGGGCCGCTCGACGCCGACCGTCGCGACCCACGCCGCGACGTCGGCGGACTTGGTGCGGGCATCCGTGACGGCCCACACCTGGTCGCCGACGAGCAGCGCGAGCGCGCGGGCGGCGCGCGCACGGTCCTGGTGGTCCTGCCCGACGCGCAGCGCGACGATCTGTGCGGTGCCGCCGTCACGCGGCGGCGGCACGACGGTCCCGGCCGCGTCGACGTCGTGCACGCGCGCGTCCGGCAGGCGCCAGCGCACGGCGAGCGTGCGGGCGACCGTGAGCGGGCCGTCGCCCTCACCGACGACGACGAGCACCTGGCCGACACCGCGCGGCGGGGCCGGCGGCTCGGGCAGGCGCCCGAGCACCGCCCCGAGGGTGACTGGCCCGGGGTCCAGCAGCCGGGCGGGGACGCCGAGGCGGACGAGCTCGGCACGCAGGCCGCCTGCGCCGGCCGGGGCGCCGGGCACGGCGGGCGTCGTGGGCACGGCGGTCGGCGGGGCCGGTGCGGCACGCCGCGCCGTGGGCGGCGCGTCCTTCGGCAGCAGGCCGGGCCGCTGCCCGGCCGCCGACGGCCCGGTCGCGGACGGCACGGTCGCGGACGGCACGGTCGCCGACGGCACGGCGGTGCCCGGCGCAGCGGCGGCGGACGCGCCCGGCCGTCCGGCCCACGCGCGCGGCGCGGGCGCGGCGTCCGGCGCCACCGGGACGCCGACGAGCGTGCGTACCTGGTCGAGGACGGCGGCGAACTCGCGCGACGTCGTCGAGACGGCGGCGGGGCCGGGCTGCTCGGGCTCCGCCCCGCCGGGCGGTCCACCGGGGCCGTCCGCGGCGTCGGCAGCCGCGAGCAGCCCGTCCAGGCCACCCGGTGGTACGGGGGCGGGCCGGGGCGCGGCCGCCCGCGGCAGGCGCACCGGGTCGTCGGGGACGTCGACCGTCACCTCGAAGCGCTCGGTGGTGAAGAACCCCGCGAACCCGCCGGTGCGCACCCGCTCTGCGCGCACGATGCGCGCGCGGGGGCCGAGCTCCTCGCGCACCTGCGCGACGATCTCGACGAGGTCGTCGCCCTCAAGCAGCAATCGCGTGGTCACCGTTCACCACCCCGACCGCGTCGACCCGCACACCCGCGGCCGTGACCTCGGCGTACGAGAGCACCGGCAGGCGCTGGTCCGCGAGCGCGACCAGCCGGCGCAGCGCCGGCCGGATCGCGGGCGCGCAGGCCAGCACGACGCCGCGTCCCTCGGCCTCGGCGCGGGCGACCGCGGCGCGCAGCTGGGACAGCAGCGCGTCGAGCCGCTGCGGGTCGACGAGGAGCTGGCTGCCCTGCTCGCCGGGGCGCACGCTCTCGGCGAGCTGGTGCTCCAGGAGCGGCTCGAGCGTCACGACCCGCAGCGCACCGTCCTGCACGTACGGCGCGGCGAGCGCGGGACCGAGCGCGATGCGCGTGGCCTCGACGAGCCCCTCCGGGTCGGTGGACACCCGCGCCTTGAGCGTCAGCGCCTCGAAGATGCGCCCCAGGTCGCGCACGGCGACCTGCTCGGCGAGCAGCCCCTGCAGCACCCGCTGCACCTCACCGAGCGAGAGCAGCGACGGCACGAGCTCCTCGACGACCGACGGGTTGACCTGCTTGAGCCCTTCGGTGAGCACGCGCACGTCCTCACGCCCCAGCAGACGCGCGGCGTGCTCCTGCACGAGCGCCGACAGGTGCGTGACCAGGACCGAGACGCGGTCGACGACGGTCGCGCCGGAGATCTCGGCGGTGTGCCGCAGCTCGGCGGGCACCCACTTGCCGGGCAGGCCGAACACGGGCTCGGACACGGTCACGCCGGGCAGCGAGGCCAGGTCGTCACCGAGGGCCAGCACACGCCCCGGCGGCGCCTGCCCGCGTCCGACCTCGACGCCTGCGACCCGCACGACGTACGTCGACGGCGGCAGGTCGACGCTGTCACGCGTGCGCACGGGCGGCACGACGATGCCCAGGTCGAGGGCGACCTTGCGCCGCAGCGCGCGCACGCGCGCCAGCAGGTCACGGTCGGGCCCGGCTCCGACGAGGTCCACCAGGTCGGGTGCCAGCAGGATCTCGAGCGTGTGCACGCGCATCTGCTCGATGAGCTGCTCGGGGGTGTCCCCGACGGGGGCGGTCGCCTCGGTGTCCGCGGGGGCTGCGGCGAGTGCCGCCTCGGCCTTGTGACGCGCGCCGACGCGCTGCGCACCGATGATCAGCACCGAGCCCACCAGCAGGAACGGCACCTTGGGCATGCCGGGCAGGATCGCGAGCGCGATCGCGGCCCCACCGGCGATCATGAGCGCCGTGCGGGACTGCGTGAGCTGCGTGGCCGCGGCCGTGCCCATGTCGCCCTCGGCCGTGGCGCGGGTGACCACGATGCCCGTGGCCACCGCCAGCAGCAGCGCGGGGATCTGGGTGACCAGGCCGTCGCCGATCGTCAGCAGGCTGAACCGCTCGATCGCCTCACCGGCGGACATGCCCATCTGCAGCATGCCGACCGCGAACCCGCCGACGAGGTTGATGACCGTGATGACGATGCCCGCGACCGCGTCGCCCTTGACGAACTTCGACCCGCCGTCCATCGCGCCGTAGAAGTCGGCCTCGGCGGAGATCTCGGCGCGGCGGCGGCGCGCGTCCTCCTCGTCGATGAGCCCCGAGTTGAGGTCGGCGTCGATGGCCATCTGCTTGCCCGGCATCGCGTCGAGCGTGAACCGCGCCCCGACCTCGGCGACGCGCCCGGCACCGCTGGTGATGACGACGAACTGGATGACGACGAGGATGAGGAAGATCACGAGCCCGATGACGAGCGAGCCGCCGACCACGAAGTGCCCGAACGCGTCGATGACGTCGCCCGCGTACCCCTGGCCGAGCACGAGGCGGGTGCTGGCGACGTTGATGCCGAGCCGGAACAGCGTGAGCACGAGGATCAACGAGGGGAACACCGAGAAGTCGAGCGGCTTGCGGACGTACATGCTGGTCAGCAGCACGACGAGCGATCCGGTGATGTTGACGACGATGAGCACGTCCAGCATCGCGGGGGGCAACGGCACGACGAGCATCAGCACGATGCCCACGACGCCGACGGGCACCGCGAGCTTGGCGACGGGACGGTTCTTCACGGTGTGCTCCTGGACGCTGCTGCGGCACCGGCGCGCGGGCGCCGGCCTCGGGACGGGGTGGGGGCGTCGGGTGGCAGGGTCGAGGCCCCGGGCAGGCGGTGCTGCCCGGCGCCCGCGCCGCGCCGGCGCAGCGCCATGACGAACGCGAGGACGCGCGCGACGGCGGTGAACAGGTGCTCGGGGATCTCCTGGCCGACCTCGCACGCGGCGTGCAGGGCGCGGGCCAGCGGGACGTCCTCGACGAGCGGCACGCGGTGCTCACCCGCGAGCTCACGGATGCGCGCGGCCACGACACCGGCCCCCTTGGCGACGACGCGCGGTGCACCCGTACCGGGCTCGTAGCGCAGCGCGACGGCCACGTGCGTGGGGTTGACCATGACGACGTCGGCGTTCGCGACCTCGGCCATCATGCGGTTGCGGCTCATGCGGGCCTGCCGCGCCCGGATCGCGCCCTTGACGAGCGGGTCGCCCTCGGTGCGCTTGTGCTCCTCCTTGACCTCCTGCTTCGTCATCCGCGTCGACTTGCGGTTGCGGCGCAGCACGACGACGAGGTCCACGAGCGCGAGCGCGATGCCGGCGCCGATGCCGCCGCGCAGCAGGTTCGCGGCGCCGTCACCCGCGGCGGCGAGGATCGCCGAGAGCGGCAGCGTGCCCGACGCCATGAGCGTGGGCACCATGGCCTGCACGCCCAGGTAGAGCACCCCGCCGACGGCGGCGGTCTTCAGCAGCGTCTTGGCTCCCTGCCACATGGCCTGCGGGCCGAAGAACTTCTTGCCGACCGCCGCCGGCTTGAGGTGGTCGAACTTCGGCTTCATGCTGCGCGGGTGCACACCGCCCTGCGCGGCGGCGACCACGAACGTGGCGATCACGAGCACCGCGAACATCGGTCCGAGCGTCGCGCCCACCGACACCAGCGCGTCGCGCAGCACTGCGACGGCCTGCTGGGGGTCGGCCGTGAGCGCCACGGCCCGCACCTGCGCCATCTGCTCGAGCGCGGAGCCCTGCGCACGCATCAGCACACCCGGGAGCATCAGGCCGGCGGCACCGAGCGCGATCCACGCCGTCAGGTCCTGCGAGCGCCCGAGCTGGCCCTTGCGCCGGACGTCCTTGAGCCGCTGCGGTGTGGCCTTCTCGGAGCGCTCGCCCCCGGGGGCGCTCATCGCAGGGCCCCGGGCACGGTCGTGACGGTGTCCCGCGCGAGCGCGCCCAGGATGTCGGGCAGCGCGAGCAGCGCGAACCCGCCGAGCGTGAGCGTCAGCAGGATCTTCAGGGGGAACCCGAGCGCGAACGCGTTGAGCGCGGGCGACACGCGCGTGAGCAGGCCGAGGCCGATGTCGGCGAGGAACAGCACGACGAGCAGCGGGCCCGCGATCTGCAGCGCCGCGACGAACATGTCCGTCAGCCCCTCGGCCGCGCTGCCGGCGTACGCCTCGGGCGAGAACATGTCGCCGACGGGCAGCACGTCGAACGTGCGCATCAGGCCCGCGATCACCAGCTGGTACCCGTCGGACGCGAACAGCAGGGCGACCGCGAGCATCTGGTACAGCCGCGAGAACTGCGCACCGTTCGTCATGCTCATGGGGTCGAACGCCATCGCGATCTGGAACCCACCGAACAGGTCGATGAGCGAGCCGGCGGACTGGACGGCCGCGAACACCAGGTAGACGAGGAACCCGGTGGCCGCACCCACGAGCGCCTGCAGCACGATGTGGCCGAAGAACGAGGCCGTGCCGCTCGACTCCACCTGCTCGAGCCGGGGGGCGACCGCGAGCGCCAGGCCCGTGCCGAGCGCGACCTTGACCGTGCCGGGCATGCCGCGCTGCGCGAACGGCGGCGCGACGACGAGGAACGCGGTCATGCGCACGGCGGCGAGCAGCGTGGTCTCGACCGCGGCGAGCGGGAGCGTGACGGCGATGGGATCCACCGGCGGGTCACCCGCCCACCAGCGCGGGGATGCGGCCGTACAGCTCGTTCGTGAACGCGATGAGCTCGGTGATCATCCAGTGCCCGGCGAGGAGCAGCGCGGCCGCGGCGGCGACGGCCTTGGGCACGAACGAGAGCGTGACCTCCTGGATCTGCGTCACCGACTGCACGAGCGAGACGACGAAGCCGACCACGAGGGCCGTGACCAGGACGGGCGCGGCGAGCTTGCCCGCCAGCACCAGCGCGTCGAGGGCGATGTCGAGCACCGCGTTGGTGTCCACTACCCACCCCCGGCGTACGAGCCGACGAGCGCGGTGACGACCAGGCCCCAGCCGTCGACGAGCACGAACAGCAGCAGCTTGAACGGCAGCGACACCATGACGGGCGGCAGCATCATCATGCCCATCGCCATGAGCGAGGCCGACACGACGAGGTCGATGACGAGGAACGGCACGAAGATGACGAAGCCCATGATGAACGCGGCCCGCAGCTCCGAGAGCAGGAACGCCGGTGCGAGCACCGTGAACGGCACGTCGGCCGTGGTCTGCGGGTTGGGCTGCTCGGCGGCCCGTGTGAGCAGCGCGATGTCCTCCTCGCGCGTGTGCGCGAGCATGAAGTCCCGCAGCGGCTGCTGCCCGGCGTCCACGGCCTGCGTGAACGTCATGCTGCCGTCGAGGTAGGGCTGCACGCCCAGCTCGTTGATGCCGCTGAGGACCGGCGCCATGACGAACAGCGACAGGAACAGCGCGATCCCCGCGAGCACCTGGTTGGGTGGCACGCCCTGCAGCCCCAGCGCGTTGCGGGTCAGCGACAGGACCACGAGCATCTTGGTGAAGCTCGTGGTCAGCAGGATCAGCGAGGGGGCGACCGACAGCACCGTGATGCCCAGCAGCACGACGATCGAGCTGCTGGGGGTGCCGTTGATGCCGTTGACCTGCACGGTGACCTCGCCGACGCCCGGGGCCTCGGGTGGGGTCGGCGGCGGCGGCCCGACGGTCGCGTCCGCGGCTCCGGCCAAGGCGACCTGGGCGACCAGCAGGAGCGCCAGCACCGCCAGCACGGCCAGCACGGGACCGAGCACCTGCCGCACCCGCGACGTCATCTGCGCACCGTGCGGTCCTGCAGGGCGCGCACGGTCGCGCGCCAGGTCTGCGGCGAGAGCACGGACCCGCCGAGCACGCCCGGCCGCGACGTCTCGTCGGGCGACGCGTCACGCGGGGCCGGAACGGTGGCGCCCGTCCCCGGGGTGCTCGCCGGGTCGCCCGCCTTGCCCTCGGACCACGCGACGGGCTCGACCACGGGCCGCAGCTCGGTCAGCATGGTCACCTGCTGCTCGCCGAAGCCGATCAGCAGACGCCGGTTGCCGACGGCGACGACCGCGACGCCCGACCCGCGGGTGAGCGCCTGCCGGTCGACCACCCGCACCGCGGGCTCGCGGTCGTCACGGGCGGCCCGGCCGGCGCCGAGGCGGCGCGCGAGGTACCAGACCAGCCCGACGACGCACGCGAGCGACAGCAGCACGCGGCCGACCAGCAGGAGCTCGTCCATCAGTGCGCGTCCGGTGCGCTGACGATCTCGGTGACGCGGACCGCGAAGTCCTCGTCGACGACGACGATCTCACCGCGTGCGACGAGCCGGCCGTTGACCACGATGTCGGCGGGGCTGCCCGCGGCGCGGTCCAGCTCGAGGACGGTGCCGGGCGTCAGGTCGAGGACCTCGCGCAGCGGCAGCCGCATGCGGCCGATCTCCGCGGTGAGCGTGAGCTCGACGTCGTACAGCGCGCGCAGCGCCACCCCGCGCTGCGTGGGCAGGTCGGGCCGCGTCGGCGCCGGTGCGACGCCCGCCCGGGGCCGCAGCACGAACCAGGCGAGCGTGCGGCCGCCGCCCTGCAGCGCGACGACCTCGCTCTCGGGCCCGAGCACCAGCGCCGCAGTGGTCAGCCGTGCGGGCTCCAGCACGCCGTCGCCGAGCGTTCCGGCCGCGGCCTGCAGCGCGGGTCGCAGCGCGTCGGCCGGGTCGATGGCGGCGCCCTCGACGCCTTCGGCCAGGGCCGCGGCGACCTGCGGGCCGAGCACGACCGCGAGCTCGGCGCCGACCCGTCCCACCACGGCCGCGACGACCGTGGGGGCGTCACCCGGGGGCAGCTCCGTGGCGGGCACCGCCGACAGCGGCAGCTCGGCGGGCACGAGCGCGGCCGCCGCGGCGGCGGCACTCGTGGTGGAGACGGTGGATGTGGTGCTCATGCGTGGTTCTCCTCGACGCTCACGACCTGGCAGGCGAGCCGCGAGCCATGGGTGCCGGCGGCGGCGCGCGCGAGCACGACGTCGTCGACGACGACCTCCAGGGGCCGGCTCGCGGGGTGGGACAGCTGCAGCACGTCACCGACGGCGAGGTCGACGACGTCACGCGGGTGCACGGTGCGCGGCGTGCAGCGCACCGCCACCTCGACGGGGGCCTCGAGCGTCGCGCGCTCGAGGTCGGCGCGGTCCCGCAGGACCCGGTCGCGGCTCGACTCGTCACCCTCGGGGCGCTGCTCGGTGCGCAGCGCCGCCAGCACGGGCTCGGCCGGGAGCATGAGCGTCGCGGCGTCGACCCGCTGGTCGCCGATGCGCAGCGTGAAGCGCGCCGACAGCACGGCGTCGGTCGCGGCGACCGCCTGCACGAACCGCGGGTTGTACTGCACGGACCGCACGTTGAGCTGCAGCGGCATGATCGAGGCGAACGTGTACGACAGGTCGGCGAGCGCGTGCACCAGCAGGTCACGCACCACGGTCGTCTCGATCTCGGTGAGCTCGCGACCCTCGCGGTCGTCGCCGAGCCCCGTGCCACCGAACAGGTAGTCGACCCACACGAGGGTCGTCGCGACCGGCAGCTGCAGCAGGGCCGTGCCGCGCGGCTGCTCGACGGTGCACACGAACAGCGCCGTGGGTGTCGGCAGGCGCCCGACGTGCTCGTCGTAGGTCACGAGGCTCACCTCGTCGAACGTCACCTGGACGGGTGCGCGCAGACGGGCCGTGAGCTGGGTGCCCCACTGGCGCGCGAACCGCTGCAGGGCCATCGACAGGTGGCGGCCGTGCTCGCGGGACAACGTCAGCGGCCGGCGGAAGTCGTACGGTACGGGCGCGACGGCGCGCGCACGGCGGCGCGCGGAGGTCGCGGGTGGGGACGGCGTCACGACCGCCCCATCGGCGGGTCGTGCCCTGTCGTGAGGAGAACCGTCCGAGCAGGCACGCGGCGGGTCCGCGTGGTCCCGTGCGGGTGCATCTCCCACCGCCCGTCCTGGGCGGTGCGTCGCGCGGCACGGTCGCGCGGCAGGGAGCGTCGACGGCGCCTTCCGTGGCGCCCGTGGGTCACGTCACTGCGTGACGTAGTTGGTCAGGTAGACGTCGATCACCTCACCCTCGTAGGCCTCGGCGAGCTGCTCGGCGAGCTGGGCCTTGAGCGCGTCGCGGGTCGCGGGCTCGGAGATGTCGGCGACCGACCGGCCCGAGTACTGGGCGATGGCCAGGTCCAGCGCACGCGACGGGTCGACCGCCTCGTGCGCGTCGGCCGTGAGCTGAAGACCCAGGCCGAGGCGCAGGTAGTGGCCGTCGGCGAGGTTGATGCTGATCGCCTCGACCTGCAGCACCTCGCCCGCCTCCGGGGGCGGCGGCGGCGCGGGCGCCGCGGCGGTGTCGCGTCCCAGCAGGAACCAGGCCGCCGCTGCGGCCACGACGAGGGCCAGCACGAGCGCGACCACGACCACCGGGCGCCGGCGCGAGCGCGGTGCGGCCGGCGCGGCCCCGTCCGGCGGCGGCACGACGCGCGCGGACGGCGCACCCCCGCCGATCTTCTGCCGGGACACCACACGCTGCTCGACGGGCATCACACCCACCTCCGTCTCGGGTCACGCACGTTCACTGCACCACCACCGTGGGCAGGAGTGCGCGCACGTGCTCGGGTGCGCCACTGAGGACGACGAGGTCCACGCGGCGGTTCACGGCCAGCGACGCGTCGTCCATGCCCGCCGCGACGGGACGGGCGTCGCCGTAGCCGACCGCGGACACGCGACCCGGCACCATGCCGTCGCGCTCCACGAGGTGCCGCAGCACCTGCGTCGCGCGGTCGGCCGAGAGCTCCCAGTTGGTCGGGTACCTGCCCGAGACGGGGAGCACGTTGGCGTGCCCCTCGACCGAGACCTGCTCGGTCAGCGCGACGAGGATCGGCGCCGCGGCGTCCAGCACCTGGCGGGCGGTCGCGGTGAGCTCGGCGCTCGCGGGGGCGAAGAACACGTCGTCGGCCACCAGACCCAGCACCAGGCCACGCTCGTCGATCCGCATCTGCACCACGGAGTCGAGGCCGTGCGCGAGCAGCGCTGCACGCAGGGCGTCGCGCACCTCCTGCAGGTGCACGGCCTCCGCCTGCGCGGCGGCGAGCACCGCGGGGTCGACCGTCGCCGTCGGCGCCGCCGTCGGGTGCCGGCCCTGCTGGCCGAGGCCGCGGTCGGCGTCGACGAGGCTCGCGGTGCTCGCAGCCTCGGCCCGCTGGTCCTGCGGGGTCAACCCGTCGAGGATCCCGTCGCTGCCGTCCAGGACGGTGGAGGCCACGGTCACCTCACCGTTGCCGAAGCCCGACGCGAGGGACTTGCTCAGAGCGATGTACTTCTCCTGGTCGACCTGACTGATCGCGAACAGCACGATGAACAGGGCCATGAGCACCGTGACCATGTCGGAGTAGCTCACGAGCCACCGCTCGTGGTTGACGTGCTCCTCCTCGGGCTGCCGGCGTCGGCGCCGGCCCGGGGTGCTCACGCCGCCTCGGTGCGGCCGTCGGGCTTCACCTGCGCGTCGGGGACGAGGCTGCGCAGCCGCTCGCTGACCAGACGCGGGTTGGCACCGGCCT
>Ga0233375_1000711_pt1 | contig 16634 bp, 11 predicted proteins | sample ElkDunMinimDraft_10_FD_191539 | JGI IMG/M metagenome (GOLD analysis project Ga0233375, IMG submission 191539) | Fecal eukaryotic communites from dung pellets of Tule Elk in California, USA - Elk Dung E16 | ecosystem: Host-associated > Mammals > Digestive system > Large intestine > Fecal | place... | reverse complement strand
GATCCTGCGCAAGTTGCTGCATCCGATGGACGAGATCGCGGCGATGGAGTTCCTGCTCGACAAGATGAAGAGCACCAAGTCCAACGACGAGTTCTTCGCTTCGATGAAGCGCTGAGGCTTCCGCAGCTGGACAAGAAAAAGCGCCGGGCAACCGGCGCTTTTTTTGTTGCGCGACCGCCGGGAAGCGCGCCCGTGCGAGCCCTCATGGCCGCGGCGTCGCCGCGAAGCCTGCCTGCGCCCCGCCGACAGCGACGCGGGAATTGGCGCGCCGTCAGCGGGACTCAGCCCCGATCGCGCAGGAACCGGGCCATGGATACACCGGCCGGGGACGGAACGTATTCGTGGGCGACGTCGATGAAGCCGCGCATCACCGCGATCTCGCGCGGGGTGCGGTTGAGTGCGTCGCGGGCCTCGGGGTCGGCGCCGGCGCGCAGCAGGCGCCGGGTCAGGCGGAGCAGGCCGTGCAGGGCGGCCAGGTGCAGGGGGCCGAAACCACGGGGGTCGCGCGCATCGAGCGAGGCGTCCTCGTCGAGCAGGTGCTCGAGCACGGCCAGCAGCACGTCCTCGTCGCAGGCGGTCCCCGGCTCGGCGCGGGCGCCAAGCAGCAGCAGCAAGGGGGTGACGCCACCGGCGGCGACCGCATCGACCTCGGCCCCGGCCAGCAGCAGGGTGTCGAACAGGGCGATCAGGCGCGTGCGGTCGCGGGTGGTGAAGCCGAACAGGGCCGCGCAGTGCAGGGGCGTCAGGCCCTGGGCGTCGGTGGCGTGGACGTTGGCGCCGGCCGTCATCAGCTTGGCGCACAGGTCCGGCAGGCCGAGCGCGGCGGCCAGCATCAGCACGGTGACCTCGCCCGGCAGGCGTTGCTCGAGCTTGGCGCCAGCCGCGAGCAGGCGCTCGACCAGTTCGCCGTGGCGCATGCTCACCGCCGCCGACAACGGCGTGGCGCCGGTGTGGGCGACATGCTGCGGGTCGGCGCCGCGCGCCAGCAGGTGTTCGACCAGGGCCTGATGGCCGCCGCCGCAGGCGCGCAACAGCGCCGTGCAGCCCTGGGCATCGACCGCGTCCACGGGCAGGCCCAGGTCGACCAGGCGACGCACGGCCTCGGCGTCGCCGGCCATGGCCGCGGCGGGCACATCGGCCGGCTGCAGCGGGCGCCGCGGCAGTGGCCAGCCACGCCAGTCCAGCCAGTCGGCCAGGTCGCGGCGGCCGCTGGACAGGGCCACGCCCAGCGGCGTCTGCCCGTCCTGCGCGCGCATGTCCACGGCCGCGCCGTGGCGTACCAGGGCTTTGAGGACGTCCTCGCGCGCCAGCGCGGCGGCCAGGTGCAGCGCGGTCATGCCGCGGCCGTCGCGGGCGTCGGCGTCCACGCCGATCGCCAGCAGGCGCTCGATCAGCCGGTCCCAGCCCAGGTGCACGGCCAGCGACAGCGGCGGATCGCCGTTGGCCGAGGTGCCGAAGGGATCGGCGCCGCGTTCGAGCAGGTCCAGCGCGGACTGCTCGAGGGCGCGCCCGGCCTGGTCGCCCCTCACGCAGGCATCCAGGAAGCGCGCCAGGCCGCCGCGGCCGGCGGGCGAGGCGCCTTCGGCCAGCAGCGCCTGCAGCGCCGGCAAGGCGGCCGGACCGCGCGCGAGCAGGCGGAAGACCGCGGTTTCGCCGGCCGCGTCGCGGGTTTCCAGGTCGGCGCCCTGGGCCGCCAGCCACTCGATGCGCGCCGGCAGCGGGATCCCGTCGGCACCGATCAACAGGCTGCCCAGCTCGGCCGGAGCGACCAGCGCGGCCACGCGCTCGAGTTCGTCGTAGTGGCCGGCGTCCAGCCCCTCCTGCAGCAACTGCATCGGCGCGCGCTGCTCGGGAACCGGCTCGCCGGCGTCCGGACGCACGCTGGCCGGCAGGGCGTAGCCCGGGTCGAGCATGGCCACCAGGCGCCAGCGACCGGCTTCGGCCGCCAGTTGGGCGGCGCGCCTGCCATCGGGACCGGCGGCCTGCGGGTCGAGCCCGAGCTCGAGCAGGCGCCCGACCAGGGCCGTGGACGGCGGATCGGCCAGACAGGCCAGCAGCAGTGCGCCGCGGCCCTGCGCATCGACGGCGGTGGGGTCGGCCTGGGCGGCCAGCAGCGCCTCGAAGGCGGCGGCCGACCCGCCACGCGCGGCTTCCAGCAGCGGCGTGGCGCCAGCGGCATCGCGCGCATGCACGTCCGCACCGGCATCCAGCAGGGCCGCGACGATGGCCGCGTGGCCCTGGTAGGCGGCCACGTGCAAGGCGCTGCGTTGCTCGCGGTCGCGTGCATCGACCCGCGCCTTGTGGCGCAGCAGCAGTTGCACGCCCGCCGGATCGTCCTCGTCACCGCCGGCAGCGGCCAGCAGGGCTGGCGTGCCCTCGGCGACCGCCGCGCTGGCGCCGCGTTCGAGCAGGAAGCGCGCCAGCCGCCAGTTGCCCGCGGCGCAGGCCACGCCCAGCGGGGTCAGCCCGTCATGGTTGGCCACGTCCAGTTCGGCCGCGGCGTCGCGCAGCAGCGCCGCGACGCCCGGGTCGGAGCTGCGCGCGGCGTGGTGCAGGGGGGTGTTGCCATCGCCGTCTGCCGCGCGCGGATCGGCGCCGTTGGCCAGCAGGGTCATCACCGCTTCGGGGCGTCCGTGCCAGCTGTCGCGGGTGGCGGCCAGCAACGGCGTCAGGCCCGCGTGCGCGGCATTGAGGTCGACGCCGCGCGCGATCAGCGCGCGCAACAGGCGCAGGTCGGGCAGCACCGCGCCCAGCACGGGCAGGCCGCGCTGGTCGCGCTCGTCTGCCACCGGCATCGCCCGCACGTCGGCACCGGCCTCGATCAGCGCCAGGGCCTGGTCCACGCGGCCCGCGCGCGCGGCGGCGTAGAGCGCGCGGTCGAGGTCGCCCTCCGGCACGACCGGGGGCAGGCTCGAGGCGGCGGCCTCCATTTCCACGACCGGGATCGGACGCTGCGCCTCGGCCGGGTTCGGCAGCCGCTGCAGCACCAGGTGCAGCAGTGGCCAGCCGAGCGCGCAGACCACCGCCAGCGCCCAGCGCGGCGCCGGGGCCAGCAGCCCCGGCCAGGCCAGCAGCACGATGCACGCCAGGATCGTCGCCACGCAGGCGGCCGCGGCCGCGCCGCTCCAGCCGGAGGCATCGCGCGTGGGCAGGGCCTGCCACTGCCGCGCGAGACCGCCGCCGTCGCGCTCCAGCGCATGCCACACCGGCCAGGTCCGCCACAGGCCCAGGACCGCGAGGCCGGCCAGTGCGCTCAACGACAGCGCGGCGCCGAGGCTGCCGCCGCGCAGCAGTTCCAGCAGCGGCCAGGAGATCAGCAGCGCTGCACCCAGCAGCCCGGCCGCCCACAGTGCGAGCAGCCCGCGCGCGTCTTGCAGCAGGGTCGCGCGCCCCGCCGGCAGGCCACCACGGCGGCCACGCACCGCCAGCGCCAGCGCCGGCTGGGCCAGCAGGGCCGCCAGCAGCGCCAGCGTTCCGCCCACGCCGGCCGCCAGCGCCAGGGCCGCACCGATGGCGGCGGCGACTGCGAAAGCGCGTCGGTGCGATTGCGGCGTGTTCGCCGGGGCGTCAGGCATCGGTGCCCCAGTCCTCGCTCATCGGGTCGGCGGCCGTGTCCGGCGGCAATTGCAGGAAGAAGCCGCGCTGCGCCAAGGCCGCGCGCACCTCGTCGGCATCGGCGCGCGCCAGCCTGCGACCGGGCACGAGCGCGACATCGAGCACGAACTGCAGCGCGCCCAGGCGGGCGCGCAGCGGTTCGGGCACGCGGTCGAAATCGTCGCGGGCCGCGAGGAAGACGTAGGTATCGGCCCGGCGCTGGCTCTTGTAGACGTAGGCGTGCATGTCCGCGCGGTGTCACAGGTGGCTGAATTGTGCGGGAAATCCGCCCCGCGGGGAACGTCGCGGGCAGCGGCGGCACGTTCGGCGTGCCGACGCGGTCGTTGCGGGCACATGACCCCCGGCAGATGCCGGGTCGCGGGCGGCTGCTACGCTGTCCTGATCCCCGTCTACCAGCACCCGCAATGCACCGATCCGTACCGCTGCTGTCCTGCCTGCTTCTTTCCGCATTCGCCGCCCTTCCCGCCCAGGCGCAGCCCGCCCAGGCCTTGACCCTGGACCGGATCATGGCCGACCCCGACTGGATCGGGCCCGCGGTCGAGCAGGCCTGGTGGTCCTGGGATGGTCGCCGGGCCTACTACCCGCTCAAGCGCGCGGGCAGCCCGATCCGCGATCTGCATGCGCTGGAGATCGATGGCGGCCAGACCCAGCTCGTGGAGGGCGCCGCCCTGGCCGACATCGATGCAGCCCGGCCGGTGCTCGATCCGCAGCGCGCGCGCATGGCCTTCGTGCGCAATGGCGACGTGTTCGTGCGCGACCTGCGCAACGGCGTGCTCACCCAGCTCACCCGCACCGAAGTGGCCGAGGCCGCGCCGCGCTGGTCCAGCGATGGCGCCCTGCTCTGGCGCAGCGGCCAGGACTGGTTCCGCTGGAGCGCGCAGGACGGCGCCACCACCCATGCCGCCTCGCCCCGGGCCGAGGACGATCCCGCCGCGGCACCCCGGCCCGACGTACTGCGCGAGGACCAGTTGCGCCTGGTGCAGACCCTGCGCACCGAACGCGAGCGCCGCGAGGCCCTGCGCAGCCGCGAGGCCGACCTGCGTCGTGCCGACCCCACGCGCGCACCGGCGCCGGTGTACATGGGCAAGGACGTGGAGATCGTCGCCACCGCGCTCTCGCCCGATGCGCGCTGGCTGGCGGTGGCCACCGAGCGCAAGGCCGACGAGCGCGGCCAGGGCGGCAAGATGCCCAAGTACGTGACCGAGTCGGGATACGAGGAATTCGAGGACGTGCGCACGCGCGTGGGACGCAACCTCCCGCGCGCCCAGACACTGTGGCTGGTGGACATGCGCGACGGCTCGCGCCGCGAACTGTCCACCGCGACCCTGCCCGGCATCGGCGACGATCCGCTGGCCCAACTGCGCAAGGCCGCCGGCAAGGAGCCGCTCAAGGGCGCGCGCGCGCTGCGCCTGGAAGACAGCCAGGGCGGACTGCTGTGGAGCGACGATTCGCGCTTCCTCGCCCTGATGTTGCATTCGGTCGACAACAAGGACCGCTGGCTGGCGACCGTGGCCCCGCAGGATGGCCGCCTGCAGTCGCGCCATCGCCTGACCGACCCGGCCTGGATCAACTGGAGCTTCAACGAGTTCGGCTGGCTGCCCGACCAGCGCACGCTGTGGTTCGTCTCGGAGGAAAGCGGCCATGCGCACCTGTATACGGCCGATGCCGAGCGCGGCCGTCCGCGCGCGCTGACCTCGGGCCGCTGGGAGGTCTCGCAGCCCGCGTTGTCGCCCGATGGCGCCAGCTTCCACTTCACCTGCAACCGCGAGCGCCCCGGCGACTACGAACTGTGCGTGGTGCCGGCCGCCGGCGGCGAGGTGCGCGAACTCACCGCGCTGGGCGGCGTCGAGGACTTCGTGGTCTCGCCCGACGGCGCGCGCGTGCTGGTGCGCCACTCGGCCAGCTACGTCCCGCCGCAGCTGGCGGTGATGGACGCCGACGGCGCCAACCTGCGCACGCTCACCGACACCCGCAGCGCCGCGTACCGCGGCTACGGGTTCCTGCAGCCCGAGTACGTGCAGGTGCCGTCGAAGCACGGCGCCGGCACGATCTGGGGCAAGTACTACGGGCCGGCGCGGATGGAGCCGGGCCGCAAGTACCCGGTCGTGCTGTTCGTGCACGGCGCCGGCTACCTGCAGAACGTCAGCGACCGCTATCCGAACTACTTCCGCGAGCAGATGTTCCACAACCTGCTGGTGCAGCGCGGCTACATCGTGCTCGACCTGGACTTCCGCGCCTCCGAGGGCTACGGGCGCGACTGGCGCACGGCGATCTACCGCCGCATGGGCGAGCCGGAGCTGCAGGACTACCTCGACGGCATCGACTGGCTGGTGGAGCACCGCCAGGCCGACCGCGAACGCGTGGGCATCTACGGCGGCAGCTACGGCGGCTTCATGACCTTCATGGCGCTGTTCCGTGAGCCCGGCAAGTTCAAGGCCGGCGCGGCGCTGCGCCCGGTGGCCGACTGGACCCAGTACAACCACGCCTACACCGCCAACATCCTGAACACGCCGGACATCGACCCCGAGGCCTATCGCAAGTCCTCGCCGATCGAGTATGCCGACGGCCTGCAGGACCACCTGCTCATCGCCCACGGGATGATCGACGACAACGTGTTCTATCGCGACTCGGTGGTGCTGGCGCAGCGCCTGATCGAGCTGCGCAAGGACAAGTGGGAACTGGCCAGCTACCCCATGGAGCGCCACGCCTACCAGCACGCCGATTCGTGGTACGACCAGTACCGCCGGATCCTGGAGCTGTTCGAGCGCACGCTCAAGGGGCAGTGACCACGGCAGGCATGCGATGGCGGCGCATTGCCGCCGCCACCTATTCCGGCGGGTAGCGTCCCAGCCAGTACGCCAATGCGCCGCCCGACAGCACGGCGGCGGACAACCCGATCGCGGCGAGCGGCCACTGCTGCGCGCCGCCCTGCACGACGGTGTGCAGCGGCATGGTCCAGGGATACAGCGGCCCGAACCGGTCGGACTTGCCGATGAGGAAGCCCGCGACGCAGGCGGCCATTCCGGTCCCGACAGCTACCGTGAAGCTGCGCGCACGCAGTGCGATGAACATCTGCAGGACTGCCATCAGCGCGGAGGCAGCCGTGGCGGCCACGATGCTGCCGAGCAGCGCCTGCCACGGAGGCGGCCCGCCGATCCCCAGCGAAGGCTTGATCCACGGCAGGACGTAGCCTGCGAGCAGGACTCCGACGTACAGCGTCGCCGCCGATAGACAGGACAGCAGGCCCAGCGCCCACCCTTTCGCGAGGAAGTGCTGGTGACGGGGAACCGGGAGCGCCAGCAGGTGCTTCCACTGCTGGTTGGCATGTTCCATGTTGGCGAGCAGCGCAGCCTGCAGCGTGACGTACAGGGGCAGCATCAGGAAGCACCAGAGCGCCAGCATGCCGCGGATCAGTGCCAGCCATGCCTGCTCGCCACCCGCCGGCGGGACCGACGGGGAAGGCGCCAGCAGCATCTGGGCGCAGAACAGCGCGACCACCAGCACCGGGGCAAACACCGCGAGGGCGAGCGCGAGGGTGCCGCGCAACTTCATCGCTTCCGCCACCCAGGCGGAAGGCAAGAGGCTGTTCATTCCCCCGCCCTGCCGGTCAATGCGAAGTAGCGCGACTCGAGGGACACCCTGCGTCGATGGAACGCATGGAACGGGACGCCGGCCTCGACCAGCCGCAGCAGCAACTCGCGGTCGACCTGGTCGCTGCATCCGTCGACCGGCAGTTCGATGTGGATCAGGCCGGCGCCCGCCGCAGAGGCAGGAATCGCGAGTTCGCCCAGCCTGGCCAGGGCCAGCGCCGGCTCCGCGCTCGCGATCTCCAGCTGGCCGCCGGACGCAGGGACAAGATCGCCCAGTCGCCCCTGGTAGCGCAGTCCACCGGACTCGATGATGCCGACGTGGGTCGCAAGATGCTCGACCTCGCCCAGCAGATGGCTGGACAGGAGCACCGTGATGCCACGCTCACGTGCAAGCGCGGCGACCATGTGGCGCATCTGCACCATGCCGGCCGGGTCGAGCCCGTTCCCGGGCTCGTCCAGCACCAGCAGTTCCGGGTCGCCGACCAGCGCAAACGCCAGCCCGAGGCGCTGCTTCATGCCGAGCGAGTAGTCGCGCGCCTTGCGGTCCCGATCGCGGCCATCGAGCCCCACCTCGGCCATCACCTGATCGACCTTCGATCGCGAAACGCCAAGCAGTCGCGCCGTCACCTCGAGGTTCCGCCGACCCGACAGGTGCGGATAGAGCGATGGCGCCTCGACCAGCGCGCCAACGGCCCGCCGGCCAGCCCCGCTGCGGGCAGGATCCGGATGCCCGAGGACCCGCAGCGTGCCCGCCTGTGGGCGGAGGAGTCCGAGCAGCAGGCGGATGGTCGTGGTTTTGCCCGAACCGTTCGCGCCCAGCAGCGCATAGACGGCGCCGCGCGGGACAAACAGGTCGATGGCGGATATGCCGCCGCCACCCCGGTACCGGTAGGTCAGCCCGCGGCCTTCCACCGCAAGCGCCATCGCGGCGCCGTCGCGCGTATCAGCCATGCCGGGCAATCACCACGATACGGCCCCCGACAGGCAATCCGCGCACGTGCACAGCGCAGGCGCATCGAGCTCGGCCACCGCCTCACCCGGCAGCAGCTTCTTTGAACGCAAGTGAATGGCCTTGAGCGCCGGCATCTGCCGCTGTCCTCCCGACAATGTGGCGCCACGGTTGGCGGCGCCGTTGAACTTCCGTGTAACGCACATGAATGCCCTCGACAGGCTCGGGGATTAGGACACGCCCAATTTCGCAATGTCAATTTCCCCAACTGGCTCAGGAGTACAGATGCGGCCCCGCCCCTCTGCACCGGCGCCCGCGACCGGCCCCCTGCTGTTCCCCCTTCCGCTGCACGGATCGGGGACTGGCCTGCGACGAGACGGTCGCCGCGAAGAGGTCCCGCCTGATGCTGGACGGGACAGCGCCGGAATCGCCTCGCTTCGCCCTCGCCCTCGCCCTCGCCCTCGCCCTCGCCCTCGCCCTCGCGCGAGGGGACCATCGGGCGCCACGCCGGGCAAACGGGCCCTCGCCTAGAATGGCGCCATGGACCGATTCGACGACATCCGCGACTACCTCACCGGCCTGCAGGACCGGATCTGCAGCGCCATCGAAACCGCCGACGGCGAGGCCCGGTTCGTCGAGGACGCCTGGCAGCGCGACCCGGCCGATGCCAGCACCCACCTGCGTGGAGGTGGCCGCACCCGCATCCTGCGCGATGGCGCGGTGTTCGAGCAGGCCGGTATCGGCTTCTCCGACGTGTCGGGCGACACCCTGCCGCCCTCGGCCACGGCCGCGCGGCCCGAGCTCGCCGGAGCCTCGTGGCAGGCGGCCGGGGTCTCGCTGGTGTTCCATCCGCGCAATCCGCACGTGCCGACCACCCACGCCAACGTGCGCCACTTCCGTGCCCGGCGCGATGGCCAGACCGTGGCCTGGTGGTTCGGCGGCGGCTTCGACCTGACCCCCTTCTATCCGGTCGACGAGGACGTGCAGCACTGGCACCGCACCGCGCGCGCGCTGTGCGAGCCCTTCGGCGGGCAGGCGCGCTACCAGGCCCACAAGCGCTGGTGCGACGAGTACTTCTACCTCAAGCACCGCAACGAGACGCGCGGCGTGGGCGGCCTGTTCTTCGACGACCTGCACGGCGACCTCGACCAGGAATTCGCCTACCTGCGCGCGGTCGGCGACGGCTTCCTCGATGCCTACCTGCCGATCATTGAACGCCGCAAGCACACGCCCTACGGCGAGCGCGAACGCCAGTTCCAGCTCTACCGCCGCGGCCGCTACGTCGAATTCAACCTGGTCTACGACCGCGGCACCCACTTCGGGCTGCAGAGCGGCGGGCGCGCCGAATCGATCCTGATGAGCCTGCCGCCGCTGGTGCGCTGGGAGTACGGCTACACGCCCGAGCCCGGCAGCCTCGAGGCGCGGCTGCACGATTACCTCGTACCACGCGACTGGCTGGCCGGGACCTGATCCCATGGACGACGCCGCCCATCTGGCCGCCAACCTCGCCGCGATCCGCGCGCGCATCCACGCGGCCTGCCAAGCCGCCGGGCGCGACCCGACGACGGTGCGGCTGCTGCCGGTGAGCAAGACCGTCGACCAGGCGCGCCTGCGCCAGGCCTACGCCATCGGCATGCGCGAGTTCGGCGAGAACAAGGTGCAGGAGGCGATGGGCAAGTGGGAGGCCATGTCCGACCTGCCCGACCTGCGCTGGGCGCTGATCGGCCACCTGCAGACCAACAAGGCCAAGTACGCCGCGCGCTTCGCCAGCGAATTCCAGGCGCTCGACAGCCTGCGGGTGGCGCAGGCGCTCGACGCGCAGTTGCAGAAGCACGGCCGCGCGCTCGACGTGCTGGTCCAGGTCAACACCTCCGGCGAGGCCAGCAAGTTCGGCCTGGCGCCGGAGGATGTGCCGGCCTTCGTGCGCGAGTTGCCGGCGTTCTCCAGCCTGCGCGTGCGCGGGCTGATGACCTTGGCGCTGTTTTCCGACGACGCGGCGCTGGTGCGGCCGTGCTTCGTGCGCCTGCGCACCCTGCGCGACCGGCTGCGCCAGGAGGCGCCGGACGGGATTTCGATGGAGGAACTGTCGATGGGCATGTCGGGCGATTTCGAACTGGCCATCGCCGAGGGGGCGACGACGGTGCGGGTGGGCACGGCGATCTTCGGCCGGCGCCCCACCCCGGACAGCGCGTACTGGCCCGGCTTCGCCGGCGAGCCGTCGTGAGCCCGGGCCCGAAGTACGTCGCGGCCAACGGCGCACGCCTGGTCGACGTGGTGTCGATCCAGTCGCAGGTGGCCTACGGCGGCGTCGGCAATTCGATCGCGGTGCCGGCGCTGCTGGCCATGGGCCTGCAGGTGGCGCCGGTGCCGACTGCGGTGCTGGGCAACACCCCCCACTACCCGACCATGCATGGCGGTCCGCTGCCGCAGGACTGGTTCGAGGGCATCCTCGATGATCTCGAGGCGCGCGAGGCGGCCACCCGCGCCAGCTGCGTGCTGGTGGGTTACCTCGGCTCGCCCACGCAGGGCGTGGCGCTGGCGCGCTGGCTGCGCCGCATGCGCCAGGCCAACGCCGGCCTGCTGGTGGTGGTCGACCCGGTGATCGGCGACCACGACACCGGCAGCTACACCGACCCGGCGCTGCTGCCGGTCTGGCGCGACCACCTGCTGTCCTGCGCCGACGGCCTGACCCCCAACCACTACGAGCTCGAGCAGCTGTGCGGCCGCAGCCTGCACAGCCTGCAGGACTGCAGCGAGGCCGCGAGCGGCCTGCTTGGCGGCGACACCCGCTGGATCGTGGTTACCAGCGCCGCGCCGCGCGCCTGCCCGCCCGGGCGCGTGCAGCTGCTGGTGGTGGCCGACGGACAGTCGCGGCTGGTCGAGCACGACGAGGTCGCGCATGCGGTCAAGGGCGGCGGCGACCTGTTCTCGGCCCTGCTCGCCGGCCGCCTGGTGCGCGGCATGGACCTGGTCGAGGCGGTGACGCTGTGCGGCGCCGACGTGGCCGCCACGCTCGAACAGGTGCGCGACCGGGGCTGGAGCGAGATCGCCCTGCCCTACGGGATCGCGCGCCGGCTCGGCTGAGGACGCGTCGCGCGCCCGGTCTCGCCGCGCGCGGCGCGGGCGCACTATCCTAGTCGGTCGACACCGCCGGACCCGCGCCCGGCGCGGGAACCTGCTTGACGACCACGCCCTCCCTGTTTTCCGTGGTGCCGCCAGGGCTGTTCGGGCCGCTGGCCTCGGCCAACCGGTCGCACTACTGGCTGCTGCTGTGCCGGCTGTTCGACGAGTTCTTCGGCCCCGACGCGCCGCTGCCGCCGAGCACCGGCCTGCCGCGCCGGGAGATCACCGCGGCCATCGAGCGCTACCTGTTCAGCGACGACCCCTGGGAGGACGAGGACGGCGACACGCCCGAGACCCCGCGCCCGGTCCGCGCGGCCCACATCTACGAGCGCTTCCGCGGGGCCGGCTGGCTGCGCCAGGAGCGCATCGGGGCGCGCGAGATGGTGACCATGCCGCCGGCGGTGTCGCAGTTGCTGTCGGCGCTGGTCGAGTTCGCCGAGCACGGACCCACCTTCGTGTCCGCCCGCATGCGTTCGATCGAACTGCAGCTGCAGCAGGTGGCCGACGGCGCCGCCGCCGGCGACGCGCTCGACGAGGCCGCCGACCAGTCGCGCCGGCTGCTGGTCTCGCTGTCGTCGATGAGCCTGCAGGTGCGCGACCTGATGCCGGAACTGAGCAAGGCCGAGACCACGGCGCAGTTCGCGCGGCAGTGGTTCGAGCGCTACGTCAGCGACTTCTTCATTGGCGACTATGCCGAGCTGCACCGCGCCGACCATCCGCTGGCCAGGCGCAGCGCGATCCTGGCGATGGTGCAGCAGTTCGAGTCCGGCGCCCGGCGCGAGGCCCTGCTGGCCTGGTACGCCGAGCACGCCACCGGCGGCGATGCCGCGCGCGCCGAGCAGCGCTTCGGCCGCAGCCTGCGCCGCCTGCACGAACTCGAGCGCATCGACGAATACCTCGCGCGCCTGGACGACGATATCCGCCAGGCCAACCGCCGCGCGCTCGCCTTCCTCGACTACCGCCTGCGTGCGCCCGACCGGCTCGACATCCTGCTGCGCCGCGCCTGCCGCGGCGTGCTGACCGCGCCGCCGGAAGCGCTGCGCCTGCCGGTGGCGCCCGGCGCGCTGATGGATGCGGCGCGCCTGCGGCCGCCGCGGCACAAGCCCGCGCCGATCCCGCGCACCGCCAACGCCAGCGTGCCGCCCTCGCCCGAACAACTCGCACGCCTGTCGCTCCTGCGGCGGATCAAGCGCGCGCGCCTGGTCACGCCCGAGGACATGGCCCGCTACCTCGGCCGCCACCTGGGCGAGGCATCGCAGGTCGCCTCGGCTTCGCTGGCGATCGGCACGATCGAGGATCTGCGCGCCTACCAGACCCTGCTGACCCTGGCCCTGCGCAGCCACCGCATCGGCGGGCTGCGCCGCGAGGACCCGCTCGGCCGCCTGCTGCGCGGCTACCGCGTCGAGCTGCTCGACGCAGGCCAGCGCGACGACAACGGCTACCTGCGCGCGCCCGGCTTCCTCGTGCGCCGGGTTGGCCAGAACACACGGAACACCGCATGAAACGCAGCTGGAACACGCTCAGCCAACAGTCGGGCGGCCTTTATGCCGCGCAGGACTTCGAACGCGCCGCCTACCGCCTGGTGGTCGAGCAGGTGCTGTACGCCACCGACCGCAGCACGCGCCTGGCCTACCACCTGGTCGAGGACCATTTGGACGACTTCGTCGCCGCCCTGGCGCCGCTGGGCATCCGCCTGGAGCGCAATGCGCACCACCGCTACATCGTCGCCCTGCCCGCGCATGGCGAGGGTGTGCCGGTGTCGCTGGCCGAAACCCTGCTGCTGCTGGTGCTGCGCCAGCGCTACGACGAGGCGATGCGCCAGGGCATGGTCGAGGACGAGGGCGTGGTGACGGTGGAACTGCCGGAACTGCAGGAGGCCTACCAGGCGCTGGCCGGGCGCACGATGCCCGACGTGGGCAGCCTGCGCGAGCTGGCACGGACGTTGCGGCGCTGGGGCGTCGGCCGGCTGGTCGAGTCCGAAGGCGACGATCCCCAGCCCTTCCATCTGCAGGTCCGCCCGGCCATCGTCGACATCGCCGGCGAACACTGGCTGCAGCGGCTCGACCAGCACAACCGCGACGACGCGCCCGACGATGGCGGCCACGAGGCCGACAGCACCGTCACCTCGGAGGACGACGATGCAGCTGCTTGAACGCGTGCACCTGGTGCAGTTCTTCCTGTTCGAGGCGCAGACGCTCGAACTCGATGCCACCAGCGCCATCATCGCGCCCAACGGCGCCGGCAAGAGCGCCCTGCTCGACGCCCTGCAGATCGTCCTGCTCGGCGTGGACCGCAGCCGCATCCGCTTCAACGCCCAGGCCGGCGGCAGCCACCGCGCGCGCAGCATCCGCGACTACTGCCTGGGCGTGTACCGCAGCGGCGACCAGGGGCGCAAGCGGCGCACCGCCACCACCTACATCTCGCTGGTGTTCCGCGATACCGACACCGGCGAGGCGCTGACCGCGGGCGTATCGCTGGGAGCCTCGGTCGACGAGCCGGACCACCGCCTGCACGGCATGTACCTGCTGCCCGGCGTGGCCCTCGAGCTCGACGACCACCTCGAGCGCATCCAGGGCAGGGAGCTGCCGCTGGCCTGGGGCACGTTCCGCGAGCACGTCGCACGGCGCTGCAAGGACGCGGGCACCGGGCCGGAACTGCACACGGCCGCCGAGCGCTTCGTCAAGGACCTGCTCTACCGCCTGCGCGCCACGGCCGGCGCCAGTCCCGACGTCAACGCCTATCGCAAGGCCTTCCTCAATGCGCTCAACCTGCAGCGCGTCGAGGACGTGGACCTGTTCGTGCGCACCCTCGTGGCCGAAGACCGGCCGACCGATGTGGCGCGCTTCCGCGCCCTGCTCGAAAGCTTCCGCCAGATCCGCGACCGCATCGAACAGGTGCGGCTGCGGATCGAGTCCGCCGAAGCCGTGGAGCAACAGTACGACCGCATCGCGGCGCAATCGGTGCGGGCGGCCTCCTATCGCGCGCTGGCGGCCGAGTACGCCCGCGACCTCTACGCCGAGCAGGTCGAGCAGGCGCAGGAGGCCGTGGAAGCCGGCGACGCGCTGCTGGCCGGCGTGCGCCGCGCCCTGCAGGAAGCGCGCGGCCAGCGCGACCTGGACCGGGACGCGCTGCAGCGCGCCAGTACCGCCCTGCAGGGCAGCGCCGGTTACGGCGAGCAGGCGCACCTGGACCAGGTGAGCGGCCGCGACCTCGACCGCCTGCGCCAGCTGCGCGCCGAGCTGCTGCGCGAAACCGCGCAGGTGCGCGACCAGCTGCGCGCGATCGCGTCGCTGGAACTGCCGCCGCTGGTCCTCGCCGGCGTGGAGGAGGCCGCCGCGCCCTGGGCGCGCTGGCACGAGGCGCTCGCCGCGGCCGGCGAGGAGACGGCGCTGCCGTGGAGTCCCACGCAGCTGCATGCGGAGGCCAGCGCCGCCCTGCGCGTGGCCGCACCGCTGGTCGAGGCGGTCGAACGCCTGGCGCACGCGCGCCATGAGGCCCTGGACCAGGCCCGCGACCGCCTCGCGGCCGCGCGCCAGAACCACAAGCGCATCACCGCCGGCCAGGCCGAGCTGCATCCGGACACGGTCCGTCTGATGAGCTACCTGCGCGATGCCGGCATCGACGCGCGTCCGGTCTGCGACCTGGTGCAGGTCACCGACAAGAGCTGGCAGGCCGCGATCGAGGGTTACCTGCGCAGCAACGTCGAGGCCCTGCTGATCCCGGAGGCCGACGAGGAGCGCGCGACCCGGCTCTATCGCGGCCTGGGCGGCGGACGCGCGGTGTACGGGGTCAAGCTGGCACTGTCGAGCCACGCGCGGCGCGGCCGCGCGCAGGCACCCGACGCGGGCTCGGTCGCGGCCCTGCTCGAAGGGGTCAACGCCGAGGCCCTGGCGTTCCTGCGCCGGCAGCTGGGCGAGCTGCAGTGCGTGGACAGCGAGGCCGAACTGGTGCGCAGCCGCCAGGGCCTGACCCGCGACGGCCTGCTGGCGCGCGGTGGCGGCATCGAGCGCCTGCGCCTGCCGCCCGGCAGCGAACTGCGGATCGGCGCGACCGACAACCGCCAGCGCCTGCGCGTGCTGCGCGAGGACGTGGAGGCGGCCGAACGCGAGGTGCAGGCGCTGGAGCCGCTGCTGCGCCAGCTCGACGCGCAGCGCCGCCAGCTCGCGCGCCTGGCCGATCCCGAGGCCCTGGCCCAGGCGCTGCACGCACACGCGCTCGAACACCAGCACACGCGCCAGCGCTACCGCAGCGCGCTCGACAGCCGGCAGCTGCAGCACGATCCGGACCTGCTGCGGCTGTCCGAGCAGGTCGGCGCGCTCAAGCTCGCGCTGGACGAAGGCGAACGCCGGGTCGAGCACCTGATCGGCGAGGAAGCGGTCGCCGTGCGCGAAGGCGAGACCGGGCGTCGCCTGCTGGCTGGCCTGCGCGAGCAGGAAGCGCTGGTCTCCCGCCGCGCCGTGGATGCCTTCAAGGACCCCGACGTCGATCCCAACCTGGTCGAGCGCCACCGCGACGAACTCGACGGCAAGCTCGAGTCGCTGGACGAACGTGCCCGCACCTGCGAGCGTCGCGCCGACGAGAGCGACCGGCAGCTGGCCAGGCTGCTGCCGGAGGCCTGGAGCGCGCTGGCGCAGTACGCGCGCGACCACGGCCTGGTGCTGGAGTTCGACGCCAGCGCCTGGCGCCAGGCGCTGGCCGTGCTGCGACGCGAACTCACCCAGCTGCGCGAGGCCGACCTGGTGCGCTACGAAGGCGAGGCGCGCCAGGCCTACGAGACCGCGGTGGAGACGTTCCGCTCCAGCGTCGCCGCCGCGCTCAGCGACAATTTCGTGCGCCTGCGCCAGCAGATCGCCACGCTCAACCGCACGCTGCGCAGCAGTCCACCGTTCTCCAACAACGAGCGCTACCAGTTCCATTACGAGGTGGTGCCCGAGTTCCGCGAGCTGGAGCGCTTCATCAAGCGCGCCAGCGACGTGGGCGGCGAGGACGGACTGTTCGGCAGCGCCGGCGAGGTGCCCGCGGCATTCCGCGAGCTGATCGAGGACGACGTCGCCGCGCGGACCACCACCTCGCCGCTGGACGACTACCGCCGCTTCTTCCGCTTCGAAGTGCAGATCCGCCAGGACGACCGCGTCATCGGCACGCTCAGCGAGCGCATGCGCTCGGGCTCGGGCGGCGAGCACCGGGCGCCGCTGTACGTGATCGCGGGCGCGGCGCTGGCCGCGGCCTACGGCAAGACCGAAGCCCAGCCCGGCGGCATCGGCCTGATCCTGCTGGACGAGTTCGGCGACAAGATCGACGCGCAGAACGCGCGCGCCACCACCAACTACCTGCGATCGCTGGGCCTGCAGCTGGTG
>Ga0233375_1000710_pt1 | contig 16676 bp, 18 predicted proteins | sample ElkDunMinimDraft_10_FD_191539 | JGI IMG/M metagenome (GOLD analysis project Ga0233375, IMG submission 191539) | Fecal eukaryotic communites from dung pellets of Tule Elk in California, USA - Elk Dung E16 | ecosystem: Host-associated > Mammals > Digestive system > Large intestine > Fecal | place... | reverse complement strand
CGCAGCTCGCGGGCGATCTCAGCAACCTCACCCATTGCACCACTGGCCACTGTCATGACCAGCGCCTCGGCCTGATCGACATCAACCGCCGAGACCGGCACGTCGTTCAGCGCGAGGAAAACCCGGCAACGCAGCCGCTTTGCTCCACAGATCCTCGTACGCCTCTTGGCCGAAGGCCTCGGTTGCGGGCCGGACGGCCGCGGAGGAGAGCAGGCCCGGATCGCGGATCTGCGGGGGTTCGCCCAGAACGATTGAGGCGATCTCGACGAGATCCTCGACGTCGAGATAGACGATCACTCAGCCAGCCGCCGCAGTAGCTCCGCGTCTCGCTCCGCGACCTGGCCCGCCAGATCACGAACGCGCGATCGTCGGTCGCGGGCGGCGACGTACTCTTCGACCGCCACGACGATGGTGTCGTCCACCGAGCGGTGCTCGGCGTCGGCGACCCGTTTCAGCTGCTCATGGAGGCCGTCAGGGAGATTGACCGGGGTGACCATGCAGAAACCATACCCGCCCTGAACAGTCTGAACAGTTCCCAGAAACCGCAGCGGCTGCGGGGTCAGGCCAGGGACCAGGCGATGCCGTCGAGGATGTCGTGTTCGCTGGCGACCACCGAGCTCATCCCGGCGCGCTCCATGATGATCCGCAGCACCAGCGCGCCGGCGCCGATCACGTCGGCCCGACCCGGGTGCATGACCGGGTACGCCAGCCGCTGCTCGCGCGACTTGCCGAGCAGATCGGCGGTCACCCGCGCCACGTCGTCGTAGGAGACCCGCGCGTGGTGGATACGGGCCGGGTCGTACTCGGAAAGGTTCTGGGCGAGCGCGACGACGGTGGTCACCGAACCGGCGAGCCCGACCAGGGTCGCCGCCTCCCGGCCCGGCACGGCCGCCAGTGCCCGGTCCACCACTGCGGTGATGTCGGCCTCGGCGGCGGCGATCTGCGCCGCGCTCGGCGGGTCGCCCGCCAGGTGGCGTTCGGTCATCCGGACACAGCCGATGTCCATCGAGACCCCGGCCCGCACCCCGTGCTCCCGATCGCCGACGACGAACTCGGTCGAGCCGCCACCGATGTCCACCACGAGGTACGGCGGCTGCGCGTCGGCGGCGAGCCCGCGGACGGCGCCGGTGAAGGAGAGGCGTGCCTCCTCGTCGCCGCTGACCACCTCGGGCGCGACCCCGAGGGTCTCGCGGACCATCGTGCGGAACACCTCCGCGTTGGTGGCGTCCCGGGAGGCGGAGGTGGCGCACATCCGTACCCGCTCGGCACCCAGCTGCCTGATCTGTGCCGTGTACGACTCGAGCGCCACCCGGGTCCGCTCGATCGCTTCGTCGGCGAGCCGGCCGGTCCGGTCCACGTCCTGACCGAGCCGGACGATCTCCATCCGGCGGCTCAGGTCCACCAGCGGCGCTTCCGGCCCCGCCGAGGCGTCGGGCAGATCCGCCACCAGCAGCCGGATCGAGTTCGTCCCACAGTCAATGGCCGCCACACGAGTCGTCACGGCAGCCACCCTACGTCAGGCAACTTCAGGGAAGTTGCTGCATCAGCTGCAGCGGGAGACCGCAACTTCCCTGAAGTTGCGCCGAGCAGCACGCCCGGGCGGGTGGGGTGCGCGGGCGGGGCTGGCGCCCCTGCGGCGGGCGCGTGGGGCGAGAGCAGGAGGGTGGTCAGAGGCGCAGGAGCATGCGGGTGTTGCCGAGGGTGTTGGGCTTGACCCGCTCCAGGCCGAGGAACTCGGCGACGCCCTCGTCGTAGGAGCGCAGCAGCTGCTCGTACACCGGGGTGGGCACCGGGGCGCCGTCGATCTCGACGAAACCGAAGGAGGCGAAGAAGCGGGTCTCGAAGGTGAGGGCGAAGATCCGCGCCACGCCGAGTTCGCGCGCCTGGTCGATCAGTTCGGTGACGATGCGCTGCCCGATCCGGTGGCCGCGGTACGCCGGATCGACCGCCACCGTACGGATCTCGGCCAGGTCCTCCCACATCACGTGCAGCGCGCCGCAGCCGACCACCCGTGACTCGCCGACCGGAACGGCGACCCGGAACTCCTGTACGTCCTCGTAGAGGGTGACGGTCGCCTTGCGCAGCAGCCGCCGGTCCTCGGGGTCGGCACTGTAGGTGTTGATCAGCCGCCGGATTCCGCGTACGTCGGCGGTGCGGGCCCGGCGAACCTCGACGGTGGCGGCCTCCATGCGGGCGAGCCTAGCGGGGGTCGCGGTCGGCGTCGGCGCTCTCAGCGGCCGCGACCGGCGCCGCGTCGGCTGCCTGCGCCGGGTCCCCGGGCTGCGCCACGCCGGCGGCCTGCGCCGCCGCACCCGCGACCTCGGTGCAGGGGCCGGCGAGCCACCAGGGCTCGATCAGCTCAAGCACCTCGTCGCCGAAGGGATTGACGCCGGGCCCGGCCGCGAGCGCGTGACCGAGGTGCACGTGGAGGCACTTGACCCGCCCCGGCATGCCGCCGGCCGAGATCCCGGCGATCTCCGGCACCTCGCCGATCGCCGCGCGCCGCCGCAGGTAGTCCTCGTGTGCGGCCTCGTAGCGGGCGGCGAGGTCGGCGTCGGTGGCGAGCCGGGCCGCCATCTCCTTCATCAGCCCCGCCGACTCCAGCCGGCTGCAGGCCGCGGTGGCCCGCGGGCAGGTCAGGTAGAACAACGTCGGGAACGGGGTGCCGTCGGCCAGCCGCGGCGTCGTCTCCACCACGTCCGGGGCGCCGCAGGGGCAGCGGTGTGCCACCGCGCGGGTGCCGCGCGGGGTCCGTCCGAGCTGCTCGGCGACCGCGGCGAGGTCCGCCTCGGTGGCGGGTTCCCGTACGGGCGGGGGTACGAGTTCGGCAGCCGGCTCCGGCGGGGGTACGACAGTCACGTCTCCATCTTCCCTGCGCGTCCGGCGGCTGTTACGGGCGGGCCGGGCCGGACGGCCACGGATCACAACACGGGCCGGTCGATCACGCCGTCGGCTCCGGTCACCGCTCGTCGGCGGCCTCGATGCTCGACCAGAGCGTGTCGTACCAGGTCTCGCCCTCCTCGGGCGCCGGGCCGCCGGCCGCGCCGGGGTCGGTCGTGAGGTCACGGTCGTCGTGGATCAGGAAGAGCTGCTCGCCGGGGCGGCGCATGTAGAAGCGGCGACGCGCCTCGATCTCGATGTACTCCGGGTCCTGCCACTTCTCCGCCTGCAGCGACAGGTTCTTGATCAGCTCGCGCTGCTCGGCCTGCGCCGCCTCCGTCCGGGCGATGTCCGACTGCTGGTCGAGGTAGACGCGCAGCGGGTACGCGTAGGCCAGGGCGAGCGCGATCAGGACCGTCAGCAGCACCGTGGCGCGGCCGGTGAGATGCCGCTGCTGCGGCGCGGAGGTGCGTTTGGCGGAGGTGCGCCGCGCCGCGGCGGGGCGGCTGGCCGAACGTACGGCCTCACCACCCCGCGCGGCGTGCGGTGTTCTACCGGAGGAGCCACGGGCCTCGGAGCGGACGCCCCGACCGGTCGTACGGGCAGCGCCCGAACGCACGGGACGGGCGGGGCGGCGCACCGGACGACGCCCGCCCGGGGTCCGTGGTTGCTGCATTGTGGTCCTCCTCCGCCGTGGCGACCGGACTCAGGCGGAACGGTAACGCGGGAACGCGCCGGCGCCGGCGTAGCGCGCCGCCTCGGCGAGCTCCTCCTCGATGCGCAGGAGCTGGTTGTACTTGGCGACCCGCTCGGAACGGGCGGGCGCGCCGGTCTTGATCTGCCCGCACCCGGTGGCGACGGCGAGGTCGGCGATGGTGGTGTCCTCGGTCTCGCCGGAACGGTGGCTCATCATGGCGCGGAAACCGTTGCGCTGGGCCAGGTCGACCGCGTCGAAGGTCTCGGTGAGCGAACCGATCTGGTTGACCTTGACCAGGAGGGCGTTGGCGGCCCGCTCCTGGATGCCCCGGGCGATGCGGGTCGGGTTGGTGACGAAGAGGTCGTCACCAACAATCTGGATCTTGTCGCCGAGGGTGGCGGTGAGCGCGCTCCAGCCCGCCCAGTCGTCCTCCGCCAGCGGGTCCTCGACCGACACGATCGGGTAGTCGCCGACGAGCTTGGTGTAGTACGCCGTCATCTCCTCGGCGGACTTGCCGGCGCCCTCGAAGGTGTAGGAGCCGTCGCTGTAGAACTCGGTGGCGGCCACGTCGAGAGCGAAGACGATGTCGGCGCCGACCCGGTAGCCGGCCTTCTCGACGGCCTCGGAGATCAGGTCCAGGGCCGCGGAGTTGGTCGGCAGGTTCGGGGCGAAGCCGCCCTCGTCGCCCAGACCGGTGCTCAGGCCCTGCTTCTTCAGCACCGACTTGAGTGCGTGGTACACCTCCGCGCCGGCGCGCAGCGCCTCGCGGAAGGTGGGCGCGCCGATCGGCGCGATCATGAATTCCTGGATGTCGACGTTCGAGTCGGCGTGCGCGCCGCCGTTGAGAATGTTCATCATCGGCACCGGCAGCAGGTGCGCGTTCGGGCCGCCGAGGTACCGGAACAGGCTCAGCTCGGCGCTCGCGGCGGCGGCCTTGGCCACGGCGAGCGAGACGCCGAGGATCGCGTTGGCGCCGAGCGAGGACTTGTCGTCGCTGCCGTCGATGTCGAGCATCTTCTGGTCGATGATGCGCTGCTCGCTCGCCTCGTAACCGATCAGTTCGTCGACGATGCGGTCCTCGATGTTGCTGACCGCCTTTTCGACGCCCTTGCCGAGGTAGCGGGACTTGTCGCCGTCTCGCAGTTCAAGCGCCTCGAAGGCCCCGGTGGAAGCTCCCGACGGAACTGCGGCGCGGGCGATGGTGCCGTCGTCCAGGCCGATCTCGACCTCGACCGTCGGGTTGCCCCGCGAGTCGAGAATTTCCCGGGCGACGATTCCCTCGATGGTTGCCACTGTTGTCGCTCCTCGTTTCGATGTGGTTCCGGTCGGCAGGGCCGCCCCCGCGAAAGCGTTGTGCAAAGCAGCGTATCGGTCCTCACGCGCCGACCGGGTGTTACCTCCGACGCAGTACCACCCTGATGGTGCCTGGCCGGGATTCCCGTTTTCTGTCCCATCAATCGTGATCGTTTCCACCGGCATCGACCGGGCGGCATAGGCTGTCCGCCATGCCTGCCGCTTCCCTCGCTCGCCGCGTCGTCGCCGCGGCCGCCGTCGCGCTCGCTCTGCTCGCCACCGGCTGCCAGACCCTCGACGACGCCGGCCGGGGGATCGGCCGCTCGCAGTTGATCAATGACCTGGCCGGCCGGCTCGACGCGGCCCTGGCGTCGACCTACGCCGCGGAGTACCAGCTGGCCGGCGGCGCGACCGCCTCGATCGTGCAGACCCAGCAGCCCGCTCCCCGCGCGGCGTACATCTACCCGGCGGGGCTGCTCACCGTCACCGACGAGGCGACGGCGGAGTGCGACACCGGCGGCGAGCGGCCCGTCTGCACCCTCACCCCGCCGCCCGCGCAGGCCGGCAAGCCGCCGGTGACCACGTTCACTTCCGCCAAGGACCGGGGACTGGTCACTCCGCCGATGGTGATCGGCCTGCTGACCTCCGCCGCCCTGGATCCGACCACCACGACCGAGGAGACCGACAGCACCATCGCCGGGCGGCACGCCACCTGTGTCGAGGTCCGCCCGGGCAGCGCCGAGGACGGCCAGGCCCCGTTCAAGACCTGCGTGACCAGTGACGGCGTGCTCGGCAGCTTCACCGGCACCGTCGACGACACCCCGGTCGACCTGGCGCTGGTCCGCTACCGCGACTCGGTGGAGAGCAGCGTGTTCGAGCTGCCCGCTGACGCGCTGGTGGTCGACCGCCGCGACGACACCGACTGACCGCCGGCGTCACCCCACCCGGTCGCCGGCAGCGCGCTGCTCGGCGTCGCGGATGCGCCCGGTGTGGGCGAGCAGAGCCGCGCGCAGAGCCGCCTCGGCGTCGACGCCGTGCTCGCGGGCCGCAGCCACCAGGGCCAGCAGCCGGCCGCCGAGCCGGTCGGCGTCGGCGGCCAGCTCCGGCTCGACCTGCCCCGAGGACGGCACCGGTACGCCGAGCCGGGCCGAACGCTCCAGCACCTTGCCGGCGTACGCCAGGGTCGGCAGGGTGGCGGAGATGCCCTCGAGCACCGACTCGCGGGGCTTCTCCTCCTGCTTGATCCGCTCCCAGTTCTCGGTGATCTCGTCGAGGGTCCCGGCGGAGGCGCCGGCGAAGACGTGCGGATTGCGGCGGATCATCTTCGCCACCAGCCCGCCGGCGACGTCGTCGACGTTCCAGCGCTCGTCCTCGGCGGCTTCCTCGGCGAACCGGGCGTGCAGGAGCACCTGCAGCAGCACGTCGCCGAGCTCGTCGCGCAGCGCGGCACTGTCGCCGGCGACGATCGCGTCGTACGCCTCGTAGGCCTCCTCCAGCAGGAACCGGGCCAGGCTCTGATGGGTCTGCGCCCGCTTCCACGGATCCCCGCCCGGGGAGGCCAGCCGGTCGATGACGGCGACCGCGTCGAGCAGCCGCGCCCCGGGCGGATCCCACGAGCCGTAGAGCAGCTCCAGGTCGGCCAGGCCGGGCCGGCGGGCCAGCCGCAGCCCGAGGGAACGGGCCATCTCCTGGTCACCGGCGGGACCGGCGAGCCAGACCACCGCGCCGTGCGTCTCGGCCGCCGCCACCAGCGCCTCGACGGCGTCGTGGGGGTCGACCACGGTGACCTCGGCCCCGCAGAGACGCAGGGCCGCGGTCCACTCCCCCTCGGCGCCGGCGAGCACCGGATGGGCCCGTACGGCGTCCCAGGCGCCCGCGGTGAGCAGCCCGACCGGCAGCCGGGGGGAGGTGACGAGCAGGATGATCCGGGCGGTCACGTCAGTGGGCGTCGCCGTCGTCGGACGGCTCGTCGGCCGGCTCGGTGGTCGGGGCGGGCGCGTCGGTCACCGGCACGCCGGCCGCGGTGTACGGCATGTCGAAGAAGATGTCGCCCTGGCCGCCGCTGAGCACCATCGGGATGGCGACCGAGCCGAAGCGCGGGTTGACCGTGACGCCGACCTCGTCGGCCTTGCCGGCGAACGCGTCCCGGACGGCGATCACCATCTGGGCCAGCTCGGCCCCGCCGAGCCCTTCCCGTACCTGCGCGGCGGTCAGACCCGGCGGCAGCGCGCCGAGGTCGGCGAGCGGGGTGTAGAAGGCGATGACGTTCTCGTCGGTGTCCGCGGCCGGCGGCAGGTCCTGCGCCAGAGCCCGGTAGATGCCGTACGACTCGGCCCAGAGGGCGGCGTACTCGCTGCCGGGGTCCACGCCCAGTCCGTTGCCGATGACGGCGGGGTCGATGTCGGTCGGCGCCGCGAGCTGCCGGTCGGCGAGGAGCTGCCGGCCGAGGTCGACGGTGACCAGCAGGTTCACCACGTCCTGGCGGGTCGCCGGGTGGAGCAGGTCCTGCGGGGAGGGCTCGATCGTGGCGGGCGCCTCGGCGCCGGTCTGCTCGGCCCGCTGCTTCGCGGCGTCGTTCTCGGCGGCGTAGGCCTGCCGGACGCGGTCGCCGTGCGACTGCTGGACCTCGTCGTAGACGGCGTCGACCTGACTCAGCTGGTAGGTGGTGTCACCGACGTAGGCGGCGACGTCCGGCGATCCGGTGCCGCACGCGGCGAGGGATCCGGCGCCGAGGGCTGCGGCGATGGCAGCGACGGCAAAGCGGCGAACACGCATAATGGTCACTCTCTCACGACTTGCGGGGGGCCTGGGCAGCGGCTACCGGCGCAGCAGCCGGGTCGCCGAGGACATCTGACAGGAGCTGGGCGCACCACTCCAGCAGGGCCTGGTCGCGCAGCGGCTCGCCACCGATGCGGCGGGTCGTCGGCCGCGGCACGCTGACCTGATCGGCGGCCTGCTTGTAGACCGAGTCCGGGTGGTAGCGCTTGAGCCGCATCTGCTTGGAGTCGGGCAGCACCAGCGGCGAGAAGCGCAGGTGCTTGCCCTGCATGGAGACGTCGGTGAGGCCGTACTGGCGGGCCAGCAGCCGGAAACGGGCCACCGCGACGAGGTTCTGCACCGGCGCCGGCGGCTCGCCGTACCGGTCGGTCATCTCGGCGACGACCTCGCGCAGCCGGTCGAGGTCGCGGGACTCGGCGAGCTTGCGGTACATCTCCAGCCGCAGCCGCTCCACGCCGATGTAGTCGATCGGCAGGTGCGCGTCGATCGGCAGGTCGATCTTGACGTCCGGCTGCTCCTCGGGCTGGGTGCCCTTGAACGCCTGGACGGCCTCGCCGACCATCCGCACGTAGAGGTCGAAGCCGACGCCCTCGATATGGCCGGACTGCTCGCCGCCGAGCAGGTTGCCCGCGCCGCGGATCTCCAGGTCCTTCATCGCCACGTACATCCCCGCGCCGAGCTCGGTGTGCTGGGCGATCGTCGCCAGCCGCTCGTGGGCCTGCTCGGTCAGCGGCTTCTCGCCCGGGTAGAGGAAGTACGCGTACGCCCGCTCCCGGCCCCGGCCGACCCGGCCGCGGATCTGGTGCAGCTGGGCCAGGCCGAGCAGGTCGGCCCGCTCCACGATCAGGGTGTTGGCGTTGGGGATGTCGATGCCGGACTCCACGATCGTGGTGCAGACCAGGACGTCGTACTCCTTCTCCCAGAAGCCGACCATCACCTTCTCCAGGGCGTCCTCGCCCATCTGGCCGTGCGCGACCGCGACCCGGGCCTCCGGCACCAGCTCACGCAGCTTGCGGGCCGTCTTCTCGATCGACTCGACCCGGTTGTGCAGGTAGAAGACCTGCCCGTCGCGGAGCAGCTCGCGGTGGATGGTGGCGGCGACCTGCCGCTCGTCGTACGCGCCGACGAAGGTCAGCACCGGGTGGCGCTCCTCCGGCGGGGTGGCGATGGTCGACATCTCCCGGATGCCGGTGATCGCCATCTCCAGGGTCCGCGGGATCGGGGTGGCGGACATGCTCAGCACGTCGACGGAGGCGCGCAGCGCCTTGAGCCGCTCCTTGTGCTCGACGCCGAAGCGCTGCTCCTCGTCGACGATGATCAGACCGAGGGACTTGAAGCGCATCGAGTCCTGCAGCAGCCGGTGGGTGCCGATGACGATGTCGGCGGTGCCTTCGGCGGCCATCGCGACGGTCTCCGCGGCCTCCTTCGGCGTCTGGAAGCGGGAGAGCTGGCGGATCTCGACGGGGAACTGCCCCATCCGCTCGGTGAAGGTGTTGTAGTGCTGCTGCGCCAGGAGCGTCGTCGGCACCAGCACCGCGACCTGCTTGCCGTCCTGCACCGCCTTGAAGGCCGCCCGGACGGCGATCTCGGTCTTGCCGTAGCCGACGTCGCCGCAGATCAGCCGGTCCATCGGGACGGACTGCTCCATGTCCCGCTTGACCTCTTCGATCGCGGCCAGCTGGTCGGGGGTCTCCTGCCAGGGGAAGGCGTCCTCCAGCTCCCGCTGCCAGGGGGTGTCCGGGCCGAACGAGTGGCCCTGGGAGGCCTGCCGGGCGGCGTAGAGCTGGATCAGCTGGGCGGCGATCTCCTTGACCGCCTTGCGGGCCCGGGCCTTTGACTTCTGCCAGTCCGAGCCGCCCATCTTGTGCAGCGTCGGGGACTCCCCGCCGACGTAGCGGGAGAGCTGGTCGAGCTGGTCGGTGGGGACGTAGAGCCGGTCGCCGGGCTGGTTGCGCTTGCTGGGGGCGTACTCGATGACGAGGTATTCGCGCTCGGCGCCGTTGACGGTCCGCTGCACGAGTTCGACGTAGCGGCCGATGCCGTGCTGCTCGTGCACGACGTGGTCGCCGGCCTTGAGCTCCAGCGGGTCGATGGTGTTGCGCCGCCGGGCCGGCATCTTGCGCATGTCGCGGGTGGAGGCGCCCCGGCCGCCGGAGATGTCGTTCCCGGTGAGCAGGGCGAACTTCGACGCCTCATCGGTGAAGCCGTGGTTGAGCGCGCCGCAGGTGACCAGGACGGTGCCGGGCTCCGGCGCGGTGTCGACGCGGTCGGTGAGGGTCGCGCCGAGCCCGGCGTCGTGCAGCACCCGCACGGCCCGCTGGGCGGGACCCTTGCCCTCGAAGACCAGGGCCGCGGCCCAGCCGTCCCCGGTCCAGCGCTTGAGGTCGTCGACGACCCGGGCGGTCTCGCCGTGATAGAGCGGGGTGGGCTGGGCCGCCAGGGTCACCGCGATGCTGTCGTCGGGGGCGACCGCCGCCTCGTCGGGGGCGTCCTCCCAGGGCTGGGTCTGCGCCGGCTCGGCCTCGGTGAGCCCGAACGGCGAGAGCGTCCACCAGGGTTGACGCAGCCGGGCGGCGGTGGCGCGTACCTCGGCGAGGGCCTTGAAGGCAACGGCGCCGACGTCGACCGGGGCCTGGCCGCCCGCGGCGGCCGCCGCCCAGCCGGCCTGGAGGAACTCGTCGGAGGTACGGACCAGGTCGTGCGCCCGGGTGCGGATCCGCTCCGGGTCGCAGAGCAGCACGTGGGTGCCGGCGGGCATGGTGTCCAGCACCAGCTCCAGCGAGTCCGGCCCGATCAGCACCGGCGCCAGCGACTCCATCCCCTCCACCGGGATGCCCTGGGCGACCTTCTCCAGGATCTCGGCCAGCTCCGGGTGGGCCAGCGCCAGCGCGGCGGCGCGTTCCCGGACCTGTGGGGTGAGCAGCAACTCCCGGCAGGGCGGGGCCCAGAGCGCCGGTACGGCCTCGATGGTGCGCTGGTCGGCGACGGCGAAGGTACGGATCTCCTCCACCTCGTCGCCCCAGAACTCGACCCGGGACGGGTGCTCGTCGGTCGGCGGGAAGACGTCAAGGATGCCGCCGCGTACGGCGAACTCGCCGCGCTTGGTGACCAGGTCGACCCGGGCGTACGCCAGGTCGGTCAGCCGCCGCGCGACCCCCTCCAGCTCCGCCTCGCCGCCGGTGGCCAGCTGCACCGGCTCCAGGTCGCCGAGCCCTTTGAGCTGGGGTTGCAGCACCGACCGGACCGGCGCGACCACCACCCGCAGCGGGCCGCCGCTGCCGGTCGCCTGCGGGTGTGCCAAGCGGCGCAGTACCGCCAGCCGCCGGCCGACGGTGTCGGAGCGGGGCGAGAGGCGCTCGTGCGGCAGGGTCTCCCAGGAGGGGTAGACCGCGATCTGGCCGGCGGGGAGCAGGTCCGCCAGGGCGGCGGCCAGGTCGTCGGCCTCCCGGGTGGTGGCGGTCACCGCGAGCACCGGGTGCCCGGCGCCGCCCGAGTCGACGTCGGCGGCGACAGCCGCCACCGCGAACGGGCGCAGCGCCACCGGCGCGGTCAGGTCAAGGCCGTCGACCTGCGCGGCGCCGGAGCGGGCCAGATCACGGGTACGGGTGAACGCCGGGTCACCGAGGGCGGCGGCGAGCAGTCCGGTGAGCGCAGTCATGGTCCCTTTCCAGCGGATCGGCACACGCCGACCACCCCGCGTCCGGGACGGACGGGGGGTGCGGGTCGACCCTGCCAGCGTATCCCCGGCCCGGCGGGACAGTCGACGGGAAACCCCTTGCCGCGCGGCATTGCCGCCCTGATGATCGGCTGCATGGATCAGTGGCGGGCCCGGTTCGACGCGGAAGTGACCTTCGCCAACGGCGGCGGACTGCGCACGGAGGGGTTCCGGCTCGACCTGCCCCGCCCGGAGATCGACGACGCGCAGTTGGCGGCGCTCTTCGTCCGGCACCTGGGCCTGCTGATGGTGGCCGAGGTCGTGATCAGCAACAAGGAGATCATCGCCGAGGCGCACAAGGGCGGCAGAGGAGTGACCGCAGCGCCAACCGGACGGCGGCTGGTGGAGCTGAGCCACGTCCTCCGCGACGGCATGGTCACGCTGCCCGGATTCCCGCCGCCCCGCATCAGCGACTTGCTGACCTGGGAGGCGTCCCGCGAGCGGTACGCCGCCGGAGTCGAGTTCCACATCGCCCGCATCGACATGATCGCCAACACCGGCACCTACCTCGACACCCCGGCGCACCGCTGGCCCGGCAGCGCCGACCTCGCCGCCACGCCGATCGACCGCCTCGCCGACCTGCCCGGCCGCGGCCCTGGCCGGTATCGATTCGATCAACATTGACGACATGAGTCCGGCCGCAAATGGTCGACGCCCCGCGCACAGCGCCCTGCTGGCGGCCGGCATCCCGATCGTGGAACACGTGCGTGGACTCGACGCGCTACCGCCGGAGGGGTTCCGCTTCACCGCCGCCCCGCCGATGGTGGCAGGGATGGCCACCTTCCCGGTCCGCGCCTTCGCCGTCGTGGACGGCTGATACTCACTCCACAGAAGCACCGACCTGTGGAGCAGACATGATTCCGGCAGACCCGGGGGTCTCCCCCGCCGCAACACCAGGAACCGGTCAGCGCGCACCGGCCGGCAACGCGGCGCCGCTCGCGTTCACGGTGCGGAAGCGGGTCCCTCACGACATGCCCTTCTCTGTCCGCGCCAATCCCATCAAGTACACCCTGCTGTTCGTGGCCTCCCTGGGCATGTCAACGGTGGGACTCGTTTCGTCCGCGGCCGGCCAAACCGCGGAAGAACTTCGCCTAACCCACTTCTTGATGCTGTCGCACTGGTGGCTGCTCGCGGGTTACCTGGTGATCATCATGTTGGCCATGCGAGAGCCGATCTTGGCGGTCGGCCCGGCAGGGATCTGGTGGCAGCCCGGCAGCCCCGGCCGCGCAGTGCACCTGCCCTGGGAGGGTGTCGCGCTCGTGCAGCGCCGCACCGGCTGGTTGGGCGCGTCACTGGCCGTGCATCCCCGGCTCGACCGCTTCCCCGACGCGGTATCCGTGTTGACCCGCCGGGAACTGTGGCTACTGCGAAGTCGGGGCATCCGGATTCAGCTTGGCCATATCGACAGGTCACCTGCGGACGTCCTGGCTGCGATCCCGTACTACAGCCGCGGCCGCTGCCGGGTCTCCGGTTAGGACCGGTTGTCGATCGCGAGCGCCGCCGGTGACTGACCGCCCGGAATCTGATTCGATTACCGACATGAATACCTCCGGTCCGACGAGGGTCTCGCGCATCCCCGGAACCGAGCCCTTCACCGTACGGTTCCAGCCGACCCGGGCGAACACGATGCTGCGGGGGACGCTGCTCGTGGCGGCGGCGCTGACGGTGGGCCTGATCGGCGCGCTGGCCGTCATCGGCCTGACGGTCGCGGCGCCGGAGAACCGGCTCGCTCTGCTGCTCTCCTCCGCATTCTGCGGCGGCTCGATCATGCTCGCCCTGCTGGTCGTCGCCCGCAACATGTGGCCGCTCGCCACCGGCGTACCACTGCTGGCTGTGGGGCCGGACGGCATCTGGACCAGGACCCGGATGAGCGGACCCGGCGCGGTCTGGCTGCCCTGGTCCTCCGTCGCGCAGATCTCCATGCAGCAGGTTGGCAACGTGGCCGCGCTCAGGATTCAGCCGGTGGATCCGCATGCCGGGGGCCGCAAGAGGGCCCCGCGCGCCGGGTACATCACCGCGACGCGCTTCACCGACAGAAGTGCCGACGAGATCGCCGCCGCGATCACGCACTTCAGCGCGGGCCGCTGTCCTCTCGGCTGGCAGCCGCCCCGACCGGTGACCACATGATCGTGGCACTGTCGTCGTACCCTGTCTCCCTTCTCGACACCACCCTCGCCTGGAGCTCCCCGTGACAGTTCCGCACGCCCCGCAGCCCGGCTGGCAGCCCCCGAACGGCGGCTATCCCCCGCCCGGCCCCGGGCCACAGCAGCAGGCCGGATTCCCACAGCAGCAGGCCGGATGGCCGCAGCCGCAGGCCGGCTTTCCGCAGCAGCAGGGCGGGTGGCCGCAGCCGCAGGCCGGGCAGCAGGCGCCCTACCCCGGCGGGTACCCCGCGCCGCAGGGACACGTCCCCGGTCAGCACGGCGGATACCCCCCGCCGCCCCCGGTGACCAAGCGAATCCCGGAAGACCTGCCCTTCGTCGTACGCCCGAACGCACTGAAGCGCAGCCTGATCGTGGGCGCCTTCCTCGCGGTCTTCGTGCTTCCGCTGCTGTTCTGCTCGGGCGTCCTGGTGTCGGCGACCGACGGAGAGGCCGTTCAGCCGCTCATCGTTCCGATGCTGGTGCTGATCATCGTCGTGGCGTCCCTCGGTGTGCAGATCTGGATGGTGGCCTCGGGCGGGCCGGTGCTGGCGCTCTCACCGGCGGGGCTCTGGATCAAGAGCCGGCCGACCCGGGGTCAGGCGATCTGGCTGCCCTGGGAGGGCGTCGCCCACATTTCGCGACGCCGCTGGAGCGCGGAGAAGATGCTCGTGGTCAAGGCCCGGGACCCGCGCGCCGACAGCAACCTCGGCGGCTACACCGCCGTTGACGCGAGCATCTTGAAGCTCTTCTACGGCTCCGGCTTCACCGCCACCCTGAACTTCGCCGACAAGCCGGAGGCAGAAATCATGGCCGCCGTGCAGCACTTCAGCGCAGGCCGCTGCCCGATCACCTGGTAGGCGCCCCGCACGGACCGTTCTGCCCCGGCGGCCCGCACTCCACTTCGGACCGGGCCGCCGGCCGCGCCGGCAACGCGCGAGGCGGAACATGATCCACTGAGCCGGACATCACGGTCACCTCGCCTGACACCCCTGTCCCACCCCCGCGCGTCTGGAGCACCGAGTGACCATTCCGCACGCCCCCGGCCGGCCCTGGGGGCCTCCCCCGCCACCGCCGCGGCTGATCACGCGGATCCCCGGCAACCTCCCCTTCGTCGTACGCCCGAACGGCCTCAAGCGGGGACTGGTCATCTTCCTCGTCCTGCTGCTGCCGGTCATCGTCCTCGCCGGAGTGATGTCGACCAGGTACGACGTCGACACCACGGGGTGGGCCCTCCTCGGCGTCACCATGCTCGCGCTCGTGCTGCTCTTCGGCGGAGAACTCTGGTCGAACGTGCGCGGCGGGCCGATGCTCGCGCTCGCTCCGGACGGGCTCTGGATCAGGACCCGGCCGACCCGGCGCCAGGCGGTCTGGTTGTCGTGGGAGGGCATCGCGGCAATCTCCCGCCAGAGCCGGGGCCTGGAGAAGCTGCTCGTCGTCCAGCCTCAGGACCCGCGCACGCACCGCACCCCCGACGGGCAGCTCACCATCGACCCCGCCCTGTTCAAGGCTCTCCTCGGTGCCAACCCCGTCGCCTCGCTCAGGTTCGCCGACAAGCCGAAGGAGGAGATCCTCGCCGCCGTGCACCACTTCAGCGCCGGCCGGTGCCCGATCGCCTGACAACCGGCACGGCTGCCTGCGGACGCGGCGGCCGGGATGGCGCTCCCGGAGGGCATCTGCAAACCTGGATCCCCGTCGGCCGCAGCCCTTCGAGGAGGCCGAGTCCCGGATGAGCACTCCACCACCGATCGAGCCTCCGCCGCATCCCTCGCACGAGAACCCACCACCGGCCCTGACCGCCGTACGCGTGCCCCAGGGCCAACCGTTTGAGGTACGTCCCAGCACCGCCCGGCGCGGACTGGCGTACGCCGGGGTGGTGCTGGCGGTGATGGCCCCGCTCACCTACTACTTCTTCCTTCTGCTGGGCGACCCGAATAGGGAACTCGACTTCGACGCCCGACTCGACCTGTTCGGCCTGGTGGCGTACCCGCTGATCGTGGTCGGCACGCCGCTGGGCTGCCGGCTGTGGCTGATCCGGACCAGTGGTCCGGTGCTGGCGATGGACCCGGCCGGGCTGTGGATCCGCATCCCGGCCGGTGGCCGGTTGCTGGTGGCCGGCCCGAACGGAATGTGGATGCGCACCCGGCCTGCTCAGGGACCGGTGCTCTGGCTGCCATGGGAGTCGGTGGCGCGCCTCCATCCTCAGCGGCGGGGCCTGAAGAGGATGCTGGTCGTCCAGCCCCGCGACCCCCGTACGCTGAGGCGCGGCGACGCGTCCACTGTGATCGATGACGACCTGGTGCGCGTCTTCCACGGCGCCGGTCCCGCCGCGTACCTGAACTTCACCGACCGGTCGGAAGCGGAAATCATGGCGGCGGCCGCCCACCACAGCGCCGGCCGCTGCTCCCTCGCCTGAACCCGCCTTCCCCGGAGCGCCCGATGACACCACCCGCGTTTCCCATGACCAGACGCATCCCGGAGGACCAGCCCTACGTGGTACGGCCCAGCGCCATCAAACGCGGCCTGGCCTACGCCAAGATCGTGTCGGTGCTGGCCCTCGTGGTCTCCGGCCCCGGCGCCCTGGCCAACATCTCCGATCCGGGAACCGCCCTGCTCAACATGCTCGGCGTGGTGGGCTTCGTGCTGGCGATAAGCGTCCTGCCGCTGGGACCCCAGCTGTGGCTGCTCAGCTCGGGCGGTCCAGTGCTGGCGCTGAGCCCAGCCGGGCTCTGGATCCGGACCAGATCAAGCCGGGGCCAGGCGATCTGGCTGCCGTGGGAGGCCGTCGCGCAGATCGGGCGCCAACGGCGGGGCATGGAGAACACCTTGCTCATCCAGCCCGGCGATCCGCGTACGGTGCGGCAGTTCGGTGCGGCAACCGTGATCGACAGGAGCCCGCTGAGCGGCATCTACGGCTCCTGCCTGACGGCCCCGCTGAACTTCGCCGATCGGCCGGAGGAGGAGATCCTGGCGGCTGTCAGACGCTTCAGCGCCGGCCGCTGCCCGACCAACTGGTGACGCCCCGCCTGGCAGCTGCCCGGGCCCGTTCCGACAGGTGATCGATGCCGCAGAGCCGCTGAGCCGGATCCGGTCTGCGGCTAGGCTCCGATCAGGCGGGTGGGCCGTCGACGGCGGAGGATGATCTGTCCGGCGCCGCTGCCCCACCGGCCCG
>Ga0233375_1000709_pt1 | contig 16681 bp, 13 predicted proteins | sample ElkDunMinimDraft_10_FD_191539 | JGI IMG/M metagenome (GOLD analysis project Ga0233375, IMG submission 191539) | Fecal eukaryotic communites from dung pellets of Tule Elk in California, USA - Elk Dung E16 | ecosystem: Host-associated > Mammals > Digestive system > Large intestine > Fecal | place... | reverse complement strand
ACGGTACGGCGCGGCCCGGTGCTCGCGGGGCCCGTAGTGTTGAGCCATGGACGGGACGAGTCGGGACAAGAAGGACGCGCAGGGGCGACCCGGCGTGCCGCACCCCGACCCGTCGGCGGCCCAGGACACCGCGCAACCCGGCCCGCCGACCGGCCCTGACTCCCCGCAGCAGGACCCGCCCGCCCCGCCCGTCGACCCGGACACCGCGCAGGCGCCGGTCCCGCCCGAGGTCCGCGCGCAGCTCCTCGACCTCGCCGCACGGGTCCTCGGCGCCTGGGACCCCGGCTCCGTCCCCGTCACGCTGCGCCGGGTCCGTACGTTCGCGCCCCGGCGCCGCGCCGCCTCGGGGGCCGCCCCCTTGTGGCACGCCCTCGAGACGAGCGCGACGTTCCGGCACGCGGTCGCCGTGGCCTGGAGCACCGCGCACCCGCTCGAGGCGCGAGAGCTCACGCACGGCGACCCCGCCCTCGGTGGCGACGTGTCGCACGACGCCGCGGGGCCGGCCGTCCCCGCGCCCGGCCGGGCGTCCTCGCCCGGGCCGAGCGGCGCCGTCGGGCCGAAGACGGGTGCGGCGCCGGCCACGCGGGACGACGGGGTGCGGGGGAGCGTCGTGAACCTGGCCGTCGGGGCGTTCCTCCTGCGACCAGAGGGCTGGCACGAGCACCTCGAGCGCGCGCGCCAGGAGGCTCACGAGCGGCTGGTCGACCAGCGCCGGACCGCGCACGCCGAGCGCGCCGTCTCCGAGCGGGACAAGGCCCGGGCCGAGCTCGAGGCCCTCCGGCAGGCCACCGCGGCCGACCGGGCCGCGCTCGAGGAGGCGCGAGCCGAGATCGCGACCCTGCGCCGCACGGAGCGCAGGCTGCGCTCGGACGCCGACCGCGCCCGGTCCGAGGCGCGCGCGGCGCGTGCGGAGGCCGCCGCGCAGACGCAGGCCGCCGAGGAGCTCGCGGCCCGGGCGGCCGCCGAGCGCCGGGAGGCCGCGGTCGCGCTCGAACGCGCTCACGCCGCGCGGGACGAGGCGCGCACGCTCACGCACACCGGTGCAGAGCTCGCCAACGCGCGGGCCCGGCTGCTGCTGGAGACGGTCGTCGACGCCGCGGTGGGGCTCCGGCGCGAGCTCGGGATCCCCCCGACGACGCTGCGGCCCGGTGACACCGTGGCCGCCGCGGAGGCCGCCGCCACCGCACAGCCCTCCGCGGGCACGACCCGACCAGGATCCCGTGGCCGGGCCGGCGACGACCCCGCGCTGCTCGACGACGTCCTCGCCGTGCCCCAGATGCACCTGATCGTCGACGGGTACAACGTCAGCAAGACCGGGTTCGGGAGCCTGACGCTCGCTCAGCAGAGACGCCGGCTCGTCGACGGGCTCGTGCGCATCGCCTCGCGCACGGGCGCCGAGGTCACCTGCTGCTTCGACGGGCAGGACCTCGGGCACCTGCCGCCCGCGAGCACGCGCGGGGTCAGGGTGCTGTTCTCGTCCGGCGAGATCGCCGACCACCTGATCCGGCGCCTGGTCGCCGCAGAACCCGAGGGGCGTCCGGTGGCGGTCGTGACGAGCGACCGCGAGGTCGCGGACGACGTGCAGGCCATGGGCGCGGTCGCGATCGGCTCGCCCGCGCTCGTCGCGCGCCTCGCCCGGCTCTGACCCGGCGGCCGCGGACCGGCTCCGGCCCACCGGCAGGAGACGCACGGACGGCCGGCCCCTGGTGGGACCGGCCGTCCGTGCGCGCGGGGGCCTTCCGGTCACGTCAGCGCGCGGGAGCCTGCGGGAGCGGTCACTGCGCGGGCACGCCCGAGTAGATCGCGTCGACCTCGACCGAGAAGTCCGTGAGCACGACGTTGCGCTTGACCTTCAAGGACGGCGTCAGGTAGCCGTTCTCGACCGTGAAGTCCGTGGCGAGGATCGTGAACTTGCGGATCGACTCGGCGCGCGAGACGGCCTTGTTGGCGCGGTCGACCGCGGTGTCGAGAGCCGCGAGCACGTCCACGTCGATCGCGGCGGCCCCCACGCTCATGGGCTCCTTGCCGTGCATCGCGAGCCAGCCGGGCAGGCCCTCCGGGTCGAGCGTCACGAGCGCGCCGATGAACGGCTGCCCGTCGCCGACGACCACGCACTGGCTGACCAGCGCGTGCGCGCGGATGCGGTCCTCGAGCACCGCGGGGGCCACGTTCTTGCCGCCCGCCGTCACGATGATCTCCTTCTTGCGCCCGGTGATGCGCAGGAAGCCGTCCTCGTCGAGCGAGCCCAGGTCACCCGTACGGAACCAGCCGTCGACGAACGCGTCCGCCGTCGCCTGCGGGTTGTTGTGGTAGCCGCGGAAGACGTGGTGGCCCTTGAGGAGGATCTCGCCGTCCTCCGCGATCCTGGCGCCGCACCCCGGCAGCTGGGGTCCGACGGTCCCGATCCTGGTCGCCGTGGGGCGGTTGACCGAGGTGGGTGCGGTGGTCTCGGTCAGGCCGTAGCCCTCGAGGATGCGCACGCCGATGCCACGGTAGAAGTGGCCCAGGCGCTCGCCGAGAGGTGCGCCGCCCGAGACGGCCCACTTGGTCCTGCCGCCGAGGGCCGCGCGCAGCTTCTTGTACACGAGCGCGTCGGCGATCTTGTGCTGGACCTTGAGGCCGAGGCCCGGTCCCTTGGGCTCGTCGAGGGCTCGCGACCAGGCGATCGCGGTCGCCGCGGCCCAGTGGAAGATCTTGACCTTGCCCCCTGCGGCGGCCTTCTGCTCCGAGGAGTTGTAGACCTTCTCGAACACGCGCGGGACGGAGAGGATGTAGGTCGGCTTGAACTCGCCCAGGTCCTCCAGCAGCGTCTTGGTGTCCGGGGTGTGGCCCAGCACCGTGCCGCCGGCGACGACGAGCACGCCGATGAAGCGCGCGAACACGTGCGCGAGCGGCATGAACAGCAGCGTCCGGCCACCTGCCTCGGCGAAGACCTCGGGCAGCGCCTCGACGGCGTTGACCGTCAGCGAGTAGAAGTTCTCGTGCGTGAGCTCGGCGCCCTTGGGGCGCCCGGTCGTGCCCGAGGTGTAGATGATGGTGGCCACGTCGGCGAGGTTCGCGAGGTGGCGACGACGGGTGATCTCGTCGTCGCTGACGTCCTTGCCCGCCTCCTTGAGCGCTGCGATCGCGCCGTCCTCGATCACCAGCACGTCACGGAGCCCGGGCGCCTGGTCGCGCACCTCGGCGACGGTGGCCGCGTTCGCGGGCGACTCGACGACGAGCAGCCTGACGTCGGCGTCCGAGAGGATCCACTGGACCTGCTCGGCGCTCGAGGTCTCGTACAGGGGGACGGGGATGGCCCCCGCCGCCCAGGTCGCCCAGTCGAGGAGCGTCCATTCGTAGCGGGTGCGGGACATGATCCCGACGTGGTCGCCGGGCTCGATGCCGTGGGCGACCAGGCCCTTGGCGACCGCCACGACGTCGGCGTCGACGTCGCGTGCGGTCAGGACCTTCCAGGGGGCGCCCGGACCGCTCTTGACCTCGACCATGGGGAGGTCGGGTCCGGCGGCGACGCGGGTCGCGAACAGGTCGTTGAGGTTGTCGTGGGGATCGACATCGATGATGCGCGGTGCGCTGAACTCGTCCATGCTGGCTCCAGTGGCAGAAGTCGACGGTGGAAGAACAGTACCCACAGGCCGCGAGTGTCGTTGACCGCCTCCGAGTCGGTACTCTTCATGGTGCTGTGCGCTGTTGCGCAAGATTTCGGGCCGTACCTGGGCGAAGACCGGGCAGCGACCGGAGCTCGGAGCCAACGGACGTACGCAGAACCGATGCCGAGGCGGTGCTCAACCGTGATCGACGGGCGTTCTCTCCATGAGTTCCCGACCGCTACGTGAGTGAGGGCCAGACATGCATGCCATCGGAGTCGACATCGGCGGAACGAAGATCGCCGCGGGTGTGGTCGACGAGGACGGCAAGATCCTTGCGCAGACGCGTCGTGAGACCGAGCCCGACGACGTCGCGAGCATCGACGCAGCCGTCGCGGACGTGTATGCCGAGCTCTCCAAGGAGTTCCAGGTCGAGGCCATGGGCCTGGCCGCGGCCGGTTTCGTGAGCCCCGACCGCACCTCGGTCCTGTTCGCTCCCAACATCGCGTGGCGCGAGTACCCGCTGGCCGACAAGGTCCGTGCGCTCATCGGCGACCCCGACGTCAAGATCGTCGTGGAGAACGACGCCAACGCCGCGGGCTGGGCCGAGTTCGCGTTCGGTGCCGGGCGCGACGCCTCCGACATGCTGATGCTCACGGTCGGCACGGGGCTCGGCGGCGCGATCATCGTCGACCGCAAGCTCGTGCGGGGACGGTGGGGAGTGGCCGCGGAGGTCGGCCACATGCGCGTCGTGCCCGGCGGCCACTACTGCGGCTGCGGCCACGAGGGCTGCTGGGAGCAGTACGCCTCGGGCAGCGCGCTCGTGCGTGACGGCCAGGCGGCGGTCATCTCCCAGCCCGACCGCGCCGGTGCGCTCCTCGAGCTGGCGGGCGGCGACGCGTCCCGGCTCAGCGGCCCCCAGATCACGGCGGCCGCGCAGGCGGGCGACGAGCTCGCGATCGAGCTCCTGGCGACCCTGGGCCGCTGGATCGGCGAGGGCGCCGCGTCGGTCACGGCGCTGCTCGACCCGGAGCTGATCGTCATCGGAGGCGGCGTCGGGGCGGCCGGCGACCTGCTGCTGCAGCCCGTGCGCAAGGCCTTCGCCGACCAGCTCTCGGCCCGCGGGCACCGCCCCGAGGCGCAGATCGACCTCGCCCAGCAGGGCAACGAGGCGGGCATCGTGGGTGCGGCGGACCTCGCCCGCAGCTAGTCGCTCGACCGGCCCCGGTCCGCTCGTGCGGTCGGGGCCGTGCCGTGCGCGGGGCGGCGGGGCGCTCGCGGGGGCGCGCCGTCGTCGGGCCACCACGAGGTTCCGAGGCGCCCCTGCCCTGGCCGCCCGGCCCGGCCGAGCCCGGCCCGCCAGGGACCGGCCGAGCCCGACCCGGACCGGCGCAGCGTCCTCAGACGACCGCGCCGGGCCCCGCGTGGTCGTCCTCGCGGCGGTGCGGCATCCGCCACAGGAGCACGGCCAGACCCGCGAGGAACAGCCCGCCCGCGACCTGCGCGACGATCGTGGGGAAGGGGCGCAGCACGACCATGCCGACGAGCAGCAGGATCGGCACCCCGGCGACCAGGCCCCAGGCCATGGTCAGGAGCGGGTCGCGCCCCATGTCGATCTCGGGGTCCGGCGGCGTGAAGTGGCTCTCGGCGTCCTCGAGGTCCTCGACCTCGGGGGTCGCCGGCCAGTCGCGCGGGCCGGTCGGCTGCACCCAGGGCGCGACGGGGAAGGTCTCGTGCAGGTCGCGCGGGCCCGACGGCGGGGCCCCGGCGGCAGCAGGGCCGGCCTCGGCGGCCGCGGACTCGGCGGCTGCGGACACGTCCGAGAGGTCCGCGACGATGTCGGCCCAGCGGGCCTCGACGTCGGGGAGGTCGCCCTGCGGCGTGCTCGACGCGTCGCTCGATCCGGGCTCGGTCGGCTCGATCGCGTCGTCCTTCCCGTCGTTCTCGCCCTGCGGTCCTGCATTCGGTGCGGCCATGGGGTTCACTCTAGAGTCGGAAGAGCGCCTCGTGTTCGCGAGGGCCACCAAGGAGGAACGTTGTTCTACTGGTTCATGAAGCAGGTGATGGTCGGCCCCCTGCTGCGGCTGCTCTACCGTCCGTGGACGCGCGGCGTCGAGAACGTCCCCGACGAGGGCGGCGCGATCCTCGCGAGCAACCACCTCGCAGTGATCGACTCCTTCATCCTGCCTCTCGTCCTGAACCGCAAGGTGCAGTTCCTCGGCAAGTCCGACTACTTCACGGGCAAAGGCGTCAAAGGTCGTCTGACGGCCGGCTTCATGCGCGGCGTCGGAACCATCCCCGTCGACCGGGCGGGCGGCAAGGCGAGCGAGGCGGCCCTCACCACGGGCCTGCGCGTCCTGGGCGACGGCGAGCTGTTCGGGATCTATCCCGAGGGCACGCGCAGCCCCGACGGGCGCCTGTACCGCGGGAAGACCGGCGTCGCGCGGCTGGCGCTCGAGTCCGGTGCACCGGTGGTCCCCGTCGCGATGATCGGCACCAACATCGCCCAGCCCATCGGCAAGGTCATCCCCAAGCCCATGCGGATCGGGATCGTGATCGGTGAGCCGCTCGACTTCAGCCGCTACAAGGGCATGGAGAACGACCGGTTCATCCTGCGGTCGGTCGCCGACGAGATCATGTACGCCATCATGAGCCTGTCGGGCCAGGAGTACGTCGACATCTACGCCGCGACGGCCAAGGCGCGCCTCGCGGCCCGTCCCGCCGCTACCACACCTGCTGCCTCGCCCGCCGCGCCCGGCGGCAGGCCGGTCCCGGACGTCCAGGTTCCGGAACCGCCGCAGGAGGAGCCCACGCCGTCAGTAGACTGAGGGAGCAGGCCGTCCCGCTGCCCCGGGTGATCCCCAGCGTCGAGCGACGCAGGCACGGCGGCATCCTTCAACGAGAGGCTCCTTTGCTATGTCTGATCGTCGGCAGGTCCGTCGCGTCGCACTCCTGACGGCCGGTGGTTTCGCCCCGTGCCTGTCCTCTGCCGTGGGTGGCCTGATCGAGCGCTACACCGAGCTCGCCCCCGAGGTCGAGATCATCGCCTACCAGCACGGCTACCACGGCCTGCTGACGGGCAACAAGCTCGTCGTGGACGCCGAGACGCGCAAGAACGCGGGCATCCTGCACCGCTTCGGCGGCTCGCCGATCGGCAACTCGCGCGTCAAGCTCACCAACGCGAAGGACTGCGTCAAGCGCGGCCTCGTCCAGGAGGGTCAGGACCCGCTGCAGGTCGCGGCGGAGCAGCTCAAGGCCGACGGCGTCGACGTCCTGCACACCATCGGTGGCGACGACACGAACACGACGGCGGCAGACCTCGCGGCCTACCTCCACGAGAACGACTACGAGCTCACGGTCGTGGGCCTGCCCAAGACCATCGACAACGACGTGATCCCGATCCGTCAGTCGCTCGGTGCCTGGACCGCGGCCGAGGAGGCCGCCGGGTTCGCGCGCAACATCATCGGGGAGCACCGCTCGGGCCCGCGCATGCTGATCGTGCACGAGGTCATGGGTCGGCACTGCGGCTGGCTGACCGCGGCGTCCGCCGCCGAGTACCGCAAGTGGCTCGACACGCAGGAGTGGGTCCCGGGCATCGGCCTGACCAAGGAGCGGTGGGACATCCACGCGGTCTTCGTGCCCGAGCTCGCGCTCGACATCGAGGCCGAGGCAGCCCGCCTGCGCACCGTCATGGACGAGGTCGGCAACGTCAACATCTTCCTGTCCGAGGGTGCGGGCATGAACGAGATCGTCGCGCAGCTCGAGGCGTCGGGCGAGACGGTCGAGCGCGACCCGTTCGGTCACGTCAAGCTCGACACCATCAACCCGGGTGCCTGGTTCGCCAAGCAGTTCGCCGAGAAGCTGGGCGCCGAGAAGACCATGGTCCAGAAGTCGGGCTACTACTCGCGTGCCGCAGCCGCGAACGCGGAGGACCTGCGTCTCATCAAGTCGATGACGGACCTCGCGGTCGACTGCGCGTTCAAGGGCGAGTCGGGCGTGATCGGCCACGACGAGGAGAACGGCGACCGCCTGCGCGCGATCGAGTTCCCCCGCATCGCGGGCGGCAAGGCGTTCGACGTCTCGCAGCAGTGGTTCGGTGACCTCCTGGGCGAGATCGGCCAGCCGCTCGTGCCCGCCGCTCCCACGGAGCACTGATCCGCTGATGGCGACCACGACCGGCGCGGAGATCACCCAGGGACTGGACACGTTCCGTTCCCTCGTCGCGCAGCAGCAGCCCACCTGGCCCGACGCCGCGGCTCTCGCGGACGTGTCCGCGCGGCTCGCGGCCTCCGCGCCCCTCGTGGTCCCCACCGAGGCCGACACCCTGCGCTCGCGGCTCGCTGCCGCGGGCCGGGGCGAGGCCTTCCTCCTGCAGGGCGGCGACTGCGCCGAGACCTTCGCGGACGCGAACGCCCTGCGCATCCGCAACAAGGTACGCACCATCCTGCAGATGGCCGTGATCCTCACGCACGGTGCGAGCATGCCCGTGGTGAAGATGGGCCGGCTCGCGGGCCAGTACGCCAAGCCGCGCAGCTCGAACGACGAGACGCGCGACGGCGTGACGCTGCCCGCGTACCGCGGCGACATGGTCAACGGGCACGCGTTCACGCCGCAGGACCGGATCCCGGACCCCGAGCGCCTGATGCAGGCGTACCGGATCTCCTCGGCCACGCTCAACGTGGTGCGTGCGTTCACGAGCGGCGGGTTCGCGGACCTGCGCCAGGTGCACGAGTGGAACCGCGGCTTCATGCGCAACCCCGCGTACGCGCGCTACGAGAGCACGGCGGCCGAGATCGATCGTGCGATCCGTTTCATGAAGGCCTGCGGAGTCGACTTCGACGCGCTGCGCACCGTGGAGTTCTTCGTGAGCCACGAGGCGCTCATCCTCGACTACGAGCGCTCGCTCACGCGCATCGACTCGCGCTCGGGTGACGCCTACGACACCTCGGGGCACTTCCTGTGGATCGGGGAGCGCACCCGCCAGCTCGACGGGGCGCACGTCGACTTCCTCTCGCGGGTCGCCAACCCGATCGGGGTCAAGCTCGGCCCGACGACGGCCCCCGACGACGCGTTGCGCCTCATCGACAAGCTCAACCCGGACGCCGTCCCCGGTCGCCTGACGTTCATCACGCGCATGGGTGCGGGCAAGATCCGTGACGCGCTGCCCGCGCTGGTGGAGGCGGTGCGCGAGTCCGGTGCCCCCGTCACCTGGGTCACCGACCCGATGCACGGCAACACCATCACCTCGGACAGCGGCTACAAGACGCGCCGCCTCGAGGACGTGCTGGACGAGGTCCGGGGCTTCTTCGAGGTGCACCGTGCGCTCGGCACGGTGCCCGGCGGCCTGCACGTCGAGCTCACGGGCGACGACGTGACCGAGGTGCTGGGTGGCAGCGAGGAGATCGACGACGCGGGCCTGGCGCTGCGCTACGAGACGCTCGTGGACCCGCGGCTGAACCACCAGCAGTCGCTCGAGCTGGCCTTCCAGGTCGCGGAGATGCTCCAGGCTCGTTAGCGGCTCGTTAGCGGCCCGTCAGAGCTCGTGAGGGCTCGAGGGCCAGTCTTCGGCCCGACGGCGGTGCACCCGCGGGTGCGCCGCCGTCGGGCCGTTCCCGCCCCGGTGGGCGCGGGGTCGCGCGGGAGCTCAGAAGACGTTGATCACGATCGTGGATCCCTTGGGTGCGGTCTTGCCCGCGCCCCCGGCCGGGTCCTGCGCGTAGACGATGTTGAGCGGGCTGATGCCCTGGGGGTGGCGGACCTCCACGGCGAACCCGGCGTCCTTGAGCATCTTCTCGGCGTCGGTGACGTTGCGGCCGTAGGTGGTGGGGATCTCGACGAGCGGCGGTCCGAGCGAGATCACGAGAGCGACCTTGTCGCCCCGGTGCCCCTCGGTGCCGTTCTCGGGGGACTGGCTGATGACGAGGCCGGCGGGCACGGTCTCGGAGAAGTCGTCGGTCGAGCTCGGGTCCAGCCCCAGGTCGGTCAGCGCGGTCAGGGCGGCGGCCTTCTCGAGGCCCACGACCTGGGGGACCGTGACGGGAGCGGGTCCCTGGGAGACCGTCAGCACCGGGGTCGTCGAGTGCGTGACCGACGTGCCCTCGGGCTCCGAGACGGCGGTGACGATCCCCGCGGGGACCGTGTCGCTGTAGGCCTCGACGGGTTCGCCCACGGTGAAGCCCGCGTCCTTCAACGCCTCGGTGGCCTCGTCCAGGGGTCGGCCCACGAGTCCCGACGGGACCTCGATCATCTTGACGCCGAGCGAGACGAGCAGGCGCACCTGGCCCTCCTTGCGGACCCGCTGTCCCGCCCCGGGGTCGGTCGAGATGACCGTCCCGGCGGCGAACGCGTCGTCGTAGGCCTCTGCCACGTCGCTGCGCAGGTCGACCGCGGCCAGCGTCTGCTCGGCGCCCTCGCGCGGGGCACCCACGAGCCCTCCGGGCACGATCGTGTACGCGCCCGGACCGCTGAGGAACCACCACGAGGCGCCCGTGACGGCGCCCGCGAGCAGCACGACGAGCGCGAGGCCCCACCACCAGCCCGCCCGCCGACGACGGCTCGCCCGGGACACCGGGCCGCGGCCCTCGTCGTCGTCCTCGGCGCCCGGCCGGTCACCCTGAGCAGCCAGCGCGGCGCGGTCCAGCGCGAGGGTGTGCTGAGGTCCGGTGCCTGGGCGTACGGACGCGGGGGCCGGGGCCGGGCGGCCGGTGGGCAGGCCTGCGAGGGCAGTGGTGGGCGTCGAGTCCGGTGCCGGCCTGTCGGTCACCGGGCGGAGCGGGCGCGCGCCGGACGAGCCGGCGAGGGCTGCGGCGAGCGCCCCGGTCGCCACGCCGAGCACGGCGGTGTCGGGGGAGCCGGTGTCCGGTGCTGAGGCCGCGTCCGGTGCGGAGCCTGCGGCCGCTGCCGAGCCGGCGCCCCGAGCCGTCGACGAGCGGCGCTCGAGGTCGGCGGGGTCGAGCGACTGACGGGTCTGGCGGACCAGCGCGAGAGCGGCGGACGCGTCGACCGGGCGGTCCTCGGGGGCGCGCGCTGCGAGCGCGCACACGAGCACGTCGACCTCGGCGGGGATCCAGGGCTCGACGTCGGACGGCGCGGGGACGTCGGAGTTGACGTGCTGGAAGGCCACCTGCAACGGCGACTCGCCCGTGAAGGGCTGGCGGCCCGTGAGCATCTCGTAGGCGAGCACCCCCACCGCGTAGACGTCCGTGCGTGCGTCGCACCGTCCCGACGTGACGAGCTCGGGTCCGAGGTAGGCGACCGTGCCGAGGACGGTGCTGGTCGCGGTCGACGCGCCTTCGCTGACGGCGCGGGCCAGACCGAAGTCGGCGACCTTGACCCGTCCCGACTCGTCCAGCAGGACGTTCTCGGGCTTGACGTCCCGGTGCACCAGCCCCTTGCGGTGGGCCTCGGCGAGCGCGTCCAGGATCTCCTCGAGCACGCTCAGGGCGCGCCCGACGCTGAGCGCCCCCTCGTCCTGCAGGACGTGGCGCAGGTTCGTCCCCGGCACGTACTCCATGGTCAGGTAGCTGGTCTCGCCGTCGACCCCCTGGTCGAACACGGCGACCACGCCGGGGTGGGCCAGGCGCGCGGCCGCGCGCGCCTCGCGCCGGAAGCGCGCCACGAACTCCCCGCCGTCGGCGCCTTCCGCGAGGTGCGGGTGCATGACCTTGAGCGCGACCTCCCGGTCGAGCCGGCGGTCCACGGCCAGGTACACGGTCGCCATGCCGCCCCGGGCGATCCTGGACACGACGTGGTACCGCCCGTCGACCAGGCGGCCAACGAACGGATCTGTCGTCATGGTTGCCACGTCGGAAGTCTAGGCGTCCGGGACCGCGGAACCGGTGAGGCCGTGCTCGGGCGCCGTGCGGGTCGTGCGGACGGGGCGTGAGGGTCTGCGGCGGGCACCGTCCCTGGCGCCACGTAGGCTTGTCCCGTGACTGACGTGACTGACCTCGAGCAGCTCGTGACCGAGTGGCTGACCCTTCCCGACCTCGCCAGGGTGCTCGGCACCGACCTGACCCAGGCCCGCAGCATCGTGCAGGACAGGCGCGTGGTCGGCGTCAAGCGCGGCGAGCGCGCCTCCTTCCAGGTGCCCGCCGCGTTCGTGGTCCCCGCGCACCTGGCCAACCCGGCCAACGCGAAGCCCGCGCCGGAGAACCCCGACGAGGGCCGTCAGGTGGTCCTCATGTCGCTCCAGGGCACGATCGCCGTGCTCACCGACTTCGGGTACTCCGACGTGGAGATCCTCGAGTGGCTCTTCTCCGTCGACGACGGCCTGGGGACCACACCCATGGACGCCCTGCGCGCGGGCCGCAAGTCCGAGGTCCGGCGGGTGGCGCAGGCGCTGCTCTGACACGTGCCGAGCGATGCCCGGCCGCTCCGCCGTGGTGGAGCGTGTGGAGCACGAGGGCCCGGCTGCAGCATGCAGCCGGGCCCTCGTGCCGTCCTTCGACCTGCTCCGGTCCGGCGCAGGGCTCCTCAGGCCGAGCGCTCGACCGCGGCGCGCGCCAGCTCGGCGACCATCTCGGCTCCGGGGGAGGCCAGCCCCGCCGCGTCGAGCGCGGCGAAGGCCTCGTCGCTGAGGTCGGTGATGAGCTGCTCGACGGCGGCCACGGCCCCCGTCTCGACCAGCAGACCGCGCAGCGCCTCGACCGCGTCCTGGTCGAGCCCCGGATCCCCCAGGGAGTCCAGGAGCAGCGCGCGCTGCGAGGGCGTCGCGGTGCGCAGGGCGCGCGAGACGAGGACCGTGCGCTTGCCCTCGCGCAGGTCGTCGCCGGCGGGCTTGCCCGTGACCGACGGGTCGCCGAACACCCCCAGCACGTCGTCACGCAGCTGGAAGGCCTCGCCGAGCGGCAGACCGTAGGTGGGGACGGCCGCGAGCGCGTCCGCCGAGGCGCCGGCGAGCGCGGCCCCGAGCGCGAGGGGGTGCTCGACGCTGTACCGGGCGGACTTGGAGCGGATCACGGCGCGGGCCCGGGCCTCGTCGGCATCGAGGTCGGCGCCCCACGGGACCGCCTGCGCCAGGACGTCGAGGTACTGGCCGACCGTGACCTCGGTCTGCATGTCGTCGAACAGCGTGCGGGTCGCGAGCGACACCTCCTGGTCGACGCCCACGAGCGCACCGCGGATCTCGGCCTGGCTCGCGATGAGGCACAGGTCGCCGAGCAGGATCGCGCTCGACGAGCCGTACTGCACGTCGCTGCCCGACCACCCGGCCTCGCGGTGGTGGCGGGCGAACGCCCGGTGCGCCGTCGGACGACCGCGCCTGGTGTCCGAGTTGTCCATGACGTCGTCGTGGAACAGCGCCGCTGCCTGGAACATCTCGAGGGCCGCGCCGGTGCGTACGGCCGCGGTGCGGCGCCCGTCGTCGACCTGGCCGCCGTGCGCGCGCCACGACCAGTAGCAGAAGGCGGCACGCAGGCGCTTGCCCCCGGTCAGGAGGGCCGCGGTCGCCTCGGCGAGGGGCGCGGCGTCGTCGCTGATCGCGGCGAGCTGGGCCCGTTGACCGTCGAGGAGCACGCGCAGGGCGGCATCGACGTCCGGGCGAAGGCCCTCGCGGTCGACGGGGAGGGAGGGAGCGGGCGCGGAGGCGTCAGCAGGCATGACGGCAGCCTAGGTCACGCGGGCGGCACGACCTGCCCGCTGATCGTCACGAGTCGCGCGTCGCTCGTGTCCAGCACCCCGACGAACAGCGTCTCGGTAGCCCCCTCGGGCGTCGCCCGGTTGAACGCGACCTGCCCGCTCAGCCCGCCCGCGACGCTCCCCGGCAGGCTGACGAAGCCTGCGCCCGTCATCGACCCGGTGTAGAAGTCCAGGATCTCCTGCACCGCGGCGGGGGAGGACAGGTTCAGGGTCACCTGCCGCAGGACGCCCCCCTCGACGTCGGTCGCGGAGCTCGCCAGGACCTGCGCCTGCGGGGGCACCGGGACGACCGCCGCGGGAAAGCCCTCGACGAGCGAACCGGCCACCGAGGTGACGTCGAACGAGGGCATGGGCTCCTCGGGGCCGATCGAGCCCTCGGGCAGGGCCGCCGTGGCAGGCGGCGGCGCCGTGGTCTCCGGGAGGTCCTCCTCGGCCGGCGCACCGGTGCCCGAGCAGCCGGCCAGCACCCCGCACAGCAGGCAGACCCAGACGGCGGCGACCGGCGCCGCACGGCGTGGCCCGAGCGCTCCGCGGGGGCGACCGGACGCTCTGACGGGCAGGTGGGGTGGACGACGCACCCCCACACCGTAGTCATTGTGCGGCCCGGAGCCGGACCACAGTCCGCCCGGTCGTCCACAGCCGCCACGATCCGCCCCGCGCGGGACGGCCCGGCGGTGGGATGTCGCCATGACCACCACGATCCGGGCCCGCGGGCCCCGCGAGCTCCTCGCCTACATCCCCTTCCGCCTGGGCTACCGCCCGCAGGACAGCGCGGTCGTCGTCAGCCTGCGCACGACCCGCGGCCGCGTGGGGCTCGTGGCCCGCGTGGACCTGGACGACCTCGCCGACCTCGAGCACGGACCCCAGCTGGCCAGGACCCTCGTGTCCCATCTGTGCTCGGACGGCGCCGCCCGCGCGGTCCTCGTGCTCTACACCGACGTCGACCTGCGCGCCGGCGGGGCCTGCGCTGCTCGCGACCGCGCCGCCGTCGAGCACTGGGGCGAAGCCGCCGAAGGGCACCTCGGGAGCCCCGAGGTCTGGGTCGTCACGACGACCGGCTACTACGGCGTCGACTGCGCCGACGAGCGGTGCTGCCCACCCGAGGGTCGCCCCCTCGCGGACCTCGAGTCGACCGAGGTCGGCGCGCACATGGTGCTCGCCGGCGCGACGGTCGCGGCCAGCCGGGAGCAGGCCACGTCCATCCCCGTGCTGGACGCCGTGGTCCGGCGCCGGGCGTCCAGGGCGGCCAGCCGGTGGCAGGCCCGGCGGGACGCGGCCGTCGCCACGCACGACGACGCGGCGCTCGCGGCCTGGCGCCAGGCCGGGCTCGACGCCTGGCGGGAGGCGACCGGCGTGGTCGAGGAGCGGCACCGTGCGGGGGAGCCGGGCGAGAGTCGGGACCCGGCTGCCGCGCCGGCGGGCGACGTGCCGGCCGCGGTCCTCGGGCGCCTGGAGGCCGCCCTCGGGTGCGTGCGGGTGCGGGACGCCGTGGTGCTCTCGTTCGCGGCAGGCACCGACGAGCTCGCCGACCTCACCGCGGCGGGCGTGGTGGGGGACGAGGTCGAGTCGGGGACGGCCTCCGTCCTGGCGGCCATCGTCGACCCCGGGACGGGGCTGCCGCCCGACCAGGTGCGGACCCGGTGCGCGCGCGCGGTCCTGGAGGCCGTGGCCGGGGCCGGGCGCCGGGGTGCACAGGCGCCGGCGCTGACCCTGCTCGCGCTCCTGGCCTGGTGGGACGGCGACGGCGTGCTCGCCACCGACCGCCTGGTCGCGGCCCTGGCGTCCGACCCGACCTACCGGTTGGCGCTGCTCGTCGAGCGGGTGCTCGAGGCCGGTCTCCCGCCCGGCTGGGCGCGGGCGGCGGGGCACGGCGCGAGGTGAGGATCGGGGACCGTTCCGGTACCGTCGCACCTGCCGGGGTGGTCCCGGCTCGCGTCCCGGGCACCGTGCTCGACGCGCGCCTGCACGCATGCCCACGCATGCCGGAGGAATCACATGACGGTCGTTGTCGGTTACCTGTCCACCCCCGAGGGGCGCGAGGCACTCGCGACCGCTGTCGACGAGGCGATCGCCCGGCGCAGCGAGCTCCTGGTGGTCGTGAGCGACAAGGAAGGTCGGGTGACGGCCGAGCAGGGCAGGGAGCGCGGCGAGGACGTCGCGCGGATCACGGCACCGCTCGACGCCGCCGGGCTGCCCCACCGGGTCGTCGTCGGCTCGGGGGAGGTCGCGGAGGACCTCGTCACGACGGCCGAGACCCACCACGCCGAGCTGGTCGTGATCGGCCTGCGGCGGCGCAGCCCCGTCGGCAAGCTGATCCTCGGCTCGAACGCGCAGCGCATCCTGCTCGACGCCCCGTGCCCCGTCCTGGCGGTCAAGCCCGACAGGTCCTGAAGGGGCGGCTGGGTGGCGGCTGCCGGGCCGCCACAGGGCTCGGGCGCCGGTGTGACGCGGGCCGTCGCCCGGGGGAATCTTCCGTGGTGGCGGGGCGTTGACCAGGGGACGACATCGAGCGGAGTGGCGTGCGCAGGCCCGTCGGCGGCGACTCACCCGCGTCGGAACGCTCTTCACCGGCGTCCGTCGACGGATCGGCCGGTACAATATAGGTGTCCGCACATGATCCGAGAGTCCTCCGATCTCCCGGGCACGCCCCTCCAGTGATTGCCGAAAGGTCGGTTTGTGGCGCCCTCTTCACAGAACCCTGCTCTCCCGCACGAGTTCGAGCACCCCGCCTTGCAGGACCTCCTGCGACAGGGGAGCGAGAACGGTCGGGTCGACGCCGAGAGCTTCCGCAACGCCTGCGAGAGCGCGACGATCGGCGACCCCAAGCGTCTGAAGGCCGTGCTGCGCGCACTGGCCGGTGCCGGTGTCGAGGTCGAGATCCCTGTCGCGACGAAGGTCGCCGCGGCGACGTCCTCGCGGTCCACGACGACCTCGCGCGCCGTGAAGCCGGCGACCAAGAAGGCCACGACGCCGCGAGCGGGAGCCGTCACGACGACCCGTACCGCGGCGGCCACGGCGGCAGCCGGTGCCGACGCTCCGGACGCTGCGGCGCCCGAGGCCGACGCACCCGCCGCCAAGGTCCCGGCGACCCGCAAGCGCGCCGCCACGGCCAAGACGGCCGCGCCCAAGGCTGCCGCGACCACGCGCCGCAAGCGCGGCGCCAAGGACGACGAGGACTCCGAGGAGGTCGTGGTCGAGGACCTCGTCGAGACCGACGAGGAGACCGAGACCGCTGCCCCCGCCGCCAAGCCCGGCGAGGAGGCCGACGAGTCGCGCGGCTTCGTCTACTCCGACGCGGACGACGACGACGCCCCGGCCCAGCAGGTCGTCACGGCCGGCGCCACGGCTGACCCGGTCAAGGACTACCTCAAGCAGATCGGCAAGGTCGCGCTGCTGAACGCCGAGCAGGAGGTCGAGCTCGCCAAGCGCATCGAGGCCGGCCTGTTCGCCGAGGA
>Ga0233375_1000707_pt1 | contig 16742 bp, 16 predicted proteins | sample ElkDunMinimDraft_10_FD_191539 | JGI IMG/M metagenome (GOLD analysis project Ga0233375, IMG submission 191539) | Fecal eukaryotic communites from dung pellets of Tule Elk in California, USA - Elk Dung E16 | ecosystem: Host-associated > Mammals > Digestive system > Large intestine > Fecal | place... | reverse complement strand
CCCGCGGCCGGCTCGACGGCCGTGGGCAGCAGGAAGCCGACGAGCCCGATCTGCGGCTGGTCACCCGACACGTCGGGCACCTTGACGACGCCGCGCGACGTGTAGACCTCGTCCTGCGGCAGGAACGGCACGGCACCGGAGAACGCGACCTCGCCGGCGCCGTCACGCACCGTCAGGGCCGGGGCGTACCCGTTGCCCTGCAGGTAGACCTTGGCACCGCCCGCGACGATCGGGTGGTTGACCTTCACGGTACGCGCGGTCGGCTCACCGCCCGGCTCGGTCACCGTGACGTGGGCGGTGAAGTCGCGCGACTGCAGCGTCCGCGGGTCGAAGCGGGCCTCGAAGTCGTCGAGCCGCATCGTGAACGGCACGAGGTCGGCGGGGTCGAACGCGCTGCCGCGCTCGAACGTGTCGTACGCGGCCTGCACGTTGGCGAACCCCGTGCCCTGCACGACGATGGCCTGCCCGCGGTAGTGCAGCATCTGGCCGGCCGCGATGGCGACGAGCAGACCCACCAGCGCGAGGTGGAACAGCAGGTTGCCGGTCTCGCGCAGGTAGCCGCGCTCGGCGGACACGGACCACGTGCCGGCCCCCTCGTCGTGCACGTCGACCCGGAAGAGCGGAACCCCGAGCCGGCGGCGGCGCAGCACGGCGGCCGCGCGCTCGGCGACCACCCGCGGCTCGTCGTGCGACGTGCCGGACCCCTGCGCGGGGAACCGGCCGAGCCGGCGCGGCGTGCGCGGTGGCCGGCCGCGTGCGGCCACGAGGTGCACGCGCGTGCGCGGCAGGATGCAGCCGATCAGCGACACGAACAGCAGCAGGTAGATCGCGGAGAACCAGACCGACGCGTAGACGTCGAAGAAGCCCAGGCGGTCGAGCCACGGCCCGGTCGTGGCGTTCTCGGTGAGGTACTCGGCGACGCCCGCGGGGTCCTGCGGGCGCTGCGGGAACATGGTGCCGGGCACCGCCGCGACCGCAAGCAGCACCAGCAGCAGCAGCGCGACGCGCATGCTCGTGAGCTGGCGCCACGCCCAGCGCAGCCAGCCGACCAGCCCGAGCGCGGGCAGCTGCGCGTCGCCCCCGCGCACCGGGGCCTCGGGCGGCCCACCCTCGGAGAACGCGTCGTCCAGACCCTCGGGGCGGTAGCCCGCCGACGAGGTCGCGGGGACGTCGTCACGGATCCCGCCGGAGCCCCCGTCGGGCGTCGTCGCGGCGCCGCCGGTGCGCCTCACGTCGCCGCTCACAGCGCCGGCACGAACGGGTCGCCACCGGTCAGTGCGCCCTGCAGCCAGGCCGCCCACGTGCCCCATGCGCCGGTGAGCAGCGCGACGCCGAGCACGACGAGGACCGCTCCGCCGGTGCGCTGCACGGCGCGCCGGTGCCGCCGCAGCCACGCCAGCGCGCGCGCCGAGCGCTGCAGCCCGAGCCCGACGAGCACGAACGGCAGGCCGAGCCCGACGCAGAACACGGCCGCGAGCAGCGCGCCGCGCCCGGCCGAGCCGCCCGTGAGGGACAGCGTGAGGATCGCGGCGAGCGTCGGGCCGATGCAGGGCGTCCAGCCCAGGCCGAACGCGACGCCGAGCACGGGCGCGCCCCACACCCCGGCACGCGGCGCGAGGCGCAGCCTCCGGTCGGCCTGCAGGAACGGGACGGCACCGAGGAACGCGAGACCGAGCACGACGGTCAGTGCACCGAGCACGCGGCTCACCGGGTCCTGCCACTGCCACAGCACGGCACCGAGCGAGCCCGCGAGCGCACCGAACGCGACGAACACCGCCGAGAACCCGGCGACGAACAGCGCGACACCGAGCACGAGCGTGCGCCGGGCCGTCGGCAGGGGCACCGCGGCCACGGGAGCGACCTCGCGCGCGGCCGGGGGTGTCACCGCGGCGGGTGCGGTGCGCGCGTCGGCGACCGCACGCGACGACGGTCCGAGCCGGACGACGTCCGTCGCGTCGACGACACCGAACCGGGCGACCGGACCCGAGCGCTCGCCACCACCGACGAGGCCGCCGAGCAGCCCCAGGTAGCCGGGCACGAGCGGCAGCACGCACGGCGAGGCGAACGAGACCAGGCCGGCGAGCAGGGCGACCGGCACGGCGAGCAGCAAGGAGCCGTCCGCGACGGTCGAGCCGACGCCGAGGGCGAGCGGGCCGATCATCACGCCGTGTCCCCGGTCGGGTCCTCCGCGAGCAGGTCCTCGACCAGGGCGCGCAGCGTCGAGGCGTCGACGATGCCGAGGACACGCGCGGCCACCCGGCCGTCGCGGTCGAGCAGGACCGTGGTGGGCACCGCGTTGACGGGCACGACGCCCTGCAGCGCGGCGATCGCCGCGCCGCCGGTGTCGTCGAGCGACGGGTAGGGCACCTCGAGCTGACGCTGGAACGCCTGCGCGGCACCGGCGGCGTCGCGGCTGTTGATGCCGAGGACGTGCAGGCCCTGGTCGGCGTACTCGGTCGCGACGGCGGCGAGGTCGGCGGCCTCGGCACGGCACGGGGGGCACGCGGCGTACCAGGTGTTGAGCAGCACGACGTCGCCGCGCCACTGCGCGAGGTCGTGCGTGCCGCCCTCGTAGTCGGTGCCCGTGACCTCGAGCGGGCCGACGCGGTCGGCCGGCGCCCAGGTGGTGGTGGCCCCGTCGCCCGACTGGTAGCCCTGGTCGACGACGTCGGCTGTGGCGCCCGCCTCCTCACCCGCCGCGCAGCCGGTCAGCGCGAGCAGGCCCGCCGCACCGACCGCCGCGAGGACGGCCCGGGCGCGACGCGGGCCGACGGCGCGCGGCACGTCAGGCCCCCGGGACCCGGGACGCACCGGGCAGCAGCGCGGCGGCGGGTTCGCCGTAGCCGACACCGACGAGCGCGTCGTCCTCGAACCGCAGGGAGGTCAGCGACGCCAGCGAGCACTGCCGACGGCGCGGGTCGTGCCACAGCCGGCGGTTCTCGAGCGCGAGACGCGTCACCCAGATCGGCAGCTGGTGGCTGACCAGCACGGCCTCGTGCCCGCGCGCGGCGACACGCGCCGCGTCGACGGCCGCGAGCATGCGGTCGACCTGCTCGACGTACGGCTCGCCCCAGGACGGCCGGAACGGGTTGCGCAGGTGCGGCCAGTGCCCGGGGTGGCGCAGCGAGCCGTCGCCGACGCCGAACTTCATGCCCTGGAAGTGGTTGGCCGCCTCGACCAGGCGGTCGTCGGTGCCGACCGCGAGCCCGAAGGCCGCGGCGATCGGCTCGGCCGTCTCCTGCGCACGCTGCAGCGGGGACGCCGTGACGACCACGACGTCGCGACGTGGCGCGCCCTGCTCCCCGGCGAGCGTGCGCGCGACGAGCTCGGCCATCTGCTGCCCGCGCTCGGACAGCCGGTAACCGGGGAGCCTGCCGTACAGCAGGCCGTCGGGGTTGTGGACCTCACCGTGCCGCAGCAGGTGGACCGTCGTGGCGACCATGTGCACAGTCTCGCAAAGTCTTCCGGGTGCCTCGGACGCCGTCCGGCTCAGCGCTCGGTGGGCGTGGGACGGGCCTCGACGCAGGCGGGCGAGCGCAGGTGGTCGATGACGACCTGCATGGCGGCGCCGAGCGCGGCGAGCTGGTCGTCGTCGAGCACGTCGACGAGGTGTGCGCGCACGGACGCGACGTGCCCGGGAGCAGCGGCGACGAGCACCTGCCAGCCGCGCTCGGTGAGCACGCAGTTGACGCCGCGGGCGTCGTCACGCGCGGGCTCGCGGCGCACGATGCCGTCACGTTCCATCCGCGCCACGGTGTGGGTGAGGCGGCTGCGGGAGTGCGCGAGGTCACCGGCCAGCTCGGACATGCGCAGGGCGCGGTCGGGCGACTCCGACAGGCGCACGAGCACCTCGTACTCCCCCATGGACAGACCGCTGGCGTCGTCGAGCTCACGCGCGAGGACGTCGGACAGCAGCGCGGTGCCGTCGCGGAACGCGCGCCAGTGGCGCTGCTGGGCCTCGGACAGCCATTTCACGTCGCTGTCCGGCGCAGGCTGCGGATCGGGCACGGTGGCGGCAGGCTGGGCAGCGGCGGCGCCCTGGGTCCCCGCCTCGGAGATCGGGCTGCGGATCGGCACGTCGTCCTCCTCCGGACAGGGGTTGCGGCAGGCACCCCACTGTAGTAGAAATATCAACCAGTCGATACTTGTTGTGTCAACGAAATGCCCTGGCGCCGAACCCGTGGAGGACCCCCATGACCGCACTGCCCACCGGCCTGACCGCCGGCACCTGGAACATCGACACCTCGCACACCGAGGCGTCGTTCACCGTCCGCCACGCGGGCATCTCCAAGGTCCGCGGCTCCGTCGCGGTCACCTCCGGCACGCTGACCGTCGGCGAGGACCTCGAGTCGTCGAGCGTGACCGTGGAGCTGGACCCGTCGAGCATCTCGACCGGCGACGCCGGCCGTGACGCGCACCTCAAGAGCGCCGACTTCTTCGACGTCGAGACCTTCGGGACCTGGTCGTTCACGTCGACCGCCGTGCGTGAGGCCGGCTCGGCACACGTCGTCGTGGGCGACCTGACGATCCACGGCGTCACCCGCGAGGTCGAGCTCGAGACCGAGTTCAACGGCACCGCGGTCGACCCGTTCGGCAACACGCGTGCCGGCTTCGAGGCGAGCCTCACGATCTCCCGCAAGGACTTCGGCCTGACGTGGAACGCCGCGCTCGAGGCCGGCGGCGTGCTCGTCGCCGACAAGGTGCGCATCGACCTCGACATGTCCGCCATCAAGGCCTGACACACCCCTGCCGGCACCGCCCGGCACGCACGTCCCCCGAGGGCGCGACCCGACCGGTCGCGCCCTCGTGGCGTCCCGGCGGCCGGCCCGTGCGGTCATGACACCCCACCGCCGACGCTGCGCGCGCGGTCGTGGAACGCCAGGATCTGCAGCTCGGAGGCCACGTCCACCGCCCGCACGTCGACGTGCGGCGGTACCCGCAGCGCGCCGGGCGCGAACGTGAGGATCCCGACCACACCCGCCGCCACGAGCTCGTCGCACACCCGCTGCGCGACCGCCGCCGGCGTCGTCAGCACCGCGATCGTCGCGCCGGTGCGGCTCACGACGTCCGCCAGGTCCTCGGCCCGCTCGACGACCAGGCCCGCGACGGTCGTGCCGACCACCGCCGGGTCCGCGTCGACCAGGCCCACGAGCACGAACCCGCGCTCGGCGATGCCGGCGTAGTTCGCCAGCGCGTGGCCCAGGTTGCCGACGCCCACCAGCAGCACGCGCCGCACGTCCGCGAGCCCCAGCACGACGCGGATCTGCTCGCGCAGGTGCGCCACGTCGTAGCCGATGCCGCGCCGCCCGTACGAGCCGAGGAACGACAGGTCCTTGCGCAGCTGCGCGGGCGTCACGCCCGCCCGGGCCGCGAGCTCGTCCGACGACGTCAGCACCGCGCCCGACGCGGCCGTCGCCTCCAGCGCGCGCAGGTAGCCGGGCAGCCGCCCGACCGTCGCCGGTGGCACCGGCTGGCCGTCACGCGCCGCGCGCCGGTCGCCGACCTGTCGTCCTGCGGTGTGCCGATCCACCACGCGACCCTCCGTACCCCCACGCCACCGGGGAGGGCCCCGGCGCCAGGTGTCACACGCTAGGGCCTGGCGCCGCCGGTAGCGAGCGCCCGTCGCAGTCGCGTCTCGTCGATGCGCCAGTAGCCGCGGCGCACGCCGTCGACGTCGACGACCGGCACCAGGTCACCCAGCTCGTCGGCGAGCACGCGACCGTCGGACGTCGGCACGTCGACGTCGACCTCCGCCCACGTCGCACCGACCTGCGCGCAGACGCGCGCGACGAGCGCACGCGCGTCGTCGCACAGGTGGCACCCTGCGCGTCCGTACAGCACGACCCGGGCCGTCTGCGCCTCGCTCACGACCACCACGCTAGCCGCGACGCGCCCGGGCACGTGGACCGGTCCGCCACGTGCACGACCGCTCTCGTTACAGTGGCCGGATGCACGAGGGCGACGGTACGGGCGAGAGCGATGTCGTGGCCGCCACCGTCGAGACGCCGCGGGCCACGCTGGTGCCCGAGGGCACGCGCGTCGCCGCGTTCTTCGACGTCGACAACACGATCATCCGGGGCGCGAGCTCCTTCCACCTCGCCGTGGGCCTGTACCGCCGCGGGTTCTTCCGCAAGCACGACCTGCTGACCTTCGCGTGGCAGCAGGCGCGGTACCTGATGTTCGGCGAGAACCGCCGGCAGATCGACGAGGTGCGCTCGCGCGCACTGGAGATCATGCGTGGCCACTCGGTCGCCGAGGTCACCGCGATCGCCGAGGACGTGTACGACGAGGTCCTCAGCCTGCGCATCTACCCCGGGACGCAGGCGCTGCTCGACGCCCACCTGGCCGCGGGCCACGCCGTGTGGCTGGTGACCGCGACCCCGGTGGAGATCGGCGAGCTCATCGCACGCCGGCTCGGGGCGAGCGGCGCGCTCGGCACCGCCGCCGAGCACGAGGACGGCTTCTACACCGGTCGGCTCATGGGCGACCTGATGCACGGCGAGGCCAAGGCGAGCGCGGTCCGCGCGCTCGCCGAGCGCGAGGGCTACGACCTGCGGCTGTGCCACGCGTACGGCGACTCGACCAACGACGTGCCGATCCTGTCGACGGTCGGTCACCCGTGCGCCATCAACCCCGACGTCCGCCTGCGACGGCACGCGGCCGAGGTGGGCTGGCCCGTGCGCGAGTTCCGGAACCGTCGCAGGCAGGCGCGGCGCGGGGTCAACGCCGCGAGCCTCGCGGGCGCGGTGTGGGCGCTGGCCGTCGTCGGCCGGTCCGTGCGCCGTTCCGTGCGCCGACGGATCGAGGGCCGATGACCACCGCCGACTGGACCGTGCGCACCGCCGGGCCGGGTGACGCCACCGCGCTCGCGGCGCTCGCCGCCGTGACGTTCCCGCTCGCGTGCCCGCCGGGTTCCACGGCCGCGGACCAGCGGGCGTTCCTCGACGCGCACCTGAGCGCCCGGCACTTCGCGACGTACGTGTCGGACCCCGCACACGCCGTCCTCGTCGCCGCCGCGCCCGGCGCGGGCGGTCCCCTGCTCGGCTACACCCTGCTGGTCGCGGGCGAGCCCGCCGACGACGACGCACGCGCCGCCGTCCACATCCGCCCCACGGTCGAGCTGTCGAAGTGCTACGTGCACCCCGACCACCACGGTGCGGGCGTCGCGACGACGCTGCTGCGCACGTCGTTCGACCACGCACGGGGCCTCGGTGGCGCCGGCATGTGGCTGGGCGTCAACCAGCACAACGCCCGCGCGCAGGCCTTCTACGCGCGCGAGGGCTTCGCGGTCGTCGGGGTCAAGCACTTCCAGGTCGGCGCGCGGCTCGAGGACGACTACGTGCTGGAGCGCCCGCTCTGACGCGTGGCACTCAGCGGGCGTCGGCCGCCTGCTCCTCGCGCGTCGTCGCGACGGGCCATCCCTCGGCGTCCCACGCCAGCTCGCGGATGCCGAGGCGGAAGTCGCCGCCGGCTGCCGCGTCGTACCAGTGGTACGCCAGGTGGCCGCGCGAGTACGACTGCCCCCCGGGCCCGACCATGTCCCCGCGCGTGCTCAGCAGCGCCTCGCCGCCGTCCGCGGCCATGTCACGGCCCTCACGGTCGACGTACGGCCCCGTGACCTCGCGCGCGCGTCCGACCGCGATGCTGTACGTCGAGTCGGAGCCCTGGCAGCACGCGTCACGCGACACGAACAGGTAGTACCAGCCGTCGCGCTCGACGAGGTAGGGCGCCTCGATCGCGTTGGGTCGGCCGATGCGGCTCGCGATGGTCACCGGCGGCGCGGCGGCGTCGGCGGGCTTGCCGTCGGGCCACGCCAGCTCGACGAGCTGGATGCCGCCCCAGAACGACCCGAGGGCCAGCCACGGCGTGCCGTCGACGTCGAGCACGCCCGCGTCGATCGCGTTCCAGTTGTCCCTGCCGGGCTCCGAGGCGATGACCTCGCCCTGGTCGACCCACCCGTACGCGGGGTCGTCGGGATCGAGCGTCGGGCTCGTCGCCAGCCCGATCACCGAGCGGTTCGACCCGAACGTGGACGCCGCGTAGTACAGGTACCAGGTGCCGTCGTGCTCGACGACCTCCGGCGCCCAGAAGTTCTCGACGCCCGGCACGCGCTCGTACACCCACTGCGGGCGCGTCGCCGCGTCCCAGACCGTCCCGACGTCCTGCCAGGTGTGCCCGCCGTCGGTGGAGCGCCGCACCTGGGGAGCGCCGAGTCCCACGCGCACGTCCCCGGTCGAGAACACGTACCAGGGCTCCCCCTCGTCCCCCACGACGAGCGCGGGGTCGTGCGTGCGCAGGTCGCCGACCAGGTCGAGCTCCGTGGCCGCAGGGGCGTCGGGACGCGTCAGCAGGACGGTCCCGCCGCCGACGAGCAGCAGGACGACCGCGACGAGCGCCGCGACCGACCACGCGCGCCGGCGGCGGACGCTCATGCGACGGGCGCCAGGCGCAGCACGTTCCACGACACCGGCGGCAGCTCGGCACGCAGCCGACCGTCGGCGACCTGCGCGCTCGCGTTCGCGCGCGGCGCGACCGACGCGTCGTCGTCGGCCGTCGCGGCCCACGTGTGGTCGGGGTTGGCGAGCACCGACGCCTCGACCAGGCGCAGGCCCGGCAGCGCGCGCAGGTCCACGTCCAGCGCGACCGGGGAGCCGGTCGAGCGGTTGACGGCGAACACCGCGACCTCGCCGGTCGCCTCGTCGCGCGTCGCGACCGCGTCGACGAGCGCGGCGTCGCCGTAGCGGGCCGTCTCGTACGTCGGGGAGTCGACCGCCACCTGCAGCACGTCGCCGCGTGCGTACCGCGCGGCCGCCGCGAACGGGTGGAAGATCGTCTGCTTCCAGGACCGGCCGCCCGGTTCGGTCATGATCGGCGCGATGACGTTGACGAGCTGTGCGAGCGACGCGGCGTGCACGCGGTCGCTGTGGCGCAGCAGGCTGATCAGCAGGTTGCCGACCACGACGGCGTCGGCCACGTTGTAGCGGTCCTCGAGCAGGACGGGGGCGACGGGCCAGTCGTCGCCGCTCGGGGGACGCGACTCGGCGCGCTTCTGGTACCAGACGTTCCACTCGTCGAACGAGATGTGGATGCGCTTGGACTTCTTCTGCGCGGCGCGCACGGCGTCCGCGGTGGCCGTCACCGAGTCGACGAAGTGGTCCATGTCGACCGCCGAGGCGAGGAACGAGCCGAGGTCGCCGTCCTCCTCGAAGTAGTACGCGTGCGCGGAGACGTAGTCGACCTGGTCGTACGCCTCGGTGAGGACGACGCGCTCCCACTCGCCGAACGTCTCCATGCTGGACGACGAGGACCCGCACGCGACGAGCTCGATGCCGGGGTCGACCATGCGCATCGCGCGACCCGTCTCGGCCGCGAGACGTCCGTACTCGTACGCGGTCTTGTGGCCCGTCTGCCACGGTCCGTCCATCTCGTTGCCGAGGCACCACATCTTCACGCGGTACGGGTCGGCCGCACCGTTCGCGCGGCGCAGGTCGGACAGTGCGGTGCCGCCCGGCACGTTGCAGTACTCGAGCAGGTCGAGCGCCTCCTGCACGCCACGCGTGCCGAGGTTCACGGCCATCATCGGCTCGACCTGCGCGAGCGCCGCCCAGCGCATGAACTCGTCGACGCCCACGGTGTTGGGCTCGGTCGAGTGCCAGGCCAGGTCGAGCCGGCGGGGCCGCTGCTCGACCGGGCCGATCCCGTCCTCCCAGCGGTACCCCGACACGAAGTTGCCGCCCGGGTAGCGCACCGTCGAGACCCCGAGCTCACGTGTCAGCTCGAGGACGTCCTTGCGGAAGCCGTCGGCGTCGGCCGTCGGGTGCGCGGGGTCGTGGATGCCGGTGTACACGCAGCGGCCCAGGTGCTCGACGAACGAGCCGAAGGTGCGCGGGCGCACGGGGGCGACACGGAAGGCCGGGTCGAGGGTGAGGCGGACGGGGATCATCACGTGCTCCTGTGGTGTGTCTCGAGGCGGGCGGGCCGGCGTCGCCGGACCGCGGGGGTCAGAGGGCGGCGGGTGCCGGGCGGACGGGATCGAGCGCGACCCAGCGCACGCCGTGCGACGGCACGTCGAGCGTGAGGACGCCGTCGCGCTCGACGTCGGTGGGCGGCGGGTCGGGCAGCGGAGTGCCCGCCCACAGGTCGTGGGCCGTCCAGCGGTGCGCGCCCGCCGTGGCGTCGCCGAGGACCGCGGACAGCGCGACGCTCTCGGTGCGCGTGCCCGTCCCGGTCCAGAACACCGCGACCCAGCGGGTGGACCCGGTGCCGGAGCGCGCGGCCCACACGATGACCTCACCGTCGCCCGCCGGCTCGCGCAGCAGCTCGCGGCCGTCGACACCGTCGTGCAGCACGTGGCCGACGGCCGGTGTCGTGAGCAGCGCGATGGTGGCCGCGTCGGACGTCGGCAGGTCGCCGCCCATCATGAGCGGCGAGCGGGCCATGACCCACAGCGTCAGCAGCGTGCGCTGCTCGTCGGGGGTGAGGCGCGACGCGCGGTCGTCCCCGCGCTCGGCACGGATGCCGATGCGGCCGAGCGGCAGCATGTCGCCGTCGGCCCAGCCGCCGGGCTGCTGGAACGGCGCCCACCGCGCGAGGCGCGCGAAGTTCGCGTGCACGTCCTCCCAGCGGTCCCACAGGTCGTCGCAGACGCGCCACATCTGGGCGTGCTCACGCAGCACGGGCAGGTGCGCGGTGGACAGACGCGTGCCGGGCGACAGCGACAGCACGATCTCGCGGCCGGAGCGCGCGATGGCGCGCGACCACGCGGTGATCGCGTCGGCGTGGAAGGGGGCCAGCATGTCGTCGACCTTGACGAGGTCGACGCCCCACCCGGCGAGCTGCGCGACGAGGCCGTCGAGCCAGGTCTGCGCGGCCGGGTGCGTGTGGTCGAGCCCGTACATGTGCCCGTTCCACGAGCAGGTCGACGTGGTGTCCGCGATGTCGGCGGTGGTCACGGCGGCGCCGTCGTCGGACGCGACCACCGGCAGACGCGCGTCGACCGCGGTGCGCGGGACACCCCGCAGCACGTGCACGCCGAACCGCAGGCCGAGCGCGTGCACCTGCGCGGCGAGCTCGGTGAAGCCGCGGCCGTCGGCGGCGGACCCGAAGCGCGCGGGGTCGGGCTGGGGGTAGCCGTGCGTGTCGAGCACGAGGCCCGTGCCGTCGGTGTACCCGTGGGCGCGGGCGGCGGGGTCGGACCAGTCGATGTCGACCACGACGGTGTCCCAGCCGTGCGGCAGCAGGTGCTCGGCCATGAACCGCGCGTTGGCCAGGACCTCGGCCTCGGTCACGGTCGTGCCGTAGCAGTCCCAGCTGTTCCATCCCATGGGCGGGGTGAGGGCCACCGTCATCGTCGACTCCGCTCTACATCGTTGTAAAGGACGACCCTGCCCCACCCTGCGTGGCCCCGTCAACAACACCCCGGTCGCGCGGTGCGCACCGCAGGGCGCGCCGTCCGGCTGCGGGGAATCGTCACGTCCGGGCGTTATCCGATCGTTGCTTGACCGGGAGCAGGTCCACGTGGAAGGTTGTGCAACGTTGTAGATCAACGTTGTAGATCAACGTTCACAGCATCGGAGAGGTCAACGGCGACCAGCAGGAGCGGACCGGGCGACGCGCACGGCGCGTCCGCCCCCACCGCGCAGGCCTGGCCCTGACCGACCCCCACCACGGGAGGCAGGCAATGAAGAAGAGCAGGTTGGTCATCGGCGCGACGTGCGCCGCGATGGTCGGCGCACTCGCGCTCACCGCGTGCAGCGGCGAGGACGGCGGCGGGGACGGGCAGATCACGTTCATGTTCCGCGGTGGTCCCGACGAGAAGGCCGCCTACCAGGCCGCCATCGACAGGTTCACCGAGGAGACGGGCGTCGGCGTCGAGGTCATCGTGACCGACGCCGACCAGTACGCCACCAAGCTGCAGGCCGCCGTCGCGGGCAACAACGTCCCCGACGTGTTCTACATCGAGCAGGCGAACCTGCAGTCGTACGTCGCCTCGGGTGTCCTCATGGACATCACCGACCAGGTCGACGAGCTCGGGGTCGACCTGGACAACATCTGGCAGTACGGCGTCGACTCCTACCGCTTCGACGGCGAGCTGCAGGGCACCCCCGAGGGCCGGCTCTACGGCCTGCCCAAGGACGTCGGCCCGTTCGCGTTCGGCTACAACAAGACGATGTTCGAGGCCGCGGGCATCCCGCTGCCCGACCCCGACGTCCCGTTGACCTGGGAGCAGTACGTCGACATCTGCACGAGGCTGACGCAGGACACCGACGGCGACGGCGCGATCGACCAGTGGGGCACCGGCCCCAACGTCACGTGGAACCTGCAGTCCCTGGTGTGGAGCAACGGCGGCGACTTCGTCAACGAGGACCGCACGCAGGTCACCGTCGACACCCCCGAGTTCGCCGAGGCGCTCCAGGAGTTCGCGGACCTCACCACGGTCGACGGCGTGACGCCGTCGGCGGGTGACGCCGCCACGCTGGACACGTACCAGCGCTGGATGGCCGGCGAGATCGGGTTCTTCCCGGTCGGCCCGTGGGACGTCAGCGTCTACAACGAGCTCGACTTCGACTACGACCTGATCCCCTGGCCGACCCTCGGCGACGGCGGCGCCGGCGCGTGGATCGGATCCCTCGGCATCGGCGTGTCCGGCACCACCGACCTGCCCGACGCGGCGGTCGAGCTGGTGACGTACCTGTCGGCGGACACCGAGGCGCAGCAGACCCTCGTCGACGCGAACATCCAGGTGCCGAACCTCATCGACATGGCCGAGGAGTGGGCGGCCGCGCCCGACGCCCAGCCGGCCAACCGCAAGGAGTTCCTCGACATCGTGCAGGACTACGGCCGCGCCATGCCGGCGGCGTACACCTACGGCGCCGCCTGGTACGACGAGCTGTGGACGAACATCCAGCCGGTCCTCGACGGCGAGCAGACGGCGGCGGACTACCTCGCCGAGGTCCAGCCGCGCATGCAGGCGCTGCTCGACGAGTCCATCGTCAACGCCGAGCAGGCGTTCGCCGGCAGCTGACCCACCCGGGCCCGGCCGCCGCCCTGCGGCGGCCGGGCCCCGCCTTCGCACGAGAGGACCCACGATGTCGCGATCCGCGGCCTCCGAGGCAGCACTGCCGGCCGCGTCCGGCGCGCATCCACCGGACACCTGCCCGCTGCCGCGCACCGCGCGCCAGCGCCGAGCGCTGCACCGCACCGAGCACCGCTGGGCGCTGCTGTTCGTCGCCCCTCCCGTGCTCGGGTACCTGCTGTTCACGCTCTATCCCGTGCTGTTCGCCGGGTACGCGTCGATGACGAGCTGGAACGGCCTGGGGCCCATGCGGTTCACCGGCCTCGACAACTACACGCGGCTGCTCGGTGACGAGTACTTCCACCAGTCGCTGTTCAACACCGCCTTCTACATGATCGGCATCCCGATCGGCCTGGCGCTGGCGCTGCTGCTCGCGATCGCGCTCGACCGCCGCATCCCGGGCCGCACGGCGTTCCGCACCATCTACTACGTCCCGGTCATCTCGTCGCTCGCCGCCATCGCGATCGTCTGGCAGTTCGCCTACAACGGTGACTTCGGCCTGGTGAACCAGGTGCTCGCGTGGTTCGGCGTCGACGGCCCCAACTGGCTGCAGGACACCACGACGGTCAAGCCCGCGATCATCCTCATGATGGTCTGGAAAGGCCTGGGCTACTCGATGCTGCTGTACCTCGCGGCCATCCAGTCGGTGCCCGCCTCGCTGCACGAGGCCGCGGCGCTCGACGGCGCCGGATGGTGGCAGCGGCTGCGGAACATCACGCTGCCGATGGTCCGACCCGTCACGTTCTTCCTCGTCGTCACGAACGTCATCGGTGGTGCGCAGCTGTTCACCGAGATCAACATCATGACGCCGACCGGCGGGCCCGAGTTCAGCTCCGCCTCCGTGGTCTGGTACATCTGGCGCCAGGCCTTCCGCTACCAGCAGATGGGGTACGCGACGGCCATGGCCATCGTGCTCGGCGTCCTCGTGCTGATCATCACCCTGATCCAGTTCCGCCTGAACCGGCGCAACAGCTTCAGCATCGACTGAGGGGCCCGCCATGACCGTCATCCCCACCCTGCCCCGCACCCGGCCGGTCGCTCGCACCGCCTCGACGTCCGGCTCCGGCGCTCGACGTGAGAGCCGCGCCGTCAACATCGTGCTGCTCGTCGTGCTGTCGGTGTTCGCGGTCGCCATGCTCGCGCCGCTGCTGTGGATGTTCACCACCGCGGTGAAGACCAAGCCCGAGGTGTTCGCGCTGCCGCCCGTGCTGTGGCCGTCCGACCCGCAGTGGGACACGTTCGCGCGGATGTGGACCGAGGCGCCGATCCTGTCCGGCTTCAAGAACTCGATCATCGTCGCGGCCAGCGTCACCGTGGTCGGGTCCGTGACGTCCTCGATCGCGGCCTTCGCTCTGGCGAAGATGCGCCTGCCCGCCAAGAACGTCATCTTCCTCGGCCTGCTGACCGGGCTGATGATCCCCTACCCGACGATCATGATCCCGCAGTTCGTGATGTTCTCCCGGATCGGCTGGGTGGACACCCTGCTGCCGCTGATCGTGCCGCTGCTGTTCGGCAACATCATCATGATCTTCTTCCTGCGGCAGTACCTCCAGACCGTGCCGGACTCGCTCATCGAGGCCGCGAAGATCGACGGTGCGTCGTACCTCACCGTCTTCGGCCGGATGATCGTGCCGATGATCCGCCCGGCCATCGCCGCGCAGTTCATCCTGTGGTTCATGACGGTGTGGAACGACTACCTCGCGCCGACGCTCTACCTGAACTCCCCCGGCAAGCAGACGCTGCAGGTCGTCATCGCGAACCTCAACGTCGAGTACGCCACACAGCGGGACTACCCGCTGATCATGGCCGCGTCGTTCGTCGCGCTGCTGCCGATCCTCGTGGTGTTCCTCGTCTTCCAGCGGCAGATCATCGAGTCCGTCGCGCTCACCGGCACCAAGGGGTGACGGCGTGACGACGCTCGACCCGGCCGGCACGACCGACACCACCGGCTGGGGGGCCCGGCACGCCCACGACCCGACGGCCGTGCGCGACGACGACGGCACCTACTGGCTCTTCTCGACCGACGCCGGCCCCGACGGCCCCGTGCACGCCGGTGTGCAGGTGCGCCGCTCGGACGACCTGGTGACCTGGACGTTCCACGGCTGGGCGCTGCCGGGCGTCCCCGCGGCAGGGGCCGACTGGGCCGGTGCGAGCGGGTTGTGGGCGCCCGAGGTGGTGCGGGTCGGCGCGCGGTGGCGGATGTACTGGTCGGCCTCGTCGTTCGGCTCCCGGCGCTCGGCGATCGGACTGGCGGAGGCGGACCACCCGGCCGGGCCGTGGCACGACCGCGGGCTTGTCGTGACGAGCCACGAGGTGCCGCCGGGCGCACCCGGGACGCCGCACGGCGACGGGCCGCCGAACGCGATCGACGCGGCGTACGCGGTCGACACCGAGGCAGGACGTGAGCGGCACTGGCTGGTGTACGGCTCGTTCTTCGGCGGGATCCACGCGCTCGAGATCGACCCCGCGACGGGGTTCGCCCTCGACGCACCGGCGGGCGGCGCACCGGCGGGCGGGCCCGGTGCGCTCCTCGCGCGGCGCGCACCGCAGGTCGAGGGCGCGATCGAGGGGGCCTACGTGCTGCCGCGTCCCGGCGGGGGGTGGGCGATGCTCGCATCCTGGGACTCCCTGTTCTCGACGTACCACGTGCGCGCGGCCGTCGCCGACGCCGTGACCGGGCCGTACCGCGACCGCCGGGGGCGTGACCTGCGGGATCCCGCGGTCGACGCGGGCACCGTCGTGCTCGCGGGGCACCGGCTGACCGACGGGCCGGGGCTGCTGGCGCCCGGCCACGGCGCCGTGCTCACGGAGCCCGTGGCCGGCGGCCGACCAGGACGCCAGCTCCTCGTGCACCACGTCCGCGACGAGGACGACCCGACGCAGCACCGCGTGCAGGTGCGCCGCCTGGTCTGGACGCACGACGGCTGGCCGCTCGTCAGCCCGCAGCCGTGGGCCGGCCCCGCGCGCGAGGTCGACGACGAGTCGACCTGGCCCGTCGACCCGGCCGTCCTCGACGGCACGTGGGAGGTGCTCGACGTCGGCGGCGACCCCCGGGTCGTGCAGCGCACGCGCACGGCCCGGCTGGGCGTCGACGACGTCCGGGCGCTCGGGCGCGGTCGGTTCACGGGCCGGTGGGACGACGGCACCCCGGTGTCGCTCGTCGTGCTCCCCGGCTGGGACGGCGTGCGCGACGTCCCGGCGACGGTCGTCGTCGCGCTCGACGACCACGGGCGCGCCGTCGCGGCGACCCGGCCGGCCTGAGCACGGCTGAGAGGACCTCGAGGTGGACGTGCACGGGTGGACGAGCGGCGTGATGACTGCGCTGCGCTGGGTCGCGCACGTGCTCGCCGTGCAGGGGCTCGTGGTCGTCGGCACGCTCGCGGGCGGTGTCGTGCTGGGGCTCCTCCCGGCGCTCGCGGCCGGCGGCCGGGTCCTGGCCCGGCTCCCCGCGGGTGATCCGTCGGAGCACGTGTGGCACGACTTCTGGGCCGCGTGGCGCGCCGGCTGGCGGCGCGCGAACCTGCTCGGTGCGCCGCTGTGGGCGGTGGCGGCGCTGCTCGTCCTCGACGCGTGGGTGCTCACCGCCGTGCAGGGTCCCGTGCGGGCGGCACTGGGTGCCGGGCTCGCGCTCGTGGCGGCGTGGACGGCCGTCGTCGCCGCCTACCTG
>Ga0233375_1000704_pt1 | contig 16778 bp, 13 predicted proteins | sample ElkDunMinimDraft_10_FD_191539 | JGI IMG/M metagenome (GOLD analysis project Ga0233375, IMG submission 191539) | Fecal eukaryotic communites from dung pellets of Tule Elk in California, USA - Elk Dung E16 | ecosystem: Host-associated > Mammals > Digestive system > Large intestine > Fecal | place... | reverse complement strand
GGCGCCCGCGTCGGCCGCCGCACGCTTGCGTCGCGACCGCTTCGACTCGCCCTGCTCGGCCGCCGGCTGCGGCGCCGTGGTCTCCGGCCGCCCGTTCCGGCCCACCGGGTCGGTGTGGACGATGAAGCCGCGTCCGTGGCAGTGCTCGCAGGTCTCGCTGAACGCCTCGACCAGACCCTGCCCGACACGCTTGCGCGTCATCTGCACGAGACCGAGCGACGTGACCTCGGCGACCTGGTGCTTGGTGCGGTCGCGCCCGAGGCACTCGACGAGCCGACGCAGCACGAGGTCACGGTTGGACTCGAGCACCATGTCGATGAAGTCGATGACGATGATGCCGCCGATGTCGCGCAGCCGGAGCTGGCGCACGATCTCCTCGGCCGCCTCGAGGTTGTTGCGGGTGACCGTCTCCTCGAGCGTCCCGCCCGCACCGGTGAACTTGCCGGTGTTGACGTCGACGACCGTCATGGCCTCGGTGCGGTCGATGACCAGCGACCCGCCGGACGGCAGCCAGACCTTGCGGTCCATGCCCTTGGCGAGCTGCTCGTCGACGCGGTGGACCGTGAACACGTCCTGGGTGCCGGTCCACTTCTCGACGCGCGCCGCCAGGTCGGGTGCCAGGTCGCCCACGTAGGTCGAGATCGTCGACCACGCGTCGTCGCCCTGCACCACCAGGGAGGAGAAGTCGTCGTTGAAGATGTCGCGGACCACGCGGATCGCCATGTCCGGCTCGCCCTGCAGCAGGGCGGGCGCGTTGGCGGTCTTCCGCTTCTTCTCGATCGCCTCCCACTGGCCCTGCAGGCGGGCGACGTCGGCGCGCAGCTCGTCCTCGCTGGCCCCCTCGGCCGCGGTGCGCACGATGACGCCGGCCGAGTCGGGCACGAGGTCGCGCAGGATCTTCTTCAGGCGCGAGCGCTCGGTGTCGGGGAGCTTGCGGCTGATGCCGGTCATGCCACCGCCGGGCACGTACACGAGGTAGCGGCCGGCGAGCGTGATCTGGCTCGTGAGGCGCGCGCCCTTGTGGCCGATCGGGTCCTTGGTGACCTGCACCAGAACCGCGTCACCGGACTTGAGCGCCTGCTCGATGCGGCGCGGCTGGCCCTCGAGGCCGGCCGCGTCCCAGTTGACCTCGCCCGCGTAGAGCACGGCGTTGCGGCCCTTGCCCACGTCGACGAACGCCGCCTCCATGCTGGGCAGCACGTTCTGCACGCGGCCCAGGTACACGTTGCCGACCATCGAGGCCTGCGCCTGGTTCGAGACGTAGTGCTCGACGAGCACGCCGTCCTCGAGGACCGCGATCTGCGTGCGGCTGTCGACCTCGCGCACCACCATCGAGCGCTCGACGGACTCGCGCCGCGCCAGGAACTCGGCCTCGGTGATGATCTGGCGGCGCCGACCGGCGTCGCGACCCTCACGCCGACGCTGCCGCTTCGCCTCGAGCCGGGTCGAGCCGCGCAGCGCGGTGACCTCGTCGCCCGACGACCGGCGCCGCGGCTCCTCCGCCGCGTCACCCCGGGCACCGCGGCGACGACGGCGGCGACGACGGCTCGAGCCCGAGCCCTCGTCCTCACCGGAGTCGTCCGCCGTGTCGGTGCCGGCCTCGGCGTCCGCGTCGTCGTCACCGGCCGCCTCGCCGGTCGCGTCGTCGTCGCCGGCGTCCGCACGCCCGCGCCGGCCGCGGCCCCCGCGGCGGCGGCGACGGCGGCCGGACGCACCGTCCTCGTCCTGCTCGTCGTCGCCGTCGGCGCCCTCGGCGGTGACGGTCGCGACGTCGTCCGACGTGTCCTCGGCGGTGACGGACGCCTCCGTCGCCTCGTCGTCGGTCGCCTCGGCCGTCAGGTCGTCGGCGGAGCCCGTCTCCTCGACGTCCGACCCGCCACGGCGGCCACGTCCCCGGCGGCGGCGCGGCCGGGCCGCACCCTCCTCCGCGGCGGGCTGGGCGGCGTCGGGCGTGGTGACCTCGGCGGCCGGGGCGTCCTGCTCCTCGACCTCGGCGCGCGCGGTGCCGGAGATCTCCTCGGGCGACCCCGTGGAGGCCTGCGCCCGGCGGCGCCGCGGGCGGACCGCGGCGTCCGGCGCCTGGAAGAGCAGCGCGGTCGTGGCGAGGCGTGCGCGGGCCGGGGGCTCGTCGGCGGTGCGGACGGGTCCCAGCTCGGCGAGGACGTCGAGCGCGGCCGTGCTGCGCGCCGCGTCACCCGACCCGGCGTCACCCGACCCGGAGTCGTCCGGTGCGGGGCCGTCGGTCGTCGCCCCGTCGGCCCCGGCGGCGTCGGGCGTGGCCTCCGCGGTGTCGGTGTCCTGCGCGGCACGGCCGGTGCGGCCGCCGCGGCGACCCGAGCGGCGCCGGCGCGGTGCACGCTCCTCGGCCTCCTCGGCCACGGACTCGGCCACACCGCTGGCCTCGGGCTCGTCGGCGTCCTGCGCCTCGGGCGCGGTCACCTCTGCGGTCTCGGCGGCGATCTCGGCGTCGGCCTCGGAGTCCTCGTCCACGACGTCCTCGGCCACGACGTCCGGCGAGGGCGGCTCGGCCGCGGGTGCCGGCTCCGCCGCGGGCTGCGGCGCTGCCTCCGGGGCCGGGGCGCCGTCGAGCACGACGGTGCGCGTCACGCGGCGCGACCGGCGCGCACGCGTCGGTGCGGCGGCCGGCGGTGCGGCGGGCGGCTCGACGGCCGCGGGCTCCTCGGCCACCGGCTCCGGGGCCGGCGCGACCGGCGCCTCGGCGTGCGGTGCCGGGGCGGCGGGTGCCGCGTCGGGCGTCACGACGTCACGGACCACGCGGCGGCGTCGCTTGCGGGGCGCCGCATCGGCGACCTCGGTGACGTCGGCGTCGGAAGGGTTCTCGGGAGTGTTCACGGGAGGCAAGCGGGTGCTCCTGGGTACCGGGGAGCCCGCCCACACGACGTGCACCCCCAGGCGGTCGGTCGTCGCTCACGTCCGGTCGACCCGGTGCGGCGACGGAAGTCGTCGGTCGCGCCCGCCGCACCGTCCGGCGCCATCGCCTGCCAGGCCGTCTCGGGGCTCCAGGCTGGAGCCCGCCGAGGGCGGGGCGGCGGCTGGCCTGCACGGGCACTGCTGCGGCGAGCTCGTCGGTCCCGGCGGTGTGGACGTCGGGACCAGTGACGAGTATCGCACAGGACCCCGCTCCCACCGCCCGTGAGCAGGGTGAGTTGACGACGTGTCGTCAGCACCCGGGACCAACGTCCTGCCGTCCCCCTGCGGCCCGGCCTACCGTCGAGGGAGACACGCGCCGTGCGGCGCGTGCCGAGATCCTGCCGCGACCCGTCCGGCCGCACGCTCCTGCCCGCCCCCTCGCACCCGTCCGGAGACCCGCGTGGACGCCCTCGACCTGGCCCGCTGGCAGTTCGGTATCACGACCGTCTACCACTTCATCTTCGTCCCGCTGACGATCGGGCTCTCCCCGCTCGTCGCGATCATGCAGACCGCGTGGGTCCGCACGGGCAACGAGCGGTGGCTCCGGCTCACCAAGTTCTTCGGCAAGCTGCTGCTCATCAACTTCGCGATCGGTGTCGCCACCGGCATCGTGCAGGAGTTCCAGTTCGGCATGAACTGGTCGGAGTACTCGCGGTTCGTCGGTGACGTGTTCGGGGCGCCGCTCGCCATGGAGGCGCTGGCCGCGTTCTTCGTCGAGTCCACGTTCCTCGGGCTGTGGATCTTCGGCTGGGACAAGCTGCCGAGGAAGATCCACCTCGCGTGCATCTGGGCGGTGGCGATCGCCACGAACCTGTCCGCGTACTTCATCCTCGCGGCCAACTCCTGGATGCAGCACCCGGTCGGCACCACGTTCAACCTGGAGACCGGCCGCGCGGAGATGACCGACATCGTCGCGGTCCTCACCAACCCCACGCTCCTCGCGGCGTTCCCGCACACCATCGCGGCCGCGTTCCTCACCGCGGGCACCTTCGTCGCCGGCATCGCCGCCTGGTGGATGGTGCGGCTCGTGCGCTCGGGCCAGGTCGACAAGGCCCGCGACGTCTACCGTCCCGCGGTGGTCCTCGGGCTGGTGACCATGCTCGTCTCGGGCGCCGGGGTGGCCCTGTCGGGCGACTGGCAGGCCAAGCTCATGTTCCAGCAGCAGCCGGCGAAGATGGCCGCCGCCGAGGGGCTGTGCACCTCGCAGGAGGGCGCGCCCTTCTCGATCCTGGCGATCGGCGACCTGACGAACGACTGCGACAACGTCCGCCACATCCTCGAGGTGCCCGGCCTCACGTCGTTCCTGGCCACCAACGACTTCGACGCACCGATCCGCGGCGTGGACGAGCTCCAGGAGGAGTACACGCAGTGGATCGCCGAGTGGGACGAGGCCAACGGCGTCGACTCCGGCGTCGACGAGGACACGCGGTTCTACCCGAACCTGGCCGTCACCTACTGGTCGTTCCGGCTCATGATCGGGCTGGGCGTCGGGTCCGCCGCGCTGTCGCTGGCCGCGCTGTGGCTGCTGCGCCGCAAGGGCTCGGTCACCGGCAACGTCTGGTTCGGCCGCCTCGGCCTGGCGGCCATCGCGACCCCGTTCCTCGCCTCGGCGTTCGGCTGGATCTTCACCGAGATGGGGCGCCAGCCCTGGGTGGTCGCACCCAACCCCGACGCGTCCGGCGTCGACGGCGTCTGGCTGCTCACGGCACGCGGCGTGAGCGAGGTCGTCAGCCCCGGCATGGTCCTGTTCTCGATGATCGGGTTCACCCTGCTGTACGGCGTGCTCATGGTCGTGTGGTTCCGGCTCATGAAGCGGTACGCCGCGCAGGGCGTCGCCGACACCGAGCACGACCCCAGCCCCGAGGCCAACCCGCCGTCCGACGACGCCGACGGGACCACCCGTCCGCTGTCCTTCGCCTACTGAGGAGCCCGTCATGGACCTCCCCGTCGTCTGGTTCCTCCTCATCGCCGTCCTGTGGACCGGCTACCTGGTCCTCGAGGGCTTCGACTTCGGCATCGGCATGCTGCTCGCGATCCTGCCGCGGGGCGACAAGCTGCGCCGCGAGAAGGAGCGGCGGCTGATGATCAACACGATCGGCCCGGTGTGGGACGGCAACGAGGTGTGGCTGCTCACCGCCGGCGGTGCGACGTTCGCCGCCTTCCCCGAGTGGTACGCCACCTTGTTCTCGGGGTTCTACCTGCCGCTGTTCCTCATCCTCATCGCGCTGATCGTGCGTGTCGTCGCCTTCGAGTGGCGCGGCAAGATCGACTCCCCGCAGTGGCGCACGTGGGCGGACCGCGCGCTGATCTTCGGCTCGTTCGTGCCGGCCCTGCTCTGGGGCGTGGCGTTCGCGAACCTCGTGCGCGGCGTCGAGCTGGACGCGAACCACCAGTACGTCGGCGGGTTCTTCGCGCTGCTGTCGCCGTTCGCCCTGCTCGGCGGTGTGGTCACGCTGAGCATCTTCCTGACGCACGGCGCGATCTTCCTCGCGATGAAGACGGACGGCGAGATGCGGGAACGTGCCGGTACCTTCGCGGCGCGCAGCTCCGTCGTGACGCTCGTCGTCGCCGGCGTGTGGGCCGTGTGGGCGCAGGTCGCCCACAGCGGCGAGGCCTGGACCTGGGCCGCCGTCGCGGTCGCCGCCGTGGCGCTCGTCCTCGTGGTCGTCGCCACCCGGCAGCGGCGCGAGTCGCTGGCGTTCGGCGGGTCGGCCGTGGCGATCGTCGCCGCCGTCGTGCTGATCTTCGGGTCGATGTTCCCCGACGTGATGCCCGCGTTCGACCCGGCGAACTCGCTGACGATCGAGAACGCGTCGTCCACCGACTACACCCTGACGGTCATGACCTGGGTCGCGGTGATCCTCACGCCGATCGTGCTGCTCTACCAGGGGTGGACCTACTGGGTCTTCCGCAAGCGGCTGACGATCGAGCACATCCCCGAGTCGGTCGGGCTCACCTTCGAGCGCGTGGTCTCGCGGTCCTGAGCATGGTCTGCTGGACGGCGTGAAGCCCCTCGACCCCCGCCTGCTGCGGTACGCACGGGCCGCCCGGGGCTACCTCGCCCTCACGGTCGCGCTCGGCGTGCTGACCGGCGGGCTCGTCGTCGCCCAGGCCCTGCTGCTGGCGCACGCCCTGGGCTCCGCCGTCGCGGACGGGGCGACGCCGGAGGACATCGCCCCGCTCGCCGGCTGGCTGCTGCTCGTCGTCGTCGCACGGGCGCTCGTCGCCGGGACGCAGGAGCGCTACGCGCACCGGGCCGCGACACGTGCCGTCGCCGAGCTGCGCGAGCGCGTCGTGGCGCACGCCGCCGCGGTCGGGCCGCGGCGCGCGGCACCGACCGACGGCGCGAGCCTCGTGACCCTGGCCACCCGCGGCCTCGACGCGCTCGAGCCGTACTTCGTGCGCTACCTGCCGCAGCTCGTGCTGGCCGCCACGCTCACGCCGGCGACGCTGCTCGTCGTCCTCGGGCTGGACTGGGTGTCCGCCGCGATCCTCGCGGGCACCGTGCCGCTCGTGCCGCTGTTCATGTGGCTCGTGGGCGTCATGACGCAGGGACGCTCGGAGCGCGGCCTCGCGGTCATGCAGCGTCTGGGCGCGCAGGTGCTCGACCTCCTGGCCGGCCTCTCGACGCTGCGCGCCTTCGGGCGCGAGCGCGGACCGGCCGCCCGCGTGCGCGAGCTGGGGGACGCGCACCGCCGGGCGACCATGGGCACGCTGCGCATCGCCTTCCTCTCGGGGATGGTCCTCGAGCTGCTGACGACGCTGTCCGTCGCGCTCGTCGCCGTCGGCATCGGCCTGCGGCTGGTGTACGGGCACCTCGACCTCGTGACGGGGCTCGCCGTGCTCGTGCTGGCACCGGAGGTGTTCAACCCGCTGCGCCAGGTCGGCCTGCACTTCCACGCGTCCACGGACGGCGTCGCCGCCGCGGACCGCGCCTTCGCCGTGCTCGAGGTCCCCGTGCCGGCGGCCGGGGGCCGCCCCGCTCCCGACCTCACCGGCGGCGTCGTGCGTGCCCGCGGGGTCGCCGTGCGGGCCCGGGGCGGCTGGGCGCCCGCCCCCGTCGACGTCGAGCTGCGCCCCGGGCGGGTGGTCGCGCTCGTCGGCCCGTCCGGCGCCGGCAAGTCGACGACGGTCGAGGTGCTGCTCGGCCTGCTCCCCCCCGACGAGGGGACGGTGGAGCTGGAAGCCGCCGACGGCACGGTCACCGCCCTGCCCGACGTCGACCTGCCCGACTACTGGCGCCAGGTCACCTGGCTCCCGCAGCGCCCCGTGCTCGAGCCCGGCACGGTCGCGCAGGTGCTCGGCTCCCCCGCCCCGGCCGAGCGCGACCGGGCGGCGGCCCTCACCGGGCTGGACGCCGTCGTGGCGGACCTCCCGGCCGGGTGGGACACCGTCCTGGGCACGGGCGGGGCGGGGCTGAGCGTCGGGCAGCGGCAGCGGCTCGCGCTCACCCGGGCGCTGCTGCGTCCCAGCCCGGTGGTCGTGCTCGACGAGCCCACGGCCCACCTGGACGCCGCGGGCGAGCAGGTGGTCCTGGCTGCCCTCGACGCGCTGCGGGCCGCCGGGTGCGCCGTGCTGCTCGTCGCCCACCGCGCGTCGCTCGCGAGCCGCGCCGACGAGCTGGTGCACGTCGTCCCCTCGGCCGCGGACACCGAGCAGGTGACGCGATGAGCACCCCGCCCCCGACCCTCGCTCCCCCGCCCGTCGACGGCCCCGCCCGCCCCGCCCGGGGCACCCTGCGACGCGCGGTCCGCCTGCTCGACGTGAACCCGCGGCGGGTCGCGCTGGCCGTCCTGCTCGGCACCCTCGCGCTCGGGTGCGCGGTCGCGCTCGCCGCCGTGTCGGCGTGGCTGATCGCCCGCGCGTCGCAGATGCCGCCCGTGCTGGAGCTCTCGGTCGCCACCGTGGCGGTCCGCGCGTTCGGCATCGGGCGCGGTCTCATGCGCTACCTGGAGCGCCTCGTGTCGCACGACGTCGCGCTGCGCGGCATGGCGAACCTGCGCACCACGCTCTACGAGCGGCTCGCCGAGGGCTCGCCCCGCGCGCTGCTGGGCGTGCGCCGCGGGGACCTGCTCGCGCGGGTCGGCGCGGACGTCGACGCCGTGGGCGACGTCGTGGTCCGCGGGCTGCTCCCGGCCGGGGTCGCGGTGACCCTCGGCGTGGGCACGTCGGTGGCGATGGCCCTGTTCTGGCCGCCCGCCGGGCTCGCGCTGGCGCTGAGCCTGCTGGCGGCGGGCGTGCTCGCCCCCTGGCTCGCGGCCCGCGGCGCCCGGACGACCGAGGAGCGCGGCGTCCTGGCCCGGGCGCGCATGAGCGCCACGTCGCTGGGCGTGCTGGACGACGCCGGACCCTTGGCCGTCTCAGGACGCCTCGGCGGCGAGCTCGACGCGCTGCGGGCGGCGGACGCGGACCTGGCGCGCGCCACCGACGCCGGGGCCCGCCCGGCAGCGGTCGCGGCGGGGATCGGCCAGCTCGCCGTCGGCGCGGCGGTCCTCGCCGCGCTCGTCACCGGCGTGCCTGCCGTGCGGGCGGGGCTGCTCGCCCCGGTGGAGCTGGCGGTGATCGTGCTGACGCCCCTGGCCGCGTTCGAGGCGACCTCGCTGCTGCCGGCGGCCGCCGTGCAGGTGCAGCGCTCGCGTGCCGCCGCGGCACGCGTCCTCGCGCTGCTCGACGACGCCGACGACGCGCACGGGAGCCGGGCACCGAGCGCCACGACCGCCGTCGCGCCGCCGCCGTCCACGCCGCCGTCCGCGCCGGGGTCCGCGCCGCGCGCCGTGGGGGGCCCGACGCTCGTCGCGCGCGACCTGGCGTGCGGCTGGCCGGGGCGTCCCGCGGTCCTCACCGGTGTCGACCTCACGCTGTCGCCGGGCCGGCGGCTGGCCGTCGCCGGACCGAGCGGCGAGGGCAAGACCACGCTGCTGCTCACGCTCGCGGGGCTGCTGCCACCCGTCGCGGGCGGGGTGACCCTCGACGGGTCGCCCCTGGCCGCGGTCGGCCGGGCGCAGGTCGTGCGCGACGTCGTGGTGACGAGCGAGGACGCGCACGTCTTCGGCACGTCCGTCCTCGAGAACCTGCGCGTCGCGCGCGGCGACGTGACACCCGAGGAGGCCACCGACGCCCTGCGCCGCGCCGGTCTCGGTGCGTGGCTCGCCGCCCTGCCCGACGGGCTCGACACGGTCGTCGGCTCCGACGCCCGCACCGTGTCCGGGGGCGAGCGCCGGCGCCTGCTGCTGGCCCGCGCGCTGCTGAGCGACGCGGCGCTGCTGCTCGTCGACGAGCCCGCCGAGCACCTCGACCCGGCCACCGCGGACACGCTCCTGGACGAGCTGTGGCACGCGCCGCCGACGCGCGACGGGCGTGCCCGGGGCGTCGTGCTCGTCAGCCACCGGCTCGCGCCGCTGGCCGCCGCCGACGAGGTGCTGTGGCTCGCGGACGGGCGGGTCGCGGCGCGTGGCACCCACGTGGACCTGGTCGCGCGCGTGCCGGGCTACCGTGAGGCCGTGCAGGCCGAGCAGCAGGAGACGTCGTGAACGAGTACCGGGGCGAGATGCGGGAGGTGGCGGGACGGCTCCCGACGGCGGGGACGCCGTTCGAGCGCGGGGTCATCAGCGACCGCCCGCCGGCCCCCGCTCCCCTCACCGGGGACGCGCTGACGGACCTGCTCGGTGCGATGCTCGCGGTCGCCGGTCATCTCGAGCTGTCCGCCGTCCTCGACCGCTTCGTGCAGGTCAGCGCCGAGCTGACGCACGCCCGGTACGGCGCGATCAACGTCCTGGACGACTCGGGGACCTCGACGACGTTCGTCTACACCGGCGTGCCGACCGCTGTCGCACGGATGCTGCGGCACCCCCCGCACGCGCAGGGCGTCCTGGGGCAGATCCCCCACGAGGGCGTGCTGCGCCTGGACGACCTGACCCAGCACCCGGCGTTCCAGGGCTGGCCGGCCCACCACCCGCCCATGGGGTCGTTCCTCGGGGCGTCGGTGAAGGTCGGCGAGCACGTGTTCGGCCAGCTCTACCTCTCGGAGAAGGAGGGCGGCGGCCCGTTCACCGCGGGCGACGAGCGGATGGTGGTCGCCCTGGCCGCCGCCGCCGGGGTCGCCGTCGCCAACGCCCAGCTCTACGCCGAGGCGGAGCGCCGGGAGCACTGGCTGCGCGCCGGCCAGGACATCACCACCATGCTCCTCGAGGGCGTGGACGAGGAGTCGGCGCTCGAGCACGTGGCACGCACCGCGCGCGAGGTCGCCGGCGCGGACACCGCCGCGCTCGCCCTGCCCGGCATGGGCGGCGAGCTGTTCATCGAGCTGGCCGACGGCTACCACGCGGCCGAGCTGACGGGCCTGGTCATGCCCCGCGGCGGACGCGCCTGGACGGTCCTCGAGGAGGGCCGCGGGCTGCTCACGCCGTCCCTGTCCGCGTCGCGGACCGTCAAGGTCGACGAGATGCGCGCCTTCGGCCCGGCGATGTTCGCCCCGCTGCACTCCTCCGGCCGCGGCGTCGGCGTGCTCGTCCTGCTGCGCCGCATCGGCCGCACCCCGTTCGACGAGCGCGACCTGGCCACCGCCGAGTCGTTCGCCGCCCAGGCGGCCCTCGCGTACGTGCTCGCCGAGGCCCGGCACGCGCAGGACGTCGCCGCCCTCCTCGACGAGCGCGAGCGCATCGCGCGGGACCTGCACGACCTGGCCATCCAGCAGCTGTTCGCGACCGGCATGCAGCTGGAGACCGTGCGTCGCCGGGCAGCGCGCGGCGTCGACCCCCAGGAGCTCACGAGCATCGTCGAGGAGGCCCTGGACAACGTCGACAGCTCGGTGCGCCAGATCCGCCAGATCGTCTACGCGCTGCGTGACCCGGACGCCGCCACGGGGCTGGTCGAGCGCCTGCGCCGCGAGGCGTCGCTCGCCCGCACCGGCCTGGGCTTCGCCCCGTCCCTGGTGCTCTCGCTCGACGGCGAGGACCTGTCGCAGGACGACGTCGACGCGCAGGACCACATCGACGAGCGCCTCGAGCAGCAGCTCACCGACGACGTCGTGGCCGTGGTGCGCGAGGGGCTGGCCAACGCCGCGCGGCACGCGCAGGCGTCCTCGGTGGCCGTCCGCGTCGCGGTGCGCGGGTCCGGGCCGACCGGGTCGGTCGAGGTCGACGTCGAGGACGACGGCGTGGGCCTGCCCGCCGGCCGGGAGCGCAGCTCCGGGACGGGCAACCTGGCGGCCCGCGCGCGGCAGCACGGCGGGACGTTCAGCATCGGCACCGCACCCAGCGGCGCGGGCACGCTGCTCATGTGGCAGGCGCCGCTCGGCTGACCGGGCGTCCCGGGCACGGGCGTCCCGGGCGGCGCACCGGCGACGGTGCGCCGCGGGGCCGTCAGTGCCCGGGCTCGGCCCGCCAGCCGGAGTTCTTGCGCGACGCCACCCAGGCGGCGACCTGCGTGCGTCGCTGCAGCCCCATCTTCGCCAGCAGCGACGTGATGTGGTTCTTCACCGTCTTCTCGGCGACACCGAGGCGCTCGGCGATCTCGCGGTTGGACAGGCCCTCGCCGATGAGGTCGAGCACGCGCAGCTCGCTGGGCGTCAGCGACTCCGTCGGGTCCTCGTGGCCGGCACGGCGGCGGGCGACCGTGCGGTCGTCGAGCAGCGTGCGCCCGGCCGCCACGGCGCGGATCACGTCGGTGATCTCCGCCCCGCGGACGCTCTTGAGCAGGTAGGCGGCCGCACCGGCGTCGAGCGCCGCGGCGAGCGCGTCGTCGTCGTCGAACGACGTCAGGACGACGGCGCGCGCCTCGGGCAGCGTCTCGCGGACCTGCTGGATGAGGTCGATGCCCGTGCCGTCCGGCATCTGCAGGTCGACGAGCATGACCTGCGGCCGCACCAGGTTGGCGCGCCGGACGCCGTCGGCGACCGACCCGGCCTCGGCGACGACGGTCATGCCGTCGGTGCGCTCGACGACCTCGGCGATGCCGCGGCGGACGACCTCGTGGTCGTCGACGATCATGACGGAGATGGGTCCGGGCCGGGCGCCCGGTGCGGGCGGCGGCGTCGACTGACTCGTGGCTGACACCCTGGCATCGTATCGACCCGTGACCACGATCCTCCTCCCGACATCCGTCCACGGCGCGCCGTCGCTGCCCACGGGCGTCACCACCGTCCCCTACGACGTCGCCGCGCCGCCGCCGCCGCAGGCCGCGCACGCCGACGCGGTCGTCGTCTGGGGCAACCCCGACGACCGGTTGGCCGAGCTCGCCGCCGCCGCGCGCCACGTGCGGTGGGTGCAGACCCTGGCCGCGGGCCCCGACGCCGTCCTCGCCGCGGGGTTCGCCCCCGGGGCCGTCGTGACCAACGGGCGCGGCCTGCACGACGCGACCGTCGCCGAGCACGTCCTCGCGCTGACGCTCGCGTGCGTGCGCAGCGTGCCCGGCATGGTCCGGGCGCAGGCGGCGCACCGCTGGGCCGACGAGCTCGGCGGCCTGCAGCCCCTGCACGACCCCGCGCGGGTGCGCACCCTGACGGACGCGCACGTGACCGTCTGGGGCTTCGGCTCGATCGCGGCCCGCCTGACACCGCTCCTGAGGGGTCTGGGTGCCCGTGTGACGGGCGTGGCGACCATGGCGGGGGTGCGCGACGGGGTGCGCGTCGTGACGCCCGCCGACCTGCCCGAGATCCTGCCGACGACGGACGTGCTCATCGGGCTGCTCCCGGCGCGGGACTCGACGCACCACGCGATCGACGCCCGGGTGCTGGGCCTGCTGCCGACCCGCGCGTGGGTCGTCAACGCGGGCCGCGGCTCGACGCTCGACGAGGACGCGCTGCTCGCCGCGGTCCGCGCGCACGGCATCGCGGGGGCGGCGCTCGACGTGTTCGACACCGAGCCGCTGCCGGCCGGCTCACCGCTGTGGGACGAGCCGGACGTGCTGATCAGCCCGCACGCGGCAGGTGGGCGACCGGTCGGCTGGCAGGACCTGGTGGCGGAGAACGTCGACCGCTTCCTGGCCGGTCGCCCCCTGCGCAACGTCGTGCCGCGGTGAGCCGCGTCAGGCGCGCGGGCGCCGGGGGCGGGGCTGGCAGCGGGGGCAGGTGAAGGACGACCGGTTGGCGAACGCGTCGCGCCGCACGGGCGTGCCGCACCGCGGGCACGGACGGCCCTCCTGGCCGTAGACCGCCAGGGACCGGTCGAAGTAGCCCGACGCGCCGTTGACGTCGACGTACAGCGCGTCGAAGCTCGTCCCGCCCTGGGCCAGCGCCTCGGACATGACCTCCGCGGCGGCGTCCAGGACGCGCGCCACCTCGGCGCGCCGCAGCGTCGCGGTGGGGCGGCCCCCGTGCAGCCGCGCGCGCCACAGCGCCTCGTCCGCGTAGATGTTGCCGATGCCCGACACGAGCGTCTGGTCGAGCAGGGCGCGCTTGAGCTCGGTGCGCCGGGACCGCACGGCGTCGACCACGGCAGCGCGGTCGAGCGCCGGGTCCAGCAGGTCGCGGGCGATGTGCGCGACGGGCGCCGGCACGACGGCCCGCGGCGAGCCGAGCCCACCGGGCGCGCCGTCGGCGGTCGGGAGCAGGTCCGGCACGGACAGGTGCCCGAAGGTGCGCTGGTCCACGAAGTCCAGGGCCGACCCGTCGTCGAGGGCGAACCGCACGCGCAGGTGCGGGTGGTCGACCCAGCCCTCCGGGCCGGGCGCGGCCACGAGGTCGGGCACGTCGACCGGGTCGGGCGGCCCAGGACGGTCGAGGCGGCCCGCGGGGCCGGTCACCACGACGGTCGCGGGCCGTCCCGGCCCACGCACCAGCAGCTGGCCGCTCATGCCGAGGTGCGCCAGCAGGGCGTCGTCGCCGTGCCCCGGCCCGGCGTCGAGGAGCAGCCACAGGAACTTCCCGCGCCGCACCGCGGCCTCGAGCCGCCGTCCCGTCAGGCGCGCGGCGAAGTCGACAGGACCGCCGTCGTGCCGGCGCACGGAGTAGTCGCGCCGCACCTCGACGCCGACGACGGTGCGGCCGAGCACGTGCCGCGCGAGGCCGTCACGGACGGTCTCGACCTCGGGGAGCTCGGGCACGCGTCAGCGCGGCTCGACGGCCGCGTCCTGCGTCGCCCCGGCGTCGGCCGCCGCGGCGTCGCGCAGCGCGCTCAGGGTGGTCCACGCGGCTGCGGCGGCCTCCTGCTCCGCGACCTTCTTGGCCGGTCCGGTGCCGCTGCCGCGGACCTCGCCGCCCACGACCGCCCGGGCGGTGAACGTGCGGGCGTGGTCGGGGCCCTCGCCCGTGACCTCGTAGTACGGAGCGCCGAGCCCGAGTGCGGCGGACAGCTCCTGCAGGGAGGTCTTCCAGTCGAGGCCGGCGCCCAGGTCGGCGGCGGCGGCCAGGGTCGGGCTCACCAGGCGGTCGACCAGCTCGCGCGCCGGCTCGAGACCGTGGGAGAGGTAGACCGCGCCGAAGATCGCCTCGAGCGTGTCGGACAGGATCGAGTCCTTGTCCTTGCCGCCGGTGGCGAGCTCACCCTTGCCGAGCAGCACGTAGTCGCCGAGGTCGAGGGTGCGCGCGACGCGGGCGAGGGCGCGCTGCGACACGGTGGCCGCGCGCATCTTGGCCAGGTCGCCCTCCGAGTGCGAGGGGTGCGCCCGGTACAGGTGCTCGGTGACGACGAGCCCCAGCACGGTGTCGCCCAGGAACTCCAGGCGCTCGTTGGTGGGGATGCCGCCCGCCTCGTGGGCGAACGAACGGTGCGTCAGTGCCAGCACGAGAAGCTCGGGGTCCAGGTGGACCCCGAGCTTCTCGAGGAGCTGCTGCGCTGCCGTGCTCACGCGACGTCGGTGTCGACGGGTGTGCCGGTCATCGTCTGCCCGAGGGTCAGACGGCCTCGTGCTCGCTGCGCACGGCCTCGACGTAGCGACGGCCGTTGTACGCACCGCACGACGGGCACGCGATGTGCGGCCGCGTCTGCGACTTGCACTGGGGGCAGGTGGTGAGCGTCGTGGCAGTGGTCTTCCACTGCGACCGACGCGCACGGGTGTTGCTGCGCGACATCTTGCGCTTCGGAACCGCCACGGTCAGCTCTCTCTCTTCTCGTCGTCAGGACCCAGCAGCCCGCCCAGGGCGGCCCACCGGGGGTCGATCGTGTCGTGCGTGTGGTCCGGGTCGTCCGCGAGCCGCTCCCCGCACTGCGGGCACAGGCCCGGGCAGTCCGGCCGGCACAGGGGCCGGAAGGGCAGCGCGGGCACGACCACGTCCCGCAGCGCGGGCTCGAGGTCGACCAGGTCGCCCTCCAGCTCGCGCACGTCCTCGTCCTCGTCGTCACCGCTCTCGACCGCGGCCTCGGCACGCTCAGGGTAGACGTACAGCTCCTGCATCGTGACGTCGAGAGGCTCGACGACGCGCTCCAGGCACCGCACGCACTCCCCGACGGCCTCGCCGCGGATCGATCCGGAGACCAGGACCCCCTCCATGACCGCCTCGAGCCGCAGATCCAGCTCGAGGTCGCTCCCGGCGGGGATGCCGATCATGCCACTGCCGAGCTCGTCGGGTGCCGCGACGGTCCGCTGCACGGTCCGCATCGATCCCGGACGTCGGCCGAGCTCGTGCGTCTCGAGCACGAACGGCGAACGGGGATCGAGGTGGGCTGGGCGCACGGTCCGGTCCCCTCGTTCCAGGTGGTGCCGTGCGCGGACGCGCGGCACCGAGTTGATGGCATTGACGGCTCGGCCCACGCCATGACAGGCAGGACCAACCGTCAACTCTACGTCACGTCGGACGCTCGCCCAAACCACGGGGCGACGTCGGCGCCCGCCACGCGACCAGGACGGGCCGTCAGCCCGCCTCGCCGGGGGCGAGCCGGCCGGCGAGCTTGGCCCGCCCGGCCTGGACCTGCGACAGCACCTTGCCCAGGTCGATCTCGAAGTCCGCGAGCCGGCGGTCGCAGTAGTCGTCGGCGTCCCGCCGCAGCGCCTGCGCCGTCTCCTGCGCGTCGGCGACGATCTGTGCCGCGCGCTCCTGCGCCGCGACGACGACGCTCTCCTGCTCCACCAGCTCGGCGGCGCGGGCCCGCGCCCGGGCCAGGACGGCGTCCGCCTCGGCCTGGGCCGCCTGGCGCGCCGCATCGGCGTCGGCCAGCACCTCGTCGGCGCGGTACAGCTGGTCCGGCAGCGCCGCGCGCACCTGGTCGACGAGCTCCAGCAGCTCGGCCCGGTTGACCAGCACCGACGAGGACATCGGCATGGCCCGGGCCTGCGCCACCGCCTCCTCGATCGCGTCGAGGACCCCCGCCACCCCCTCGGTGCGCTCCTCGGTGTCGTCCACGTGCTCCGTCATCGTCCGTCCTCTCCCCCACCCGCCGACGCGGGTGCCAGTGCCTGCCGCACGGCCGCCGCCACCGCGGGCGTCACCATGTCGTCGATCGGCCCGCCGTGCCGGGCCACGTCCTTGACCAGGGACGACGCGATGTGCGCCAGCCCGGGGTCGCCGAGGACGAAGACCGTCTCGACCCCCGACAGGTGCCGGTTCATCAGCGCCATCGCGAGCTCCGCGTCCAGGTCCGCACCGCTGCGCAGCCCCTTGACGACCGCACGGGCCCCCAGGTCGCGCACGAGGTCGACCAGCAGGCCGTCGGTCGCCACGACGCGCACGCCGTCGGTGCCCGCCAGGGCGTCCTGCGCCAGCCGCACGCGCTCCTCAGGTCCCAGCAGGGACCGCTTGGACGAGTTGTGCGCGACCGCCACGACGACCTCGTCGAACATCGTCCGGGCACGCCGCACGACGTCGACGTGACCCAGCGTGATCGGGTCGAACGACCCCGGGCAGACCGCGATGCTCACGGACGCCAACCTACGTCACGCACCCGCGACGGTCCCGGCGACAGGACGCCAGCGTG
>Ga0233375_1000702_pt1 | contig 16823 bp, 15 predicted proteins | sample ElkDunMinimDraft_10_FD_191539 | JGI IMG/M metagenome (GOLD analysis project Ga0233375, IMG submission 191539) | Fecal eukaryotic communites from dung pellets of Tule Elk in California, USA - Elk Dung E16 | ecosystem: Host-associated > Mammals > Digestive system > Large intestine > Fecal | place... | reverse complement strand
CACCGCGGACCACCCGCAGGCCGGTCGCCCGCACCGCCGGCCCGGACGCCGGGGCGCCCGGCACGCCGCCAGACGCCCTGACGTCAGGCATCTCGCCGCCGGGCGTCTCGCCGCCCCGGACGGCGGCGTCCGCCGCGCTGGCACCTGTCGGTCATACGACGACAGTGGCCGCACGACGGACGCCGCGCAAGGCATCCCGGCGACGTGGCCGCCAGGTCGGGCGGTGGCGCCGGGATCAGAGCGTCGCGCCCTCCGCAGAGCCGGCGTCCTGACCCTGCTGGCCCTCGTCCTGCCCCTGCTGGCCCTGGTCGCCGCGGTCGCCCTGGTCGCCGCGGTCGCCCTGGTCGCCAGGCTGGCCCTGCCCCTCGTCGCCTCGCTCGGCGCCTCGGCCGTCGCGCTGCTGGCCGTCCTGGTCGGGGGCGCCGTCCTCGCGTCCGCCCGGGCCGCCGCGCAGGCCGGGGCCGTCGCCACCGCCCGGCGCCCGGTCGGCGCTCGCACCGGCCGGGCCGTGGGGCGCGCCACCGGGGGTGGCCACGTGGCCGACGACGACACCGCCGAAGAACAGGAGCAGCGCGCCGAGCACGCCGCCGACGGCCGCCAGGACACGGCGGCCGCGGTGCTCGCGGCTCGGCGCCCCTGCGGCCGGCACGGCGGCCGCAGGGGCGGCCGGGCTCGCCGGGGCCGCCGGGCTCGCCGGGGCGGAGGCGTCAGGTGCCTGCTGGTCGTGGGTGTTCGGGGTGTTCTCCATAGGTGCCTCCTCCGAGGGATGTCGGTGAGGTCGATCCTGGGGCGGGCGGCTGAGCCGGCTCCTGGCGCCGGCTGTGGCCCGCCTGAGAGTCCCGGGTCACGCCGGGACCAACAGACCGTCCTGGACGAGCCCTCGCACCCCCGGCAGCACGTCCGCCGCGACGTCGGCGGCGGGCGCCTCGAGCAGGGAGCCGAGCGCCGCGACGATCTGGCCGAGGCTCAGCTCGCCGTCGCAGGCGCCCACCAGGCCCGCCAGGGCGGTCCCGGTGCGCACGGTGCGGCCCAGTCCGCCGCCCTGGCGGAGCAGCACGATGGAGGGGTCGTCGGCCCCGGGGGTGAGGTACCGCTCCTCGGTGACGTCCCCGGCGACGACGAGCCGCTCGCGGGCCAGCGCCTCGTCGTCGCGCGCCGTCAGCCAGTCGTGGGCCGCGAGGCTCGACTCGATCCACGGCCCGAGGGGCTGGCGCACCGTGCCCGTGACCTCCTCGAGCCGCCGCAGCGTGGGCGCGCCGTGCTCGGGCCGTCGCAGCGTGACGATCCCGAACCCGATGGCCTCGACGTCGCGGGAGGCGAAGTCGTCGAGCCACGCGGCGTACCGCTCGTCCCACGCCGCGCGGTCGCGGTCGGGGGTGGTGCCGCCGTCGCGAATCCACGTCTCGGCGTACTGGGCCGGGTCCTGGAGCTCGCGCTGCACCACCCACCCGTCCAGCCCGGACTCCTCGATCCACTGCCCGACGCGCTCGGACCAGTCCTCTCCCCGACGCACCTCCCAGTTCCCCAGCAGCTGGGCGACGCCACCAGGCGCCAGCACCCGGCCCACGCCCGTCACCAGCTCGCGCACGATCGCGTCGCCCGTGCGCCCGCCGTCGCGGTACTCGTAGACCGGCACGGCGCCGTCCCCGGCCGCGCCGCCGGGCGCCCGGGGTGTGATCACGAAGGGCGGGTTGGACACGACCAGGTCGAACAACGGCTCGCCGGGCCCCATGACGGGCTCGAGCATGGAGCCCTCCCGCAGCTCGAAGCGGTCCTCCCCCAGGCCCGCCAGGCTCGCGTTGAACCGCGCGAAGGCCAGCGCCCGGCGGGAGATGTCGGTGCCGACCACGTGCTCGGCGTGCCGGCTGGCGTGCAGCCCTTGGATGCCGCATCCCGTGCCCAGGTCCAGCACCCGCCCGCGCGGCCCTCGCACCGTCACCTGGGCCAGGGTGGTCGAGGCGCCACCCACGCCCAGCACGTGGTCGGTGCGCAGCGCGGCGCCGGTGGCCAGCTCGCCCAGGTCCGAGGCGATCCACCAGTCGACGACGCTCGGCGTGCCGCCGTCGAGCCCACCGGCGCCCAGCCCGTCCGCCGCCTCGTAGGGGCGCAGGTCGACGAACGCCCGCACCGCGTCGTCGGGCCCGGCCCCTGCCGCGTCCACCAGGCCGAGGCGCCGGGCGCCGTCGACCGTCAGCGAGCCCAGCGCCCGCTCCGCCTGCGCGCGCGGCACGTCCACGCCGAGCACGAACAGGCGCGTCAGCGTCGCGCGCGGGTCCGGGCTGCCCGCGGTGGCGCGCAGCGCGGGCAGCGCCTCCTCACGGTGCAACGCGGCCGAGGCCACGGGCCCCAGCAGCCCTTCGACCCCGTCGACGGTGAACCCGGACCCGGTCAGATCGCGTCGCAGCGCTGCCAGCAGGGCGGGGTCTGTGCGGGGGGTCCCGATGGTGTCGTCCACCGCACCATCCTCCCGCGTGCGGCCGCCGGCTCAGACCCGCGAGGAGCCCGCCCCGACGTCCTCCCCCGCGGCGCCCACCCCAGCGACGTCCACCACCAGCGGCAGGTGGTCGCTGGCACGCCGGGCAGCGGCGTCACGCAGGACGCGCGACTTCCTAGCCTCGAGCTCGGGCGAGGCGAGCACCGCGTCGATCCGGTGCCGGGGGCCCGACGCGCGGAAGGTCGGGGCGGCACGGCCGCCCGCGGTGTCCTGGGCGTAGCGGGCCAGCCGCTGCCACGCCGGGCCGTCGGGCCCCTCGTTGAGGTCGCCGACCACCACCAGCGGCCCCTGCACCTGCGCGAGGTACGCCTCGACCAGGTCGAGGTGGCGAGCGCGCTCCTCCGGGTGCACGGACAGGTGCAGCACCACCACCTCGACGCCGTCGACCCGGGCCGTGGCGAACCCGCGCCGCGTCCAGCCCACCCGCCAGGGCAGCCGGTGCGCACGGGGGTCCTCCACCACGGCGTCGGGGCGCACGAGCAGCGCCGTGGTGCGGGCGGCGAAGTCGTCGACCACGACGCGCAACCCGGCGCGGTCCGCCCACCGGCGCAGCCGCGCCTTGCGCAGCGGCCCCCGTGGCGGCTCCTGCACGCCCAGCACGTCCACCCGCGCCAGCCGCACCACGGCCACGGCGGCGTTCTCGTCGAGTTGCAGCCCCTTCAGGTTGTACGACATGACTCGCATCGCTCTCGCCCCCCGGCTAGTCCCGCACCCTCTCCTCCGCCCGGCCCTGCACCGCACGGGCGCCGCTCGATATCGGCTGCGGCGCGGCAGGCCCGGTCTCAGCCTCTAACATCCCCTCGCGGTCGACCCGCGCGGCCCGCAGCCGGGACAGGATCACGGCGCCGAACGCGATCAGGGTGGCCACGGACGCGATCGCGATCCGCGCCGGGTGGTTCGCCCCGTCGCCCACGCTGATGGCAACGATCGCGGGGGCGATCAGCAGCGCCACCAGGTTCATCACCTTGATCAGCGGGTTGATGGCCGGCCCCGCGGTGTCCTTGAACGGGTCGCCCACGGTGTCGCCGATGACCACGGCCGCGTGCGCCTCCGAGTTCTTGCCGCCGTAGTGGCCGTCCTCGACGATCTTCTTCGCGTTGTCCCAGGCGCCGCCCGCGTTGGCCAGGAACACGGCCATCAGCACGCCCGTGGCGATGGCCCCGGCGAGGAACCCGGCGAGTGGGCCGACGCCCAGGCCGAAGCCGACGGCGATCGGCGCGAACGCGGCGAGCAGGCCGGGCGTCGCGAGCTCCCGCAGCGAGTCGCGGGTGCAGATGTCCACCACGCGCCCGTACTCGGGCCGCACCTCGCCGGTCATGATCCCGGGGTTCTCCCGGAACTGTCGGCGCACCTCGAAGACGATGGCGCCCGCCGCACGCGTCACGGCGTCGATGGCCAGGCCCGAGAACAGGAACACCGTCGCCCCGCCGAGCACCACCCCGACCAGCGTGATCGGCGAGATGATCGAGTACGTGAGCATCGAGGCCACGATGTCCGAGGTCACCGGCGCCAGGCCGGCCAGCGCCCGGTTCACCGACTCCGCGTAGGCGCCGAACAGCGCTGTCGCCGCGAGCACGGCCGTGGCGATCGCGATGCCCTTGGTGACGGCCTTAGTGGTGTTGCCGACGGCGTCCAGGTCGGTGAGGATCTTCGCGCCCTCGTCGGTGACGTCGCCCGACATCTCGGCGATGCCCTGGGCGTTGTCGCTCACGGGGCCGAAGGTGTCCATCGCCACGATCACGCCGACCGTGGTGAGCAGGCCGCACCCGGCCAGCGCGATGAGGAACAGCGCGAGCGGGATCGACCCGCCGGCGAGCAGGAACACGCCGCAGATGGCGGCGGCGATGATGCCGGCGGTGTACACGGCCGACTCGAACCCGACGCCGATGCCGGACAGGACCACGGTGGCCGCCCCGGTCAGCGAGGTGCGCGCCACGTGCAGCGTCGGCTTCGAGGTGGTGCCGGTGAAGTAGCCGGTGACCCGCAGGATGACGCCGGCGAGGACGACGCCGATGGCCACGGCCACCGCCGCGATCAGCCGCGGGTCGCCGCCGTGCCCCTCCAGCCCCGCGGTGCCGCCGACCAGCTCCGAGAAGGTGTCGGGCAGGTAGGCGAACGCCGCGACCGCCGCCAGCAGCACGCCAACGAGCGCCGCGGTGTAGAAGCCCCGGTTGATGGCCGCAAGGCCGCCCTCCTCGCCGCGCACCCGCGTGACGAGGACCCCCAGCACCGCGACCAGCGCGCCGATGGCCGTCACGATCAGCGGGAAGACGAGCCCGTGCTCCCCGAAGGCCGCCTTGCCGAGGATCAGCGCCGCCACGAGCATCACCGCGTACGACTCGAAGAGGTCGGCCGCCATGCCCGCGCAGTCGCCGACGTTGTCGCCCACGTTGTCGGCGATGGTCGCCGCGTTGCGCGCGTCGTCCTCGGGGATGCCCTGCTCGACCTTGCCGACCAGGTCCGCGCCCACGTCGGCCGCCTTGGTGAAGATGCCGCCGCCCACCCGCATGAACATCGCGAGCAGCGCGGCCCCGAAGCCGAAGCCCTCCAGGACGGCGGGCGCCTCGCCCCGGTAGATGAGCACCACCGACGCGGCGCCGAGCAGGCCCAGGCCCACGACGCACATGCCGACCACCCCGCCGGTGCGGAACGCGATGCGGGCGCCCTCGGCCCGGCCTCCCGGCAACGACGCCGCTGCGGCGACGCGCACGTTCGCCCGGGTCGCCAGCCACATCCCCAGGAACCCGATCGCCGCGGAGAAGCCGGCTCCCAGCAGGAAGAAGAGCGATCGGCCGACCTTGACGCCAGCGTCGCCGGGCAGCAGGAACAGCAGCCCGAAGACCACCGCGGCGAACAGCACGAGCGTGCGGAACTGCCGCGACAGGTACGCCGAGGCGCCCTCCTGCACCGCGGTGGCGATCCGCTGCATCGACGCGGTGCCCTCGTCCGCGGCGAGCACCTGGCGCCGCAGCACCACCGCGTAGAGGAGAGCGGCCACGGCGACGGCGGCGATGACACTGACGATGGTGAGGCTCGTCGGTCCGAGCGTGAGCATGCGACCTCCTCGGGCACAGGCGCGGCCCCCCTGACCACACCCCTGCCGCACGGCCCCGTTGCCGTGCAGACCCGCGAAGTCTAGTCAGACATATCGCCCCTGGCCTGGCCGGGGCCCGGGCTTCCACCAGACGGCCCAGGACGGGATGATGCCGGGCAGCCCCCAACGTTTCCGGCTCGCCGTTCGTGGAGGAGTGTGACCGGGCAGATCTGGGCGTGCGACCGCACGCGGCACGACGAGCGATCAGAGCAGGACGGAGGGACCGATGGCCGACTGGGCACGCGCGCTCGACGAGCTGGTGCGCAGCCGTGGCGTCGCCCTGACCCGGTACGCGTACCTGCTGTGCGGCGACCACCGCGAGGCCGAGGACCTGGTGCAGGACGCGCTGGTCAAGACGTTCAGCCGCAGCCGCCTGCTGCACGACTCCGGCTCCATCGAGGCGTACGTCCGCCAGGCGATCCTCACCACGTACGTCGACGGATTCCGCCGCCGCCAGCGCTGGGCGGCGATCCGCCACCTCGCCGCGCGCCCGGAGACGCGGCTCGGGCCCGAGCAGACCTCGTCCGACCGGATCGACCTGGAAGCCGCCCTCGGCGCGCTCAGCCCGCGCGAGCGGGCGTGCGTCGTGCTCCGGTTCTACGAGGACCTGACCGTGCCGGAGATCGCGCACCGCCTCGCGCTGGCCCCCGGGACGGTCAAGCGCTACCTGAGCGACGCGGTCCGCCGCCTCGAGGACCGCCTCGGATCCATGCCCCCCGACCTCCACGAGGAGCACGACGTCGTGCTCGTCTCCACCGCAAGGAGCGCCCGATGAGCAGAGACCTCGCCGATGAGCTGCGCAGGCTCGCCGAGGCCGCGCCCGTGGACAGCAGGCGGGCCGACGAGCTGGGCCTGCGGGCCCACGGGATGGTCGCCCGGATCCGGCGCCGGCGGGCCGCCCGCCGGGGCGCCACCGCGGTGCTGTCCGTCGCGGCCGTGGCCGTGCTCGCCGTCGGCGGGCTCCCCTCGACCCACGCCACCGACAGGCCCCCCGCGAGCTCCGGGGAGAACGCGCTGGGCCGAGACCGGGCGAGCAGTCCCGCACTGTGCGGGCGCACCCTCGACGAGGCGGGGTGGGCCACGACGAGCCCGGCCAGGCTCGCCGGGCACCCCATCGCGGCCTTCGCCTCCGGCCACGCGGGCCTCGGGCTCTGGTTCGCGCTCGCCTCGACCGAGGGCCACGACCCTCGGGACGGCTCACGTGGCGGCGCCGACACCCCCAAGGTCACCGTGACGGCCCTCGACACGCTCGACGCCGTGGCGGTCGCCGACGACGGGCGGATCGTCGGCGTGCTCGACCGCGGCGCGCCCGCGCTCACCGAGGTCCACGTCAACGACGACGAGGGCTCCCGGCTGATGGCCACCGGGACGGCGGCGATCCCGCTCCGCTCCTGCGACCCCGCCGACGAGACCCTCCCGGCTGGCGAGTACGCCGTGCACCTGAGGCAGACCGGCACGCTGCACCACGCCGCCGACGGCTCGGCGGCGCTGGTGGCCGTCAGCGACCCCATCGCCATCACGCTCCCGAGGCTCTCCGGCACGGGGTTCCCCTCCTGCGGCGAGGCGTTCGACCCCGACAGCAACAGCGTCGACGGCATCGAGGCGCGGCTCCGCTCGGAGATCCCGCCGGTCATCGACGCCGGCGGGCACGTCGACTTCGACCTCGAGGTGACGAGCACCTCGCGCTCGCGTCTGCTCAGCGGGCAGGGCTTCGCCGCCGGGCTCGTCTTCGAGCAGCACGGCGTCATCGTGGGCGGCGGGGCGGTGCCCATCGTGGGCGACGTCATCAGCGCAGGCCGCATGTCCGAGCTCTCGTCCGGGCGCGCCGCCGCGGTCGACTGCGAGGGGATCCCGCTGCCGCCAGGCGAGTACACCGCCTATCCCGTCCTGGACGTGCAGGTCGACGACGTCAGCCCCTCGGGCTGGGTCTCACGCCCGATGGCCGACTTGCGCACCGTGGTCGGCGAGCCGCTGACCCTCACCGTCCGATGACCCGCGACGCCACGAAACGCGGCCATGGCTGACTGGGAGGACGCGCTCGACGAGCTGGTCCGGCTCCGCGGGACCGCGCTGACCCGCTACGCGTACCTGCTCTGCGGGGACGCCGCCGAGGCCGAGGACCTCGTGCAGGACGCGCTGGTCAAGACGTTCAGCCGCCGGCGCTCGCTGCGGGACCCCCGGGCCATCGAGGGGTACGTCCGCCAGTCGGTCCTGACCACCTACCTCGACGGGTTCCGGCGGCGCCGTCGCTGGGCGGCCATCCGGCACCTCCTGGCCCGGGAGGAGGCGCGCCCCGGCCCCGAGCGCGCCGCAGCGCAGCGCATCGACGTCACCGCCGCGCTCGGCGGCCTGTCGCCCCGCGAGCGCGCCTGCGTCGTGCTGCGCTTCTACGAGGACCTCACCGTGCCGGAGATCGGCATCCAGCTCAGCCTCGCGCCGGGCACCGTCAAGCGGTACCTCAGCGACGCGATGCGCCGGCTCGAGACGCACCTGGGACCCCTCGAGCGCGCGGAGCACGAGGAGCGAACGGTGCTGACCCTCACCGGCACGCGCTGACCGCGCCCACGGCGCGAGACCGGCTGCCCGCGGCATCCCGCCGGGCGGCGATGAACCACCGGATGGCCCGGCAGGGGGCGGGCTCACCCGGTGCCGACGTGTCTCGGGCCGGCCACGCCGCCGGCCCGGGGCCCGTCGCAGCGGCCACGATCCGCGATCAGGCCTCGAGCGCGGCGTCCACCGTCTCGTGGATGGTGAAGACCTGCGTGAGCGCCGTGATGTGGAAGACCTTCAGCAGCCGCTCGGAGTCGATGACGAGCTGCAGCCTGCCGCCCAGCCCGCGCACCTTCTTGAGCACGCCCAGCAGCACGCCCAGGCCCGTCGAGTCCATGAACCCCACCGGCGTCAGGTCCACCACCAGGTCGGTGCGCCCCTCATCGACGAGGGCGGCCAAGCGCTCCCGGAGCACCGACGCGGTGTACACGTCGATCTCGCCCGTGACCTCGACGACCGTCATGCCGCCCACGTCCCGGCTGGTCACGCCCACATCCATTGCTGGCTCCCGCCTCGTTCCGCTGTAGGAGCATTCAAACAGCCTTTGGGGGCTGCCCGGCGCCACGCGCCACGCCCCCTCAGACCCGCCTGACCGCCGCGAGCGCCGCCCGGTACTCCGGGGTCGTCCCATCCGGGCGCACCTGCTGCAGCACGTGGTGGCGCACTCCGAGGCGCCGCAGGGTGACCCGCAGCTCCTCGACGTCCGAGGGGCTGAGCACGGTGGGGTCCACGGTGGTGCGGACCTGCACGTCGACCCCCGAGTCGAGCACCAGCCGCAAGGACGTGAACGCCGCGTCGGCGGCGGCCCCCACACCGGTGATCGCCCGGTACAGCGCCGCGGGGGCCTTCACGTCGAACCCGACCCAGTCGACCAGCGGCAGCATGGCCGCGAGCCGCCGCGGGTAGGCGCCCGAGGTGTGCAGCCCGACGCCGTAGCCCGCCTCGCGGATCTCCCGGGCGGCCGCCGGCAGGCCCGGCTGACGGGTCGGCTCGCCGCCCGAGAGCACCACGCCGTCGAGCAGGCCGTGCCGGCGGCGCATCAGCCCCCGCACCCGGGACCAGGGGACCTGGCCCGGTGCGCGGGGATCGATGAGGCCGGGGTTGTGGCAGTACGTGCACTGCCACGGGCACCCCTGCAGGAAGAGGGTCGCGACCAGCTTGTCCGGCCAGTCGCACGTCGACAGCGGGGCCAGGCCCGCGATCTCGAGCGAGTCGGCCGTCGGCTCGTCGCCAGCCCGCGCGTGGCGCGCCGCGTCGGAGGTCATACCAGGATCGCCGACTCCTGGAACGGGACCCGCTCGGCGTGCTCGCCCTTCTTGCCCACGTTGAACGAGCTGACCGGGCGGTGGTAGCCCATCACCCGGGTCCACACCTCGCACACCACGGGGGCGGCCCCGGGGTCTGCCTCGGCGCAGCGCTCGCACGTGGGGTGCTCGCCCGCCAGGTAGCCGTGGTTCGGGCAGATCGAGAACGTCGGGGTGATCGTGATGTACGGCAGCCGGTACGTCGACAAGGACCGGCGGACGAGCTCGCGGCAGGCCGAGGCGCTGGACATGCGCTCCGACATGTACAGGTGCAGCACCGTCCCGCCGGTGTACTTGCCCTGCAGCTCCTCCTGGCGCTCGAGGGCCTCGAACGGGTCCTCGGTGAACCCGACGGGCAGCTGCGAGGAGTTCGTGTAGTACGGGTGCTCGGGGGTGCCCGCCTGGATGATCTCGGAGAACCGCTTCTTGTCCTCCTTGGCGAACCGGTAGGTGGTGCCCTCGGCCGGTGTCGCCTCCAGGTTGTACATGTGGCCGGTGGACTCCTGGAACTCGACCATCCGCGCCCGCACGTGGTCGAGCAGCCGCACGGCCATCGCGTGCCCGGCCTCGGTGGTGATGTCCTCGGCGTCGTCGGTGAAGTTGCGGATCATCTCGTTGATCCCGTTGACGCCGATCGTCGAGAAGTGGCTGTCCAGCGTGCCCAGGTACCGCTTGGTGTACGGGAACAGCCCCTCGTCGATGTACTTCTGGATGACGGTCCGCTTGACCTCGAGCGAGTCGCGCGCGAGCTCGAGCAGGCGGTCCAGCTCCTTGAGCATCACCGCCTCGTCGCCCCGGTGCAGGTAGCCGAGCCGGGCGCAGTTGATCGTGACCACGCCCAGGGACCCGGTCTGCTCCGCCGATCCGAACAGCCCGTTGCCGCGCTTGAGCAGCTCGCGCAGGTCGAGCTGGAGGCGGCAGCACATCGATCGCACGTCGCCGGGCTTGAGCTCGGAGTTGAGGAAGTTCTGGAAGTACGGCAGCCCGTACTTCGCGGTCATCTCGAACAGCCGCTCGGCGTTCTCCGACTCCCACGGGAAGTCGTGCGTGATGTTGTACGTCGGGATGGGGAACGTGAAGACCCGGCCCGAGGCGTCGCCCTCCGTCATGACCTCGATGTACGCGCGGTTGATCAGATCCATCTCGGCCTGGAGGTCGCCGTAGGTGAAGTCCATGGGCTCGTCGGCGATCATCGGCGCCTGGTCGCGCAGGTCGGCGGGGCACGTCCAGTCGAACGTGAGGTTCGTGAACGGCGTCTGGGTGCCCCAGCGCGACGGCACGTTGAGGTTGTAGACCAGCTCTTGGATGCCCTGCCGGACCTCGGTGTACGTGAGCTGGTCGACTCGCACGAACGGCGCCATGTACGTGTCGAACGAGCTGAACGCCTGCGCGCCCGCCCACTCGTTCTGCATCGTCCCGAGGAAGTTCACGATCTGGCCGATCGCCGAGCTGAAGTGCTTGGGAGCCCGGGCCTCCACCTTGCCCGGCACCCCGTTGAGCCCTTGCTCGAGCAGGGTGCGCAACGACCAGCCGGCGCAGTACCCGGCGAACATGTCGAGGTCGTGGATGTGCAGGTCGCCCTCGCGGTGCGCTCGGCCGATCTCCGGGGAGTACACGTGGCTCAGCCAGTAGTTGGCGATGACCTTGCCCGAGGTGTTGAGGATCATCCCGCCGAGCGAGTACCCCTGGTTCGCGTTGGCGTTCACCCGCCAGTCGCTGCGGTCCAGGTACTCGTCGATCGACGAGCCGACCTCGACGACGGGGTGATGGTCCATGGTGCGACTCCTCAGTGAGATCTCCGCCAAGCCACTACATGTGGGGGCGGGCGCGGCATCGGACAACAAGATGTGCCATCTTGGGTCGCTGCGGCCGAGGTCGTCGGGGACCTTGGTCCCTGCCGGGACAGCCCGTGGCCCGCCACCACGGCACACGCGCCGCACATTCCCCCGAACGCCCGGCGTGTCGCTGCCGGGAGCCGTGGGCGAGGGCTCGTGGGCGGCCTCCCGGCGCGCCAGGAGCCCAGCCGCCGATGGGAGGATGAGCGCCATGGTCCACACCGGCGAGCTGCTCGACGTGCTGCTCGCGGGGGGTCGCAGGAGCGACCGCCTGACGCACCTGCGCCACCTGCCCGCGCGCACGGGCGAGCAGGTGGACTGGCCCGCCTGGGCCGACCCCGACCTGGTGCGCGGCTATCGGAGCCTGGGCGTCGAGCGGCCATGGCGCCACCAGGCCGAGGCGGCCGACGCGGCCTGGTCCGGCAGGCACACCGTGCTGGCCACCTCGACCGGCTCCGGCAAGTCGCTCGCCTTCTGGCTGCCGTCCCTCACCGCCGTGCGCGCGGACGTCGCCGCCGGGACGCTCGACCCCGGCCGCATCGAGTCGGCGGCGCGGCGGGGCTCGGTGCTCTACCTCTCCCCCACCAAGGCGCTCGCCGCCGACCAGCTCGGCTCGGTGCAGCGCGTGCTCGCGGCCTCCGGGGCACGCGACATGCGCGTGGCGACCTGTGACGGCGACACCGGCCGAGACGAGCGCCGGTGGGTGCAGGAGCACGCCGACGTGGTCCTCACCAACCCCGACTTCCTGCACTTCGCCCTGCTGCCGAACCACCGCCGCTGGTCCCGGTTCCTCGGCTCGCTGCGCTACGTCGTGGTGGACGAGTGCCATGCCTTCCGGGGAGTGTTCGGCGCCCACGTCTCCGCGGTGCTCCGCCGGCTGCACCGGGTCAGCGCCTCGTACGCGCCCCAGCAGCCCAGGCTCCCGGGGTCGGCGCAGGAGGCCCGGCGGCCCGCCTCGCCCGGCCCGGTGTTCCTCCTCGCCTCGGCCACCACCTCGGACCCCGCCGCGAGCGCGGCTCGCCTGGTCGGCGGCGAGGGCCGCGAGATCGTCGCCGTCACCGACGACGCCTCCCCCGCCGGCCGCAAGACGTTCGCCCTGTGGCAGCCGCCCGAGCTGCCCTCGGCTGGTGGGCCCTGGTCGGACCTGCTGCCCGAGGACGACCCGTGGGCCACCCCGTTGCCGGGAGACGCCCCAGGGCCGGAGGGCTTCGGACCGGGCTCCGAACCAGTGGGCTCCGGTCCGGTGGGGACCGGCCAGGAGCAGGTCGTCGAGGAGCCGGACCGCCCCCGCCGATCGGCCACCGTCGAGACCGCGGACCTGCTCGCCGACCTCACCGCCGCGGGCGCCCGCACGCTGGCCTTCACCCGGTCCCGCAGGTCCGCGGAATCGGTGGCGACCATCGCGCAGGAGCACCTGGACGCCGTGGACCCCAGCCTGCGCGGCGTGGTCGCGGCGTACCGCGGCGGCTACCTGCCCGAGGAGCGGCGCGCGCTGGAGCAGGCCATCCGGGACGGCAGGCTGCGGGCACTCGCCACCACGAACGCCCTCGAGCTCGGGGTGGACATCTCCGGGCTCGACGTCGTGCTCATCTCCGGCTGGCCCGGCACCCGGGTGTCGATGTGGCAGCAGGCCGGGCGCTCGGGACGCGCCGGCGCCGAGGGCCTCGTGGCGCTCATCGCCCGGGAGGACCCGCTCGACACCTATCTGGTGCACCATCCCGAGGCCATCTTCGACACCCCGGTCGAGGCGACGGTGTTCGATCCCGCCAATCCATACGTCCTGGCGCCCCACCTGTGCGCCGCCGCAGCCGAGCTGCCGCTGCGCGAGGAGGACCTGCCCCTGTTCGGCCCGCGCACGCGAGAGCTGCTCGACTCCCTCGTGGCACGGGGCGCCCTGCGCCGCCGCGCGTCCGGCTGGTACTGGACGCACGCCGAGTCCGCGGCCCGGCTGACAGACCTGCGGGGCTCCGGCGGCGACCCGGTGCGCGTGGTCGAGCTGTCCACCGGCCGCATGCTCGGCACCGTGGACGCGGCCGCCGCCGACTCCACCGTCCACCCCGGCGCCGTGTACGTGCACCAGGGAGCGACGTTCGTGGTCGACGAGCTCCACCTGGCCGACAGCGTGGCGCTGGTCTCCCGCCGCGACGTCGACTACGGCACCTGGGCCAAGTGGGTCACGACCACGGAGATCCGCTCGGTGGACCAGGAGCGGACGTGGGGGCCGGTGCGGTGGGGCTTCGGCGCGGTGGACGTGACCACGCAGGTGGTCAGCTACCAGCGCAAGCGGGTCCCCGACATGCAGCCGCTGGGCACGGAGGTGCTCGACCTGCCGGCACGCACGCTGCACACGTCGTCGGTGTGGTGGACGGCGCCCGCCGAGGTGCTCGAGGCCGCGGGCGTCACCGCGGAGACCGCGCCGGGCGCCCTGCACGCGGCCGAGCACGCCTCGATCGGCCTGCTGCCCCTGCTCGCCACCTGCGACCGCTGGGACCTGGGCGGCGTCTCCACCGCCCTGCACGTCGACACCGAGCAGGCGACCGTGTTCGTGCATGACGCCTACCCGGGCGGCGCGGGGTTCGCCGAGCGCGGGTACGAGCTCGGGGAGACCTGGCTGCGCGCCACTCGAGAGGCCATCGCCACCTGCCGCTGCGCGAGCGGCTGCCCCGCCTGCGTGCAGTCGCCCAAGTGCGGCAACGCCAACAACCCGCTCGAGAAGGCGGCTGCCATCAGGCTGCTCGACGCGGTGCTCGCGCACTCCCCCGGCAGCTGACCCGCCGCGCCTGGGGCGTCGGCCGTCACCGGCTGGCCCCCGGCCGCAAGGTCGTCGGCTCCACCCATCGCCACGGCTCCAGGACGGGACGCACGCCCCACCGATCGTCAGCTGCACCCGACCGATCACCGGCTCCACCGGGCCGTCACCGGTCCTGCGCGGGCCGTGGCGTGTGCTCGGCCAGCCGGGGTGGGGCAGTCGACGGCCACGCCCAGCACCCCTGCACCCTCGTGCGCGCAGTCGCGAAGCACGCCACCATTGCGCTCGACCGCTTCGCGGGCCACCGCGCACGCCGCGTCGACGTCGCCCGACGCCCCGAGAAGGTGTGCCGCGCCCGCGAGCGCCGCCAGGTCCGCCGCGGTCTGTGCGCGCCATCGACCACCCTGGGCGCCGGCCATCAGGCCGAGTGCCAGCATGAGGAGGACGACGACCGCCATCAGCCCCAGCGCGAGCACCGTGCCGGCCCCGCGCTCGCGATCGCCGTGCTGAGGGCCCCGCGCCGAGCGCGCGCGCCGAGGCGGGAGAAGCGACAGGAGCCAGCGAGCCTGGCTGCGCCGTGGGGCCTTGCGCCGTGGGACCGCCCACGCGTCGCCACTGGCAGCCCTCACGGCTCGACCCATGCCGTGGCGGAGGCGGCGACCCGCACGGGGGCCAGGTGCAGCGCGCCCACCGTCGACGGGCTGGTGACCGAGACTGTCACCCAGTCGCCGTCCCGCCCGAGGTCCACCTCGGCGCGCGCACCCGCCAGCCGGCTCACCACCTCGTCGACGGCAGCCGCGTCCTCGCCCAACGCCGCGATGCGAGCCCCTGCCCGTGCCGCGTCGGCGCACCGGAGCTGGGTGGTGGCGGCCGACGCGAGGACGAGCAGGGCGACCAGCAGCACGACGACCGCTGGCAGCGCCACGGCCAGCTCGGCCGTGGCGCTGCCACGCTCGCTCTCATCGTGCGGCGTCGGGCGGCGGGTCATGTCGAGAGCGCCGTGCGGATGATGCCCTGCAGCAGGGCCTGCACCTCGCCGCTGCGCAGGACCACGACCAACAGGCCGGCCAGCCCGACGGCCGCGATCGTCGCGATCGCGTACTCGGCCGTGGCCATGCCCCGATCGCCTGCGGCGCCACGGGCCTGCGCCCAGCGCGCCGACATCCGCGCGAGCCGCCCATGCCGCGCGGTTCCCTGTGCCGCACGGACCGGGGTGTCCCCGCACCGCTCCGCAGGGTGCTCGTCTGCTCGCCGAGCCGGGTCCACCCGCCGCGCCGAGCCCACCGTCTGTGCCGTCATGTCGCTCCTCCTGTGTGCTGCCGCCCACGGGGCGTGGGCTGCGAGGGGCACCACCGTCCCGCCGACGGGCTGGGTGCCGGCGGCCCTGCCGCGCGACCACGGAGGGCCGACGGCGCCCTGCATGGCTGTGGGTGGCCGAGACGCACGAGCGGCCCGCATTGACGGAGAACGTCACTGGAGCAGCCCTTCGGCGAGCGAGAGCATCACCGGCGCCAGCCCCAGCAGCACGAACGCCGGAAGGAAGCACAGGCCGAGCGGCAGCACGAGGTGCACGCCCATGCGCGCTGCGGCCTCGCGCGCGGCCCGCTGGCGTCCGCGGCGCACCGCCGCGGCCTGCGAGCGCAAGGCCGTGCCGGGCGCCGAGCCCGCGCTCCAGGCCGGCTCCAGGCAACGCGCCACCACGCCCAGGCGGCGCGGCGCCCGCGCCCACGCCTCCTGCCACGGCGAGCCGAGCACGAGGACGGATCCGGTCCGCTCGAGCGCCTCGCCGTCACGGCCCCCGACCGCCGCGCCGACGGCCTGCAGCGCGTGCGGGACGCTGACGCCGGTCGCCAGCGCGACGTCGACCAGCTCGAGCACCAGCGACACGTCGAGGGGCGCGACGGCTCTCGACGTGAGGTCTCGGGCAGCGAGAGCCGCCGCCCGCGGGGCCGCGACCGCGGGAAGTCGCACGCACGGGCCCAGCGCCCAGCCCGCGCTGGCCCCCGTCAGCAGGACTGCCACGATCACGCCGACGGCGAGCGGGGTCACTCGACGGCCCCGGCCGCCCGGGCGCCCGCGAGCATGCGCGCCGTCCACCAGCGGCCGGCGAGGAGGAACACCCCACCGAGGAGCGCCGCGAGCGAGCCCACCTCACCGCCGAGCACGACCCGCAGCGGGTCGGCGCCCAGGGCGTAGCCGAGCACGAGCCCGAGCGCAGGCAGCCAGGCCAGGACTGTCGCGGTCGCGCGGGGCCCCGCGAGGATGGTCCGGCGCTCGGCCTCGATCTCGTCGTCCGCCAGGATGCCCTCCGCGACGCGCTCGAGCACCGGGGCGAGCGGTGCTCCGAGGCGGGCCGCGAGCATCGCCGCGGCGTGCACAGCCTCCACGTGGCGTGCGCTCCGCTCGCCTGATCCCGAGGACCCCATGGTCCGCCGCGGGCCGTGCGCGGGGGCGGCCACGGAGAGCAAGGCGCCGAGGTCGGGGACGCCGCCCGGCGCCGTCGGCACGCCGACCGCGCGCCATGCCTCGACCGGCGAGCGTCCGGCCCGGAGGGCGGCGCCCACGACGCCCACGATCTCGACCAACGGGGGCGCCGAGGGACCCGCCTGCCGCCCGGCGACCTTCTCCCGGAGGCCGCGCCACCACGTGCCCCAGGCGGCATCCCGCGCGCGCGCCCGGCGCCCGCCGGGGCCCCGGGCAGCGAGGACCGTCGCGGCGACGAGCAGCGCCAGCAGCATGCTCACGCGCCGAGCCGCCGGGCCAGCGCGTCCCAGCCGCTGGCCCGGGTGGGGACGCC
>Ga0233375_1000698_pt1 | contig 16864 bp, 16 predicted proteins | sample ElkDunMinimDraft_10_FD_191539 | JGI IMG/M metagenome (GOLD analysis project Ga0233375, IMG submission 191539) | Fecal eukaryotic communites from dung pellets of Tule Elk in California, USA - Elk Dung E16 | ecosystem: Host-associated > Mammals > Digestive system > Large intestine > Fecal | place... | reverse complement strand
GCCCTCCTCGACGCACTGGAGGACGCGGTGCGCCCCGTCGACCCCGACCGTCCGCTCGAGCAGGACGTGCGCACCTGCGCGCACGTCGTCCTCACCACCGACCCGGAGGCACGACCGTGACCCTCGACCACCTCGTCATCGGAGCCGGACCCGCCGGCCTGCAGCTCGGCGCGCTGCTGGAGGCCGACGGCCGCCGCGACTACCTCGTCGTCGAGCGGGCCGACGCCGCGGGCTCGTTCTTCGCGCGGTACCCGCGGCACCGCCGCCTCATCTCGATCAACAAGCCGCGCACCGGCAGCGACGACCCGGAGCTGAACCTGCGGTTCGACTGGAACTCGCTGCTCAGCGACGACCCCGACCTGCGGTTCACGCGCTACACGGACCGGTACTTCCCCGACGCGGACGTGATGGTGCAGTACCTCGCCGACTTCGCCGAGCGCACCAAGGTGCGGGTGCGGTACGGCGCGCCCGTCTGGCGGGTGTCACGCCGCGGCGACCTGTTCGACGTGCGGGTGGGCGACGACGTCCTGACGGCCCGCTCGGTCGTCGTCGCGACGGGTGTCAGCCGGCTGCACCGCCCCGCGATCCCCGGGTTCGAGCTCGTCGAGGGCTACGACACGATGCCCGTGGACCCGGACGACTTCCTCGACCAGCGCGTGCTCGTCATCGGCAAGGGCAACTCGGGGTTCGAGACGGCCGACGCGCTCATGGAGACGACCACCCTCATCCACCTCGCGGGACCGGACTCGGTGCGGCTCGCGTGGCGCACGCACTACGTGGGGCACCTGCGCGCCGTGAACAACAACTTCCTCGACACGTACCAGCTGAAGTCCGCCAACGCGGTGCTGGACGGCACGATCGAGCGCATCGAGCGCGACGACGACGGCCTGGCCGTGACGTTCCGCTTCGCCCGGGCCGACGAGACCCGCGTCCTCCACTACGACCGGGTGCTCGCGTGCACCGGGTTCGCGTTCGACCCCGGCGTGTTCGACGAGTCGTGCCGGCCGGCGCTCGCGATCGGCGGCCGGTTCCCCGCGCAGACCGACGAGTGGGAGTCCGTCGACGTGCCGGGGCTCTTCTTCGCCGGGACCCTCAGCCAGCAGCGCGACTTCAAGCACTCCACCAACGGGTTCGTGCACGGGTTCCGGTACGCCACACGGGCACTGCACCACATCCTCGAGCGGCGGTACGCCGACGAGCCGTGGCCCTCGCGGCCCGTCGCCGCGACGCCCGCGGCGATCGCCGCCGCCGTGGTCGAGCGGGTCAACCGGTCCTCCGCGCTGTGGCAGCAGTTCGGCGTCCTGGCGGACGTCGTCGCCGTCGCCGGCGACACCGCCCGCTACCACGAGGAGGTGCCCGTCGCGTACCACGCGCGCGTCGGGCTCGGGCCCGACGGGCACGACGACGACACGTTCGTCGTGACCCTCGAGTACGGGCCCGACCACGACAAGGTCGACCCGTTCGACATCGGCGTGGCCCGCATCGCGCAGGACCAGCCCGGCGTCGCGCACGACGCGGCGTACCTGCACCCGGTGGTCCGTCACCACCGACACGGGCAGCTCGTCGCGACGCACCACCTGGCGGAGAACCTCGAGAACCGGTGGGACCGGCCCGATGCGCACGTGGCCCCGCTCGAGGGCTTCGTGGCCGGTGCGCTGGCGGGACGCTGACGTGCCCGGGCCGCTGCGGGAGGCCGAGCGCGGCGCCCGGGCCGTGCTGGACCCCGTGCACTTCGACTACCTCGCCGGCGGGGCCGGTGAGGAGCGGACCCTGACGGACAACGAGGAGGCGTTCGCCCGCCGCCGGGTGGTGCCGCGCGTGCTGCGCGGCCCGGGAGCCACCGACCTGACGACGGACCTGCCGGGGGTGCGGCTCGCCGCACCGGTCGTGGTCGCGCCGACCGCGTTCCACCGCCTGGCGCACCCGGACGGCGAGGCCGCGACGGCGCGGGGCGTGCGCGCGGCCGGCGGGCTGCTCACCGTGAGCACCATGTCGACCGTCGCGCTCGAGGACGTCGCCGCGACGGGCGCCACCACGTGGTTCCAGCTGTACGTGCAGCCGGACCGCGCGTTCACGGCGGCGCTCGTCGCCCGCGCGGAGGCGGCCGGCTGCCGGGCCCTGGTCGTCACCGTGGACTCCCCGGTGCGCGGCCGCCACGCGCGCGACGCACGGCACGGCTTCACCGACCTGCCCGCCGGTCTGGTGTGCGAGAACCTCCGGGACGCCGACGGGCGGGTGCGCGAGCTGGTCGTCGACGCGGACCTCGGGTGGGACGCCGTGGCGTGGCTGCGCACCACCACGACCCTGCCCGTGCTCGTCAAGGGCGTGCTGCACCCCGCCGACGCGCGGCTGGCGGTCGAGCACGGCGTCGACGGCGTCGTGGTCTCCAACCACGGCGGCCGCCAGCTCGACGGCACGGTCAGCTCGCTCGACGCGCTGCCCGGCGTGGTCGCCGCGGTCGACGGGCGGGTGCCGGTGCTGCTCGACGGCGGGGTGCGTCGCGGCGTCGACGTGCTCGTGGCGCTCGCGACGGGGGCGGACGCGGTGATGGTCGGCCGGCCCGTGCTGTGGGGACTCGCACAGGGCGGGGCGGACGGGGTCCGGTCGGTGCTGACGGACCTCGTCGACGACCTCGCCCACGCCATGGCGCTCGCGGGGGCGCACCGACCGCGCGACCTCACCCCCGACCTGGTGACGGTCCCGTGACGACGGCGCTCGCGGTCCTCGCGGCGGCGGTGGTGCTCTGGACGCTGCCGCGGTGGCTGCCACGCACGGTCGTGCGCCTGCGCGAGCGGGTGTTCGCCCGGGTCAACGGCGCCGAGGGCATCCCCGTGCCGGGCCCGCTGGTCGGCGCGGAGCACTTCGAGGACGTCTACTCGCACCCCGCCGCCGACGGGCGCAGCGCCGGCGCCGGGCTGTCGGACCTCTTCTGGTACTGGCTGGCACCCGGGCCGCACATGCACCAGGAGCACCTCGAGCCCGGTGAGCGCTACCGGACGGTCGCCCGCACGACGCGCCAGGTCCTGGCGGTGCGGCACGAGCGCAGCGACGAGCTCGCGACCGCGGCCGTCCGCCGCGCGCTGGACGCCCTGCCGGCGGACCGCACGACCCGCGTACGGCTGCGCGACCTGCTGATGCCCGTGTGGGCCGAGGTCTACCACGAGCTGGTCTTCGCCGAGCCGTGCCCGCGCGACGCCCGGGACCTCGTGGTCGGCAACGCCGACGACGTCGTCACGGCCCTCAAGTGCACCGGGCTGCGGCACCTGGACCGGCGCGACCGGCTCACCGCGTACCTGCAGGCCCGGATCGAGGCGGGCACGTGCCCGGTGGTGCTGCCACCGCCGTTCACCGCGCAGGAGACCGCCTGGTACCTGCAGGGCGCGTTCTTCAACACCGCGGTCGTGCAGATGTCGGAGGCCGCCGCGCACGTCCTGCTCTGCGCGGGCGACCACGCACCGGCACGGGGCCAGGTCGACGACGACGAGGCGCTGGACCGGATCGTCGACGAGACGCTGCGGGTGCACCCGCTGTTCGGCATCGCGCACCGCATCACGTCCGCGCCGATCGACGTCGGCGACGTGACGCTGCCGACGGGTTCGGTGCTGCTGTTCAACTACCTCGCGTACCAGCGCACCGGCACCGCACCCGACGACGCGTTCGACCCCGAGCGCTGGCGGACCCTGCGCCCGCGCGACGCGCACTTCATCCCGTTCGGCGTCACCGCGAACCGGGCCTGCCCCGCACGCGGGTCGGCGCCCGTCATGCTGCGCGCCGTGCTGCGCGAGGTGCTCCGCCGCTACGACGTGACGTCCAGCGCCGCGCACACGCGGTCGCTGCCGAACCGCGGCCCCGCCTACCTCACGCCGGCCGGCGCCCCCGCACCGGGACGCGTGCGGCTGGCCGCCATGCGGCTGGCCGACCGGTGGGCCGACGTCGGGCGGTCCGTGCAGCAGCTGGTGCTCGGCACCGTCATGGTCCTCGACGCCCGTCGACGCCGTCCCTGCACCACCTACTTCCGGGAGGTCCGCGCATGACACCGGTCGAGCTCGCACCCCGCTTCTTCCTCGCAGTGGTCGTCATCCTGCTCGTGTGCCGCGGCGTGTCGTGGCTGCTGGGCCGCGTCGGGCAGCCACCCGTCGTCGGCGAGATGGTGGCCGGGGTGCTCCTCGGCCCGTCCCTGCTGGGCCTGTTCCTGCCGGGCGTGCAGGAGTCGCTGTTCCCCGACGACCTGCGGCCCGTCCTGTTCGTGGTCGGGCAGGTGGGGCTCGTCCTGCTGATGTTCCACGCGGGGTACGCGTTCACCGCCCGGCGCTCCGACGGCCTGGCCCGCACCGCGGCAGCCGTGTCGCTCGCGGGCGTCACCGGGCCGCTGGTCCTCGGCGTCGCGCTCGTGCTGCTCGCCGCGGGGCACGTCCCGCTGCAGCCCGACGGCGTCCCGGTGGGCGTCGTCGCCGCGTTCGTGGGGGTGGCGCTGGCGATCACGGCGCGGATCATCACCGAGCGGGGGCAGGCCGGCACCCGCCACGGGACGATCGCGCTCGCGAGCGGTGCGGTGGACGACGTCGTCGCCTGGGTGCTGCTCGCGGTGGTGCTGGCCGTGGCGACCGGCAGCCCGGGGCCGGCGCTCGTCACCGTCGGCGGTGCGCTGGTGTTCGTGGCCGTCGTGGTGTTCGTGGCCCGTCCCGGCATGCGCCGCCTCATGGGGAGCCCGCGCGTGGACGACGGCGCGCGCCTGCTCGGCACGGTGGCCGTGCTGTTCGGCGCGGCGTGGTTCACCGACGAGATCGGGCTGTACGCGGTCTTCGGCGCGTTCGCGCTCGGCCTCGCCGTCCCGCGGGTGCCTGCCGCCGACCGCGTCGTGGGTTCCCTCACGCCGGTGACGGGGGTCCTCGTCCCGCTGTTCTTCACGTACTCCGGCCTGAACACGCAGTTCGGGCTGTTCACGGATCCGACGGTGCTGCTGTTCGCCGTGGCGTGCGTGGTCGTGGCGGTCGCAGGGAAGTTCGGCGCCTGCTGGGCAGCGGCTCGGCGCCGTGGTGAGCCGCAGGGGGTCGCGCTGCGCGTCGCGTCCCTCATGAACGCCCGCGGGCTGATGCAGCTCATCGCGCTGAACATCGGCCTGGAGGCCGGCATCGTAGGCCCTGCCCTGTTCACCGTCCTCGTGCTGGTCGCGCTCGTGACCACGGTGATGACCAGCCCGTTGCTGTCCTGGGTCGAGCGCCGTCACCCTCTCGTGGAGCCCACGCCGGCCGCGGTGGAGGCCGAGCGGGTGACATCGTGACCACGGAAGTGTTACTCAAGTCACACCAGATGTGCCATTGTCAGGACATGTCAGGACGATCCCACCGCCTCCTCGTCGTCGAGGACGACCGCGAGCTCAACGACATGCTGACCGAGACCCTGACCGACGAGGGGTACCTCGTCGACCAGGCGCGCGACGGCCACCGCGCGCTGCACCTCGGCCTGACACGCCCCTACGACGTCCTCGTCGTCGACCGCCGGCTGCCCGCGGTGGACGGCCTGGACCTGCTGCGGCGGCTGCGCTCGCGCGCCGTCGTGGCACGGGCACTGGTGCTCACCGCGCTGGGCACGGTCGCCGACCGGGTCGCCGGCCTCGACGCCGGGGCCGACGACTACCTCGTCAAGCCGTTCGAGCTGGACGAGCTCAGCGCCCGCATCCGCGCACTGTGCCGCCGCGTCGACGAGGCCGACACCCACCTGCCGGTCGGCGAGGCGTCGCTCGACCTCGTGACCCGCCAGGTCGTCCTGCCGGGCGGCCGGTGCGTGGACCTCTCGACGCGCGAGCACGCGCTGCTGCGCACCCTCGCGGAGCGGCCACGCACCGTGCACACGCGCGCGGAGCTGCGCCGCGTCGTGTTCCAGGACACCGAGGCGGCGTCCATCGTCGACACCTACGTGTACTACCTGCGCCGCAAGCTCGGACGCGACGCCGTGCGCACCGTCCGCGGCGCCGGCTACCGGCTGGGCACGCTGTGAACCCGCCCACGCCCGAGGACCGCGTCCTGCGGCGGGCGCGACTGCGCATCGGCGCCCTCGTCGGCCTCGTCATCGCGGTGCTGCTCGCCCTGGCCGGGGCCATCTCCTACGGGCTGCTGCTGCACAGCCAGGAGCGCCAGATCGACGGTGAGCTCGCGTGGGGCGTCGAGCACGGCACCATCGCCGGACCGCCCGCCTGCAGCTGGATCATCACGTACGACGGCACCGCCGTGGACAACGGCGTCGCCGCCCCGCCGGACGGCTTCCCGCTCACCGACGCGCTGCGCGAGGTGCACGCGACCGGTGTCCCCCAGGACACCCGCGTCGCACAGGACGGCACCGTCTACTTCGTGCGCACCGCGCCGCAGGGCGACCACGTCGTGCAGGCCGTCTTCGACGCCCGGTTCCAGCTGGCCGACCGCCGGCACCTGCTCATCGCGTTCGGCGTCGCGGCCGCTGCGGGCGCGCTCGCGGCCGTCGTCGGCGGTGTGGTCGTCGGGCGCCGCGCCGTCGCCCCGCTGGCCGAGGCCCTGCAGCGCCAACGGCGGTTCGTCGCCGACGCCAGCCACGAGCTGCGCACGCCGATCGCCCAGGTGCACGCCCGCGCCCAGCTGCTCGAGCGTCGCGCCCGCGCCGCGGACGACGACGTCCAGGCGCGCGACCTCGACCGGCTCGTCGTCACGACCCGGCGCCTCGGGGAGATCGTCGACGAGCTGCTCCTGTCCGCACGGCTCACGGCCGCGCAGGACACGGCCACGACGCACCCGGACAGCACCCACGTCGACCTCGCCGCCCTCGTCGAGGAGGCAGTCGCGAACGACGCGGCACGGGCCGCCGCGCAGGGGGTGACCGTCGTCGCGCTCACGGACGACGACGTGCCCTCCGTGCTGGGCGTCGCGTCCGCCCTGCGCCGCGTCGTCGCCGAGCTCCTGAGCAACGCGTTGTCGCACACACCACCGGGCGGCCGCGTCACCGTCGGTGCGAGCGCGGTGGAGCAGGGCCGCATCGTCGAGGTGGTGGTGAGCGACACCGGTCCGGGCGTCGACCCCGCGGAGACCGAGCGCATCTTCGACCGGTTCCACCGGGGCGCGGGTGCCGACGACAGGCGCTTCGGGCTCGGGCTCGCGCTGCTGCGCGAGGTGGTCACGAGCCACGGCGGCACGATCCGCGCGGTCACCGACCGCGGGCGGGGTGCGACGTTCGCGGTGCGGCTCCCCGGCGCCGGGACCGTGCCAGCCGGCGGCGGCAGGCCGCAGGGCCCGGAGGCGGTGCGGGACGGCACCGTGGTGCCCGTCGGTCGATGAGCAGCACCCGTCCGTCGGCTCACCAGGCGGCGAGGCTGCGCTCCCGGGCCGCCGCCCGCTGCAACGACAGCACCAGGCGGAAGAGCATCTCGCGGGTGCGGTCGTCGAGGTCGACGAGCTCGCACCCGTAGCGCCACTCGTGCTGCCCCTCCTCGACGCGCAGCACCCGCGCGGCGAGGTCGACGATCGTGTCCCCGGCGGGCATGGGGAACCGCACGACGTCGCCGCGGCTCAGGAGCCGGGACGTCACGAACCGCACACCGGAGGCGCTGATGTCCACGACCGTGACGTTCAGGCCGGCGACCCCCGACGGGGTCTCGACCTTCCCGGTGCACGCCGTGCGGTAGGGCGCGCGCGCCGCGGACCGCCGCTGGTCGGGCACCCCGCGCTCCAGCACGACCACCTGCACCCCCGTCCCACTCGTGCCACCGAGCAGCCCCACGTACCGGCACAGTCCTCGCACGGGGTCCAGCACGGTCACCGAGGCGGCGTCGCCGATCTCCCTGCCCTCCACGGGGTCGTCGACGTCGAGCACCAGCACGCCCCCGTCGAAGCTCACGACGTGCCCGTCGACGTCACCTGACTTCGTCCGCAGCGTGCAGACCGCCAGCTCGTGCATGCCATCCCCCGGGGCGATTGGCGCGCGGTGCCGGAGCCCGCGCTGGTCAACCGTCCAGTTGTATGCGGACGGGACCGCGGCCGGCTACCGCCGAGCGGGTGGTGGTGCGGATGAGTCAGCCGGTACGCCGGGTTCTGTCCCCGCGCGCGGTCTCCCCCGCGCGGGTGGCGACCATCCATCTACGACGTACGTTGCCGCACGCCTCCAGCGGCCTACCCGGGAGCTCGGGCGGGCAACCCTCGAACGCTCCCTGTCTGGCCTTGCTCCGGGTGGGGTTTGCCGAGCCGCACCGGTCACCCGGTGCGCTGGTGGTCTCTTACACCACCGTTTCACCCTTACCCCGCCGGCGAGCCGGTGGGGCGGTCTGTTCTCTGTGGCACTTTCCCGCGGGTCACCCCGGGTGGGCGTTACCCACCACCCTGCCCTACGGAGCCCGGACGTTCCTCGGCAGGACCCGAGGGCCCTGACGCGGCCGCCTGGCTGACTCATCCGCGCGGCCAGCCTAGCCGACGGCACCGGACGTCAGCGCACGAGGCGGACCGCGACGATCCCGTCAGGTGCCGTTCGCGCACCGGCGGGTGCTCCCCAACCGCTCCGCGTCGCCGGCGAGCGCGATCCCGACGATCCGGCCGTCGACCTCGGCGACGGTGAGCGGCACACCGTCGGCCAGCGCCCGACACCACCGTCGGGTGCGTCCGTCGAGCGTGTCGGTCTCCCAGTGCGACGCGGGCAGGAGCCCGGCGTACGTCTCCACCCACGACGCGTGGTGGACCGCCGCGACCGCGGCGGCGTCGGCCGGGGTCGCGGCGCGCACGACCACCTCGCTCGCCCGACGACGACCGTGCGTCACACGTCGACGCGGTACGACAGCGTCAGCTCGTCGCCCGCGACCCCGCGGATGCCCCAGTGGGTCGGCGGGCTCTCGAGGACCACGACCTCGAGGTCGTCGGGGCCCAGGCCGAGCGCGGGCGCGACGTCGTCGAAGAACGCGGCGATCAGCGCACGGACCGCGCCCGGGCTGCGGCCGGTGAAGCACACGACCTCGACGACGAGGTACTCCGGCGAGCGCGGCGCGACGAGGTCCTCGTCGTCGAGGAGCAGGAACCGGTGGAACCGCTTGTCCGGCGGCAGCCCCCACGCACCGACGAGCGCGCCGTGCACGGCGTCGGACACCTCCGTGCGGCGCGGGGCCCACACCGAGCGCCGTCCGTACACCTTGACCTGTGCCACGTCCCACACCTTCCGCGTCGCCGGACACCGGGTCGCACACCGTACCGTGGTGCGGTGCTCGTGCTGCTGCCTCCGTCCGAGGGCAAGACGCCCGCACCCCCCACCGCTCCCCCGCTGGACCTGGCGACGTTGTCGCACCCCGGCCTGACGCCCGTGCGCGAGAAGATCCTCGACGCGCTCGTCGCCATCAGCGGACGGCCGGACGCCTGCGACGTGCTCGGGGTCTCGCCCGGCCTCGCGGACGAGGTCGCGCGCAACACGACCCTGCGCACGGCACCGGCCGCACGGGCCTCGCGCGTCTACAGCGGCGTGCTGTACGCCGCGGCCGGGCTCGACGCCCTGATCCCCGCCGCACGGGCCCGCGCCGTGAGCGCCGTCCGCGTGGTGTCCGCACTGTGGGGTGCCCTGACGGTCGACGACGTCGTGCCGGCGTACCGCCTGTCGATGGGCACGGACCTGCCGGGCATCGGGCCGCTCGCGGCCGCGTGGCGCGGGCCGCTCGGGGTCGAGCTGGCCGAGGAGTCCGAGGGCCGCCTCGTCGTCGACTGCCGCTCCGCGACGTACCGCGCCGCGTGGACGCCGACCGGTGCGCACTGGGTGGACGTCCGGGTGCTGCGCGAGGTCGACGGCCGCCGGTCGGTCGTCTCGCACCACGCGAAGCACACCCGCGGCGTGCTCACGCGGCACCTCGTGACGCGACGCGGCCGCGAGCCGCGCGACGCCGACGAGCTCGCGCACGCCGCGAGCGCGCTGGTCGGCGACGCGCTCATCGCGGTCGAGCTCGCCCCCGCGCCGCGGCGCGGCGCGCGCACGCTCAGCCTCGTCGTCGCCTGACGCCCCGGGCGCACCGCCGCCGGCTCACCAGCCCTCGCTCGGCGCACCGGCCACCGCGATCTCGTCGCGGCGGTCGCTGAACAGCCGCACGATGCTCACCGACGCCGGTGCGACCCGCAGCTGGCTCCACGTGCCCGGCGCGGCGCCCATCGTCACGCCCAGGGCGGCGCGGATCGCGACCGCGTGCGACACGACGACCACCGTGCGGCCGCCGGTGCCGCGCAGCGAGTCCAGGCCGCGTGCGAGCCGCACGCCCACGTCCTCGATGGACTCCCCGCCCGGCGGACGCACGCGGCCGTCGGTGTGCCACGGCTCCAGCTGCCCGGGCCAGCGGGCCTCGATCTGCTCGGCCGTCAAGCCCTGCCACTGCCCGAAGTCCGCCTCCTGGAAGGCGGGGTCCGTGCGGACCTGCAGCCCGAGAGCCGCCGCCACGACCGCCGCCGTCTCCTGCGTGCGCACCATCGGCGAGGCCACGACGTCGCTCGGGTACGGGATGTCCCCCCACAGGTCCCGCCCGATGCGTTCGACCAGGGTCGCCGCGGCCGCGGCCTGCTCACGCCCCCGCTCGTCCAGCGGCGGACCGGGCTCCGACGACCCCGAGTACCCGCGTGACACGGTCATCGTGGTCTGCCCGTGCCGCACCAGGACGACCGTCGTCGGCTCCTCGTCGTCGAAGCGCGGGGACGCCCCCGACGGGCGCAGGGCGCGCAGCCGCGCGGCCTGCGCGGCTGCCTCCGCACCGGAGCCGGCCGGGTCGGTCCGGTCGTCGCCGAGCGGGTCGTCGGGCGCGGTGGCGCCGGTCCGTGCGTCGCGCCGGGCGTGGTCGGGGGATGTGCTGCTCACGCGAGCAGTCTTCGCCGCAGCGCGACGCGGGTCCAGTCGACCCGCGCGCCCGTCGCGTCAGTCGGTGAGCCGCACCAGGATCCGGCCGCACTCCTCGCAGCGCACGACCGCGTCGGCGGGGCGTGCACGGATCGCCTCGAGGTCCAGCGGGTTCAGCTCGAGGCGGCAGCCCTCGCACCGGTTGCCCCGCAGTGCCGCGGCACCGCTGCCGCCGAGCTGACCGCGCAGCCGCTCGTAGAGCGCCATGAGGGCGGCGTCGAGGCCGTCCGCGGCGCGGTCACGCTCGGCGCGCACCCGCGCGGCCTCGGCGTCGACCTCGGCGTAGCCGGCCTCACGCTCGGCGACGACCTCGTCGCGGCCCGCGACGAGCGCGGTGTGCGCCTGCTCCAGGTCGCGCAGCACGTTCTCGTGCGCCTCCAGACGCTCCATGACCTCGAGCTCGACGTCCTCGAGGCGCGCCTGCCGCGCCGCCAGGCTCGTGAGCTCGCTCGTCAACGCCTGCGCGTCCTTCGCGCCGACCTGCCCGCCGTCGAGGCGCTGCTGGTCGCGCGCCGCCCGGCTGCGCACCTGGGCGACGTCCGCCTCGGACTTCGCCAGCTCGGTGCGCAGGTCCGACGCGGCCGTGCGGGACGTGACCAGCGCGGTCTCCAGGTCGCGGACCTGGGCGTCGAGCTCGACGAGCCGCGCGAGCGCCGGAAGCGTGCGCCGCTTGTGCGCGAGCTGCGCGAGGCGGGTGTCCAGCTCCTGGACGTCGAGGAGTCGGCGCTGGTCGGCTGCGGGGGCACTCGTCACGGGGTTCCTTCCGGCTGGTCCGTCTGCGGCACGTGACCCGTCCACGGGTCGGTGCGCCGCGTGCTGACGCGGGTCTCCACCGTAGTGCCCGCAGCCGCCAGGTCCCTCCGCAGCGCGTCCGCGGCGCGCGGCAGCCACAACCACTCGGACGCGGAGTGCGCGAGGTCCACCAGCGCGGGGCGCGGCGCACCTCCCGCGGCGTCGAAGACGGCACGCTCCTGCTGCTCGGACGCGGGGTGGTGACGCAGGTCGGCCGTGACGTACACGTCGACGTCGGCGGCCCGCACGGCGTCGAACAGCGAGTCGCCGGACCCGCCGAGCACCGCGACACGGCTCACCGGCATGTCGGGGTCGCCCGCGTACCGCACGCCCTGCGCCGTGGCGGGGACGGCGCGCGCGACTGCCGCGGCGAAGTCGCGCAGCGGCACGGGCGACGGCAGCGTGCCGACACGTCCCAGGCCGGTGCCACCGGGCAGCGCCGCGAGCTCGAGCACGTCGAACGCGGGCTCCTCGTACGGGTGCGCGGCACGCATCGCGGCGACGACGCGCGCGCGCAGACCCCGCGGGGCGACCATCTCGACCCTCGCCTCGGCGATCACCTCACGGCGCCCGACCTCGCCCACCGCGGGCGCAGCGCCCGCCAGCGGCGTGAACGTGCCCTCGCCCGTCGTCGTCCAGGCGCACCGCTCGTACGCGCCGACGTGACCGGCACCGGCCGCCGCGAGGGCGTCGACCAGCGCGTCGGCGGCGGTCGCCGGGACCATGACGACGAGCTTGTCCAGCGCGGGGGCGTCGGCGGGCACCAGGGGCGTCGTGCCGACCAGGCCCACCGCGTCGGCCAGCGCCTCGGCGACACCGCCGTGCGCCGCGTCCGCGTTCGTGTGCGCGGTGTACAGGCCGCAGCCGGCACGCACGAGCCGGTGCAGCAGCGCGCCCTTGTACGTGGTGGCGGCCATCGAGTGCACCGGTCGCAGCAGCAGCGGGTGGTGCGTGACCACCAGGTCCGCGTCCCAGGCCACGGCCTCGTCGACGACCGCCGCCACCGGGTCGACGGCCAGCAGCACGCGGCGCACGGGAGCCGCGGGGTCCCCGGCGGCGAGACCGACACGGTCCCACTGCTCCGCCGTGCCGGGCGGGTAGCGCCTGTCCAGCGCCGCGACGACGTCGCCCAGGGTCGCGGTCACGGCAGCACGAGCGCCTTCGTGCACGTGCGCTCGTCCATCGCACGGTAGGCGTCGGCGATGTCGTCGAGACCGAACGTCCGGTCGAAGACCAGCCCGGGCTCGATGGCACCCGCCCACACATCGGGCAGCAGCCCCTCGATGTACCCCCGCACCGGGGCGACTCCCCCGACCACGCCCTTGTTGCCGTCGAACATCGTCTGGACGCGCAGCTCCGGGCCCCCGGCGGGCACCCCGACGAACCCGACGCGCCCGCCCGGCCGCACGGTCGCGAGCGCCTGCGCCATCGACTCCTTGGTGCCGACGCACTCCAGGACACCGTCGGGGCCGACGCCACCGAGCAGGTCGAGCACGGCCGCCGCGCCCTCGTCACCACGCTCCGCGACCACGTCGGTCGCGCCGAACCGCCGGGCGAGCGCCTGGCGCACCGGGTTGCGGGACATCGCGACGATGCGCTCGGCACCGAGCCGGCGCGCCGCGATGATCCCGCACAGCCCGACGGCGCCGTCGCCGACGACGGCCACGGTCGACCCGGCGTGCACGTCGGCGGACAGCGCCGCGTGGTGGCCGGTCCCCAGGACGTCGGTGAGCGTCAGGACGTGCGGCAGGAGCGCCTCGTCGGGGTGCTCGGGCGTGACGACGAGCGTCCCGTCGGCCAGTGGCACGCGCACGTACTCGCCCTGCGCGGCGTCCGAGGGCACACCCTCGTGGTCGGGCGAGCCCCACCACGCGACCTGCTCGCACGACGTGTGCACGCCGTTGCGGCAGTGCACGCACGTGTTGTCGCAGATCGAGAACGGCGCGACGACGAAGTCCCCGACGCGCACGCGACGCACGTCCGCGCCGACCTCCTCGACCACGCCGACGAACTCGTGCCCGATGCGGTGCGGTGCGCGGGTGGGACGCACCCCCCGGTACCCCCACAGGTCGGAGCCGCACACGCACGTCGCGACGACACGCACGACGGCATCGGTGGGGCGGTGGATCTCGGGGTCCGGCACCTGCTCGACGCGCACGTCGCGGGGGCCGTGGATGACGGTGGCTCGCACACCGGAAGCCTAGAGCGCCCCCCGACCGCCCCGCGTGTCACGCGCCCTTGCCGCGCCGGTAGGCTGACCGACCGCAGGGGCCTGTAGCTCAGTTGGTCAGAGCGCCGCGCTTACACCGCGGAGGTCGTCGGTTCGAGACCGGCCGGGCCCACCACCGACGGCGACGCCCCGCTCACGCACCGCTCAGCGGGTCAGGCTCGCCAGCGCCTCGCGGTACGCCGACAGCGGGCGCGCCTGCCCCCGGGGGTGCACGACGCTCCAGCGCAGCACCCCGTCGGCGTCGACGAGGAACGAGCCGCGCACAGCGTGTCCCGTGGCCTCGTCGAAGACCCCGTAGGCGCGCGCGGCGGCCCCGTGCGGCCAGAAGTCCGACAGCAGGTCGAACGTGTAGCCCTCCTGCTCGCCCCAGGCCCGCAGCGCGAACATGGGGTCGCAGGACACCGCGAGCAGCCGGACGCCGGCCTCGTCGAACGCGGCGATGTTGTCCCGCAGCTCGCAGAGCTCGCCCGTGCACGTGCCGGAGAACGCGAACGGCACGAACACGATCGCGACGGGTGCGCCACGCAGCTCCGACAACGTCACGGGCGTGCCGTGCGTGTCGGGCAGGGTCAGCTGGGGCGCGGGCGCCCCGACCTCCGGGACGCTCGCGCCGCTCACTTCCCGCGACCTCGCGTCGCCAGGCGGGTGGCGGACCAGTCCGGGCTGACGGCGAACGTCGACATCGCGTGCAGCCCCGACGTCGTCGCGGCCTCCTCGATGTCCGAGTGCGACACGTGGCCCGGTCGTCCGGCCTTGGGCGTGAACACCCAGATCGGTCCGCTGTCGTCGAGCACCGTCATGGCGTCGACGAGGGCGTCGGTCAGGTCGCCGTCGTCCTGACGGAACCAGATCACCGCGCCGTCGGTGACGTCGTCGTAGTCCTCGTCGACGAGCTCGTTGCCCGTCAGGGCCTCGAGCCCCGCGCGCACCTCGCCGTCGACGTCGTCGTCGTAGCCCAGCTCCTGGATCACCTGCCCGGCTGTGAAGCCGAGCCGGGCGACCTGCGTCGCGGAGTCGTCCGCGGTGGATGACACGTCGGCCGGTTCCCTTCTCCCCCGGTGAGCCGCAGTCGCAGCGCACCTGTCGATGTCGGCACACGTTAGCCCACCGCAGGCCGGGCGGCGCTGGCAAGAGGGCGTCCAAGGTGCGTGTCACCGACGTCACGCCCTGTACGGGGGGCATCGGTGTGACTTTCGGCCCCCGACGGACCGAGAATGGTCTGACTACCCGCAACCGCACCTGCGCGCGCCGCAGATCGCCGGGTGCAGGAACTGGAGCGTGCCGGGGCTGCCACACAAGGTGCCGCGTTGCGCACGAGACGCGAAGGAGCACCGGTGGCTTCCATCGACGAGACGGGCCCGCTCATCGGCGGCCTGCTCAGCCAGGTCCCCGACATCGACCCCGAGGAGACCGGTGAGTGGGTCGAGTCGCTCGACGGGCTGATCGAGGACAAGGGCGGACCGCGCGCGCGGTACGTCCTGATGAGCATGCTGCGCCACGCACGCGAGCGCAACGTCGCGATCCCGGCGTCGCTCAACACGCCGTACGTCAACACGATCGCCGTGCACAACGAGCCGTACTTCCCGGGTGACGAGGTCCTGGAGCGCCGCTACCGCTCGTGGATCCGCTGGAACGCGGCCGTCATGGTCACCCGCGCGCAGCGCCCCGGTGTGGCCGTCGGCGGGCACATCTCGTCGTACGCGTCCGTCGCGACGCTCACCGAGGTGGGCCTGAACCACTTCTTCCGCGGCAAGGACCACCCGGGCGGTGGCGACCAGGTCTACTTCCAGGGGCACGCCTCACCCGGCGTGTACGCCCGCGGCTTTCTCGAGGGGCGGCTGTCGGAGCACCAGCTCGACGGGTTCCGTCAGGAGCTGTCGCACCCGGGCGGCGGTCTGCCGTCGTACCCGCACCCCCGCCTGGCACCCGAGCTGTGGGAGTTCCCCACGGTGTCGATGGGCCTGGGCCCGGCCTCGGCGATCTACCAGGCGTGGACCAACCGCTACCTGCACAACCGCGGGATCAAGGACACGAGCCAGCAGGACGTCTGGGCGTTCCTCGGCGACGGTGAGATGGACGAGCCCGAGTCCCGCGGCATGCTCCAGCACGCCGCCCAGCAGGGCCTGGACAACCTCACGTTCGTCGTGAACTGCAACCTGCAGCGGCTCGACGGACCGGTGCGCGGCAACGGCAAGATCATCCAGGAGCTCGAGGCGCAGTTCCGCGGCGCCGGGTGGAACGTCATCAAGGTCATCTGGGGCCGCGAGTGGGACACCCTGCTCAACGCCGACAAGGACCGCGCCCTGGTCCACCTGATGAACACCACGCCCGACGGTGACTTCCAGACGTACCGCGCCGAGAGCGGCGCGTTCATCCGCGAGCACTTCTTCGGCCGCGACCCGCGCACGAAGCAGCTCGTCGAGAAGATGACGGACGACGAGATCTGGGCCCTCAAGCGCGGCGGTCACGACTACCGCAAGCTCTACGCGGCGTACAAGGCGGCACGTGAGCACACCGGTCAGCCGACCGTGATCCTCGCCCACACCATCAAGGGCTACGGGCTGGGGTCGGGCTTCGCGGGGCGTAACGCGACGCACCAGATGAAGAAGCTCAAGGTCGAGGAGCTCAAGACCCTGCGCGACTCGCTGCACATCCCGGTCACGGACGAGCAGCTCGAGGAGAACCCGTACCTGCCCCCGTACTACAACCCGGGGCCGGAGGACGACGCGATCAAGTACATGCTCGAGCGGCGTCGCCAGCTCGGCGGGTTCGTCCCCGAGCGGCGCAGCGCGCACACCAAGCTGACGCTGCCGGGCGACAAGACGTACGAGATCCTGGCCAAGGGCTCGGGCACGCAGGAGGTCGCCACGACGATGGCGCTCGTGCGACTGTTCAAGGACCTGGTCAAGGACAAGGAGTTCGGCCACCGCCTGGTGCCGATCATCCCGGACGAGGCCCGCACGTTCGGCCTGGACT
>Ga0233375_1000696_pt1 | contig 16891 bp, 6 predicted proteins | sample ElkDunMinimDraft_10_FD_191539 | JGI IMG/M metagenome (GOLD analysis project Ga0233375, IMG submission 191539) | Fecal eukaryotic communites from dung pellets of Tule Elk in California, USA - Elk Dung E16 | ecosystem: Host-associated > Mammals > Digestive system > Large intestine > Fecal | place... | reverse complement strand
CCTCGCGTCCTTCTTTCACGATGCCGACGACGACCCCGCCCGGCTGACTTCCGTCAGCCACACGCACCCTGCATACCCGCCCCTGATCTCATTAGAGGGGCATTACGATGCCGCCGGACGACTGACGCAAGACGAAGCCGGCCGCCCGTTGGCATACGATGCACTTGGCCGTCTTGTGTCCGCCGGCGAATGCGAATATCAGTACGATGCATCGGACCGTCTCGTATTGCAGTCTTGGGGCGACCAACAGCGTGAGCTGTATTACTGCGCCGAGCTGCTGATGAACGAACGCCAGCGCGGCAATGGCGAAACTGCCCAACTCATTCGTTTGCGCCGGTATCTGGTGGCGCAACGCAATTCAACGGGCACCCGGCATTTGGGTACCGACGTGGCGGGGTCGGTCATCCTGCAGCGAAGCGAGGATGGGTCGACCGTATACCCCGTCTATGGCCCTCATGGCGAGGAGGCGCTGGTGCCATCCGAGGACTCCGCCGACCACAACTTCGGCTTCAATGGCGAACGACGCGACCCAGTGATGAGCGGTTATCACCTTGGCAACGGCTATCGTATGTATAACCCCACGCTCATGCGGTTTATGGCTCCCGACGATTGGAGTCCACTAGGGGCCGGCGGACACAATGCGTTCGCCTACTGTAGTGGCGATTCGATCAATTACTTCGACCCGACCGGGCATTGGAAATTCAACATCTTCGGCTGGCATCTGAAGCTGAGCACCTGGGACCTGGTGGGAATCGCAATCGCCGCCGTTTGCCTGTTGGTAGTAGCACCGATATGTTTCGGTCTGGCATTGGGCGCCACAACTGCACTGGGCGTCGCGGTTGGCGTAACAGTGGTCGCCCTCGGCGCGGTCAGCGACGCAACCTCCATCGCTGCGACGCTGGTCGCTGGCTCCGGCACGAGCCCAAAACTGCAGCACACCGCTCATATTCTCAACTGGGTCTCGATGGGAACAGGTCTGCCGGCAGTCGGCGAATCAGCGGTGGGCTTTGTGAAGGTCGCGCAACTGTCATCGCGCGTTGGCATGCAAACCATCCCGTTCTACAAGAGCTTGGTGAAGACCGTCGTTTCGGCGTCCGGCGATTTTACCAAGGCGCCCCCCGTGCATGACCTTCTAACCGATGTAATGAATTGGTCGATGCCAGACTGGCACTATTCTGGGCCTGCCAGCCTGTTCGAACCCAAACTTCCCAAGGGCTTGACAGGCGGCGCGCAGCAGCGTTCGCATATAGACAACGGCGCCGGTGGCGGCGCAAACCGATCGGCCGGCGCATCCCCCAGTGGCGGCCACGCGCCTACCAGTGCGGGGAGCAGTGCCAGTAACGCCGGCTCTGCAGCTCCAGCTGGGGGGGGCGAGCACACTGGCGGTGGGGAGTCGGCCAGTGCGCACGCCGCGCAACGGATCGAGGCCTTCTCCATGCATAGCGCACATGGTGGTGCGAGTCAGAGCGGCCTGCCGCCGGCGCCGGTTACCGCTGTCTACTGTCGGCCGATCGAAGCTTTCATCCACGAGTTTGGGGCCCATATCGGCGGGTCACCGACCGACGGATGTTTAAGCATCAACGCGGCCTACCTGCGCGGCCCCCGGACGCCGCTTCATAAGGTTGGCCATGGTAGCTAGGAGGCTTCTCCAGCGCTCGCGGCGATCGCGCGGCGGCGCCGAGGGGGCCCGGCCCGGATGATCATAAGGGCCCCGGCGAATCACGTTTTTTCCAAGGGGTGGTCGCCGGAACGGATGATCGCCCTGACTCACCGCCGCCAACTCGAGGAACGGCGGAAGGCCCGTGGACCGGGAATGACACCTTGCGTGCCGCTGCCGGTATTAGTCCGTCTGGCTATCAACGTGGCCAGTGAGTCGGCCGGCGCATGGTTTTCGGGCGCCCCCCAGCCTCGGGGCCACGGCCTGGCCTGGCCTAGCTTGGCACCGGCCAGCCCCGCTCGCCGGGACGCGTGAAAGCGGCGGCGCCGCCGCCGTTACGCCGCCGATTCGGCTGAACTACGTGCAGACTGCCAAGAAGAGCATGCCAGAATAAAAGCCGCGGCCCGGCCGAAAGATCTGATGCTGCAGGGCGTGACCACTGTTCACGGCATTCCCGCCGCGCGGGCGTAGTGCGTCCGGGCCTACGGCAAGGCGATTTCCCGACAGCAAGCGCGGGGAAACGGCCAGCGGGCCAGAGCCCGTCAAACCCCCACGCTCACCGGCACGCCAGCGGCCGCGGAGCAGATCTGTGACAAGGCCTCGCTCAGCGCCGGCCCGCCACGGGTATCAACCCAGTTGCCGCGATCGTAACGGTAATGGAATCCGCCGCTGCGCGCCGCCACCCAGATCTCCTGCATGGCCGCCTGGCTATTGATGACGACATGCGCGTCGTCATTGAATATCAGCGTAAGCACATTACCGCTGCGGTTGGCTTCGATATCTACGTCGAGGGTGGCGGCCCAGTCGTCCGCCTGGCTCTCTATACTGTCCAACACCTGCCCCGTCAACGCAAGAAATTCGGTTTCGTTCATAATCCAACCTGCAAAAATTACGGAGTTCCCAGTGTCCCACTTGGCATCCAGCCGCAGGGCTCTTCGCATTGTAGCTACGCTGGCCGCCGCCGCCGGGATGGCCGCCTGCGGCTTCAAAGGGCCCCTTTACATGCCGCCGCCGACCGCGAAGGCAAACGCATCCCAGCGGCCAGCCACAACGGCGCAGGCCGCCCCCGCATCGCGCGTCACCCCCCCCAGCCGGGTCGCCCCGGGCGCGGTCATTATTCCTGCCCTCCCCTATCTTCCCTCTTCCGGCAACCCCTGACGCGGGTCCGGCACCTATCATGACTGCTCCCCTAGCGCCGGCTCAGCCGGCCGGTTTCCCCCACTTCCACTACCGTGACGGCGAACTTTACGCCGAGGACGTCGCCCTGAACACGCTGGCCGGGCATTTGGGCACACCGCTCTATGTCTATTCACGCGCCGCCTTGGCCGCGGCGTGGAAAAGCTATCACGATGCCATCGCCGGGCGCGCCGTGCTCGTCTGCTATGGCATGAAAGCCAATTCCAATCTGGCGGTTCTTAAAGAATTCGCCCGGCATGGCGCGGGTTTCGATATCGTTTCCGGTGGCGAACTGCAGCGCGTGCTGGCAGTCGGTGCCAATCCCGCGCGCGTGGTGTTTTCCGGCGTGGGCAAGCAAATTTGGGAGATGCAGGCCGCCTTGCAGGCCGGCCTGAAGTGCTTCAACGTCGAATCGGTGGACGAGCTGTACCGGCTCTCCGAAGTAGCGGTGGCGATGGGGCGGCGCGCGCCCGTGTCGCTGCGCGTCAACCCTGACGTCGATGCCCGCACCCATCCGTATATTTCGACCGGCCTGAAGGACAATAAATTCGGTATTGCCATCGAGGCCGCGATCGACGCTTACCGCCTGGCCGCTTCGCTTCCGGGCCTGGATCTGGTTGGCGTCGATTGCCATATCGGCTCGCAGATTACCGAAGTCAGCCCCTACCTCGACGCGCTGGAAAAACTGCTGGACCTCATCGACAAGCTGCATGCACTAGGCATCGCTGTCCGCCACCTGGATCTCGGCGGCGGATTGGGCATCCGCTATACCGACGAAACACCGCTCTCACCCAAGGCGCTGTTGGACGCCGTGTTTGCGCGCTTGCATGCCCGCGGCCTGGCGCACCTGCAACTGGTGCTGGAACCTGGCCGCTCGCTGGTTGGCAATGCCGGCGTACTCCTGACCACCGTCCAGTTCCTCAAACATGCCGAAACCAGGAACTTCGCCATCGTCGACGCGGCGATGAACGACCTTCTGCGGCCGACTTTATATGAAGCGTGGCATGGGGTATTACCAGTGCTTCCCCGGCAGGCGTCGGCACAGACCTACGACATCGTCGGTCCAGTCTGTGAAAGCGGCGACTGGCTCGCGCGACAGCGGGCGCTGGCCCTGGCACAGGCAGACGTACTTGCGATCGAGTCCGCAGGCGCCTACGGCATGACCATGGCAAGCAACTACAACACGCGCGCCCGGCCCGCGGAAGTGATGGTGGACGGCGGCCAATGGCATGTGGTGCGGCGCCGCGAGACCATTGCCGATCTTCTCAATGGCGAATCGGTGTTGCCTTAGTCGGTGTTGCCTTGGTCGGTGTTACCCCAAGCAGGGCCGGCCGCTGAAACCGCCACAAGTCGATCCACGGTTAACAGCGCAGTCACGCTCCTGCGCATCCCCTGGGCGGCTTGCGCCCAGGGGATGCTGCCCACCGACACCAGGGGATTAACCAGGTTACGGCGTCAAGCAGTCCGACATCAGGTAGTTGTAAATGCCCACTGGCAAAAACGGTACGACGAGATCCGCATCACTTTCTATCTGCCGGGGTCTGGCGAGCCGTTAAGCCCGCGCTTTTAATAGGTATAACGCAGGCCGATAATTCCACTGATCGAGCTGAAACCCGCCCCGCCGAGCCGTTGCTGGCCATCGGCTTCGCCCCACAACTGCAGGCGCTTGGTAAGTTGCCCGCTGGCACCCAGCCCGACGCGCACGGCGCTTCCATCCGACCCGGTGCTGAAGCGGTCCTGCCCCAACTTCACGGACGGCGCCCCTTCCCAGGTATGCAGCAGATCCAGGCGTACAAAGGGTTTCCACATCGGCGCCGCGGCGAGGGGGAACCCGACTCTGACGCCCACGCGCCCGGTCATCGAGTAGTTGGTCCCTTGCGAGAACTCAACGCGGTCAGAGGTCGAAGTACGGTCGAGCTTGAGCGCCTGGGCCAGCAGTTGCGCCTGCGGCTCCACTTCGATGCCATTGCGCAGCACCAAGGTCTTGCCCGCCTCCAGGGACACATCCACCCCGTTGCCGTCGAGATCGGAACTGCCGCGCGACTTATTGCGGATCTTGCCGCCGTAATGTGTGATGCCGGCGACGGCGTCCACGTACCAGCCGTCGACGTGCTGCCAGGTCCCCGTCAGCGCCAGACTCTGCGCATCGACACGGAAATCACTATCTTCCGCCGACGAGGCGTAGGGATAGACTCGCGTGGAGCCGACCGCGGCGGCGACACCAAGCCGCAGATCGTGGTTGTCTCCATTCACTTTCAGCCAGTTGCCGCCGAGTTGCAGTGCGCTCATGTCCTGGCGGAAACCGAAGCCATAGCTCTCCCAATCTTTGCTGCTGCGATATTGGCCTGTTTTACCGATCGCGCGGATAAAGCCTTCAGGCGTGGAACCCGACTCGCCAAGGTCGTCGCGACGGATGTCGCCGAGCCGGTGATGCAGCCCATCCACGATGGTCGCGCCGTACTGCCGCAGGGCAAGGCCGGCAACCAATAGCGAGCTGCCTTCCGGCACGATGGCTTTGCGCCCGGGCGACGGTGCCGGCGGTACGGGCGGTCCCGGGGGCACCGGCGATATCGGCGGCACGCCCGGAACCGGGTTGCCGTGCTCGTCCAGATACGCGGTGGAAAGGCGGTAGTCCCAGTTCGTACCATCGGGCAGCAGGCTTTGGTCACCATCGACCTGGCCCGGTCCATAGGCGAACAAACGGTACTGATAGGCGCTGTTTGGCGCCGCCACATACCCCCCGGCCAAATTGAAGCTGGACGGGTTGGCGCTACCCCCTACCTGCACCAGCGATATTCCTTCACTCGGGACCAGCTGATTGTTCAGCGCCGTGTTGGTATTGGCACCGGGGCCGCTGACGTTCAAGCGCAGCGCGGTGGTGCCGGTGACGTTGCCGGCGATTAGCAACCTGTCCGTTTGCTGGTTCGACAGCGGGCCGCCCTCATTCAGGAAGGTGTTCATCGCCACCGTGCCGTGGCCGTCATAGTTGCCGTTCACGCGCAAAGTGGTGCCGGGCGTTGCGCCGGCGATGCTGACGAGCCCGGCGTTGCTCAGCGCGGCGATCGTCGTCTCGTTCACGCCGCCGAAGTCCAGCGTGCCGCGAGGTTGCACGGAATACGAAGAAGACGGGCTGAACGCGCCCGCAGCGCCTTGCCGCAGCGCGCCAAGCGCGACCACGGTAGCACCGGTATACGTATTGGGCCCGGTAAAGACCGTCGTGCCCGCACCGGACTGCAGTACCCCGCCCGCGCCACTGATGGTCCCGCCGTAGGTATAGGTATCCCCACGCTTGAAGCCCAGGGTGGCGGGCGCGGCCACCGCGACGTTGCCGGTCAGCGCGCCACTCGCGCCGCCGTTGCCAAGCTGCAGCGTGCCGGCGTTCAGCGTAGTGCCGCCGGTATGGCTGCTGTCGGCCGTCAAAACGGTGGTGCCCGTGCCGTTCTGCACTAGCGCACCGCCACCGCTGATGCTGCCAGGCAGGACGAAGTTGTCGCTGCGATTGATCGCCAACGTCGTGCCGGCCGCGGTGTTTACCGGTCCGGCGATGGTACCCGACGTGCCGCCATTGCCCAGTTGCAGGGTTCCGGCTTCAATCGATGTCACCCCGGTGTAGGTATTGTTGGCGGTCAGGGTCGTGGTACCGGTACCGATGTGTCGCAACGAACCCGTGCCGTCGATACGACCATCCAGCGTAATGTCATCGGCGCGGGCGATGGCCAACGTGCCGTTATTCAGTACGCCGCCGACGATAGCGCCACTGGCGCCGCCATTACCCAGCTGCAAAGTGCCAGCCTGGATGGTGGTGCCCCCCACATACGTATGGTTCGCGGTCAGGATGGTCGTACCGCTGCCTGCCTGCACCACTTGCCCACGGCCGGAGATAGTGCCGCCGAACGTCGATGCGTCCGAGCGGTTGAAGGTGAGCGTGGCGTTATTCGTGACGTCACCCAAAATGCTGCCGCTATTGCCGCCCTCACCGAGTTGCAAGGTGCCGCCGGAGATTGTCGTCGGACCTATATACGTGTTGGTTCCGCTCAACACGAGGGTGCCGTAATCCGTTTTCTCTATCCCGCCCAAGCCCGTGAGCGGCGTTGCAATCGTGGCCGTGGTGGCCGCGCCGGCGCGCGTGCCGTTCCCGACCCGGAGCACGGTGTCCGCTTCCGTCAAAGCCAGATCGCCCCCCTGGATGCGATAGCCACTGGTGACGAAGTGCGCGCCCACCGGTTGCACCTGGCCGGCCGTGTTGTCCACCGTAACGGTGCCGCTTGCCCCCTGGAACACGGCGAACTGGCCATTGGTCCAGCCCCGGGTAGCGGCGCCGTCGTCGGCAGTCCAGTTGGGGGTGGCCAGATCCCAGGTGCCATCGCCGCCATCGACGATGCCGTTGCCGTGGTTGGCGGGGTTGCCGCCGTCCCAAAAATTGAGGGCCGACCCGGCGGCATTGATCAGGTTTACCTGGCCCGGCGTGGCCGTATTCAGGATGACGTCGGCAAGCGTGACGTTGGTCGGCAACCTGCCGATCACGAAACCGGTGTCCGCCAAGGCGCCACCATAGTCGAACAGTCTGGTAACGCCAGGCCCGTAGGTCCCCAGGTCGAAAATGTTCAAGGTACCCCCGAGCGTCAAGTTCTGGGCGACGTTGAACAACCCCGCATCGGCGGGGTTCGCGGCGGACAGCGATGCGTTCACAACCGCACCCGGCGACAAGGTAAGGTCGCCGCCGAACCGCAAAGGCAGGTCGCCTTGCTGACCGGCGAGTATGCCGCCCGCACCAATCGTGGTATTGCCGCCGACCGTGCCGATGCCTCGCAGCGTTGCGTCGTTGGCCACGGCGAGGGTCGACGCCGCGGAACCGAGGGTGCCATCGGCCTCCAGCGTGCCACCGCTGACGTTCGTATGACCGCCAAACCCGGGCGAGTTGCCGGTGACAATGGTGGTGCCGGGCCCGCGCTGATCCAGCGTTCCCGCGCCCGACAAGGCACCGCCCAATGTGTAGTGTCCGCCACGATTGAGCGCGACGGTGGCACCGTTGGCGATGGCGATGTCGCCGCCGATGGAACCGCTGGTGCTTCCGGCACCGATCTGCAGCACGCCCGCCTGTACAGAGGTGCCGCCGGTGTAAGTGCTATTCCCCGTGAGCACCGTGGTGCCCGCGCCAAGCTGGCTCAGCGAGCCGGTCCCGGCCACATCGCCATTGAACGCATAGGCGTCGGAGCGGTTGAAAGCCAGCGTGCCGTTATTGGTGATATTGCCGTTGACCGTCCCGGTGGTGCCGCCCGCGCCTACCTGCAGCGTGCCGGCGTTGATGGTCGTGCCACCGGATTGTGCGCTGTTCCCGGTAAGCACGGTAGTACCGGTCCCGGCCTGTACCAGCGCCCCGCTTCCGGTGATGTTGCCAGCGTAGGTCAGCGTGTCACTGCGATTGAATACCAGCGTGCCTTCGTTGTCCACGTCGCCCGCAAGCGCACCCGCCGTCGCACCGTTGCCCACTTGCAGCGTGCCGGCGGCAATGCGCGTCCCGCCAGTATGCGTGTTGTTGCCGGCCAGAATAACCGTGCCCGCTCCGGCTTTAACAACATTACCTGTACCGGTAATGTCGTGATTGAACGTATAGGTAGGCGCGGCCTGATTGAAATCCAGGGTGCCGCGTTGCGTGGCGTCAAGACCCGTGTTGACATTGCTGCTCAAATCACCGTCCAGCAAGCCGTCACCAAGCTGCAACGCCCCGCCGGTAATCAGAGACCCGCCGGTGAAAGTCTGCGCCGATCCGAGGACTGTCGTTCCCGGTCCCATCTGGTGGAAAGCACCAGCGCCGCGAATGGTCTGGTAAAAATTGGTCGTCCCCGACTTATTCAAGGCCAGCGTGCCGCCGGCCGCAACGTCGACGTCCCCCAAGAAGCTGCCATCAGCCGACCCATTGCCGATCTGCATAGTGCCGCCGGTGATCTGCGTGCCCCCGGTATAGGTGAGATTTCCCGTGAATATCTGCGTGCCGCCGCTGATTTCCAAGCCGCCGGTAGTGACGATACGCCCGGCATACGTGTCGCCAAGGCCGTTCGTCACGATAATTTTCTTGCCGGCAACGGGGCTGTCAATCTCGCCGATGCGGGTGCCCGCCAGGCTGGACAGCGACACGCTAGGCGCGGTCACATTGTCCACGGCCAACCGTGCCGTACCGCCGGCGGGCGACGCGCCATCGCCCAGCGTGAGGCGCCTGGCGGCGCTGATGTCGCCGTCGGCGCTCAGCCTCAGCACGCCATCGCGTACCGTCCAATCCGCCGTTGATCCTTGCTGCCCGGTAAGCGTCCAGGTGCCGCTGCCGGTCTTGGCCAGGTGTTCAAAAGCCTGGTAAGTTCCCGTACCGCTCACCTGCGAGACGTCGAAGTTTGTGTAGGGGTCCCAAAAGGCGTTGTTATCTCCACCAAGAGCAAGCGTATTCCCGGTGCCGGCACCTTGAACCAGTCCGATGGCGACTCTCCCCGCACCCCGCAATTCGAGGGTGTTGTTATTGCCTTCCATCGCCACTGAAGTGGGTCCACCGGGGCCCGTGCCAGTCCCGACAACGACGCCCCCCCCCCCGGCCGTTCCCTGCGTGGTGCCACTCTGTAACACCAAATGATTGTTATCACCCACGAATCGTGCCGCAACACCTCTCAGCGCACCGCCGTTCCCCGCAAATAGGTTTGCGGCGTCAAGCGTAAACGTGCTTCCGGAGCCGGCAAACACGAGACCGTCCCCGACGGGAGTGCCCGCTGGGCCCACCCCCCCTTGTAGCCCGGCAACGCCCCCTTGCGTAATGTTTTTGGTGGCTGTGAAGGTAACCTGCGCGTTCGATCCCATTACCATGGCGGCACCCGAGTTTCCGCCTCCGGCCCCACCCACTCCACCGAGGAGGCTAAGGTCCTCAATTGACGCCCGGACGCCATCCCCGATGTACATGGCCGTACCGCCACCACCCGCGCCTCCCCCGGCTGTCGCAGGCGATCCAAGCCCGCCATTGACTACGGATTGGGTGCCGTAAAGCCGAACGTCAGTGCCGACGCCAGTGACGACGATTCCCGTCCCCCCGGCGCCCGCGCCACCGCAGACGCCGCTACCATCGCATGAGCCCTCGCCGCCGGTCCCCCCCCGGCCACCCAAGGGCTGGTACGTGGTGCTGGTGTCGATCCATCGACCAACGCCGCCGCCGCCACCTGCCCCGCCGCCTGTGCCGTCACCGCCGCGCCCGCCCGTCGCGGAAACTGGGTTGGCATTGGTTCCGGACATCCCCAGCGTTCCGCCCGCGCCGCCGCCGGTGCCCGCCGCCGAGTTGGCGCCTGCCCCACCGACACCGCCGGAAGGCGCGCCACCGGCTCCACTCGGGCTGCTGCCGCCGAAACCCGCATCGCCGATCCCGCCTTGGCCACCGTTCGCGCCGTTCGCGCCCGGCGAGCCGTTGCCATTAACGGGGGCCGCGTGCGCGGCCGGCGCGTAATTCAAAGCAGCGCCGCCAGTGCAAAGCAACAAAAACAATATCGCCGGCAAGCCGGTTACACGAGAGGGTAAGCGTGGCTGCGTCCCGCATTCCGCACCTGCATGACGGTCACGCGGGAACATGACAGGCAACGTTTTACTTTGCATGGCCTTACCTCTCGGTTTGTACGTAGGACTGGTCGGCCGAGTCTATGGGTGCAGAGCAGTCGGTCGCAATAGTGCCAACCCGAGCGAGGCATAACGTCACGTAAGCGATTTACTCGCCGGCTGATGTTTATCTTCATTGGCTCTAAATGCAGGCTTCAATTGAATGAGCTTGCAAACGCCTTGGCAAGAGCGCCTGCCAAGCCCTCCTGCCGGCTGGGCCAGCGCGCAGAGTAAACATGCGCGGGCAAGCGTTTCACCAGGGCCCGTAGAGCACGCGACGAGATCGGGCCATTTGGCGGCGTAACCAGATCACCCTGAAACGTTGAATTCGCGCTAGTTCGCAGCGTTTGCAGTGTGCAATGCCGGCAGCGTTGCACACGTTAGAAACTAAACTTGGCCAGTATTGAAACTGGGCCAACGACCGCCGACGTTTCGCCGCGTGCGCACATTTCCGTTTTCGACCCACGGCTGCCCTCACCGTCAAAAATGCGGTCGGCCCGATCGTGGAAGCGCCCGTTTGACCTCTCTTGAACAGAGTCACTGCGCTTTATGGTTATCGGGCCCATTCAGCAGTGTTGCGTCCCTGCGGCGGATAACGGCCGCAGGGACGTCGCTAATTAGCGCACCACTACTTTGCGCAAATCATCACGGCAGGTGTTTGCTCGATCGGTCGCCGCCGCGCCCCCATAGGAATGGTATCCAAAATACTCGTCGGACTTCGAATAGCCTTTTGTGGAGTCTGGCACGGTCAGGACATAGTCGCAGCAAATATGTCCGTAAGCTGTTTCGGTGGACGAGCTGCACCGGCTCCGAGGTAGCAGTGGCCACTGGGCGTCGCGCGCCGGTGTCGCTGCGTCATCCCCACGTGGAAGCGCACGCATCCCACAATCTCCACTGGTCTGAAGAATAATAAATTCGGTATTGCCACTGAGGCGCCGCTCGAAGCTTATCGACTGGCGGCAACCATTCCAGGTCTGGAGCTGGTGGGCGTGGACTGCCATACTGGCCCGCAGATCACCGAGGTCAGACCCTATTTCGAGGCGCTCGAAAAATTGCTGGACCTTAGCGACGCCCCGCAGGCCGCGGGCATCGCCCTGCGGCAGCAGGCGCACCTGCAGTTGATCCTGCAGCCTGGCCATTCACCGGTAGGCAATACCGGGGTGCTGCTGACCACGGCCCAGTTCCTCAAACATGCCGAGACCAAGAACTTCGCCATCGTCGATGCGGCGATGAACGACCTGTTAAGGCCGACTTTCTATGACGGCTGGCCTGGCGTTCTTCGCGTCCGGGTCCGGCGGGAATCCGAAAGCACCTACGACATCGTCGGCGCGGTATATGAAAGCGGTGATTGGCTGCCGCGTCAACACGAGTTGGCTTTGGTGCAAGCCGACGTGCTTGCCATCGAGTCGGCCGGCGCTTACGGCATGATCATGGCGAGCAACTACGACCCGCGCGTAGGGCCCGCGGAAGTGATGGTCGATGGCGGCCCATGGCGTATCGCGAAACAATTTCCGACCTGCTGCGGGGTGAGTCCGTGCTGCCTTAGCCGATGGCCGCGCACCACACTCCAAACCCTCGGGCAGGTGGTCGCAGTTGCTGGCCCCGCATGGGGCCAGCAACATGCGGCAGGGCCAGCCGGTGTCTTAGCCCTGGCCCACCGGGACGGTGTCAAGACCGTACTTCACTATGTTGGAGATGATCGGTGGTTCTTCGCCGCGCTGGACCGAATATTCCACATAGATCCGGTCGCGTCTTCCGCTCGAGGGTTCCGGGCCGTAACCCGCAACATACTGGCGTGAAAGATTGAAAAGCATGGCTGTGCCGTCGGCGGACAACTTGTCCGGATAGTAGGCTTCCAGCGTCTGCGTGTCGGATATCTCTTCTCCCGCTACACTCCAGCCGTTCAGATAAATAGTGACGGTCACATGATCCCCTTCTCGCGCGGTCCACTCGGAACTTGGCGAAGAGACGGGAACGACGATATTCAGCCCGAACTGGATGGTATTGCTGTTGACGTAAGTACCGGCCAAGGGTATGTACGGCGCCTGCAACACCCGCGTTTCCTTGCCAGGCATATTCTCGCCCCGGTCGCCATCCGCCCCGAAGGTGCTTGCCTGGGAACGGGAAACACCCTTGACCCGGCTGCCGGAAACATAAAAAATCTCGTTCGTGTCCAGGGCAGCGCCTAAAATCACCTTTTGCTTGCTAAACGGTATTGAAATCTCGGGAGGCACATCCTGACCGGGCGGATGGAACCACTGAGGGCCTGGCTTCTTATTAATTATCATGGTGTACGTCAGGCTTTCCAGGGGAGTGACTTCATCGGTTTCGATAATGGTTCCCACCATCTGGCCCGGCACATCTCCCAAATGAAGCACGTCGCGGTCCAGCCAAGGAATGTCCGGCTCTCGCAAATTGGGGTCGACATCGTGATAGTCATACACCGTGAGCTCGGCGCCCACCTGAACGGGACTACTGAAAAGGGCAGTGGTCCTTAACTGCACAAATACCTGCGAGGGGCCTGCGACCAAGTACAAATCCGCCACACCGTCCGCGTTCGTCTTGGTGCGCACAGTGCCATCCGAAGGAGGAGACCCGGAGTTATAGTAAATAACCTCCAGCGGCTCGGCCTCGGCAGTGTTGGAGCCATAGGCGGTCATGTTGGCGAACAAGGCCACCTCCCACTGCTGGGACCACTCGACGAGATACCCTTCAATGGCAATCTCATCGCTGTCCTGCACCAACACCGAATAATGCACGGTGTATTCCTCGTTATCCGGCCCCCCTGCTTCATAGGAAGGGCGGGTTGGCATGATGAATCTATCGGCCTGCAAAGGTTTCACCACGGCCGGTGGCAGCGTAACGTACATCACGTCCTGACGCGCGGCATTTACGCTTCCCACCGTCGTTATCACCATCCTCACCGACGGAGCGTCGTCGACGCTATAGGTGTTGGAAGTTGCGATATAAAACGTCGCCGAGAACTGCCCCGCCTGTTGGCCCGCAACGGGATGAACCTTGTTTGTCCCGATCGGATAGCGCAGAACTCCCCACTCGTCCTCTAAGGTCAGCTCGATCATTGCATCGTCGGGTAAGCTTGTTTCCCCGCCAAGCAAGGTCAATACGACCTGTACTTCCACGGTTTCGCCCAGGTGTATTTCGGAGCCCCCTCGGGGCGTTACTGCCAGAGAGCCCTGCAAAGCTGTGCGTCCAGTCGACATTTCGTTCCCCTTTTTGGACAAGCGTGGCCTGATTGCCAGTTGTCGAAACGACTGCGTGTAACACTGCTAAACACATCAGGCGTAACCCGCCACTCGGCGTGCCGCCCTGTCGGCGTAATGCCTGGTACTTCCTTAACGCCAGGCGTCGGCCCTTTCTGCGTCCGAGGATCCGGTCAAGTGCAGATCGCGTCGCATCGTCCGTGGCGCAAAGACGGCTTTACGTCGCGCCGCTCAGGGCGGATCAAGCAAGCGAGCGGGAAACCGGAACTTAATAATTAATATATTCGGCACCGTTATCGGAACATTTTCGGGTTGTGCCGTAAGCATCACGTATCCGGATGCCAGATAATTTCGCGTGCCACCGCCACGAGCAACGTAATTTTTGTTTAGAGAAAGTAGCCGTAGCCATTTTGTAGCACAGGCGGCAACACTGTCTCGTTTTGATTTTCGGCCGGCTGACTGAAGACAAGACGTACGCGCCCGCAACAGCCCCGGGCATAGGGCGCGTCGAATCAATTGGGGCTTGCGCGCCTTTTCATGACGGCGGAGATGTGGATAGATGACGAAGCGCTTGCGTACGGCTCAGCCAGGCAGGCCGACGCGTGCACATATTATAAAAGGCTCGGGCCTCAGCATTGCGCTGAGGCCCGCCGTAATCAGGTTTCAAGCCGGGAGAAACTTCAACCGCTTCCGGCGATCCCGGCAGACCGCTGCAATGCTTGCGATGGCATGCCGTGGGCAGTTGGCTTCCGGTACCGCGCGACCAAAGTCAGAAGGCGTACCGCACGCCCAGGGTCCCGCCGATACTGCTCATGCCATGGCCTCCCAAACGCTGTTGCGCATCCGCCTCCCCCCATACCTGCAGGCGCTCGGTGATTTGGCCACTCGCGCCAAGACCCACGCGCAGCGCGCTGTTGTTCGATTCCGGACCAAAGCGTTCGCCTCCCAGCTTCACCGACGGCGCGCCGCTCCATGTGTGCAAAACATCCATGCGGACATAGGGACGCCACATCGGCGTTGCCGTCAGCGGGAAAGTGGCACGCACGCCCAGCCGCGCGGTGAGCGCATAACTGCTCCCCTGCGAAAACTCCACTTTGTCGCCGGTGGATGTGCGGTCGATTTTCAGCGCCTGGCCTAGCAGCTGCGCCTGCGGTTCCAGTTCAATGCCGTTGCGCAGCCTGTAGGGCTTGCCGGTCTCCACGGAAATATCCGCACCCCTGGCGTTCAAGCCAGCCCCGCGGCCCATCGACGCCGTTACCTTGCCGTCGTAATGGGTGAGTGCCGCCACACCGTCTACATACCAGCCTTCGGCATTCTGCCAGGTCGCGGTAAGGGCGATACTCTGCGCATCGACACGCGTGCGGCTATCTTCGATCTGCGGTGCCTTCGGGTAGAACCGCGTCGAACCGAACGTCGCTGCCGCGCCAAGCCGCAAGTCGCTATCTCGCCCGGGCACGTGTAGCCAATTGCCGCCGACCTGCACCGCACTGATGTCCTGTTTGAAATCGAAACCGTAATCCTGCCAGTCCTTACTGGTCCTGTACTGCCCGGTCTTGCCGATGGCGCGGGCGAATACCTCCGGCGCATCACGCTTTGACGTCAAGTCATCGTGCTGGATATCACCCAACCGGCGGTGCAGCCCATCCACCATCGTTGCACCGTATTCGCGCAAGGCCTGACCCGCGACGAGCAGGGAACTTCCCGCAGGGACGAGCGCCTTGCGGTTGGGCGTGGGCGGCCCAGGCGGAGCGGGTGTCGGTGGGACCCCGGGAATCGGGTTGCCATTGTCGTCAAGATAGGCGGTTGAAAGGCGGTAGTCCCATTGCGTGCCATTTGGCAGCAGGCTTTGCGTTTCATCGGTCTGGCCAGGGCCGTAGGCGAATACGCGATATTGGTAAGGGCTATTCGGGGCGGCGACGTAGCCGCCCGAGAGTACGAAAGCGCCCGGGCTGGATGTGCCGCTCACCTGGACCAGGGATATCCCCTCGTTGGAATGTTCCCTGTTGTCCAGCGCGACGTTGGTATTTGCGCCCTCACCGGAAACGTTCAGCTGCAGTGCCGTCGAACCGGTGGCATTGCCGCCGATCAACAGCCTATCCGTGATCTGATTTGCCAGCGGCCCACCCTGATTCAGCGTCGTGTTCAAAACGACCGTACCATGACCGGTATAGTCGCCCGCAACGCGCAGCTCGGTACCCGCGCCACTGCCGCCGACCCGCACGACACCATCATTATTCAGTGCAGCGATCGACTGATTAAATCCGCCGATCTCGAGCGCACCGTGAGACTGCACGGCGTAGGACGAGTTCGGACTGAAAGCGCCAGCGGTTCCTTGGCGCAGCGTCCCTTGCGCCACAACCGTCTGGCCGGAGTAGCTGTTGGCGCCGTTCAGCACCGTGGTGCCGCTGCCCGCCTGCACGACCCCACCCGCGCCGTCGATACTGCCACCGAAGTTGTAGGTATCTGCGCGCTGGAAGCGCAAGGCCGCGCCGCTGGCTACCGACACATTGCCTGCCAAGCCGCCCGACGCGCCACCGTTACCGAGTTGCACGGCGCCCGCACTGATAACGGTCCCGCCCGTATGGGTTGCATCACCGGTGAGAACCGTGGTGCCCGGGCCGGTTTGCAGCAGCCGCCCCGCCCCGCTGATCTGCCCTGGGAGCACAAAGTTGTCCGCGCGGTTGATAGCCAGGGTGGTCCCAGCGGCGGTGGCGATGGGGCCGGCGACGGTGCCGGACCGGCCGCCGTTGCCTAGTTGCAGCGTGCCACCGCTGATGGTCGTGGCGCCGGAGTATGTGTTGTTGGCAGTGAGCACCGTCGTGCCCGTTCCAAGCTGATGCAGCGCGCCCGTGCCGTCTATACGGCCGTCGAAAGTTACGGTGTCCGAACGGTTGATGGCCAAGGTGCCCTGATTCGCAACGCCGCCCGTGATCGCCCCTGTAGTGCCGCCATCGCCCAACTGCAATGTCCCGGCGGCGATGGTGGTGCCGCCGCCGGAAGTATTATTTGCGGTGAGTATGGTGGTGCCCGGCCCGGCCTGCAGCAGATGACCGGTGCCTGAAACCGTGCCCGCGAAGGTGAAAGTGCCAGACCGGTTGAAGGCAAGCGTCCCGTTGTTTACGACATTGCCGGCGATGCTGCCGCTGGCACCGCCTTCGCCCAGTTGCAGCGTTCCGCTCGAAATAGTCGTGCCGCCGGTGTAACTATTATCCGCGGC